>ENA-OSEO01000913-OSEO01000913.1-sediment-metagenome-genome-assembly--contig:-NODE-913-length-63459-cov-7.132924_pt1 | contig 63459 bp, 56 predicted proteins | sample MGYA00237883_ERZ534232 | MGnify/ENA metagenome assembly ERZ534232
GCAGACAAGTGCGCAGATTATCTGGATAAGTACCGTCTGATGCTCGACTATGGCTCATTTCTTGCCGAGGGCCTGCCAATTGCTTCAGGGGTCATCGAGGGAGCCTGTCGGCATTTGATAAAGGACCGGCTTGATCGCACGGGAGCACGCTGGCGAATCAACAGTGCCGAAGCGGTCATCCGGATTCGGTCCCTACGTTCCAGCGGTGATTTTGATGCGTACTGGAAATTCCATCGGGCGCAAGAGCGCAACCGAAATCACGACTGTCGGTATGCCGCTTGAGGCTGGCACCTTGGCCGCGGTGTCGTTCCAAAAGATCTACACCCCATGGAATTGCAGGCATATAGCGAATGTCATATGTTGAGGTGGCTTTGTTGATATTGCATGACATTTTGGCGCAGGTGACCGACGGCGTTAGCGCCCCAGAGGACACGAGGTATTCATATGAAGCGAGATGAATTGCTTGAGCAAATAAGGCAAGCTGTGCATGAAGTGGAACCTGATGCAGAGATCATTCTTTACGGTTCACGCTCTCGTGGAGATGCTGTCGCGGAATCAGACTGGGACCTACTAATCCTGGTTGATGGTCCTCTAAGTGATGAACGCACAGATCGATTCCGTCACAGACTGTATGAAATAGAGTGGGAATTTGGAGAGGTCATCTCATCGATAGTACGGAACCGAGAAGAATGGAATAGTGCTGTCTACCAGGCTATGCCATTTCACCAGCGAGTTCAGCAGGAAGGAATCAGACTGTGACGGAATGGAGCAAGGATCTTGTGTTGTACCGCATGACCAGAGCCGATGAGGGCCTGGAAGATGCTCGTATTCTTGCCAAAGCAGGACGATGGAATGCATGTGTGAATCGTCTCTACTATGCCTGCTTCTATGCCGTCTCCGCCCTTCTTGTCCGCGACGACCTGTCCTCTTCCAAACATGCGGGTGTCCGTAGCCTCTTCAATCGGCAGTATGTAAAGCCAGGCAAGGTCCCGAAGCATTTGGCCAGGATCTACAATGATCTTTTTGAGAGGCGTCAAGAGGGTGACTACATCGATTTTGTCAACTTTCAAGAATCTCAGGTTCTGCCATGGATCTCAAAGGCAGAAGAACTCATTGGCTATATTGCCGGCTTGATTGAAAAAGAGGCAAGTTGACGGGCTTTCTCTCTTTATCCGGTTTTGGGAAGCCCTGTGCTGACAAACGCATGAACCGGACGCGCAATTCGCGGGGCTGCGGAAATCGGTCGTGTTTTCTGGAAGTCCGTGCCGCATCGGCGCGTCGGTTATGCGTAGCATTATATCTTTTACGGTGCCGAGCAAATAGCTCAAACATCTCAATATCACACGTTTGTGCGAGCTATTCTCAGCGCTGCCTTCCGTTCCCGTGAGTGTCGGCGGCACCGATATAAACCTCGCAAATTGTGGCTGGGACCCGGCCGCCCAGTGCGTGGAAGGTCTTGCCCCAATTGCCGGCGCAGGCAGTACGCACGGGAAACCTGCACCGATTCTCGTGCTGAACCCTGTCAAGACAGTGGAGCAACCGAAAACCCCCCTTGCCGACCCATCGACCGTCAAGGTGATGACTTCGAACGGCGAGGTGTTCTTGTCGAAATGTATGCGTGTATCCTTCGGGGCGATTGTGGTTTACGCTTCCTGCCGCTATTACTTCGGCGCCCTTGTCAAGGTGAACCGATCAGTGATTACGCTTTTCGATCATGGGCCCTCCATGGGGACCGGAGATCTTCTCGAACCCGCGCCAAACCATAGGGTTGATTGACGGCGGGGTTCTCGTTATATACCTTGCGCGGCCACAAATTGCGTTTTTTATACCCTCACCCCGACCCTCTCCCAGAGGGCGAGGCGATGTAGGAAATCGCAATTTATGACCGCGCGCAGTATAGGAACCAACACATATCCGTTTCCCGGTCCCGTGTGGGGGAGGGCACCGCACCCGTCACAGATGCCACGATCTTTTTCTTCGCGCGCGGGCCGTCCCCAGCCTGCGGGGGGCTTCCTTTTTGCCGCGGCCGCCCCTTGGGTGGGCAAGGCCCACCCCACGCCCTTACCGATGCCGGCATCGTAGGGTGGGCACGGCCCACCAAACGGACCCGATCCTTGCCACAATGGCAAGGCTGCGGTAAGCATGGCGTACCCCAAGGGCTTCAAGCTCCGACACCCGCGAATCGGGCGTAACAACCCGCAATCCACGATCCGCCGCGATATGCGCGAAACCGGTGCTCGATCGCGGCTTCGGGGCAACACCTGCTTCATGGTGAGCAGTGCCCTGCCGAGGAGTGTGTCCCCATGGCCGAGTCGTAGGGTGGACACCGCCCACCATGGGCCCATAGGTGCCATGAAGGGTGTTCACCAAACCCCTCTTCTTTGAATTTAGGGATGGGCAAGGCCCGCGACGACGTGAGCCTGCAAAGGCGCTACATGGACCAGGGAGAACAAGATGGCATCGTCCGAAAGACCTACCGACCCCATCGATCCGAAGGCCGTCCTTTGCGCGGCAGAGACCGTCGAAAAGATAGACAAGGTTTGCCGCAAGCATTTCCGTGACTAAAACGACGCCCTGGAGTGCTCACAGTGCGTGCTCGACGCCCTGGAGTGCTCACAGTGCGTGCTCGACGCCCTGGAGGAGGCAGACTACAGGCGCATCAGGCGTTACGAGGGCAGGAGCAGTCTCGGCACCTTCCTGCACGCTGTCATAAACAGACTCGCCATTACCTGTAAACGGGAGAAGTACGGACGCAGGCGCGTCCCGGAGACGATCACCAGGCTGGGCCCCTGGGCCGAGAAGGCTTACGTGCTGATCTGCTGGGACAATTATTCGCCGGATGACGCCTATGATTACTTGACCATCGCGGGACTTTACCAGGAAACCCGCGCCCGGTTCCTGCAGGACTGTGGGCCGATCCTCAATAAGGCCCGGTCTCCCGATTACCGCCGCCCTGTGTCCTTGTCCGTGGACGCTCCCACGGGGAACCCTCTCGAGGGCCTGGGGGCGATGGAGCATGACACGCGCAACCCCTCGCACATCCTGAGCAAGGAGCACTCGGAGCACCTCCGCAGCCCCCTGGAGCAGCTTTTGGGGCGTTTGGAGGCCGAGGAAGAGTTTGCCGCCCTGGGTGTCATCCGCGAGATGACGGCCGGGCTCCCGGAAGACGAACAGCTTCTCGTACGCCTCGTGTACGGCGAGAACCATTCCGTGGCAGCGGCCGCCAAGGGGGTGGGGCTGAAACCCAAGACGGCCCAGAGGCGGTTGAAGCGGCTTCTCACCCGTTTTCGGGAGGCCCTGCTGAAAAAGGGTATCCGCAGGTCGTGAACTGTCCGTCTAATGAGGCAGAGGTGACATATGGGAATCCTGTTGAAAAGAGCGCTCACCCCGACGGGTGTCGGCGCCGAAGACGAGCATCTGGATGCCGAGAGCATCGCGCGGTTTGTGGAGGGCCGGGTGGAGGGCGAGGAGAAAAATGCCTTCATGCACCACCTGAACCGGTGTGAAGAGTGCTACGAGGTGCTCTCCGAGACCCTTCGCGACGTTTCCGACCAAGAGGCGGCACAGGGAAAGAAGGCCTCGCGATCGTTCAGGCCCCTGTACGCCCTGGCGGCGTCCATAGTCGTGGCGGTGTTGATAGGCGGCACGTACCTCTTCGATCATTACCGTGGGACAATGGTGACCGCCGAGGTTGTGTTGGACGGGTGGTTGCGGAGCATCCTCATGGAAGACAGCGCCGTGCGCTGGAAGGACCCGGAGCGAATCAGTCGGCTGGCAGGCCTGCTGCGCAGCCGGGGTGTGGAAATAAAGCAACTGACCGGCGTGGAACTAAAGACCCCCTATTTCCCCACCAAGAGTCTTTTCGGGCCGAAGGAGGTCGTCAAGATCCGGATAGAAAAGGGCATTGCCTGTCTGGAGGTGATCAGAGAAAAGGAAGAGTGATGCGCGCCCCCATCGGCCCGATGCGGCCTTTGCGGTCCAGCCGCGCGACGTCCCCGGAGGCGACGGGAGGGCGCAGCCTTTCGGCTCCGCGGCCGTTTTGGTGGGCCGAGCCCACCCTACGCCCTTCGTGCTGCCACGATGGTATGTTGGGCGCCGCCCCGTTCCCATTGCCGCCATCGTAGGGTGGGCACGGCCCACCAAAGTGACCCGATCCTTACGACAAACGGGAGGCACCGGTGAGCACCACACACCCAAAGAGGCCGCGGGCCCCGATCACCCCACCCCCTTCGGCCCCACGCGGCTCGTACGGGCCGGTTGTGCGACGTGCCCGGCGTCGGTGGAAGGGTGATGCCCCTTGCCGGTACCAGCGTTTTGGTGGGCCGAGCCCACCCTACGCCCTTCGTGCTGCCGCGATGGTATGTTGGGCACCACCCCGTTCCCATTGCCGCCATCGTAGGGTGGGCACGGCCCACCAAATGGACCCGATCTTTACGACAAACGGGAGTCTCCAATGAGCAGCATACACCCCAAAGGCCGTGTGGCCTGGCAAACCCACCCCCTTCGGCCCGATACGCCCTGGGCTGTTCGGTGGCGCGACATGCCCGGCGTAGGTGGAAAGCCGAGGCCCCGTGCCGGCACCGCCGTTTTGGTGGGCCGAGCCCACCCTACGCCCTTCGTGCTGCCACGATGGTATGTTGGGCACCACCCCGTTCCCATTGCCGCCATCGTAGGGTGGGCATGGCCCACCAAATGGACCCGATCCTTATTAAAACCGGGAGGTTACGGGGAGCAGGGCGTACCCCAAGGGCCTCGCACCCCAACCACCCCCACCCCCGCCCCCGTCGGCCGTATGGGGCCGACGGGGTTTTGCCGGGCGACGTCCCTGGCGGTTGGAAGGCGAGCCCCCGTGGAAAGGAAAAACCCATCGTAGGGTGGGCACGGCCCACCGAATGCACCCGATCCTTATTATGCAGGGAGGCCCCGATGAGCAGGGTCTATCCCAAGGGCTCGGGACCCCGACGACCCCACCGGCGTCGGCGCCATGCGGCTCACGCGATCCGGCGGGGCGATGTGACGGACGGCGATGGTAGGGCGAGACCTCGTGGTGCCGCCAACGTTTTGGTGGGCGGTGCCCACCCTACGGTTTCGGGTTATTCCGGCAGAGGTGGCCGAATGATCACCCATGTAAAGGACGAGGCCATCGTAGGGTGGGCACGGCCCACCGAATGCACCCGATCCTTATTATGTAGGAAGGCCCCGATGAGCACCGCGTACCCCAAGGGACTCGGCCCCAGCCCCCACCCACCCACCCCCCGGGTCGATGGGGCCCTCGGGGTTCGGCTGCGCGACGTGCCCTACAGCGGAGGGAATGCGAGGCCCCGTGGCGCCGCCCACCGAATGGACCCAATCCTTATCACCCCGGGAGGCCCCTGTGAGCAAGGCGTATCCCAAGGGCCTCGGACCCGTACCACCCCGACCCCCGTGCGCCGATGGAACCACCGGGATTCGGACGCGCGGCGTGCCCTACAGCGGCGGGAAGGCGTGGCCCCGTGGCGCCACAAACGTTTTGGTGGGCAATGGCCACCCTACGGTTTCGGGTGATTCGGGCAAAGGTGGTTGAACGATTACTCGTGGAAAGGACAATGCCATCGTAGGGTGGGCACGGCCCACCAAACGGGTCCGATCCTTACCACAAAGGGTAGGCAGCGATGAACAGGGCGTACCCCAAGGGCCCGGGACTCCGACAACCCCACCGGCTTCGGCGCCATGGGGCTCACGCGATGCGGCGGGGCGATGTGATGGACGGCGATGGTGGGGCGACGCCCCATGGCGCCACCAGCTTTCTGGTGGGCGGTGCCCACCCTACGGGTTGCGGAGATTCGGGCAGAGGTGGCCGAACGATCACCCATGGAAAGGAGGAAGACATGGCCGAAAAGGCATTGATCCGACAGGGCCCGGCTCTATGGGCAGGCGGATGGGCGGCATTTCTTTGCGGGGTTTTCGCGCTGTGCCTCGCCGGGGTGGGCACGCTCGCAGCGGACGAGGGCTACCGCAGAATCAGCCGTGCGCAGGACCTTTCCCACGTGTCGGGCAAGATCGGCACGTACACGGCCCTTGTCATAGGGATCGACGACTACGCCGACGGGCGGATTCCCGATCTGAAGACCGCGGTTTCGGACGCCCGTGCGGTGGCGAAAACGCTGTCCGAACGTTACGGTTTCAAGGATATCCTCGTTCTGACCGACAAGGCGGCAACGGCTTCGGCGATCAACAACGCCCTGCGCGAAAGGATAAAGGGTTTGGGCCGCGATGACAGCCTTGTGGTCTACTATGCGGGGCATGGTGAGCTGGACCGGTTGACCGGAGACGGGTGGTGGCTGCCTTGGGATGCGCGGCTCGGAGTGGTGACGACCTACCTGGAGAACACGACGGTGCAGAAGTATGTGAGGGCCATGAAGGCCCGGCATGTGCTGCTGGTTTCGGACTCGTGCTATTCGGGGGCGCTTTTCGGGGAGAGCCGGGACCTTCCTCCGGTGATAGACGATCGGTTTTACCTGGACCTCTACAACGAGAGGTCGCGCTGGGCCATGACGAGCGGGAACAAGACGCCGGTATCGGACCGGGGGTTCGGTGGTCACAGCGTGTTCGCGTATCCTTTTTTGCGGAAGCTGCAAAAGAACGCCAACCGTTACATGACGCCGAGAGAGATCTACATGGACATAGGGCCGGTGGTGCGGAATAACTCGGAGCAGATGCCGCTTTGCCGGCCGATAAAGAACACGGGGGACCTTGGGGGGGAGTTCGTGTTCTTACTGGCAGGGGCAGGTGGAGCGGTGGTGACGGAGCCTGCTGCGGGCACGAATCTGTCGGTGGAATGCAACGTGCGGGGGGCGGTGGTGGTGTTGGGGGGGCAGGAAGTTGGAAGGACACCGGTAGAGAAGCTGGAGGTGCCCCCTGGAGAGCGTGTTCTCGAGGTGAGCAAACCGGGCTACGAAGCTTACAGAAAGAGGGTTTCCCTGGCGGCCGGTGAGTCGGCCTCGGTGTATGTAACGTTGATGCCGGAGCAGCCGGCGAAGGGAAGGCTTTTCGTGCAAGTGGAGCCTGGTGATGCGAGGGTAAGGATACTGAACATAGCGCCGGTGTTTTATCAGGGCATGGAACTGGATGCGGGCCGGTATCGGCTTGAGGTGTCGGCAGAAAACCACGCAACGCGGATCGAGTGGATTGAGCTGGCAGGGGGTGAGGACAAGACGGTGAGCATTCGTCTCGATGCTGTGGCTGTGGGACGTCGTGCAGGAGATGAGTGGACGGAGCCTGTGACGGGGATGGAGTTCGTGTGGGTGCGTGGGGGGTGTTACGAGATGGGTTGCGGGTCGTGGACGGGAGATTGCTATAGTGACGAGAGCCCTGTGCACGAGGTGTGTGTGGACGGGTTCTGGATGGGCAAGTACGAGGTGACGCAGGGGCAGTGGGTCAAGGTGATGGGTGAGAACCCTTCGCGTTTCAAGAAAGGGGACAGCCACCCGGTGGAGAGTGTTTCGTGGGAGGATGTGAAGAAATACATCGAGAAGCTCAACGCGAGGTCGGGGGGCGGGTACACGCTGCGGCTTCCCACGGAGGCGGAGTGGGAGTATGCGTGCCGCAGTGGAGGAAAACGGGAGAAGTACTCGGGCGGCGATGACGTGGATCGGGTGGCGTGGTATTCTGGAAACAGCGGAGGTTCCACTCACAGGGTAGGGACCAAGGCTGCCAATGGCTTGGGTATTCACGATATGAGCGGAAATGTGTGGGAATGGTGCGAGGATATATACGATAGTGACGCATACAGCAAACACCAGCGCAACAACCCTATATATACAGAAGGCGGGTCCGACCGGGTCATTCGGGGCGGGAGCTGGGGCGACGTCGCGGGGGGCGTGCGTTGCGCCCGTCGGAGCGACTACACCCCCGGCGACCGGGGCGACGACCTGGGCTTCCGCCTCCTAAGGAGTAAATAACCTTTTGGATTTTTAACTTTTTACCTTTTGGAGGCGGTGCCCGTTTGTCGTGTAGCTCGAGATTTCCTCGCAGTTGGAGGGTCGTATTTCAGCGGGGTCCAGGGGCGGAGCCCCGGGCGCCACAAAAATGAAAAAACCGCGCGTTCTCGCTGCCGCCATCGTAGGGTGGGCACCGCCCACCGAATGGACCCGATCCTTATCACAACGGGAATGCTCCGGTGAGCAGGGCGCACCCCAAGGGCCTCGGATTCCAACGACCCCGACGCCCCCACCCGCGTCGGCGCCATCCGGCTTAGGCGGTTCGGCCGCGCGACGTCCCGGGCGCCGGTGGGAAGGCGAGGCCCCATGGGGCCACCAGCGCTATGGTGGGCCGTGCCCACCCTACGGGTTGCGGTGATTCAGGCAAGGGTGGTCGAACGATCACCGGTGCAAAGGAGGAAGCCATCGTAGGGTGGGCACCGCCCACCGAATGGACCCGATCCTTATTGCAACGGGAAGGCCCCGCTGGGTAGGGCGTATCCCAAGGGCCTTGGATTCCAACCACCCCGACGCCCCCACCCGCGTCGGCCCCACGGGGCTCCCACGGTTCGGTTGCCCGACGTGCCCCACAGCGGAGGGAATGTGAGCCCCCGTGGCGCCGCCAACGTTTTGGTGGGCAGTGCCCACCCTAGTGCGCCTGCGAGCAGGCGCGATCTGAGAGGTGAAAGTCCTCTTCCGGGAGATGCCCGCTCCCGGTAGCCGAAGGTAACTGCGTCGCCGCGAGGCGGGGTGGGGAGCAACCGGAGGCGAATATGCAGTCCGCAGGATGACGAACACGATTCGGCCTTACGTTGCGACGAGCCTGCTAGGGAAAGGCGAAGTCCAGACCTGAGAGCTGGCATGGACATCCCGAGGGGTGGCCGGGCTCCAGGAAGTCCACCACGCTGGGCGGGCAGCCAGGAAAAAGCGATGGTGGGGCGCGGTGGGTGGTTGGTGGCGGAATGCATGGAAGGTCGTGCCGTGTTAAGCAGGGAGACCTGTCCGGTAAAAGGTCGGTGAGAAGCCGGCCGGACAGGAGTCAGAGCGTCCATAGTAGCGAAGAAGCGGGGTAATGCCCGTGGAGCAAAGGGACGCAGGAAGGTGGATGTGTAATGTCTGTGCCGAACGGAGAGGTGCCCGTGACAGTGTCCCGCCACAGCGGAGCTAAACAAACGGGAGAAACCGCTCCTACAAAATGGGGGTGGGTGGAACGGTCGATATGGACGAAACGCATGCTGGAGGCCCTGGAAGACGGGGTGAGAGGAGGTGTTTGGTACAGTCTGATCGACAAGGTCTACGACATTCGGACACTGCGTGCGGCCTGGCAGCGAGTCAAGGCAAACGGCGGGGTGGCCGGATCGGACCATCAGAGCATCAACGTCTTCGAGCGCAATGAAGAGCGGAATCTTGCCAAGCTGCAAGAGGAACTGCGGACCAACACGTACCGCCCGCGGCCGATCCTGCGGAAGTACATCAATAAACCCGGGAGCCGGGAAAAGCGGCCCTTGGGCATACCTACGGTTCGGGATCGGGTGGTGCAGGGCGCGGTGCGGCTGGTAGTGGAGCCCATCTTTGAGCGGCAGTTTGCTCAAAACAGTTACGGCTTCAGGCCTGAGCGTGGGTGCAAGGATGCGCTGAGGCTGGTTCATAAGCTTATGAAAGAAGGGTACATCTGGGTGGTAGACGCAGATCTGCGGTCCTACTTGGAGACCTCTTCATACTACACCCCCTTTCATGGTAGGTTGTCATAAAGGCTCAGTCTTATGCCTAACAGCTTGATTTGTAAACATTTCCACTTTCCTGGGCGGAGATGGCGTGTGCGAAGTTCGCCGCGATTTACACGCTGCAACACGCCGTGTCGGGAGACGCCGAGCAGTCTGGTGGGCTCCTGCATGGGTGCGTAGCCCTGGGGAGCCTGTTCGACGAAGTGGGCGCGAAGCTCGTCGGTCACCCGGATACGCCACAGTGCCCGCGGTGGAAGCTGTTTGCCCGCGATGAAGCCGTCGGCAAACCAGCGGTGAAGGGTGGATGGCGCCTGTCCGAGTATCTCGGAGGGCTTATTATGAGTGACAAGTTCCCATTCTTGATGGTCGGTGGAAGGATCGAATCGGGGGGATCTTCCAGTGGCGGCGCAGATTGCCGGTCTTGTCGGCGGTGAAGCGGTTCCCGTGGGCTGTGGGCAGGCCCTGCCGGTTGGCGATGCCTGCGATGATGGCATCGGAGCAATGAACGGCGAGGCGACGGACAAGTTCGACTGTGTCCTCGTCGTGGGGATCGTTGGCGGGCGGTATGTCTTGAGGGGAAGGTCGATCTGGGAAGCGGCCCTTCCTCCAGAGGCGATGGTGAGGGGGACGTTGCGGGTTTCCCTATCGACGGCGATGGTGACTTTTCCCAAGACAGTCCAAAACCGCTCTTTTCGAGCGGCCTCGGCGGCGATGGATGCTTCCCGTACTCGCACTGGGTCGCCGCCGAGGCTGCTGAACCGATTTCGCTGCTCGTCGGTCAAAAAAGCAGGACGTTGGTTTTGTCGCCGTGTCTGCTCAGCTTCGTCGTCCACCAACTCAACGAGGCCGTGCTCCCATTCAGCTCCCCGGGTATGGGCTAACAGGCGATTTTCTGGATCGTTGGTGCGGTAAAGGCACCGGACGCGCTTGGCTTGGTAGCGGGTCCGTTTGCCCTGCAGTCGGCGTTGCTTCAAAGCGTTCTCCTGGTCTGCGTGAAAGGGTTGTCGAAAAGGTTCAGTTGGGTATCTGAGACTTTGATTCGTAAACCTTTCCGCTTCCCTGAGCAGAGATGGACTGCGCAGAGCTCGCCGCGCTTGACACGCTGCAACACGGTCTGTCGGGAGACGCCGAGCAGTTTGGTGGCCTCCTGCATGGGGACGTAGCCCTCGGGAGCGTGTTGGACGAAACGGGCTCTAAACTCCTCGGTCACGCGGATACGCCACGGCGCCCCCGGGGTAAGCTGTTGTCCGGCTATGAACCCGTCGGCAAGCCAGCGATGAAGGGTGGATGACGCCAAACCCAGTATTTCGGCGGCCTTCTGAACAGTGACCAGTTCCCCTTCTTGAGGGGCGGTGGAAGGATCGAATCGGGGGATCTTCCAATAGCGGCGCAAATTGCCGATCTTGTCCGCGGTGAACCGATCGCCATGGGCTGTGCGCCGACCTTGTCGGTTGACAATCCCTGCGATCATGGCATCGGGGTAATGAACGGCCAAGCGGCGGACAAGTTCGACGGTATCCTCGTCGGTCCTGATCGGTGCTGGGTGGTATCGCTTCAGGGGCAGGTCGAGCTGGGAAACGGCGCCTCCTCGCCAGCGCATGATCAGGTGGATGTTGGAGGCTTCCTTATCCACGGAGATGTTGACTTCCTCCACAAGAGTGCGAAGCAGTTCTTTTCGATCGCGGTCAGTAGTGCTGGGTGCTTCCCATACTCGCATAAGGTCGCTGCCGAGGCTGCGGATGCGGCATCGCTGCTCGTCGGTCAAAGGAGCAGGACGTTGGTTTTGCCGTCGTGTCAGTTCAGCCTCGGCGTCGGCCAACTCAGCGAGGCTGCGCTCCCATTCAGCTTCCAGGGTGCGGGCCACCAGGCGATTTTCCGGTTCCACGGCGCGATAACGGCGCTGGGCCCGTTCGGCCTCGTAGCGAGCCCGTTCGACCTGCAAGCGCCATTGCTTCAAAGCGGTGTGCTCATCTGCCTGAACTTGTTGTTCGGCCAGCAAGGCGGCTTCGACCCCGGCTGGGGCTACGGCGTCGAGAAAGGTGCGGGCGATAGACTCGTCGATCTGCACACCTCCCACGCGGAGGCAATGGACGCCACGGCCACTGACCAGGGCGTTGGCTGGGCAATAGTAGCCTGGGGTAGAGTATCGGCCCTGGTAGTAGACGCGCAGGTGGCGTGCGCAACGGCCACAGGTGGCGATGCCTTGGAGAAGGGCAGTCCCCTCGCGGATAGCTCCGGTTGCTTGGTGAGGAAGGGGATGGGTGTTGCTGGCGATGCGACTCTGGTTCATCTCGTAAGTGTTCCAGTCGATGAAGCCCTGGTGGTGCTCTGGAATCAGGACCGCCCACTGGGAGCGCGGCAGATGGCGTGTGCGTTTTCTCAGCCGCCCCTCTTGATCGACAAAGGGCTCTCGGCGGCTTTTACCATAAGTGTAGGCCCCTGCATAGACGGGGTTTGTCAGGACGTGGTGAATGGCGGTATAGGTAGGGGTGATCCATTGAATGTCGGCACGCGAGTTGGACCGCGAAGGGAAGGAAAGCCCTTCCGAAACGAGCCAGAGCCAAACCCGACGCACGGAGCCCAGTTCGGCGAATTTTTCGAAGATCGAATGGATGACTCCTGTGACGGCCTGATCGGGATCGAAAAGGACATCCCCATCCCCATCGCCCCAGACAAAGCCGACGGGCAGTCCGCGGCGCAGTTCACCGCGGGCGGCCTTGTTGCGGATGCCGCCTTCGAGGCGTGCGCGGATGACATGCAGTTCGGCCTCGGCCATGGTGCCTTTGAGGCCCAGGAGCAGGCGATCATTGAAAAGACCTGGGTGGTAAAGACCATCCTCGTCGCCGATCAGGGTATCTGTGACGCCGCATAAATCGAGGAGTCGGTACCAATCGGAGTTGTTGCGGGCAACCCTGGAGACCTCGATGGACAGGATCAGGCCGACAAGGCCCATGGCGACCTGTGCGGTCATGGTGACAAAACCGGCTCGATCGGATGTGCCGGAGCCGGAGCGTGCCAAGTCTTCGTCGATAATGCGCACCTGTGACTGCGACCAACCGAGCTGGAGAGCGCGATCGGCCAACCTGTATTGCCGGTCGGTGGACTCGCGGTTGTATTGGACCTGTGAGGCGGTGGATTGTCGCACGTAAACATAGGCGTAGCGCTGCAAATGAGTTGTCTTGATTTTTTCATTTACACTCATGATCGGCCTCCTGAGTCTCAAATGGTGTCTGTGGAAAGAGCGCCTTGTTTATGAGCCTGGCCAGGGTGATGATGAAAGTATGTTGCATTTTTGGATCAATGTTGCGCCAGATGTTTGTTTCTGAAGCTAGGGCTTCTTCTTCGCACCAAAGGGTCATTTGTCGATACATGTTTGCTCTCCTGCTTTGAAGGGGTTGCAACGGGTTGTTGCGCAAGATCCAACTTAAGCAGAAGGGAGTCAACCACTTTGCAGGTAGAGAGCAGTTGTAGAACGGTTGCGATGGTTGTGGAGGTGTCTTGCGACTGAGCCATCGGGTTGACGGCGGATGTGTTTGAGATGAAATCGGTCCAGGCGGCGGGGATCAGGGAACGGCTACCGTCTGGCAGGACCAGGCACAAAAAGAGCGCCCCGCGACGTTCCACGCAGCTGAATAGATCGAGAGTCTTCCCCTGTAGCGGATGGTGCTCGCGCAGGATAGTTGCCTTTGAGGGGAGTTCCTCGATGTGGGTAGTGTGTCGTAGTTTCCTTTGACAGTATTCCCCACGACCTGCTTATGGTCCAAGTAAGCAAGCACACCGCCGATGGGCGGTTGCTGACACTGATAGATGCCTTTGTAAAACAGGAAGTGGTGGAGGATCTGGCGAGCTGGAAGCCGGAAGAGGGGACTCTCCAAGGGGCTGTCATCAGCCCTCTTTTGGCTAATCTGTATCTCGATGAAGTGGACAAGGCCATGGAAGCGGCGGGATACATGATGATCCGCTATGCGGATGATTTTGTAGTGCTGTGCCGCAGCCAGGAGGAAGCCGAAGCGGCACTGTCGCGAGTGCGGAAGCTGGCGGAGGAACGAGGCCTGACGTTGCACCCGGAAAAGACCCGACTTGTGGACGCCACGATTGCCGGGCAGGGATTTGACTTTCTGGGATATCACTTCGAGCAAGGACAAAGATGGCCGCGCAAGAAGAGCCTCAAGAAGGTCAAAGATGCGATCCGCGCTAAGACAAAGCGCTGCAATGGACACAGCATGGCGACGATCATAGGGGATGTCAATGCCATACTGAGGGGATGGTTCGAGTACTACAAGCACAGCAAGAAGTGGATCTTCCTTCGGCTGGACGGGTGGATACGGCGCAGGCTGCGCAGCGTCCTCCGGAAATGCAAAGGTCTTCGCGGCATCAGTCGGGGGCGCGATCATCAGCGCTGGCCAAACCGATACTTTCAAGATCGTGGGTTTTATAGCCTTGAAGAAGCCCATCGGATCTCCCTTCAGTCCTCGCGAGGTTAACCACCAACTGGAGAGCCGTGTGCGGGAGATCTGCATGCACGGTTTGGAGGGGGGGGCGGCGCAAGAAAAGGCGTCGTCCCTACCCCTATCGCCCTTCGTACGGCCGCCATCGTAGGGTGGGCATGGCCCACCAAACGGGCCCGATCCTTTCCCCCCAAGCCCCTGCTACGGCGGGAGAGCGAGTATGAAGACCCGGGCGGAAGCATGACCCGGGCCTGTCCGGCGGCGGTGGGGTAGTGGAGCGCCCGGACGTCACGGAGGTTGTGGTGGGCCGTGCCCACCCTACGCATGCCGCCATCGTAGGGTGGGCACCGCCCGCCAAACGGGCCCAATCCTTATGACAAATGGGAGGCCCCGGTGAACGGGGCGTACCCCAAGGGTCTCGGACCCCGTCCCTCCCACCGACCCCCGTGGGCCGATGAAACCGCCGGGGTTCGTTCGCGCGACATGACGGGCAGCGATGGGAAGGCGAGACCCCGTGGCGACGCCAACCGGCCCCGATCCTTTCCTGTGTGGCTCCGCGTATGGGCTTTCGGCATTGCACAACGTGAGGCCGGGGCAAAAGAGGACCTGCCCGGCCGGTGCGGTGATCATGGCCGCATTCGGGATCGGCCTTTCCCGCCATGGTGGCGCGTCTTTCGGCAGACCCATAGAATGACCCACTTGCAGGCCGTGTCCGTCCAAATAGGGTAGAGCGAGGAGGGACCGTTGGAAACAGACCCCGCCGGGCAGGCGGGGCGATGCAACCAGGCAAGGCGGGGCCGCTGTTGTTTCACAACACCCGTTGTCTCTGTGGCGCCGAACGCCGTTGTGCTCTTGTGGTCCATGCTCCGGCAGGGCGGGTCGCAAACCGGGGAAAAGGAGAAGGTGCCGGGAGCGGGCCCTGGGAATGAGCCCCTTGGGCTGACCGTGCGACCATACCTCGCGCGGCCGCAAACTTGCGCTTTTTATGCCCTCACTCCGTGCCTCTGCCAGAGGGCGAGGGGGATGCAGGAAATCGCAATTTGTGATCGCCCGCAGGATATGTGAGGCATACGGCCAAAGGCAAGGAAACGAAAGGAAGTTCACAGAAAGGAGAAAGCCGATATGAAGACGACGATGGAGAGGGCCCCACACGCATGTCTTTTTGTACTGGCCGCGGCGACATTGTTCTGCATAACCATGGCCTTTGCCCGGCCCGCGGCCGGTGAGTCACAAGAAAAGGCCGTGAGCATCCGTGACGGCGGCAAGGAGCTTGCCGTGGAGTTCTTGCCCACCAAATCCACGTTCAGGGTCGGTGAACGGATCGGCTTTCGCATCAAGGCCAACAAGGACTTTTTCCTTTACCTGTTCAACATCAACAGGGAGGCCGGAAGGGCGGTGCTGCTCATACCGAGCGAAAAACAAAAGGGCAATAGGTACGAGGCGAACCAATCTTACATGGTTCCCAACCCGAACCTGGAGTTTTTTGCAGACAGCCCGGGAAGGGAGCAGGTCGTCATGCTGGCCAGCGCCAGGTACCTCGATTTTCGCAAGGATAGGTACAGCAAATCCGGAGATTTTTTCACGGCGACCCCCGAGGTCGCCGACGAACAGATCAAGGCCCTGAGCCTGCGAACGGAAAAGGAAGACGAACGTGTGGTCAAGGAGGTCACGTTGCAGATCGTGGAACGTTCCGGAAGGCCCATTGCGCCCGAACCGGCCCGGGTGGAGGGCGCAGGCGACGAGGAGGCCCCCATGACCTTCATCTCCTGCGACCGGGAGGTGTACAGGATAGGCCAGCGGGTGCGTGTCATTTACGGAGCAAGCCGGCCGGGATGGGTGCATATCTATCTGCTCGAACCTTCGGGGACAAGGGGCCTCTACAAGAAGGCCCAAGTGGACGGCAAGAGCCTCTACGAGCTCACGGCAACGGCCCAGAGCCCGACGGGTCCCCACGGGCTTGTCGCCGTGTACAGCGATTCACCGGACCCCATCGACGAGAGGGCCCCCGGCGACAAGCCCCGTTTCAAAGGGTTGAGCCCCCAGGAACCCGAGGGCCCCCCCTATACCATGTGCAGGTTCCAGATTCGCGCCCATTGAGATGCACCTGATCAGGTGCACACCGCCCAACCTGCCCTCCGGGCTGCGGCGACACGGCACGCGGGGCAGGTACACCGGCGCGTGCACACACCGCGATTCTTGTACCCTCAACCCGTCCCTCTCCCGGCGGGCGCGGGGGACCTGGAGAATCGCAGTGTGTGACCGCAGGCGGCATCGGCGGGCACCGCCCGCCATGAAAGGGCCGGATACCGGCACCGAAAAGGAGAAGCCATGAAACGCCTGCTCGCGCTGGTGGGGACTGCCGTCGTGGTCATTGCTCTCGGCGGCTGTGAAGAGGAGAAATACATTCACGTGGGGCCGAACTGGGCGGCCCTGAGCGAACTGAAGCAGCCCGAAGACGGCTTCCGGGTGACGGTGGAGGGGAAAAAGAGATCGAAACAGGGAGAAACCCTTTCTTTCCAGGTGGTGTCGGAAAAACCGGGCCGGTTGTGGGTGGCGCAGGTGGACCCCGAAGACCGGGTCACACTCCTTTTCCCCAACGAAAGATCCCACGACAACACAGTGGCTGCGAAAAAGCCCTTTCGTATTCCTCCCCAGGGGGCCGGCTGGCAGGTCGTGGCCGGTGAGCCCCTGGGAAAGAGCGTGGTTGCCTTCATCGTGACAGGCGGTGACACGGACCTCCGGGATGTGCTGGGAAGCCGGAAAGACATGACAAAGGCCCTGCGTCTGGTGGAAAGGGCCCCCTTCTGGGGCATGGGGAAGCTGGTCATAGACGTGAAGGAGTGAGTCATGGGAAAGATCGCATGGGTCATGCTCGCTTTTCTCGTGTCCCTCACCGAGGCGCTCGCGGGGTGCGAGAGGGCGGAAGAGCTTTTCAACCGGGCCGTTTCCGCCGGTGTGACGCCGCAGCAGCGGGTGGAACTGCTGGAACAGTCTGTGAAGGAGTGCGACAGCTTCGCCGCTTACTACGAGCTCGGTAAAGCTCACCATCACAACGGGGCGCCTCTCGAGGCCGTCTCCTGCCTCAAGAGGGCGCTTCGCCGGGCGGAAAGCGACGATGAAAAAGCCGCGCTGTTGTGGGTTACGGCACGGGTGTACCTGGACATGGACAGGCTGCACGACGCGGTGCTCTGCTACAAGACCTCCCTGAAACGGCGGAGAAACCGCGAAGTGGAGAGGGAGCTGCTGTCGGTGGAAAAAGGCCTCATGAGCACGGCATCTTACGCCGACCAGATGGACAGCGCCCTGGAAACGGCAAGAAGCCTGGGCGTGGTGCCGTTCATAGATGTGAGGGTCCCCTTCCCGTTCGACTCCTACCGTCTGACGGATGAGGGCAGGAAACACGTCCTGCGGATTGCGGAGGTGATGAAGCGCCTGGGGGATACGCGGTTCACGCTGGTGGGGCACACGGACAGTCGCGGACCCATGGAGTACAACGACGCGCTTTCCCGGAAAAGAGCGGATGCCGTGAGGGCTTGTCTCGTGGGCGAGCTTGGGATCGACCCGGGGCGGCTCGCCGTGGACGGCATGGGAGAGCGGGAGCTTCTTTACCATGACGACACGGAACTTGCCCACAGCCTCAACAGGCGGGTCGAGGTCATCGTCGAGGGGACATTATGAAATGCAGGCTTTTCCGTGCCTCGCACGGCACGATTGCGCCATGGGTCTTGACGGCGATTGCGTTTTGCATGGCGCCCGTTCTCGCCGTGACGCCGGCAGCAAGGGCGGAGCACTACGCGGTCCTGATGGGTATCAGGGATTACACCGCCGTACCGCCGCTTTTCGGGCCGGTGAACGACGTGCAGGCCCTGTACGGGATGCTGGTGGAAAGATACGGATTCCCGAAACGGAACGTGGTGCTCCTGACCGATGAGAGGGCGACCAGGAGCGCTATACTGTCCGCCCTTTCCCGCTTGAAAGACAGCGTCAAACGGGACGACTTTGTCTTCGTCTTCTTCAGCGGCCACGGAACGAGCGGTTATGATCCTTCCCCCGCAGGCCCGGCCCTCGGGGAAGCCACCGGCGCCCTCGTCCCGTATGACTTCCGCCCGGACGAAAAAGATCTTCGGAAGACCCTGGAGGGCCTTGTGATCGGCAGGAGGGACCTTCGACCCATCTTCACGGACCTGGACCGAAGGACCAGCGTGTTCGTCGTTTTCGACGCATGTTTTTCCGGCAACGCCGTGAGGGCCATCGGGCGACGGCACGGGGTTCCGAAGAACGTCTCCCTTGGTTTTCCGGACTTCAAGCCCCGGTTCGGCGGAAGCGAAAAAGAAAAGGAGCCCTATCCCTATGAGCGACTGATTTACATCGCCGCATCGGATGAAACCGAGAGGGCCATCGATCTGCGGGCAGGAGCCGCATACGACGGCAAGGCCCACGGCGCATTGACCGATGCTCTCCTTGTGGGCCTCGCCGGCGGCGCAGACACCAACCACGATGGGACGATCACCTATGAGGAACTGTACCAGTTCGTCCGCCGTAAGGTGCAGGTCCATGGACACACCCCGCAGATCCTGCACAGGAGTGCGCTGAGCCGGCCGGTTTTCGAAAAACCGGTGAAAGTCAGCGCATATTCGCCGCCCCCACCGGGGCCCGCGCGGTTGAAGATAGAGGGCCTGGATCGACACGCCCTTGCGGGTGCGCTCCAAGGCATTCCGGGGCTCGAGATGGTGGAGGAAAGGCCGGACCTCGTTCTTGAGGGACAAATCGAAGGAGAGGGCAAACCGCTCAGTGCCGTTCTCTACCTTGGCAGCGGCGACAAGGTTTGTGATGTGACGGGGCTGGAAGATACCCTTTCCACCCTCAGGAAGTATGCGAAAGCGCGAGAGCTCGCGTGCCTCAGGAACCCCAAACAGGGTTTCAACCTGTGGCTCCGGGTGGGAGGCTACGAAGGAAAGACCACCTTCTTCGCCGGAGAACCCGTCGGCTTCACCATCAGGAGCGAGAAGGACGCGTACCTGTTATTGCTCAACATAGATCCCCACGGCAACGTGATCGTGCTTCTGCCTGAAAAAGCCTCTTCCTGGGTACCCATTCGAAAAGGAGAGGCCCTCGAGCTCAAGGATTATGGGAGAGTGGATCCGCCTTACGGCGTGGAGTTTCTCAAGCTTTTCGGCTTTCCTCAAAGACCGGAGCGCCTCGACGGGCTTGTCCGGACCTGGGAGCTCACGGAAGAAGGGCAGGTCGCGAGCCTGTTGGAAAGGATCGGTGGGTACGAGGGCTGGGCGGAGACGGTCGCCCAGGTCGTGACGTTCGGCGGGCCGTGAGGGGTGTTCGGGCGAGGTGGAATTGGGTCATTCTTGGCGGGCAATGCGCAACCCACGTCCCATTTTGGGCCGGGGGGTGCGGGGCGGCGGCACCGTGCCTCGGGCCGGGTTGTGGTGGGCAGTGCCCACTATACGGAAAGGTCCTCTTGGCGGGGCCTGCAGACGTGGGGTGGCATGGCCCGGCGGGAAGCCGATTTCCTAATGGTTGAGGAGGTGGCCTCATGACTGCAAGGGTCCTTCTTATTGTCTTCCTAATTTTGACCGCAGTACCCCATGCCTCGGGAGGCAATCGCGCCCTTCTGGTGGGAATAGGGCCGGGGTATGAGCAATCAGGGCTCCCGCCCATCGAGGGACCCCAGCGGGATGTGGAGCTGGCCCGATACCTGGCGCAACGGATGGGCTTTGGGCCAAAGGAAATCAGGACCCTCAGGGATCGGGAGGCCACCCGCAGGGCCATACTCAATGGGCTGGATTGGGTGGAGGAGGGCGCAACAGATGGAGGTCGGGCCTTCATCTATTACAGCGGACACGGCTATCAGGTGCCCGATACGAACGGCGACGAAGACGACGGTTGTGATGAGGTGCTGGTCCCTGTGGATGTGGATGGGGCCAGGCTCCACGTGGACATGTTTATCTTGGACGATCTGATCGGAGAATACCTGGGGCGGATGGCACGGGCGCAGACCGTGGTGATGGTGGACAGTTGCTTCAGCGGCACGGTGACAAAGAGCCTTTATGCATGGAGCAATCGGAACACCAAGTACCTCGGCAAGGGGGCCTCCGTCTGCGCAAGACCCGTCAACCTCAAGTCCATCGGGCTGGCCGATGCACCGCAAGGCACTCGCAACCTGGTGGTTCTGACCGCAACGGCCCAGAACGAGGTGGCTTACGGCGACGTGACGAGCGGCAACAAGGGAAGCCTTTTCACGCAGGCGATCTTCGACAGCGCCAGGCTCCGGGGAGAATCCGTCACCTTCAGGACCCTCAGGAACGAAGCTGCCCGGACCGTCCGGAACCTATGCGACCAAAAGGGCCTGATTCCTTTCACCCCCCAGTTGGACGGCAACTCGGCCCTGTTTGACATGGACCTGAGGTTTCGCACGGGCGACACCTCCGACGATCAGAGCGTCGAGGCCGCCTCCGGCATGCAGGAGCTCCTGGAGCGGGTGATGGGCGGCAGCAAATTCATGGTGTCCATAAGGGCGGACGACAGGTGGATCGGCATCGGGCAGCCCATCGCTTTTTCGGTGGCATCTAGCAAGGACGGTTACCTCAACTTGATCGAGGTGGAGCCGAACGGCAACCTGAACGTCATTTTCCCCAACCGGTTTGCTTTGGAAAACTGGGTGCGTGCGGACAGGGAGCTGCGCATACCCCAGGATATAGGCGGCTTCAGGTTCAAGGGGGGGCCGCCTGCCGGAAAGAGCGTCATCGTGGCGCTCGTTACGCAAGTTCCTCTCAACCTTTACAGCGAAAAACAGCTGGGGACCCGCCTGCAATCCCTCAAGTCCATCGGTGCCGACGAGTACAAGGGGTTGAAAAGGGCCATCACGCGGAGCATTGCCGTGTGGCCCGAAAGGGAGGGGGAAAAAGAGTTCGGCGCCTGCGGCATCACCATAAACGTGAGAGATTGAGGCTGCCGGGGGCCTTGCTCCTCTTTTCGGCCAACCGTTTGCGGTGGGCGATGCCCACCGCGGGGGAACCTTGATCTTTACACGGCTCCCGAGCACTTGGCACGGCCGGTGAGCCGGCAAGGGGGATCGCCGGACATGCTTTCGGGGGCCATGGGAGCTCCGGATACCCGCTTGAAGAAAGACCATGGAGGACGGGCATCGCCCACCGCCGGGATGTCGCGGCCCGTATGCGAAAGGAAATGGGAGGTAGGCTCATGACAGGAAAACCGCTCTTTCTGTTGGTATTGGGTGTTGCCCTCGGATGGAGCTTTCCGGCCGTCGGTGCGGCCGAAGCGCCCAAAGACAAACACGCCGGCATGTTCGATGTGTACGAGGAAAACAGGGCGGAGGGCATCGGCAACTACATCACGGTGGATTTCGTCCTCACGGCTTACCATCTGTTTGTGAGAGACACGGTGACCGCCGTGGAAGAACAAATCCTTTGTCCCGCGTTCAAGGACCTTGTGGAAAGGACGCTCGCCAAGCTTGCCGGGCTCAAGGACGACACGCCCGGCCACGGGCCGGCCCTGGCGTACCTGTGGGTGCTGAGGAGCCTGCTGGAGTCCGGGGGCGAGGCACCTGCACCCGTCGCCTCCCAGGTGGCCTCCGAGCTGGAGCTGATAAGAAGGCACCAGGGGATAGACCGCTCCTTTGTTACAGGAACGAGACAGGACTACTCCCAGTACGTACCAAGGGGAAAGTACGCGCAGTCGGAGGTGTTGCGTCGCCACTTCGCGGCCATGATGTATGCGGCAAGGATGGGCTTTGCCCTCAAGGATTCGAAAGCGACGGGTGTGACCAAAGAGATGGCGGACCTTCACACGGCAGCGGCGCTTCTTCTGTGCAGGCTCATGGCCGGCGACGAGGAGCTTTCTGCGCTCCATGAAAGAATAAACACGCTGCTTGCCACCTTCGCGGGTTCGGCGGACGATCTTGTCCCGGGAGAATTCTTGGAGGCGGCGGGAGATCTTCCTCCCGAAAAGGCAAGGGAAAGGATCCTGGAGCGCATGAAGGAAAGGGGACGCCTGCCGCGCATCGTTTCCGGCCCGGTGGACAGGACGAAACTCGAACCGGGAGTGAGCGTGCAGGAGGCGGCGGCGGGATTCAGGCTCCTGGGGCAGCGGTACACCCCGGAATCCGAAGCCTTCCAGAACCTTGTTTTCGATAGTGTCGGGGACTACAGGGGCAAGGAATCGCCCTTTACCCTTGCGATGATCCAGGGACGCCGGGTAAGGGGTTTCCCAACCATACTCGACGTCATGGCCGCCCTGGGGTCCGGAAGGGCCGCGGGGCTCTTGAAAACCGGCGGAGACACGGACTACGAGGGGTACGGGGATCGCTTTCGTGCCGCATCCTCGGTGCTCAGGCAGACGGCGTACAACCCATCCTCCCTTTCCGGGATGAACCTGAAGGTTGCGTACACCTTGCTCAGGCCCGAGACGGGCGAAAGCCTCAACGCCGCCATCGGTGCGTGGATTCAGAACCGGCACAACATGCTTCTCTACACCAAACAGAGTTACACCGTGACGGCCAAATCCCTCGGCATGCACAAGGCAAGAAGAGATGCGCGGATCGAGCCCGCAGTGAGTCTCTACGATGCTCTTGTCGAGAGCACCTGCCTGATGCACCGCAGCCTATACCCTGGCGGAGAGATCGCGCTGAAGACCTTGCGTTTCGGCGACATCCTGAGAAACCTTCGTGCCCTGGCCATGAAGCAGGAGGAATGGGGCCTGGAAAGACAGGACTGCGACTATCTGAACAAGGTGGACCGCCTTCTGGGGGAGCTTGTCACCCAACCGGATGCACCGGTGGTGGTGGACGTTCACACAGAGGCCAACAGCGGCCTGGTGCTGGAGGAGGCCACGGGCTACCCGCTGGTCGTCTTCGACGGAGAAACGAAGACGCTCCGGGGCGCCCGGTATAGCTGCTACGAATTCAAACACCCCATGGACCATCGCCTCACCGACGAAAGCTGGCGGCGGATTCTCGACGCAGGGGAGGCAAAGGGCTTGTTGACCGACAGGATCATGGGGAAAGTGGTCGATCCGCTGCAAGAATGCCTGCAAGAGTAAGGTGCGGTCAGGCTTCTTTGTAGTCGAAACGCTCCATCCAATGCTCGGGATGCTCCCGGAAAAACTCCTGGAAGGCAGCCATCAGCCTGCCCATCTGCAGCCGGCCGTCCGGACCGACGTACCATACCGGTTTCGACCGGCAGCGTATGCTCAGTGGATGCAGTGAGCATGCGCGCAATGATCTCGCCGTAAATGGGATTGCTCACCGCACCATGGGGCTCTCGTCGGATCACCCCCAGGTCCTCCACATACTGAAGGTCGTCGTAGGGTGTTTCTGCCCGCTCGATAACTCCTGCCAAAATGGGCTCGATCAATCGCCTTATCCGGGCCTTCCTTCAATTTGTCCCCCAACGGGCCAAGATGGGTTTCTCGCCGCTGGATTATGTTCTCCTTGGCCGTTGCCACCATGTGCGTGTTGATCGGTTGCCTCCGGTCGAGATTTCCCGCGACCCTGAAGCATGTTTCGTAGCCCAGGGCGTTCACGAGCCAAGGCTGCCCCCGGGTGTATTTCCAGCAAAGGTGGAGGGCATCGGGCGTGAAAGCCTGCCCGGTTTCTTCCTCGTGTTGCGCGTAAAGCCTTTCCATCTCCTGCCGGGTGAAATCGCCCAGTCGGACCGATTCGGCTTTGATATTGAAGGCGCTTGCCCCGGCGATCATCCCTTCGGATGTGAGGGTTCAGGGCCTTTCGAAAACAGCGGCGATTCCCTGGCCCCCGCCGATGCACATGGTCTCCAGCCCGTAACGGGCTTTTCGCCGCCGCATTTCGTGAAGCAGGGTGGTCATGATGCGTGCGCCCGTGGCGCCGATGGGGTGTCCCAGGGAAATCCCCGACCCGTTCACGTTGACGTTGTCGATATTCTCCAGCTTCCACTCCCGGAACACCGCAAGGATCTGCGCGGCGAACGCCTCGTTCACCTCGATCAGGTCCATCTGGGAAAGGGTGAGCCCGGTACGGGTCAGCACCTTTTCCACCGCAGGCACGGGAGCGATTCCCATATATGCAGGGTGCACCCCCGCCGCGGCCCAGCCCCTGAAATAGGCAGCCGGCTCGAGACCCAGTTCTGCGAGCTTGTCGGCAGCCACTACCAGGCATGCGGCGGCCGCGTCGTTCTGGGAGCATGCATTGCCGGCGGTCACGGTACCATCCTTTAGCAGAGGCCTGAGTTTTGCCAGGCTGTCCAGGGAGGTGTCGGCCCGGGGTCCTTCGTCGGTCCGGAAAAGGATCGGCTCGCCCCGCCGCTGGGGTATGGGCACCGGCACGATCTCTTCGGCGAATTTCCCGCTTTCCGTTGCGGCAACGGCGTGTTGGTGACTGCGCAGCGCATAGGCGTCCTGCTCTTCACGGGAGATGCTGTACTTATTGGCCAGGTTCTCTGCGGTTTCGATCATACCTGGGATGAGCCCGAATCGCTCCTCGGGCGAAACGGTGGCCCGCCCCCTTACGAGGCGGTCATGGAGGGTTACGGACCCAAGCCGGTTTCCCCACCGCATGTCGGTGGTGTAGAATTCCACGCGGCTCATGCAGTCCGTACCGCCTGCGAGCACCACGTCGGCGGTGCCGGTCTGGACCATCATCGCGGCGTTGACGACGGCCTGCAGACCGGAACCGCACCGACGGTCCACTTCGTAACCAGGCACCTCGATGGGAAGGTCGGCCTTGAGGGCGCAGAGCCTGCCGATGGCCGGGTCCTCTCCGCTCCCGTAACCGTGGCCGAGGATCACGTCGTCGATCCTTGCGGGGTCAATGCCTGTCTGTTTCAAAACGGTCTTGATAACGATGGACCCCAGCTCCGCGGCCGGAACTTCTTTGAGTGATCCTCCGAAACGGCCCACGGCCGTTCGTATGGGATTGACGATGGCTGCTTCTCGCACTGGCATCTCCTCCATGGTGACTGCGTTGCTTCGGCGTCGGTCCCCCGGGACCCGGCAGGCACCCCGCGGGACTGTGGCGAGGACAACGGTGAGATAGGACCGTTTGATGGTTTGTCGGGGCGAGTATGTGTAAAGGCACGCTGCCTGTCAAGGCCAAAGGGCGGTGGGCGCGTGCGTCTTGACAACGCGTCCCGGAAGCTACTACACGTGCCGCGATAGGGGGCACGGTGACGAAACTCGCCCGTATTCGGAAGGCAAAGGCAAGGAGGATGCGCATGAAAGTAGTGGCCGTGAATTCGAGCCCGAGAAAAGAGGGCAACACCGCTTCTTCCTTTACAACCAGATGTTGGTGGTCGGGTCCACCTACTGGAACCTGGGCATCGGCCTGCAGCCCGGGGATGTGGCCAACGACGAAGAAGGCATAAGAACCATGAGAAACCTGGGGAAGAACATGGCTTGGCTTCTCAAGAAGATCCACCGGTAAGCAAGTGCGCTCCGGTGTCCACGCATACCAGGAACAGGGGCGGATCCTTCCCGGGGGCCTGCCCGCGACCTCGACCTGCCGGGAAAAAGGTCTTGATCGTCACTGGGGTCCTGTTGTTTTCCCCCTCACCCGGACCCACCACGGGAGAGGGAGGCTTGGGCCACTTGGCGCAGCGATGATCGAGGCGCCGGGGAGAAAGGGAGGGACGGGCACGTGGATCCTATCTCCGAGAGAAGGGCCGCACTGGTCATAGCCTCGTTGGGCTCCTTTGTGGCGCCCTTCATGGGTTCTTCCATACACGTGGCCCTGCCTGCCATCGGCAGTGCCTTTCAAGCCGATGCCGTGGTCCTGAGCTGGGTGGCCAGTTCGTATATCCTGGCCGGTGGCGTGTCGCTGGTCCCTTTCGGCAGACTCGCGGATATCGTGGGGCGCAAGAAAATATTCACCTGGGGGTATGTGGCCTTCACCCTTGCCTCCCTCGCCTGCGGCCTTTGCTTCTCCGCCCCGGCGCTGATTGTCTTCCGTGTCCTTCAGGGCGTGTCGAGCGCCATGGTCTTTTCCACGAGCATAGCCATTCTCACCTCGGTTTTCCCTCCCTCGGAAAGGGGCAAGATCCTCGGTGTGAACGTTGCCGCGGTATACACCGGGCTTTCCCTGGGGCCCTTTCTGGGGGGCTTGCTGACGCAGCATTTCACCTGGAGGAGCGTGTTTTTCGTAAACGTGCCCCTGGGAGCCATCGTCGTGGTCCTGGTGGTGCGCCGTTTGAAGGGGGAGTGGGCCGAAGCGCGGGGGGAGGGTTTCGACGTGAAGGGGGCCGCCCTCTACTGCCTTTCCCTTGTCGCCGTGATGTATGGCATCTCAGCGCTCCCGGCTCTGCGCAGCCTGGGCCTGCTGCTTTGCGGGTGTGCAGGACTCGCGGTTTTTGTCAAATGGCAGAGCGTCACGGATTCTCCCCTGCTGGACCTGGGGCTTTTCCGGTCCAACCGGGTGTTCACCTTTTCGAGTCTGGCGGCTCTCATCCACTACAGCGCCACATTTGCGGTGACCTTTCTCCTGAGCCTGTACCTGCAGCACATAAAAGGGCTCGCGCCCCAGAGCGCAGGACTCGTCCTGGTGACCCAGCCCCTGGTGATGGCGATCCTGTCTCCCGTAGCCGGTCGGATTTCGGACAAGATCGAGCCGGGCACCGTGGCCTCCTTGGGCATGGCGCTGACCACGGTGGGACTCTTTGTGTTCACCTTTATCGGTCACAGGACAACGTTGGGTTTCATTGTGGGCGACCTGGTGCTGCTCGGCTTCGGATTCGCGCTGTTTTCCTCGCCGAACACCAACGCCATCATGAGCTCGGTGGAAAAGCGATTCTTCGGTCTCGCATCCGGTTCCGTGGGAACCATGCGCATGCTGGGCATGATGATGAGCATGGGTATCGTCACCGTGATTTTTTCCGTTTCCATGGGACGGGTCCAGATCACACCGGAGTACTACCCTGCCCTGGTCAAAAGCGCCAAGACGGCCTTCGCCGTCTTTGCCTTCCTGTGCCTGGGGGGCGTCTTCGCCTCCCTTGTCAGGGGAAAGCTGCGGGGTTGAGGGCGCTTCCGGCAGTACGCGGCTTCGCCCCCGCCGTGCTTTGACATCCCACCATGCCCGTGCTATGCAGCGTCGCCGGAGAAGAACTGCCTGCCCTGCCTGTGACTGCAGCCACGGGTGTGATCCTCTTCGGGTGCAGGCGGGCGGATTTGAAACGGATACAGAGCAGGAGACAGGGGTCCCAACCTTTAAGGGAGGCTAAGATGGATTTCTATAACACACCGGAGGAACAAGCTTTTCGCGATGAGCTCAAGCAATGGCTCTCAGTGAATATGAAGGATTTGCCCGAATGGTACCAGAGCAAGGATATCCCTGCGCCGGACATAGATTCGAAGGAATATCACGACTTCACCCTCTGGTGGCACCGCAAGCTTCATGAGGCCGGGTTCGTCGGCATAACATGGCCCAAGGAATACGGCGGCCGCGGCGGGACCCTCATGGAGCAGGTGATCTTCTATGAGGAGCTCGCCAGACACCGCGCCCCGGGTCCCACCAATGTACACGGCATCGGCTGGGTGGGTCCCGCATTTCTGGCCCACGGCACGGAGGATCAGAAGAAACGGTACCTTCCCAAGATTCTCAGTGCAGAAGAGATGTGGTGCACCTTCTACTCGGAACCGGACGCGGGTTCCGACATGGCCAATGTACAGACCAGCGCCGTCAAGGAGGGCGACCAATGGGTGGTCAACGGTCAGAAGGTGTGGAACAGCGGGGCGCACCTGGCCGAGTGGGGAGTGCTTCTGGTCAGGACAGACCCGGAAGCCCGCAAGCACCGTGGCATCAGCTACCTCTATGTGGATATGAAGACCCCGGGTATCACCCTGCGACCCCTGCGCAACATCACCGGTACCGCAGAGTTCAACGAGACATTCTTCGACAATGTGCGTATTCCCGTAGAACAGGTGATCGGGGAAGTGAACATGGGCTGGTATGTGGCCGCCGGGGCCCTGGAGTTCGAGAGGTCGAGCGGCGGCGCCGCCATTGCGCGGGAAAACCTTGTCAAGGACATCATCGAGCTTGCAAAGGACACGGGACGCAACGGTGAGCCGGTGATGCGACAACGGCTCGCCCAGCTTTACGTGGAAACGACGGTCCTGAAGTATATGGCCCTTCGCGGCCTCACCCACCAGCTCAGGGAGGGTCGTCCGGGTCCCCAGGGGGCGGTGAGCAGCGTATTCAGCATGGAGTTCAACCAACGTCTCCACGACCTGGCCATGGAAATCCAGGGACCTTACAGCCGGTTGATGCGCGATTCGAAACATGCCATCGACCACGGCCGATGGCAGCGTGATTTTCTCAGATCACGGGGAAACACCATCGAGACCGGTACTTCGGAAATCAAGCGCAATGTGATCGCTCAACGAGTTCTGGGACTGCCCAGGCAATAGGGCGAGAGGGCCTTGATAATCGTTCCGGCCGGTCCTTCGTGCTCTCTCTCCCGTCGTGGGAGAGGGTTGGGCTGACAATGTGGCCGGAACGACCATCACGGCCGGGGAGAGGAGACTGTTATGGATTTTGACCTTGGCAAGGAACAGGTGATGCTGAAGGCATCGGCCCGGGACTTTCTCAAGAAGGAATGCCCGAAGGAGCTGGTGCGCGATATGATGGACGACGAGAGGGGCTACTCGCCCAAGCTATGGGAGAAGATGGCCGATCTCGGCTGGCACGGGCTCGTTTTGCCTGAGCAGTACGACGGAGTGGGCAGCGCCTTTCTCGACCTTGCCGTATTGTTCGAAGAGATGGGCCGGGCCCTGGTGCCCGGCCCTTTCATGCCCACCGTGGTGTATGCGGGGCGGACGATCCTTGCTGCCGGCAACGAGGAGCAGAAGAAACGCTTTCTGCCGCCCATAGCCAATGGAAAGAGTATCATGACGATGGCCCTGATGGAGAAGTCCGGCAGCTTTGAGCCGTCAGGAGTACGGGTCACCGCCAGGCCCGCCGGTCCTGATTTCGTCATCAACGGCACCAAGCTTTTTGTTCCGGACGCCCATGTTGCCGACCACTTGATATGTGTCGCCCGCACCAAAGAAGGTACAGGTGAGGATGGTATCAGCCTTTTTCTGGTGGACACCAGGTCCAAGGGTCTCCGGGTGGAGGTCCTGAAGACCATCAGCGGTGAAAAACTGTGCGAGGTGACGTTTGAGGACGTTACCGTTGCCGGGGAAAACCTGTTGGGGGGACTCGATCAGGGGTGGCCTGTGGTCCAGAACCTGCTCGACGAGGCCATCGTGGGCGAATGTGCCTGGATGCTGGGCGGCGCGCGCTGGGTACTGGAAACCAGTGTCGGTTATGCCAAGGAGAGGGTACAGTTCGGCGCGCCCATCGGTTCGTTCCAGGCCATCCAGCACAAGCTTGCCGACCTGGCTGTGGAGGTGGAGGGGGCGACGTCCATTGTCTACTACGCTGCATGGACGGTGGACGAGAACGACCCGGGAAGAACCCTGGCCGCCTCGGTGGCCAAGGCGTGGTGCAGCGATATTTACAAGCACGCCGCCTTTGAGGGTATCCAGGTGCACGGGGGAATGGGTTTCACCTGGGAGCACGATATGCACCTGTACCTCAAGCGTGCCAAGTCTTCGCAGGTGAGCTTCGGCGACGCCCATTACCACCGTGAACGGATTGCCCGGTTGCTGGACATATAGGTAAGGGCCGCCTTCTTTCCTTTGGCTGCCGCCTGTGCTCTCGGCCTTGAGGCCCGGAAAACGGGCGGCAGCGTCTTTGCCGCAAGCCCGATGGTGCTCCGGGGGCCGAAACCCGAAAACGACACGCTGTTTGGCCGCGCATCCACTTTGCAGGAACGTGAACGTGCACCCACGGGAGCCCTCATGGAAAGGGACGAGATCGTCGGTATTGTCTTGACCCACTACCCCGCGGTCCAGGGGATTTACCTGTTCGGGTCCCATGGTGCGGGAGATCCATGGCCGAACAGCGATATGGATATCGCCCTGCTGTTGCCCCACGAAGAAGCCAAACGGGAGCAGAACTTGTTTTTCAGCAAATGCCGATTCGACCTTGAAGATGCGTTGCGTCGGACGGTTGATCTCATCAATGCCCGTGACGTTTCAACGGTGCTTCAGAAGGAGATCATATCGGGTGAACGCATCTATTGCGCGGATCAAAACGCGGCGGATGAATTCGAGATGCTGACGCTTTCCCACTATCAGAAATTGAACCAGGAACGGTCCGAAATTTTGGATGCTTTTCGAAAATCAGGGAGAGCCTACGCAGTATGAATGATATCGTCATCAACAAGATTCAAAAGAGGGGAAGGAACTGCGCCATGGGAAAGGACTCTCTCATCACCCAGGAGGCAAGGGCCATGATCGGCAAGGAGACGGAAACCGTCACCGGAGTCGCCCACCTCAAGGAAATCCGAAGGTTCTGTTACGCCGTGGGGGACATCAATCCCCTGTATCTGGACGAAGAGACTGCCGCCGCCTCCAGGAACAGGGGCGTGGTGGCGCCTCCCATGTTCTTCGAGATCCCCACGACGCAGGAATTCCCCCTGGACCTGCTCAAAGAAGATGGAATCGTTCAGTCGCGCAATCCTGTCCCCCTGAAGGCGACTCGCTCCATGGCGGGGGGCAATGAGGTGGAATTCTTCAAACCGGTACGCCCCGGAGACGTCCTGACAAGGGTGACCAAGATCGCCGATATTTACGAAAAACAGGGCAGCAGCGGGCCGCTGGTGTTCACCGTGTTTGAGCAGCGCTACACCAACCAGGACGGCGAGCTCGTGGCAATTTCTCGTGTGACGGGCATTTCGAGATAGGGCAAGGAGGCAGCAATGGTCTCGAAGCAACTCTACTTTGAAGATGTGGCAGTGGATGACCCGATCCCCGCCATGGTGAAGCATCCCACGAGAGTGCAGCTTTTCATGTTCAGCGCCATCACCTGGAATGCCCACCGCATACACTACGACAAGGATTACGCCAAGATGGAAGAGCATCCGGACGTTCTCGTTCACGGACCCTTGCAAGGGGCGTTCCTGGGCCAGTTCATGACGGACTGGATAGGTCCGGAAGGCACTCTCAAGAAGTTAACCTGGTCCAACAGGGGGCGCGCGTTTCCCGATGAGCGTTACATAATGAAAGGGCGGATCACGGGAAAGAAGGTCGAGGGCGGCGTCAACCTGGTGGAGTGTGCCATCTGGGGGGAAAACAAAGACGGACAGATGGTTGCGCAGGGCAGTGCCAGTGTGGCCCTTCCCAGTCGGGGGTGAGAATTCCGACGGAGGATTCGGCCCGGGCAAGAGCGGGAGAGGCACCTCATGTTTGCGAGAATACTCGTGGCGTTGAAGTTCAATCCGACCGGCAAGTTTGCGCTGGAAACCGCCGCGCGGCTGGCGACGGAACAGCGTGCGGAGCTGCTCATCTTTCATGCCCTGGACTACCACTTGAAGGCCATGGACGCGAATGATCCCAAGCGGGTGGGGATCGTAAGCGAGACGATGAGGACCTTCGAAAACGAGATGAAACCGTCGCTGGGTCCTTTCACGAACTACCGGTTCGAGTGCGCACCGACTGACCCCTCTCTGGAGATTTGCAGGCTGGCTCGCGACAGGCGCATGGACCTCATCATACTGGGCTGCCACCAGAATCCCGAAGGCACGCATCTGGCGCGGGTGGACCTTGTAGCCATGACCATTTTCGAAAAGGCGCCCTGCCCGGTCATGCTGGTGCCGTACAGGGGAGACTGAATCCGTGGTCACACAGGCCGTTTTCCTGGTAGCCCTGTTGATGATTCTTCCGTGTCTTGCCCGGGGGGACGATTTTCCCTCCAGGGTCAAGGCGGCGATGAAGGAGGCCATAGACATCCGGCAGGCGGGGCAGCGCGACGAAGACCGGTGGATGCAGGACAGGGAAGGACTGGAGGAGCAGCTCGCCGCGTTGCGTAAGGAGCGCGAAGAGCTGCTATCAGGCAACGAGCAGTTGGGCCGAGAGACGGACAGGCTCAGGGACCGCATCGAAAAGCTCAAACGACAGGTCGAGGGGACGGCGCTCCTTTCACAACAGGTCGTCCCCTATTTGAGAGAGGTGGTGGGGCGGCTGGAACGGGACATCGAAGACGGTTTGCCCTTTCTCATGCCGGAAAGGCGCCCGCGCGTTCAGCATCTGCACGAGGTGCTGGAGGATCCGTCGGTCTCCGGTTCCGATAAGTTTCGCAAGGTGATGGAAGCCCTTTTTGTGGAGGCGGAATACGGAAACACCGTGGAAGTATACAGGGAGCAGCTCGTGGTGGAAAACCACGCCCTGACGGTCAACGTCCTTCGGCTGGGGCGCCTGTCCCTGTTTTACCGGTCGTTGGATGGAGCGGTCGCGGGGTGCTTCGATCCGGCGCGGGCCACCTGGATGCCCCTCCCAGGCAAGCACAACAGACCGATCCGTCGGGCCATGGAGATGGCGGAAAAAAAGAGGCCGGTGCAGCTCCTCACGCTGCCTCTCGGAAGGCTGGCCGTGCCATGATGCCCGGTTGGTTCTGGAAGCTGCTCATCGCGGCCGTGTTGGCAATGGGACCGGCTCCGGTGGCAGCGGCCGACATGCGGGCCGTCGCCGTTGAGGCAGCTCGGAAAAAGGCGGAAGTGGAGGAAAGGGCCGAGATCGAGAGGCAGCAAGCCCGACGGGAGGCCGAGGCCGCAGAGGCCCGGATAAGGGCGGAAAGGGGAACCATAGAGAAGGCCCTCGCGGCACTGAGGACTGAAAACGGGAAGCTGCGGGAGGAAAACGCGCGGATCGAGAAAGAGCGCGACGCCCTGTCGGATGAGGAGGCAGCCCTGTCACTGCGATGGGCACAAGCGGATGCCAAGGCCCATGAGCTGCTGGGCCTGGTGAAAAGGGTAGCCGGGGATCTGGACGCGCTTCTGGACCGCAGCCAACAGAGTGCGAGGAGCCCCGAAAGGGGAGAAACACTGCCGTCCCTTGGCTCCGAAGGGGCCATGCCCGAAATGGATGCCATCCGTGAGATGTGCGAGCTCCTTTTTGACGAGATGGCGCGCTCGGGGCAGGTGCGGATGGAGCAGGTTCCCATCGTGGACAGATCCGGGGAACAGACGATCGCCCGAGTGCTGGTCCTTGGCAACTTCACCGCGGCGTACCGCCTGGGAGAAGAGATTGGGTTTCTCCTTTATTCGGAAAAGAGCAGGCGCTTTTTTGCCCTGTCGAGGCTTCCTTCGCCACGGGTTGCCGCGCGCATCAGACAGTACATGGAGGCACGGAGCGAGGAGGTGCCCATCGACATATCGAGAGGGACCGCCCTGCGACAGATCACAAATCGGCCCAATCTGGCTGAACAGATCGAGCAGGGCGGCCCCATCGTGTGGCCCATTCTCGCTATCGGGTTGTTGGGTCTTCTCCTGGTGATGGAGCGCAGCTTCCATCTTCTGCGCATGAACGTGCCTGCGGACCGTCTCATGGAGCAAATAAATGCCCTGGCGTCCGAACAGCGCTGGGAGGACTGCGTTCGGCTCTGTGCCCGTTACAAGAACAAGCCGGTACCGAAGGTGCTCCTGGCGGGGATCCGGTTCAGAGAAACGAGCCGTGAGGATATGGAAAACGCGCTTCAGGAGACAATCCTTCGGGAAGTGCCCCCCCTGGAGAGGTTCCTCTCGACCCTGGGGATGCTCGCGGCCATCGCCCCCCTTCTGGGCCTGCTGGGCACGGTCACGGGCATGATCAACACGTTCCATGCGATCACCTATTACGGAGCAGGGGACCCGAGGATGATGTCCGCCGGTATCTCCGAGGCCCTTGTCACCACGATGCTCGGTCTTGGGGTGGCTATCCCGATCATGCTCTGCCACACCTTTCTCACCCGGAAGGTGGAAAACATGGTGGGGCAGATGGAACAGAAGGCCGTGGCGCTGGTCAACACGGTATTCAAGACGCGAACGGACCAATGATTGGCTTTCTCGAGGAGCATGTCCACCAGATGCAGGAATATCTGGGGGCCGGGGGGATCGTCATGATTCCTCTCGTTTTCGCTTCTTTGGCCATGTGGACCCTCATTCTCCAAAGAACGCTCTTTCTCAGGCGGCTGCATCACAAGAACATGACCCGGGAGCAGGCCGCGGTATGCTTGCGGGAAAACACGATCCCGGAGCCCGGAGCCCGGAGAGGGGCCACGGCACTGCTGGTCACCGAGTTCATGAAGCGGCGCAGCGGCCGGCGTGCTGTGGACAGGTTCATTCTCGACGAGACGGTGATGGCGCTGGTCTCTTCCTTCGACCGTCACCTTGCGGTCATCGGAGTGCTGGCCGGGGCGGCGCCGCTGCTGGGGCTGCTGGGTACGGTGACGGGCATGATCGCGACCTTCGACAGCATAAGTCTTTACGGCACTGGAAACGCCAGGGCCATGGCTGCAGGCATCTCCGAGGCCCTGATCACCACCCAGACGGGTCTGCTTATGGCCATACCCGGGCTGTACATGCGTAACTTCCTCACCAGGCGGGCCGAAAACCTGAAGCGCAGGATCGCTTCGGTAGGCATCTATCTCAAGAGACACGTGTGAACATCGAGGGCCCGAAAAAAAGGGCAGCGGGGGGACATGCTGAACATCACGGCGGCGCGCAGGACCGCGAGACCCAAGCTGGAGATCAACGTCGCTCCTCTCATCGACATGGTGTTCATCCTCTTGATTTTTTTCCTGGTCACCACGAGCTTTGTCAAGGAGAGCGGTGTGGATATAAACAGACCCGCCGCCTTCACCGCGGTGAGCAGGGAAAAGGCGGACATTATCGTGGGGATCAGGAAAGACAACACCATCGTGATGGACAGGGAGGAAATAGACATCCGGTCGGTGCGATGGAACGTGGAAAGGGCCCTGGTGGAGAATCCGGAGGCGGAGGTCGTCGTCCTGGCCGACGAGCAGAGCCTCACCGGTACGGCGGTGACGGTGATCGACGCGTGCAGACTCGCAGGCGCCAAGAACGTGTCGCTCGGGGCGCACGTTCCCGGCGAAGCGGCCCCTCGTTAAACGCAATACCTGTGAATGAATCCCTTTTGGGACCTTGGCAGACTCCCGCCAATTCGCCCCTTGAGGGGGGGCGAGGGGGGGGCCGGCTCCGAAAATCCTCCACACTCCCCTTTGCCCCCCTCAAGGGGCCAATGTGGACGCTACCGTCGGCGGAGCAGTGACGTGGGCATCCACTATCCGGAAACCGATTCATTCACGGGGATTGTCGTTAAACGGGGGCGGAGCATGATCGAAGGCCAGCGTCGCGCAAGGATCGTGCTATTGTGGATGGGAGCCGCAGGCCTGTCTCTGATCTTGAACGCGGGGCTTTTGAGCCTGATGCCGGCCATGATACGGGCGGTTCCGTTCAAGGCGGAAAGCTCCCTCGCGCCGACGCCTCCACACACTGTCACGGTCAAACTGAAGGGGCCGTCCCGGCCCCCGTCTGCGCCCCCGGGCAACGAAGAAAAAAAAGGCAGGCCTGTCGAGAAAGCGGCACCAAAGCCTGTCTTGCCTCTTCCAAGGCAAGGTGGAAATCCCCCCGTGAAGACACCGCAGCTTGCTTTTCCGGCGCCTCCCCCTTTACCGACCGGTTCCTTGAAGCCGCCCACGCCTGCCTTGGAGAGCCCGGGTCTGCAGATGGCGGCCGTTGAGAAGGGGGATCTGCAGGGTCCCGGCCTCAAGAGCGCTTACGAGATGGGGGAGATCGATGGACCTCTGACCCCAGTGTCCCAGCCGCGGCCCCCCTATCCCCTCCGGGCGAGGAGGATGGGCGTCGAGGGCTGGGTGCGCGTGCAGTTTTTGGTAACCGAACAGGGAACCGTGGAAGGTGTTAGGGTCGTGGACGCAGAGCCCGCGGGCGTGTTCGAAGGAAGCGTCCTGCAATGCGTGGCCTCGTGGCGATTCACACCGGGGACGGTGGCCGGGGTTCCGGTCAAGACCCGCGTGGGGACCACCATCCGGTTTCAACTGGATTGAAAGACCGGACGAAAGGAGCGGTGAGCCGGTAAAGGCGGCATGAAGTCGGTGTTTCCTCCATTCGGTTTTTCCCTGATCGCACTCATGGTGGTGGCTCTGTTCGTTCCCACACGGGTCGGGGGGGGCTGGGGCAAAGACATCCCCTCGGGTGTAAGGTCGGTCGTGCGCGAGGCCCAGGAACTCCTGGACCGGAACGAGTATCGGGAGGCCATCCGGGTGCTGGAGTCGCACCGGCAAAGGACGAAAGGGCACGCCGCGGATCCGAAAGGGTCCCAGGGCTCCGAGCATCCACTGGTCCACTTCATGTTGGGCAACTGCTACTTGGCGGCAAGCCGTCCCGCGGACGCGCTTTCCCATTATGAGGCCCTGGTGGCCCAAGAACCGAAATGGGCGCCCGGATGGCTCAACCTGGCGAAATGCCACTACGATCTGGGGAGGTACCGGGAGGCCGGAGCCTCTTTCCTGAGCGGTTATGATGCCTCGGAGAAGAAGAACCCGGAAACGCTCTACTACAGCGGGGTCTCTTTCCTGATGGGGGGGGAGCCCCGGCGGGCGTCCGGCATCCTTTCCCGCCTGCTCGATGAGTATGGGAAGGACGCGAAACCCGAGTGGAAGGAGGCTGCTGTCCAGGCTTATCTTTCCTGTGACAAGCCCGCAGATGCCCTGCCTGTGATGGAAGATCTCGCTGCCGCCGCAGAGGCAGAGGCACGAAGAAGATGGCAGGAGGCCTTGCTTTTTCAGTATCTTTCCTTGAACCATACGGAAAAGGCATGGGATCTCGCCCAGGCTTTGGTAAAGCAAGAGCCCCTGGAGCCCAAGTGGTGGAAGGCACTGGCCCAACTGGATCTTCTTGGGGGAAGGCGGGAGCAGGCCCTGGCCGAGCTCAGCGTCAGTGGGCTCCTGAGTCCCCTCTCGTGGCAAGAGAAGAAAGTGTGGGCGGATCTCAACCTGGCAGTGGGGATTCCCCTCCAGGCCGCCCGGGCCTACGAGACCCTCCTTGCCGAAAGGATGGACGGGGAGGTGCTCAGGGGACTGATCCATGCCTACCGGCGCCTGAAACGTCCCGCGCAGGCCCTGGAATGGGTGGAACAGGTCCCTGAAGCCTCCCGCGATCCCGAGCTCCTCCTGTTGCGAGGTCACCTTCTGTACGAAATGGGAAGGTTCACGGAGGCCCTGGATACCTTCCGGAAGGCGGCAGCACTCGGCCACAGGCCCGGGCAGGCCTGGCTCATGGCGGGATACTCGGCTTATAGTGCCGGCCGTCTCGACACGGCCCGGCTTGCCTTCACCAACGCCATGGCCTGGCCGGAGCAAAAAGAAGAAGCCGACAAGCTGTTGAAACAACTGAGCAAGTCGGGACAGGGTTAGGGGAGAGCCGATCGGTGCCTTTAGAGGACAGCCCCTACTTCCGGAAGGCGGTATTGCCGTGGTACGATTCGACCGCCCTGTGCGTGGTGCTGCTCGTGGCCATGGGGCTTGTGGCGGGTTTTGCTTTCGTGGGCGTCGGCGTGTCGAATGAAAATCCCGATTACCATGGCTTTGTGTGGGTTCCCCTCACGCTGTTGACCTTGAGCGCGACGGTCACGGTTTCGGTGCTTTTGCGACTTCTCAGGCGATGCACCAGGCGGCAGTCCCGGTCGGGGTTTTGAGGCAATCTCCACGCTGCCCCTGTTTTCCCCGGCCGGCCAAAATGACCTTGACACGCCGTCGTGAGAGAATATAAAAGCTGACGGACTGAAAGCTTGGAGGAAGCGGCAATGGTCTGTTATCCTGGCGGCGCGGGATGCAGGGGCGGCTGCGGGGGTTTCTATTGTTTTTTTGGCTGCTGTCTGCCTGTGGCGCGCTGAAAAGATCCGGCAATCCGTTTGAAGCCGGCAAGCCGTGGGCAGGTGCGAGGGGCCCACGGCTTTTTTTGTCCGAGGTCCTGGATGCGCTGGGGATGGGATCCACACGGTGGTCTTTCAGGATGAAACGGGGAAGGGGGTGGAACGACGGAGCATAATCTAGGCCATGGGCGGAGACCATTTAATGAGCGCAAACTTGAAGAAACCAAAAAACGTGAAGTGAGGACGCGACCATGAAAAAGCATACCCTTGTTGCGACTTTGGCACTTTTTGTGTGTGTTTTCGCGACGACCGCAAGCTCGCAGGCTGCAGAGCCTTACAAGATCGGTGCGGTTTTCGCCATTACGGGACCCGCATCTTTCCTCGGGGAGCCGGAGAGAAACTCGACCAAGATGTTCGAGGAGCAGATCAATGCTGCTGGCGGCATAAACGGCCATCCGGTGGAGATCGTCATCTACGACACCGAAGGGGATGCCACGGAAACCAAGAAGAAAGTGGAAAGGCTCATTCAGAAAGACAATGTCATCGCCATCGTAGGCCCGAGTACCACGGGAAGCACCCTCGCCGTGGTGCCCGTTGTGGAAAAAGCCGAGATCCCCTTTATTTCGTGCGCCGCGGCCATAAACATCGTGCAGCCCGTCAAGAAGTGGGTGTTCAAGACCCCTCAAACGGACAGGTCCGCGGTGGAAGCCATATACCTCCACATGAAGAAGCACGGACTGACGCGCGTTGCCCTCTTGACTGCCAGCACGGGGTTCGGAAGTGCGGGCAGGGTACAACTCAAAGACCTGGCGCCCCAGATGGGGATCACCATCGTGGCCGATGAGCTGTTCGGCCCCAAAGATGTCACCGTGAGCGCCCAGCTCACCAAGATCAAGGGGACAGATGCCCAGGCCATCATCGGCTGGACCATCGCTCCCCCCCAGGTGATCATGCTCAAGAACTGGAGGGAACTGGGCATGGACAAGCAATTTCGTTTCTACCAGAGCCACGGCTTCGGCAACAAGAGCAACATCGAGATGGCCGCGGGAGCCGCCGAGGGCGTGTACGCGCCCCTGGGCCGCGTGGTGGTGGCCGAAATCCTTCCAGCGGACAATCCGCAGCGAAACTTCGTGTTGAAGTACAAGACGGACTACGAAGCCAAATTCAAGGCCGAAGTGAGCACGTTCGGGGGCCACGCATGGGACGCCCTGCACATGCTGAAAATGGCCCTGGAAGCGGTGGGCCCCGACAAGGCCAAGATCAGGGACTACCTGGAAAACCTCAAGGGCTTTGCGGGAACGGGTGGAGTCTTCAACATGTCGCCCGAGGATCATTGCGGGTTGGACGCGAGCGCCTTCGAGATGATCGTCGTGAAAAACGGGGCTTGGGCCCTGGCGGACTGAAAGGCTTTTGCCGCCCGGACACCGAACGCACGCCTACACGGACACACGGCTGCAAGGGGCACTGCCGTCTCCCGCCCCTTGCGGTCTCACCCATCGTCTTTTGGGAGGGGGCAGGACTCACTGACTGCGGACGCACGTGATGGAAGGTTACGGACTCACGAACCAGCTCCTGCAATACGCCATAACAGGGGTCACGGTCGGCAGCATCTACGCCATCGTAGCCATAGGGTTCAACATCATCTACAACGCCACCGAGATCATCAACTTCGCCCAGGGCGAATTCGTCATGCTGGGGGGGTTGGTCATGATCAGCCTGGTGCATTCGGCCGGGCTGCCTATGCCCCTGGCATTCGCAGCGACCATCTGCGTGGTGACCTGTGTGGGCCTGCTCATGGAGCGGCTGGCCGTCTTCCCCTTGAGAAAGAGCACGGTCATAAGGCTCGTCATCGTCACCATTGCCGTGTCCATCCTCCTGAAGGGCCTTGCCATGTTCGCCTGGGGCAAGAACCCCTTTGCCCTGCGGTCTTTCAGCGGAGACGCGCCCTTGCCCTTCTTCGGGGCCACAGTGGTCCCCCAGACCCTTTGGATCGTCGGCATCACGGTCGTTCTGGTTTTTCTCTTGAGTCTGTTTTTCAAGAAGACGATTCTCGGCAAAGCGATGAGCGCCTGTGCGGTCAATCCTGACGCGGCCAGCCTCGTGGGGATCAAGGTGCAGCGCATGGTCATGCTTTCCTTCATGCTTTCGGCCGGTCTCGGCGCCGTTGCGGGAATCATAATCAGCCCGGTTTCTCTCATGGAATACGACAGGGGGTCCCTGCTCGGTCTCAAGGGCTTCGGTGCCGGTATTCTTGGAGGGCTCGGCAGCTCTTACGGAGCCGTCGTGGCCGGAGTGCTGCTGGGTCTCATCGAATCCTTCGGCGCGGGTCTCGTGTCGTCCACTTACAAGGACGCCATCGGCCTGGGCGTCTTGCTCCTGGTGCTCTTCATCAAACCCAGCGGGCTTTTCGGCAGCGCCGAAGTGAGCAAGCTGAAGAAATTCTGACACGATGGGACGAGCCAACCTCACCGGAGTCTGCGCGCTGGCGCTCTTTGTTCTGGTTTTCCCCTTTGGAGCGCGGCTTCTGGGTGTTTCCCATTACACGGACATCATGATCTTCGTCGGGCTGAGCTCCATGATGACCATGGGTCTGTCCCTGCTGATGGGGTACGCGGGCCAAATCTCGCTGGGGCATGCTGCATTTTACGGTCTGGGCGCTTACACCTCGGGGATCTTGAGTGCAAAGTTCGCCGTCAACCCGTGGCTTGCCATGCTCCTGGGTGCGCTGCTTTCCGCCCTGGTCGCCGTAGTGGTGGGTTCTCCTTCCCTCAAGCTGCGCGGACACTATCTGGCCATGGCCACACTGGCTTTCGGCGAAATCATCTTCATCGTCATCAACGGATGGATCGCTTTGACCGACGGCCCCGACGGATTCGGGAACATCCCCAGCCTTTCTGCTTTCGCATTCGGCTTCGACAGCATTTCATCCAATTACTACCTGGTGTGGAGCGTCGTCATCGCCATGCTCGTGTTCGTTCTCAATGTGATCCATTCCCGTGTAGGCCGTGCCTTGATGGCCATCCACGGCAGCGAGGTGGCGGCCATGGCCATGGGTGTCCACGCGGCAGCTTACAAGATACAGATCTTCATCGTCAGCGCGGTCATGGCCTCTTTGGCAGGGAGCCTCTACGCCCACTACGTTCAATTCATCAACCCGCCCGTATTCGGCCTGTTTTTTTCCATCAAGCTGGTTATGATGGTGGTGATAGGAGGCATGAACAGCGTTTGGGGAGCGATCCTGGGGGCTGCCCTGATCACCTTCCTGCCGGAGTGGCTTCTGTTTTTCGAGGATTTCGATGTGCTGGCATACGGGATGATCCTTCTGCTCATCATCATGTTCTTGCCCAAGGGCCTGGTGAGCCTTCCGGCTGCGGTGTATCGCCTCGCCAAGACGGGCGGCACACGGGCGGGGTGAAGATGGACGAAACCGGAAACATAATGGAGATATGGAGACTCACCAGGAGTTTCGGCGGTCTGACGGCCATCGCCAACCTGGAGTTCACCGTGCCCCGAGGAATCATCAAGGCCATCATCGGGCCCAACGGTGCGGGCAAGACCACATTGTTCAATCTCATTTCCGGGGTCTTGAAGCCGGATACGGGGCGGATCGTCTTCAAGGGCCGGCCCATCGCCCATTTGAAACCCCATCAAGTGGCGGCGAGGGGCATCTCACGGACCTTTCAGACCGTGGAGCTTTTTCCCGAAATGACGGTGCTCGAAAACGTGATGGTAGGCCGTCACCTGCGCTCGCGAAAAGGCCTCTTCAGTGTGGGGGTCAAATTGCCGGGTTGTCGCCGGGAGGAGCTCGACATCGTCGAGAAAGCAGATTACTTCCTCCAACTGGTGCGGTTGGGCCACAGGGCCGGGGAACCGGCCGGAAGCCTTCCACTGGGAGAGCAGAAGACGCTGGAGATCGCCCGGGCCCTGGCGACGGAACCCGAACTGCTGCTCCTGGACGAACCGGCCGCGGGATTGAACCCGACGGAAACCGAAGCTATTGGCCGTCTCCTGAGAGACATCCGTGATCGGGGGATCACGGTGGTGCTCGTGGAGCATGACATGCATCTCGTGATGAACGTTTCCGAAGAAGTGATGGTGCTCAACTATGGGAGAAAGATCGCGGACGACAGGCCCGAAGCGGTGCGGGCGCATCCGGAGGTGATCGACGCCTACCTGGGGGTGGACGCACACTATGCTTGAAATACGCAACCTGAAGGCCTTCTATGGAGGGGTGACGGCCCTGAGGGGGGTCAATTTGCGGCTCGACGAAAGGGCAGTCGTTTCGATCATCGGGGCCAACGGAGCGGGAAAGACCACCCTGCTCAAGTCCATCTCGGGACTCATCCGTTCCAAGGAGGGCCGGATCGTGTTCCGGAAGCTCGAAATACAGCAGGCAGAGCCCGGGCGCATCGTACGCCTGGGGATATCCCAGGTGCCGGAGGGACGTCAGATCTTCTATCACCTCACGGTCGAGGACAATCTCGACCTCGGAGCCTATATTCACTACAAGAGGAAGAATCTCACGGAGATTCGGGCAAGAAAAGAGGAAATCTACGGTCTGTTTCCGGTACTCAGGGAAAGGCTTCCGCAGATCGCCGGGACCCTGTCCGGAGGCGAACAGCAGATGCTGGCCATCGCCCGTGCCATGATGGCCCAGCCGCTGCTGCTCCTTCTCGATGAGCCTTCCATGGGATTGGCTCCGCTCTTTGTGAGGGAGATTTTCCGGGTGCTGGTGGACCTGAATCGGAGAGGGGCGACCATCCTCTTGGTGGAGCAGAATGCCCGGGCGGCTCTCCAGATAGCGCAATACGCCTATGTCCTGGAGACGGGCACCGTGACCATGGAGGGACCGGCCTGCCAACTGCTGCAGGATGAAAGAATCAAGAAGGCCTATCTGGGCGGCTGATGCCCTGGCGATCGTCCCAGGGAGCCGCAGGGGCCTCGAAGGGGGTTGACCAATGAAGATCAAGCATTGGATGACCAAGGATCCCATAACCGTGGAGCCCGAAACGCTGATCATCGACGCACAGAAGATAATGAAAGACCACAACATCCGCCGGTTGCCCGTGCTGGATAAAGGGAAGGTGGTGGGAATAGTCACCTACCGGAACATCATCGAAGCGTCCCCCTCCGTGGTGACTCCTCTGAGCATGCATGAGCTCAACTACCTGTACCTGAAAATCAAAGTCAAAGACATCATGCACAAGAACCCCATATGCGTCTGCCCCGAAGACTCCAATTTCGATGTCATCCAGCTCGGTCATAAGCTGGGCATAGGGTCGTTTCCCGTCGTGGACCAGGGAAAACTGGTCGGCATCGTGACCGAGACGGAGCTTTTCAACGCGCTGGTGCACATTTTCCGGCCCGACGATGCATCCCAAATCATCACCCTGGAAAACGTGGATCTGGAAGAGAAATTGGGCAAATTCAGCAAGGTGGCCACGCTCATCGAGAATCAGGGTGTGCCTGTTCTTGCCATCTTTTCGCTCCCCCACCGGTCCCGGGAGGGCCACCGCGTCTTCATCCGCGTAAAGGCCAGGGACACCGCTCCCCTGGAGGAGGAGCTCAGAAAGGAAGGGTACTGTCTACAGGAATGAAGAGGCGGAGCTTTTGCTCGGGAAGCGGGGAATCTCCTTTCAGTTGAGCTCCGAGTACGACTCACGTTCCAGTTCCTCAAAAGACTTCAGCCACCCGGATGCCAATCCGTTCTGTGCCAGAAGACTCAGGTCCACTCCGATGGCCTGCAAAGTGGCCGCGATGGTCACCTTGTGACACCTTTCGAACACCTCACAGTGCAAGCATTCGCTGGGGGCCTTTCCGTTGAGTATGGTTCCGCCTTGGTCTCCAAAGCACTCCTTGACGCTGTCCGATGACCCCATAGGGACCTTTCTCCTTTCACTGCGCGACGGACAATCCCCGCGCACGGTTGCGCGCCGCCGACCTGCCCCGTGGGGGGTCGGTTGGCCCATACGCCGGTGGCGTCGCGATTTTGATTATTGTAAATCATTCGGTCGGCAACATCAATAAGTTGTCAAGCCGGCAGACGCAGGGTGGGGCCTTGGGTCGGGGGGAGCCGTGCGGCGATTGCGTCCATGACGCAGACAACAGCCCCCGGAGGGGAACGGGCAAGCCGACGGATAGGCACGCTTCGTGGTGCCGGGGTTCTCAAAAGGCGGCGGGCCCGCCTTCAGGCGACGACGGGACGCAAAGGGCATTGCCGGCATCTGCCACCAGAAAATCCCACAAGGCGCGAGCAGGGGGGGACAAGACCCGGCGCTTGTCTGTGATCAGGTAGAACCGGCGCGCAAGGCAGAGGTCTTTCACGTGAACACGGCACAGCAACCCGAGACGCACGGCGTCGGCGACCGCCCTCCAGGAGAGAATCGACACGCCCAGCCCTTGTTTCACAGCCTCCTTGACCGCGGTGGAGCTGCCGAGCTGCGCCACTGTGGTCAGGAACTCCAGGGACTTTCCCTTCTTCTGGAGGGCCTGTTCCAGAAGACCGCGCGTCCCGGAGCCCTCCTCCCTCAGTACGAAAGGTTGGCCTTCCAGATCCTGGACGCATATGGATTCACGATCGCGCCACGGATGGCCGGAGGGAACCACCAGCACCAGATCGTCTTGCCACAGGGGCGTGTAATGGAGATGCTTTTCCTCGTGCCGTGCGCCCACGACGCCCAGTTCGAGAAGCCCCCCAACGGCCCTTTCCACAACGTCCCGTGTGTCGCCTATGGTCACCGACACGCTGATCCCTGGATGGAGTTGATGGAAACGCCTTATGACCCCCGGCAGCAGGTATTCACCGGGGATGGTGCTTCCTCCCATCCTCACTTCCCCCCGACTCATACCGAGGAAATCCTCCATTTGTTCGCACACCTGTCTTTTCTTTTCCAACAGGTCCCGTCCTGCCTTGTACAGGATGTCTCCCGCCCGGGTGGGCTCCACCTTTCGCCCCAGCCGATCCAGCAGCCGAGTGCCCACCAGCTCTTCGAGCCGGGCCAGCCTCTCACTGACGGAAGCCTGAGCCAAGTGCACGATGTGCGCCGCCTTGGTGATACTGCCCGTTTCCACCACCTTGCAAAAAATCTCCAGGTGGCGTAGTTCAAAATCGACACGATGGGCCGGTGAAGGCATGGGGTCCTCCCTAAGAGCGGTCCGTGATTTCCTCCGTATCGCAGGAATTTTCTCGCCATTGTAAACGCTTCTATCCGGCAAGTCGAGTCCGGGGGTACTGGGTACATGCGTTCCGACGATGTTTGACCGATCTTGGCATTGACGCATGCAAGGGGGGAGTTATTTTGGGATGACAATCTTGTGGACTTGAAACGGAGCATCGGGATGGAACTGAAGAAAAACCTCTACGCCTTCATATGGCGCGATGCGCGCGCCAATAACTGCAACACCTACTTCGTCAACGGGAAGGTCCCCTTGTTGATCGACCCGGGCCACAGGGCCTTTTTCCCACGGGTGCGCGCCGAGCTGGCCCAGCAAGGACACGACATCGGCAAAACGGGCCTCGTGATCCCCACACACGGGCATCCCGATCACATGGAAGCCTTGGACGCTTTTGCGGACCTGCCGGCCCTCAAGGCCATTCACGAGCAGGAGGCCGCCTTTCTCAAAACCATGCGCGAGCGGCTCCACGCGTTGATGGGCTCGGACCCCCTCGACACGGCCTTCGATTTCTTCCTCCGGGAAGGTTCCCTCCAGGTGGGGGATCTCTCATTGGAGATCCTTCATACTCCGGGACATTCACCGGGGTCCGTTTGCCTTTATTGGCCAGAGGCAAGGGCCCTTTTCTCAGGAGACTTGCTCTTTGCATCGGGCGTCGGACGAACGGACATCCCCGGGGGGAACGGCGCGCAGCTCAAAGAAAGCATTTGCCGGCTCGAAGCGCTTTCCGTGGAGTACCTTTTGCCGGGGCACGGAGATCCCGTCCAGGGCAGCGAGGCCGTGAAAAAGAACTTTCAGCTCGTCAAGGCCCTCTACTTTGACTACGTGTGAAGGAGCTGAAAAAATGTCCGAAGTGAGAAGCACTCTCGATTTGGTGATGGAGCGTACCAGGGGAATGGTCCAGACCCCCGAGGAAAGGGCCGAGACGGAAAGGGAAGAACGCAGGCGGCGTTTACGCACCATGACGCAGCAACTGCTCGAAAGGGCGGCCGGTGTGGAAAGGCTGCTGGAACAGATCGAGCAGCTTGAACGCAACGACCCCCCATTCCCCTGGAGAAAGGAGCTGGCACAAGAGCTGGCGGGCCGTGTGTCCTTTGGAGAAGGCCGCGATCTGCTTGTCGACGCCCTCATCGCTCTGCACCCCGAAAAGGCTCATGATTTCAGTGTAGCGGTGGCCGAGGCCCTTGCGCGGGACGCGGAGCTGAAGGCGAGCGCCGAAAAACGACTGCTCGATGTCCTCGCTGCGCGGGGAATTCGTGGAACCGGCGTCGTTGCGAACTTGCAGAAGGACCCTGGCTGGCTGGAAGAACACAAGGCCCTGGAGCAGGCCCTTGCCGAACGGCTCGCTTCGCTGGCCGGCCGCTGAGTCTCTATGGGATGCCCGCATGGTACTCCTGGATGCTGGTGACGGCACCCCTGCCCTGTCGGGTGGCCGCTATCCCCTTGGCCGCGGCGATGGCCGCGGCGGTGGTGGTGATGTAAGGCACCCTGTATTTGATGGCCGCCTTGCGGATGTATGAATCGTCGGTGACGCTGAGTTTGCCGCTGGGAGTGTTGACCACCAGTTGTATTTCCCCGTTCTTGATGGCATCTGCGATGTTGGGCCGGCCTTCGTGCATCTTCAGTATGGGCTGGGCTTCTACCCCGTAATCGGCAAGGAAGTTGCGGGTTCCGGTGGTGGCCATGATCGTGAATCCCAGTTCCGCGAATCGCCTGGCCGCCTCCAGGGTCCCCACCGGCCTGTCCCGCTCGGCCACGGTGATGAGGACCGTGCCTTCCAGAGGCAGGGTCTGGCCGGCTGCTTCCTGTGCCTTGTAGTATGCCAGCCCCGAGTTCTCCGCCATTCCAAGGACCTCTCCGGTGGACCGCATTTCGGGCCCCAACACCGGATCCACTTCCGGGAACATGTTGAAGGGGAAGACCGCCTCCTTGACGCCGAAGTGCGGTATGGGACGGCGGCGCAGATCCAGATCCGAAAGCTTCTTGCCCAGGGTGAGCTGGGTGGCGAGGCGTGCCATGGGTATGTTGCAGACCTTGCTCACCAGCGGCACGGTACGGCTGGCCCGTGGGTTGGCCTCCAGCACGTACACCATGTCGTTGGCTATGGCGTACTGGATGTTCATCAGCCCCACCACCTTGAGGTTCATGGCGATTTTCCTGGTGTATTCCTCAATGGTCTCGATGTGTTTTCTGGGAATGCTCACAGGAGGAATCACGCATGCCGAATCCCCCGAGTGAACCCCGGCAAGCTCTATGTGCTCCATGACGGCGGGCACAAACGCGTCCGTGCCGTCCGACAAGGCGTCGGCCTCGGCCTCGATGGCGTCTTCCAGGAACTTGTCGATGAGAATGGGGCGCTCGGGGGTGACTCCCACCGCGGCCCGGAGGTATTCGGCCAGCATTTCCTGGTCGTGAACCACTTCCATGCCGCGTCCCCCCAGCACGTAGGAAGGCCTGACGATAAGCGGGTACCCGATCCGGGTTGCCACCTCCAGGGCCTCTTCCAGGTTGCTGGCCATACCGGACTCGGGGATGGGAATACCGAGCCGGTCCATTATCTTTCGGAATCGGTCCCGGTCCTCGGCCAGATCAATGGTCTCCGGGCTCGTTCCGAGAATCCTGACGCCGGCGGCCTCCAGCTCCGCGGCGATATTCAAGGGCGTCTGTCCCCCGAACTGGCAGATCACGCCCTCGGGTTTTTCCTTCTCGTAAATAGCAAGCACGTCTTCCACGGTGAGCGGTTCGAAATACAGCTTGTTCGACGTGTCGTAGTCCGTGGACACGGTCTCGGGGTTGCAGTTGACCATGACGGACTCGATGCCTTCGTCACGGAGAGCAAAGGCGGCATGCACGCAACAATAATCGAATTCGATGCCTTGCCCTATCCGGTTGGGCCCCCCACCCAGCACCATCACCTTTCTGGCATTGCTCACGGGTACATTGTCCGGAGCATTGTACGTGGAGTAAAAGTAAGCCGCGTTCTCGACACCGCTCACCGGAACGGCATCCCAGGCTTCCACCACTCCCAGCTCGGTGCGGCTGGCCCGGATGAGGGTCTCGGGCACCCCCAGTATCTGTGAGAGATATTTGTCCGCAAAACCGCTTCGCTTCGCTTCTGTGAGAAGCGTGTCCGGAGGCACGGAACCCTTATGCTCCAAAAGCCGCTCTTCGAGCTGCACGAGCTCCTGCATCTGCTCGATGAACCACGGTTTGATGTGCGTCCGCGCGTAAAGGTCCTCGATGTCCGCCCCTTTGCGCAGGGCCTCGTACATGATGAACTGACGTTCGCTGGAGGCTTCGGCGAGCATGTCCAGGAGCTCCTCCAGGCTCTTTTGGTGAAAATCCTTGGCGAACCCCAGACCCCACCGTCCGTTTTCGAGCGACCGTAAGGCCTTTTGGAACGCCTCCTTGTAAGTCTTTCCGATGCTCATCACTTCGCCGACGGCACGCATCTGGGTGCCGAGCCTGTCCTCCACGCCGCGGAACTTCTCGAATGCCCAGCGGGCGAACTTGACCACCACGTAATCCCCGGAGGGGGTGTACTTCTCCAGTGTGCCGTCGCGCCAGTAAGGGATTTCGTCCATGGTCAGGCCCCCTGCGAGGAGCGAAGAGACAAAGGCGATGGGAAAACCGGTGGCCTTGGATGCCAGAGCCGACGATCGTGAAGTGCGCGGGTTGATCTCTATGACCACCACCCTTCCCGTTTTCGGGTCGTGGGCGAACTGGATGTTCGTGCCCCCGATGACCTCTATCGCCTCGACGATGGCGTACGAGTATTTCTGCAATCGCTCCTGGAGTTTCGTATCGATGGTGAGCATGGGCGCGGTGCAGTAAGAGTCTCCCGTATGGACCCCCATGGCGTCCACGTTTTCGATGAAACAGACCGTGATCATTTGATTCTTCGCATCCCGCACCACCTCGAGCTCCAGTTCCTCCCACCCGAGCACCGATTCCTCCACCAGCACCTGGTGCACCATGCTGGCGGCCAGACCCCGGGTCGCCACCACGCGCAGCTCCTCCCTGTTGTAAACCAGTCCGCTGCCGGTCCCTCCCAGGCAGTACGCGGGGCGAATGACCACCGGATAGCCCAGTTTCTCTGCTATGGCTTCGGCCTCCTGCACCGTGAGGGCTATCCTGCTCTTGGGCATGTCGATGCCGAGTCGTTCCATGGTCCGTTTGAAGGCCAGCCGATCTTCCCCCCGCTCTATGGCGTCCACGTTCACCCCTATGACCCGAACCCCGCACTGTTCGAGCACTCCGCTCTTGGCAAGTTCAGAGGAAAGATTGAGGCCCGTTTGTCCCCCCAGGTTGGGAAGGAGTCCGTCGGGGCGTTCTTTTTTCACGATTTCGGTCAGGACCTGGAGGTTGAGCGGCTCGATGTAGGTGGCGTCGGCCATCCCGGGGTCTGTCATGATCGTCGCGGGGTTCGAATTGACCAGGACGATTTCATAGCCCAGTTTCCGCAATGCCTTGCAAGCCTGGGTCCCCGAATAGTCGAATTCACAGGCCTGTCCTATAACGATGGGGCCGGAACCTATGATCATTACCTTGTGGATGTCTTCCCGTCTCGGCATTCAATCCCCCCTTGCGTCGCCTGCCGCAACCCGGTTTGCGGCGGGCCGGTCCATGATGCGTCTTAGCAGAGCTGTCAACGGCCGTTTTTTTTGCGGTGCGACTATAGGGAAGGCCCGTCCCCCTGTCAAGGCACAGCAGGTCGGGACGCTTGGTTCCCGGGTATGCGCTTTGCTGTGGACAGCCCGCCGCCCCGCCCTTGACACGGAACCCCGGAACAGGCAAGCTTTGAGCCCGTGAGGTCGGTTTTCGGCACAGATCCCAACTTCGCAGCCTTCGCCGTGGACGGGGGCTCACCCCATCGCCCCCGCACCTGAGAAGAAATGAACGGCAGGCATTTATCATCGTTTCGGCAGGCCGGATTTGGTTATACCTTGCGCGGCCACAAACTGCGGTTTTTATGCCCTCACCCCAACCCAGAGTGCGAGGGGGATGTAGGAAATCGCAATTTGTGACCGCGCGCAGTATATCTGCGAGCCTCGCGCTGGCCGACGCCGTTTTTCATGCTCGGCCCCGCGGCCGAATTGAGATTTTCGTAGGGTGGGCACTGCCCACCAAAAAGACAGCATTGCGCACTGGGTCGGATGTGGCCGCAACGATGATCAAGGCCCAACGGCACACCAAAGAACCCGGAAAGACGCGGTCGAAGGGATAAGGAACGTTCCATGAGGGAAATAACCATTCCCAAGCCTTCCCTCGTGCTTCTTGTGGGGCCTTCCGGTTCGGGGAAGTCGACCTTTGCCGGGCACCATTTCTGCCCGACGGAGGTCCTTTCCTCGGATTTTTTCCGCAGTCTTATCAGCGATGACGAGGGCGACCAGGCCGTTACTGCGGAAGCTTTCGAAGTGCTTCACCTCATCGCCGAAAGCCGCCTGAAGAGAAACCGGCTCACCGTGATAGACGCGACCAATCTGGATGCCCGGGCCAGGAGACCCTTACTGACACTTTCCGAAAGGTACCACGTACTGACAGTGGCCATCGTCTTCAACCTGCCGGAAGCGTGCTGCCAACTGAGGAACGAAGCCAGGCCCGGACGTATGGTGGATCCCCTGGTGGTCCGCAGGCAGTTCTTGCAGTTGCAGGATGCGCTGATTTGTACTAATAGGGAAAGATATCACGGCCGGTTCGTTTTGGATGACGAAGCGGACGTGCAAGATGTGCGCATCTCATTGGAGCCCCTTGGGTGCGACCGCAGGAGAGAGCGCGGCCCGTTCGACGTGGTGGGGGACGTTCACGGCTGCTATGATGAACTGTTGACGCTCCTCGAACTTCTGGGGTACACGAGCGCCAAGGGGCCTTCAGGCCCAAAGGTGCAGGGGAGCCGATGGCGCCATCCCCAGAACAGGCGCCTTGTCTTTGTGGGCGACCTGGTGGGGGGCGGACCGAAGAACCTGGAGACCTTCTTTCTCGTGGCCGACATGGTACGGGCGGGAGATGCGTTCTGTGTCCTCGGTGATCACGAGTGGGAACTCAGGCAGTGGCTCCGGGGAACCGCCCCCGTCCTGTCCCGTGAGTTGCAAGAGGTCGTCGGGGAGGTCCTTGAGATCCATCCCGACGTGCAGGCCCCAATTATTGAAGAAATGAAGTCTTTTATCGACGGGCTGGAATATCATCTTGTTCTGGACCATGGGGATCTCATCGTGTCCCACGCAGGAATCCCGGAATACATGCAGGGAAGGGTGTCCGAAGGTGTTCGCGGGTTTTGCCTTTACGGAGAAGGAGTCGCGGCCGGGTTTGGTGCGGAGTGCGACCCGCGAACGCAATGGACGGAAAAATATTCGGGAACCGGCCGCGTGGTATACGGGCACACGCCCGCGGCAGGGGCCCGGTGGTACAACCGCACGGTCAACATAGACACCGGCTGCGTTTCGGGCGGTGAGCTGACGGCCCTGCGGTATCCCGAACGTCGGTTGGTTTCCGTAAAGGCGGGCGGCTCATATTTTTATCCAAGATAACCGGGGGTGGCGGATACCTTGCTCATTCAGCTTCCACCGGATCGGAAGGGGAGGTTTACATCATGATCGTCGCAGGGGAGTTGACGGCGGAAAGCCCGATTTACAGGGGAAACGCGAGAAAGACGCTCTTTACCAGGGACGACGACGGCAAGCAGCGGCTCGTGTCCCTGGCGGGTGAAATCTCGGGTACGGCGCAAGCCCTGATGGACGCTTTCGTCGGGCGGTCGAAAAACGGAAGAAACGTCGGTCTTGTCAACTCCATGTGGAGCCGTCTCTTTGGCGAGACCATGCCCGAAGGCCTCATCACGAAGGTTGAGTGCAGCCTGAAGAAGGATAATTACCCGAAGAACAATTTCTTCGACCTGCGGATGGGCATCAAGCTGGACGACGACCGTTGGGCTGTCGAATCCCACAAGAACTACAAGTTTGAAACCCTTTACAGGAACTCGGTCTTTGATTTTGTCATGTACGTCAATGACGGCATGGTGCAACAAAAGGACAACCGCACCAAGCTTTATTATCTGCTCGAGGAACTCAAAGCGGGAAGGTTCTGGTTCGGGGCCGGAAAGAGCAAGGGGATGGGAAAATGCAGGCTGAACCTGGCCACAGCGCTCCAACAGCCGGCCGGCCCCCCCCAGACGTCGTCAACGGCCAATCATCTCACCCTCAAGCTGTCCTTCGACGCCGTCAACCCCCTTCTGGTGGGATGGCCGTGGGGCAAGCTGGATCCGACCACTCCCTCCTTCGCCCAGGTGGACGGCAAGTTCCTCATCGAAGGGATGCGCGGTCTTCCGGACGCCATCGCTTCGCGCCTCGCAGCGAGCATGGGAGGAAGCATCCTCAAGGTGGACGAATGGAAACAGCAGTTTGCCCGGGACCTTCCCAAGGCCATCGTGTTCTCTCTCCTCGATCAGCCGGACCAGGAGCAGACCTTTTATGTCCTGCCCGAAGCCGCGGCCAAGAAACTCACCAAGGGCAAGTACGCGATTCCCGAGAAGGTGATCAACAAGGTCAGGTCCGTCATGGACAAACCCTATGCCAGCAAGGAGGCACTTGTTGCCGAAGTGGAATCCCTGCTGGGAAAAGACGCCAAGAAGGCCGGAAAACTGACGGGACAGATCGAGCAGCAGGTCGCCCGGGAGAAGAGCCTCAACGCCGCGAACCTGAAAGCCATTGCCGAGGGCCTGTATTTCGAGCCGGATGTTGTCGACCAGATCCGATCCTCCTTTCAGGACGAAACCGCCCTCATGGAGATCATCACGGATGCCTGCGCAGGCCGGATGCCCCAAATGAACCAGGACATCGATCGGCAGCTCAAGATGCTTCAGAGCGATCCCTGGGTGGACCTGGAGATAACGGCCCGCAGGGAACATCTCCAAATCAAGGAGATGCTCCTGGAGGGCAAGATCACGGAAAGGGAATGGGACAACCTTTCCAACCCGCCGGGACGCATCAAGGAGAGTGTGTGGCGTCAATTCAAAACAGAACACGCAAAGGTCGCCTACAAGTTCATGTGTCATGCCGGCAACCTGAAAAAGAGCATCCAGAACGACAGGAACTACATCGAGTTTCTCATGCACTACCGCAGTCAGGTTCGTCAGGAACTGGCCCAGCAGAAAAACATCGACTTTCGAAGCGGCGGTAAGTCGAATATGGAAGTCTCTCGAAAGTACGGAAAACCTTACGACAATATGTTCATGCGCATGCTTGTCTTCACGCCTTCCCAGCAGCGACGCAGCGAGTGGGAAGTGTTCATTCCCGGCTCCACGCTGAAGGGCGCGTTCAGAAAACGGGCCAGCATGGTGATCAACACCCTCATGGAAGACCGCAGAAACATCCAAAAGGTCCTCGATCGCCTGTTCGGGGCCCAGGGCAAGCGCGGGCTTCTCTTCTTTTCCGATGCGTACCTGATGGATCCCAAGGAGGCCGACAATGCCTTTTGTTCCATGGACGGCGTGCGCATGGACCCGAGTACGGGAAGACCTGTGGAAGAGGCCAAGTCCGATTACCTGTTCCTTTACGGGAACGACCTGCGTTTCACCTTTCAGGTGGACGTGCAGGACGTTTCGGAGGCCGATCTGGACGTGCTGGGAATCCTGGGCCACCTGATAAGGGATTTCACCCAGGGCGACATTCCCATCGGTTCCCTGAAAACCTCCGGGTTCGGATGGGTCGGGTCCATCGTGAACGAAGTGGAGTGGCTTACCTTGGATACCAGGGGTATCCATCAGCGTCTGTTCGAAAGTTCGATGGAGGCCGCAGCGCAGGGGTTGTGGCGCAGGGTCCACCTGAAAGATCAGGAGGCGACCGAATGGATCGCCTCCTTCATCACCGGAGGTTTAGAGAATACGGGACAAAGCGCGAGCACACGCCCGGTGCCCCGGGCCCGTGAAGGGTTTGTCTCACACAGCGCATTCGGCGGTTATTGCGGCCACCTGGAAATAGAAGGCAACACCCTGACCCCCATGAGCATCCGCGAAAGCGGGGAGCCCTCTTTGAGAAAGGAAGTCGACGGTTCCACCGTGTATGGCTGGGACTTCTTCTCCTTTTCCCAGCCCGAGGCCGGCTTGCGCAAAGAGGCCAGGACCTATGCGGTCCCCAGCAAGAGCATCAAGGGGATGGTGCGTCACATCTATTCCATCGGCAGCAACTCCGCTTCCCAGAGCCCGGACATCAGCCGGCTCAATCCGGTGGACAGCCTCTTCGGCTGGGTGGGCGGCCGGCCCAATGAAGCCATCATGGGTAGAGTGGCTTTCGGTTTCGGCGTTTTCGAGCAACCCCGACTCACGTGGCACAAGATACCCTACCCTTACGGTCAGTGGCGGTATGACGGCGCCGCCTGGAAGCAAACCGCCGGCGCATCGTCCCAGAGCGTGCGCGTTGCCGATCGTTGGAGGGTCTTCCCCCATGCTCCCCTGGCACCTTTTGTGGAAAGCATGGAAGATTTCCGGCCGGATACCGTTCAGGCGGTGTATGTCCATGCCGTGATGCCGGGTACGCGATTCCGATTTTCCATACGCTTTTGGAACCTGGAGAAGGAGGAACTGGAAAGACTCATTTGGTGCCTGGCCCTGGAAGACGGGTTGGCCCATAAAATGGGAAGCAGCCGCTATCTCGGATTCGGCAGTGTTTCCTTGCGGGTACTTCCCGAAAGCTGCTTGATCGACTGGAAAGCCCGTTATACCAAGGGGGCCGAACAGGGCTGGCGGGTTCCGCTCAAGCTGGCGGACTGGATGAATCCGAAAACCATAGCGAACCTGGAAGCCCTCCGAAAGGCGCTTCTTGTTAAGTGATTTCGACATCCTGAGGCGCGCCCGGACAGGGACGGATCTTCTCGCCACCCTGAAATGGCTCAACGAGGGGCATTCCGTTTCAGGCAGGGAAATGGAGCTGGGCGCGCCCTTCTCCATCCTCGACGGCCCGTGCAACCGGTGCTGGATCTATCGTCGGAGCCCCGGTCGAATGCATTGCGATGTCTGTTCGGAAATCCTGGGACGGAAAAGGGGCCTCGACCAGTACATTCGCCAAATGGTCGTCATCTGGGGATATGTCACCACCATACCGATACTGTGTCGTGACCGGAAATGGCCAGGCAAGAAACGGGCCTCGGAAGCCTACGTCTGCGACGGGAATTGCTTCGTCATCATGATCCACAGGCACGAACTGCTCCCCTTGCTCAAAGAAATGGGCCTGCGGCACGGAGAAGAAATACAGGGGCTGTTGCAGATTTTTCCAACGGTGGGGATGGACCGTGTCTCCATGGGCGATGTCCTGTGCCGGGCCATTCACTACGAGCGCAGCTATCCTCTCGACAGGGTCAGGGTCCGTTTTTACTCCCATCCCTTTCAACTGCGCAACCCCCATTTGCGCGAGGCTCAAGGGATGCTGACGTTTGACTTCCCCCGGTTCCTGGATCACATGGAGCTTGCCGTGATATTCAGGGCGCTGTTGTCTCCCGCCCAACAGAAGGACTTGTACGATATCTTGACGGAGGCTGCGGACGCCAGGGAGCAGGGTTTTTACTGGGGGCGGTTCAGCGGGCAGATCAGCGACCGCGCGAAAGACATGCTCGACGGGTGGGATGTGAGGCAGTGGTCCCGCAGCAGAATAGATCTGACTTATGAGCTCATGAACTATGTGGCCTTCAGCCCATCCGATTAGGATGGTCAGATATCTGTGCCTCTGGCGGGTCAATGCGTCCCTTGCTGTTTTGCCGGATGCTTTTCCCCTGGAACTGTCGAGGGTTCTGTGCACCATCATTTCCACAAGGCTTCCTACTAGAGAGGCCGGAGCGTGGAAGAAGGCGCTGATGGCCTATGACGAGTTCCACCGGTGCGCCAAGCAAAGGGACAAGAATGCGGTCATCCCGGAGGTTTCCTGGCCGATCCACTCGGTGGTCTTCGTCCACCCGGGCAAGAGGGTGTATGGGAAAGGCGAGATCGTCCCATGGGAACTCAAGTTGTTCGGAAAAGACGCAAGCCATGAATTTTTCATCGAGGTCATTCTGCCCGCCATGGAAGAGGCGAGCTACAACCGGGAAGCCCATTGGTCGTACAGGAACTGCCTGTGGGGGAATTTCGACATAGATTCCATCTATATCGCCAACAAGAACAGGTGGGACCCCCTGGCCACGGGCGGGAGACTCGACCTCAACTACAAGGCCAACTCCCTCCAGTACTCCGAGGACCTGTTCAAGAAATACACGGACAAAGTAAGGTTCAGCTATCGAAAACTCATCTGGCTGACTCCGTTTGATTTCACGACCGTTTTCAGCGCCACCAAGGACAAGGTGCAGGCGGCCGGAGAGGAGACCCACGCCCTCGATGCCACGCCGACGCTCTACGGCATTCTCGATGCCTTTCTTTCTCGGTTGCATGTCATTCTGGAAGGCAGGAGGACGGCGCCGGAAAACGTGTGGAGTTTCTTTTCCCAAGAGGAAAGGGACAACCTGCACGAGCTCATGGGGGACATATCGGGCATCAACATGACAAGCCACGCCGTCGTGCCTTCCAAGAAAGTCCTGGGACGATGGATCGGGGAGCAGACCTTCGCCAGCATACCCCACACCCTCCTGCCGTACCTTGATTTGGCCTCCCACATTCACATCGGGCGTCAAACCCATGCCGGATGCGGCACCTTTCAGATCTTCAGATACCCTGTGAAGTACGATTGACCATGACCACACGGACACGCACCCCCCTGGAAGCCCTGCAAGACGAGGTGAAGCAAGCGGCCGAAAGGAACGAAGACTGCCTGGTCTTGGCGGACGTGGATGCCTGCGATCTTTTTTGCCGCCTGGCACGGGGACACATCGACAGGCTTCCCGTAGAAGAGGGATGCTGGTATGTGGGACCGGAGGCGTTTCTGACGCCCTTTCACGTCTCGATGGTCAGGGACCGGTTTGCCGACGAGACCGTCGATGTGAACACCCTTTGGGAGACCGATGGGCACGGAGGGCGGATCGCGGTCTGGACTTACCAAAACCTGAGAAGCGCCTTTGCGGACCCTGGATTCGGCGAACGCATCGGGCGATCACCCTTGGTGGTGCTTGCAGACGCGGATTACATGGCGCTGACCGGGAAAAAGGCACTGCTGGCCCATCTGCTGCTCTGCCTGCCCCAAAGGGTCCAGGCGGTCGCCGTCTTTTCGCAGGACTCCGGCTCCGAGGCCGCTGCCTGGATGGAGACCGTTCGCAACAAGCCCTGTCGAACGCTGGAAGGGGAACCGGGGTCCGGGGAGAAGGTCCCGGTCTTGCTTGCCTCCTGGGATACCCTCCCCCTGATCCATAAGAAGAGGGTCTCGGGAAAGGTGAAGCGCTTCCTGAAGGAAAACGATCGACCGTTTGCACTGGAAGATCCGAAAACGTTCGCCGGGCTCCTTTCCTTCTTGCGCTCGCGTCCGCTCACCCCTGCCGTCCTCTTGGCGGATTCCGTGGATCAGTGTGATCTGTGTGTCCGGATGGCCCCTCAAATCGATGGGGGGCCGCGTGATGTTTTCCTTGCCGATCATGGTCCTCAAGGCGCCGACCCTTCCGAGTTGGCGACCGCACTTCGGAAAAAACTGGGCGTCATGAACGATCGCCAACATGTCACCCAGGCCAAACACATGGAATCTCTTTTCGCCTCGGGGGCCCTGGACATCCTGGTGGTCCCCGTCGATCACATCGCACGTCTTTCGGCACCCGCCAAGACGGTGGTGCTGCTCACCAGCCGGCACCCGTTGCCGGAGCCTCCCGGAAGCGTGGGGCTCAACATGGCGGACCGGTACCACATGGAGCGCATCGCCCGCCCGAGTGCCCCGGGCGAAAAACCCGTCATCCTCATTGTGAACACACCTGAAATGGACATTGTCGAGGTGAAGGACCTGTTTGTGGCACCCAAACGACCCCTGGAGAGGACGTTTCATCTGGACTTTCCTTTTGTCCTGGGCCTCCTTTCCTGTCAGAGAGCCGATGTGTCGGAGCTGCTTCGGCGCGTCCACAACTGGGATGACAGGCAAGATGACGCCCCCGACCCCCTGGCGGACCTGATGGCCTCCATAGGCGACGAACTGCCCGATGCCCTCTGCGCCTCACCCCTTGCGGCCATGAAGCTCAAGGACCTGTTCTTTGCTTTCAATCAGGGGATCAGTGACCTTGAAAACAAGGTTAGGAACGCATCGAGCGGCAGAAGGCGCCGGCTGCATACGGAGCGCCTCCAAAGCCTGGAAGAAGACCTGGAACTTCTCCCGTGCCACGGGTGCCGGCATTTCCAGGCATGCCACCGCAGAGGCCATCGCAAGCTGAGGGACCTCTTCGAGTCGTACCACGATTTGAAATGGGATGTGTCCAATTGCTTTGCCTGCGCGAAGATCGAGTGGGACGACTACTGGGGATGTATCGAGAAACTCGAATTGATCGATTCCGCGTTCCGGCTGACCCCCACGGGAAAGCTGTCCCAGCGATTCAACCTCCAATACCCCATGCTCCTTGCCAAATGCGTTTCAGACGGGTTGGTGGGGCGCACGGACAATCCCGCGTTCGATGTCTCGTTGGCAGGGGCCTTCGTGGACGACGGCGGACTGGATGACATCGCCCAGTACGACGAATTCGTGTTTCGAGACCTGGCCGAGAAATACGATCGGATAATGGACAGTGTCACTCCTTTGCGCCGCGTGATCTATCAAATGGGCACCTCGCCCCACAAACCCGTTCTCGTGCAGGCCATGGTCCTCATGGCCTGGCAGACGGGGATGGACTTGCGTTATATCGCCAGGAGGATCGGCATTGCCGAGGGCACGGTGCGACGGCTCCTTGTCAGGGCCACCGGCCTTCATCAAACCATAGTGGGGTGACGGGCGAGTCTTGATCCACGTTCGGACCGGGCCGCTCTTGTTTTCTGACGGCCCCACGTTGGGCGAAGCCTTATCACATGCCTGGCCCCGGCCCGGAATTGAGGCTTTCGCAGGGTGGGCACTGCCCACCAAAAAGACCCTTCCGCATTGGGTCGCATGGGGCCGGAACGATGATCAAGGGCCCCTCTCCCTTGCTTCGTGAGCCGAGACCTCTGCGACCCCATGGGTCCGCTCGTAGATTTCCGAAAAAGTGAGCACACAGGGAACGGTGGCAAGCTCGATGTGCCGATCCACTTCCCGGATGGTCCAGATCGTGTCCTGTTTGACGAAATGATCGACCGAATGTTTGTCCTGGGCGACCAGAACATACTCTGCAAAGGACTCTATGGAACGATAGTGCCTGAATTTCTCTCCCCGATCGTAAGCTTCGGTGGATGCGGAGAAAACTTCCACAATCAGGATCGGGTTGACCAGCGTGTCCCTGTGACCGTCCGTGAACAGGGGGGGCCCACAAACGACAATCACATCCGGGTAAGTGTAGAGGCCCGTTCCGGAAATCCGGAGCCGCATATCGCTCACATAGGTCTCACAGGGCTTGCCTCTCAACTAGAAGCGAAGAGCGCCGGCAATATTTCCGGTTATGAGATTATGTTCCCGGCTGGCCCCCGCCATGTCGTAAACGTGACCCGCCAAGAATTCGTGCCTCGTTTTCGAAGTCCTTTCAAAGGCGAGGTATTGTTCTTCGGTAAGGATGGCCGAGGATCGGTAAGCGGTGTTTCCAGGCATGGGTCCTTCTCCTTCCTGCACGGGCCCAACCACCGAAGATTTTGGCAGAGTCAGGGTCGTTGGCAGGGAGGACTTGCCGACATATTTGACATCATAACATACGTGCATTCGTTGGGACAGCCACTTGGTCACCCACTGTCAATACTGCGCGCGGTTGGAATTTGGGCCTTGATCATCGTTGCGGCCGGGCGGGTCTTGTTTTTGTGCGGGCATCACATCGGGCGACGCCTTGTCACATGCTTGGCTTCGCACCGGAATTGAGGCTTTCGTAGGGTGGGCACTGCCCACCAAAAAGACCGTATTCCGCATGTGGTCGGGTGTGGCCGGAACGATGATCAAGGCCGGAATTTGCGATTTCCTGCAGCCCCCTCGCCCGCTTGGAGAGGACCGGGGTGAGGGCACAAAAAACGGAGTCTGTGGACACGCGAGGTGAAGCAAGTGGCAGATCGCGTTGCGTTTACGGCCGGCGGGGACTGCTCCGGCCGTGAGCATCGCTGCGGCGGGGCTGCATGGGAGGAGTCTTGCTTCTGTTGCCTCTCCTTGGAGCCCGGGTGTCCTGCCTGCACCCACGTTGCGAGGCAGGCGAGACGCACGCGCTCCCAAGGTGGAGGATGGTGTTCGTAGGGTCGGAAAAGCCCACCGAAAAAGACAGCCGAACAAGCCGGCTTGACATCTTCCTGTGGCTTCCGATATCAGGAGGGTGTCCTCACACATCCGAAAAGGGGGCGGGCTGTTTTCATAAGGGGCCGCCTCGAGTTTCCCCAGGGCGTGCGAGCAGGGCTTTCTTGAGAGTTGCGGGCATGTGCCCCTATCACCCGTTCAGGGGAGCCGATCACGTTCTCGGGAGAGCCGAGAATTGTCGCAGAACAGGGCAGGCCGCCCAGAGGTCAGTATTGTGGAGGCATCGCCGTGCTCGTTGTTCGAACCGGTGTCACGGGAGGGAAACAGGTTCATGGGAGTATGTTGGAATTCATGGAAGGTCGATGGTAGGGCCGGAGAGGGTGAGGGACCGTTTTTGCCATTACAAAGGAGGTGTCACTATGCTGCCGGAAGAGGTAACCAAATTTATCGGGAAGAAAGGGCCCACGAGCGTCTTCGAGGTGGAGCGGGAGGCGATTCGCCGATTTGCCGACTCCGTAGATGACTCGAACCCACTGTACTATGACGAAGATTATGCCAGGAAGTCGAAGCACGGAACGATCATAGCGCCGCCGGGGTTCATTTCGGCGCCGTGGTTCAACGGCCGGCCGAGAAAATGGGCCGCAAGGGCCGAGACCGCCCCTGACGAGACGGCCGGGTTGTTGCCTGCCCTGGTAGGGGCCGGTTATGGCCGCGTTCTGGACGGCGGGATAGAATATGAGTTCCTCAAACCGATCAAGGCCGGAGACACTATCACGTCCACGACGGAAATAGCCGATGTCACTGTGCGGGAAGGGCGCAGCGGAAAGATGGCCTTCATCATCAGGCAAATAACTTATACCAATCAGCATGGTGAGGTGGTCGCCGAAGCACGGGGGACTTCCATTCACCCCGAGGGCAGCCCGGAGAGCTGACTCATCGTGATTCCAGGAGGAAAAAAATGGCCAAGCAACTGTACTGGGAAGACGTCAAGGACGGGGGCGAGGTGACGCCACTTAGCAAGGTCGCCACCCAGCAAACACTGGTCAAATGGGCGGGCGCCTCGGGGGACTTTGTCCCTCTTCACTATGATGATCAATTCGCGGCGGCCTCGGGCGTAGGCAGTTCGATCGTTCACGGGGCGCTGAAGCGTCAGTGGTTGGTTCACCTGATGACCGACTGGATAGGAGAAGACGGATTTCTCAAGAAGTTTTCCTGCCAGTACCGGCAGATGGACTATCCGCGCAAGATGAAGTCACTGACAGAGCCCCTTGATGGTGAGACCTGGCTGTGCAAAGGAACCGTCACCAAGAAGTACGTCGAGGGTGGTGACCACCTGGTGGACTGCAACATCTGGGTCGAAAACGGGAAGGGCGAGAAAACAACACTGGGCGCTGCAACGGTCGTCCTGCCGACCAAGGGGTAGTCTCTCGAGTTCTTGGTGGTGTGACTGTCAAGAGGGGCGGGGTGGGGAAGATCCGGCCGGAGCGATGATCGAGGCATGACACACGGGCATTGTGCTCCGGTCGGGGCAAGAAATCGGCGCATTTCAGGGTAAAGAAAGATGTCTGACAGGTTGGCATCGTTGCGTCGCCTTTGTGAAACCAAGTCCTCTTCCCGGCGGTCATGAGCACCGATATGCTGCGCGGGGTCACAAATTACGATTTCCTGCATCCCCCTCGCTCTCTGGGAGAGGGACGGGGTGAGGGTATAAAAAGCGCGGTTTGCATGCGCGTGAAGTTATACTTACCGGAAGCATGGGCCCCGAGCCCTTTGCCACAACCGTAAACCGATGGAGCGAAAGGGGTCCCAGATGCCCGAGCATGCAGCACCGGAGATTGTTGCCGAGATAAAAAGGGTCATGCAGTCCCCGACCAACACGATGAAAAAATGGGACGACGAGCCCGCGTGGGACGAGCCCCTGGTGGGCTTCAGCAATGGAGCGGACCCTCTGTATGCGTTTTTCAAGGAAGACATCGGAGACTTCTATCTGTCTCCGGTGGAGTTCCTGGAGGACAAGCACCCGGGCAGGGTGTTCGCACCTGAAAGGATTACGGTGGTAGGCTGGATCCTTCCGCAGACGGAAGCCACGAAGAAAGACCACAGAAACGAGACGCATTTCCCGAGCGAGCGATGGGCAAGATCGAGAATTTTTGGTGAGGAAGGAAACGTAAGGCTCCGGAAATGGATGGAGGATTGGTTCGAAGCAAGAGGCATCGAGGCGGTGGCCCCCCTCAACTCCCCGCTGTGGAAAACCAGGAAGTCCGAGAAATACGGCTATGCGTCCCGGTGGAGCGAGCGACACGCGGCCTATGCCGCGGGATTGGGAACCTTCGGGCTGTCCGACGGGCTCATCACGCCGGCAGGCATAGCCCACAGGGCCGGTTCCGTCGTGATAAACGCTTACGTGGAGCCCGCGAAGCGGCCCTATGACCATCACAACGCGTATTGCCTTTTCCACATGGAGGGAACATGCGGAAAATGCATCGAGAGGTGTCCCATAGGAGCCATTTCCGAGAAGGGACACGACAAGTACCTGTGCTTGAAATACGTCACCATGACGAGCAAGTACGTGCACAGGCATTTCGGGTTTGAGGGCTACGGGTGTGGGTTTTGTCAGACAGGGGTTCCTTGTGAGTCTGCCATACCTCCGTCATTAAGGCGTGAGGAATAATGCGCCTTGATCATCGTTCCGGCAGGCCCGTTCCTGTTTTCCGATCCGGGAGCGCGCGTCTCGCCCGAACTGTAAGGTGGGTCCGGGCAGGATGTTCAAGCTCCCGGGAGAGCCGACGGAAGCAAACGGGCCCCGATGGCGCCAGGCCGGAGCGATGATCCATGTCTCAACCCCCACCCGGATACCGATTCGCCCGCAACGCGGGGCCGGGCCCCCGTGCGTTTTTCCACCGCGGGGACCCGCTCGAAGGTGTCGACGTAGCCGGGATGCACCGGAAAGAGGCGCACGAACTCGTCCATGCGCTCGTTCATTCGGCCGTAGAACCTGGCGAAGGGGGTCAGGTACTCCCGGATTTTCACCTGCTGGTCGGCGGTCTTCCTGAGCGGACGCTCGGCCACGAAAGAGAATCGAGGGCTGTCGAAGATGGCTTCCTGAACGCCGGCGATGAAA
>ENA-OSEO01000923-OSEO01000923.1-sediment-metagenome-genome-assembly--contig:-NODE-923-length-62955-cov-5.528436_pt1 | contig 62955 bp, 54 predicted proteins | sample MGYA00237883_ERZ534232 | MGnify/ENA metagenome assembly ERZ534232
CCGTCCGAAATCAGCCAGTTCGATGGCTCAAAAACATTTCACAAAGTCTGGCAGAAAGGTAATTCGGGCTCCGGCTATTCTTTCCCGTGCGGACACGCATCCATGGGATTTTTTCTTCTCTCACCCTATTTCCTGTTCAGAGGGCGCTCAAAAAGGTGGGCCATTGGCTTCTTGACTGTGGGACTGGTTTACGGCCTGCTGATGGGTCTGGGCAGAATGATGCAGGGCCAGCATTTCATTAGCGATGTGATCTGGTCGGGAGGTTTCGTTTATCTTTCGTCGGCGGCTTGTTACTATTTGTTGGGGTTACATCGAGCGGACATCTAAATGGCTGCGCCTTGTCATTGGTAACACATACTGACCGGACTCACACGAAATTTGTTTGATGAGAGAGTGGACTTGATCGTAATAACCCTTTACCGATTCGGCAAAGGGTTGCGGATGTGGTCGCCATAAACTGACAACAGGTAATCCCTTGGCCCGTGTGATCGGGTGGCCGTGATTGAATACCGTCTACTCTATCCTGGATCTTCCTTTTACAAGCAAAACTAAAGGCACCGAAGCCAACTGAGTCGCCATGGAAAATGCGATGAGGGACGGAATCGAGAAATCGTACAAGAATCCCATCAAGGCGCTCCCTATAAACCAGAATATCCCGTAGCCGGTGTTGAAGAGCCCGTAAGCCGTTCCCCGCTTATCCGCCGAAACCATTGTTGCAACCGCCGCTCTCATGATGGATTCCTGCGCTCCCATGCCGATGCCCCACAAGGCCATGCCTGCCAGGCTCCCATAAAAACCTCCCAAGAACACGAGGGGAGCGAAGAATGCGGAGATGAGGACGGAGATGATGAGGATCTGCAGTCCCTTGCGGTCGAACAACCGGCCGAATATCAGGGCGGCAACCGCGTCCACTCCCATGGCCACTGAGTAGAAGATGGGAATCCAATCCGTCGAAACCGTGGCCGTCTTCTGGAAATGGTAGCCGATCAGCGGAAAATCCGCAAATCCCGCGGCATTGAGCGCCATTGCCATGAGATAGAGCCAGAAGACACGGGGAAGCCCCTCCGTTTCCAGGTGGGGAGCCGTCGATTCCAGGTCCCGAGGGTGAGGATAGAAGAACCGGGCCGTGAGGAGCACCCCGATGGTGAGAATCGCGGGGATGAGCAGGAAGGCGAATCCCGTCTGATAGGTGCCTTTGAAATAGAGCACCGTGGCGACGATCAAGGGGCCGAGCATGGCCCCGATCTGGTCCATCGCCTCGTGGAGGCCGAAGCCCCAGCCTCGACCGACTTCCACCGTGGCGTGCGAGAGCATGGCGTCGCGCACGGGATTTCGAATTCCCTTTCCGATCCGCTCGGCAACAATGAGCAAGGCCGCTGTTTCCCAGCGACCCGCCAGGGCCAGAAGGGGCACCGCCAGCATATTGATGACGTAGCCGAGGATGGTTATGGTCCAATATCCTCGTGTGCGGTCGCTGATATAACCCGCGGGAAGACGCAGCACATATCCGGCCAGCTCCCCGAACCCGGCAACGATGCCCACAATCGTGGCATTGGCTCCGAGAAGGGCCATGAAAGGTCCCGTGACACTGCGGGCGCCTTCGTGGGTCATATCCGCAAAGAGGCTCACCACTCCCATCAGGATGACAAACTTCATGGCCGATCGACCGCTGCCATCTTTTCCGGCATATTTTTTCATAAATGCTGCTTGCCTCCCTCCAATCAACATACGATCGTGAAGTCCCGCTTTTCAATATCTTTACGTGCGTATGGTTAGAATTGCTTATCCAAGAGTGTCGGATGGGGTAGTTTTCACGGCGCATACCTCAGGTGAGAGCTTGGGAACAACGAGAAACATGCCCAATGCAGCCAGGATGCCTACCAAGCCGCCGAAATAAAAAGGCGCCTCGGGGCCGATCATCCTCCACAGGAAGCCACCGATGACCGACGCGGGAAGCAATCCGATTCCCACCAGGGTTGCATGGATCCCCAGCAGCGTGGCCCGGCTCTCAGCGGGACAGAGCTCTGCGACCAGCGCCTTTTCCACCCCTTCCGTCAAACCGCTGTAGAGCCCGTAGACACCGAACAGGACCCATACGTGCAGTCTCGTGGCGGCAAAAGAAAAGCCAAGATAGACAAGACCGTAGAAAAGATACCCGAATACGAGAATGATTCGCCTGCCGATATGATCCGAAAGCCTCCCCGCGGGATAGGCACTGAATGCGTAGACTACATTGCAAACAAGGTAAGCAAGGAGAACGTCCGCCGCGTCGAATCCGAGGTTATTCGCCCGAAGAAGCAGGAATTGGTTGGATGAGTTGCCGAGAGTGAAGAGGAAGGCCACGAGAAAGAAAGCCTTGAGACGCGGGTTGAGCGTTTGCCATCCTGCCAGGGGATGCACCCTTACTGCTGCTTTTTTGGTGGCCTTCTTATCCTTTACGCTGAAAAGCAGAAGGACCCCGATGATGCCCGGAATGATGGATAAAAGGAAGATCCTGGTGTACTGCCCCTTGGTCGTCGTGAAAAGATAGTATGCTATGCCGATACCGATGACGGCTCCCAGGGTGTCGAGAGCCCTGTGCAGTCCGAAGGAATGGCCAAGTCGGCCCGCCTGAGAGGCCTCGGCGATGAGTGCGTCTCTTGGAGCCGTGCGTACTCCTTTGCCGAACCGGTCCACGACTCGCCCCGCAAGCACCCACCCCCACGAGGTGGAAAGATAAAGAAATAATTTACCGACTGTCGCCGCCCCATAGCCCGCAATAGCCAGGGGCTTCCGCCTCTGGATCTTGTCGGAAACGTAGCCCGAATAGGTCTTTAGCAAGCTGGCAAGGCTTTCGGCGATACCCTCGATGATGCCCACAATGGCAGGAGTCGCCCCCAGCGTCGTCGTCAGGTAAAGAGAGATAAGAGGATAGACCATCTCGCTGCTGATGTCGGTGAAAAGACTTACCAGTCCGAGAATCACAACCGTGTTCATCGCTTGCTCTGTCCTTTCGCAGAAAAAGTGATGCTTTGGAGGATCGGAAAGGAAAATTCCTCGAACTTGGCCGGAAAAAGGATCTTTCGAAACATGGCGTGCCCCCTTTCAGTGTATTTCAGTGGACTTTGAGTACAAAGGAGAAAATGTGGTAGAGCACGAAAGAAACGATGCCCGCGACCACGGGCGTGAGAAACCAGGAAATCGCGATCTCCTTCATGGCCTTGAGATCGATGGTCTTGAGCCCGCGGGCGCCGCCCGCTCCGGCTACTCCGCCGATCAGGGCCTGGTTCATGGACTTGGGATACCCGAGAAAGGCTGCCGTTTGGGCGGTGAGGCTTTGTCCGACTTTCGCCCCGACGCCCATGCTCAAAATCAAGCTTCACGATCCCTTTTCCCACCTTCTCCAGAATGGGACGTCCCCAAGGTGAGAGCTCCTATGGCCATGACGATGCCGCCGATAAATCCGGCTTTCATCGGAGTCATCGGTTTGAGGCCGAAGAAGACTCCCACGGCATTCCCCGTGTTGTTGCAGCCGAGGGTATAGGCCGCGTAGCAGCACGCAGCGACCAAAGCATAACCGAGCAACTTGTTCGCCTTTTCAGACCGGCCTTTCATGAGCACGGTGGTCAAGTGAGTGAAAAGAAATCCGAGGATCGCGCTTAGGATTGGAGTCTCCACCCAGGTCACGCACAGGAAAACAATGGTGGTCTTCCAAAATACCGGGGCCCCCATGGCCAGGGCTGCGCCCACGACCGAGAAGCACGCCAGTTGCGAAGTCGAGACCGGCCACTTCATCCAGGTATTGGCTGCCGTGACCAGCGCGGCGGTGAACATCATCACCATGGCGCCAAGAGGCGTCATATCTTCGCCCCTGATGATGCCGGTGCCGACGGTTTTTACCACATCGTGGCTCTCGAACGTGGCGCCAAAAATTACGAAAATGGCAATCAAAATGGTTGCCATCAGATGACTCTTGATCACCCCCGATCCATAGGCCATGCCCATGGTCGCCCCGGTGTAATGAGACCCGATGGTCCAGCCGAAAAACAATCCTGAAATCACCATTCCAACAATCAAGAGGTTGCCTTCCATGTGGCCTTCTCCTTTCAAAAGGGTTTTTAGGGTGTTCATTCAATTGAAAAGGAAGATACATTATGGGTTTGTATTCTGTCAATAATAAAATGTAACAATAGATACATTAAATTATCGTGTACAGTTGATTGTTTATTGAACCATATAGTTCTGACAATGGTAACAAAAGTTACATCGATATTGACATTCGGCGGGTATTTCGATTAGGCTTCTTTTGGCATTCATGAAGCAGCAGCAGTGACGACTTGTCACCAGTCCGAGCAGCAAGAGTTATTGCGAGCTATTCTTGTCGCTCCAGGGACTTTTCAGCACGGGAGCAAGTAGACAGATGAAATGGATATTTTTTTCTTATAGCCTGCCGGCCAACCCTTCTAAAGCAAGAGTCTATGTCTGGCGGCAGTTGAAAAAAATGGGGGCGGTTAATCTGCAAAACGTTTGGATCGTCCCGCATGCTGTGGAACGAATCAGGGAGCTTGAGAAACTTACTGAGGGTATTCAAAAATACAAAGGGTTGGCTCTCGTTATGGTCGGAACAATTCCCGTCAAACATCAGGAACAAAGCGTACTGAAGGCGCTTGCTGCGTCCAGGGATGAAGAATACGTAGAGGTTATCGAGCAATGTGAGGCGTTTTTCAAAGAGATAGAATATGAAATCGGGCGCGAGAACTTTATTTTTGCTGAGGTGGAAGAAAATGAAGAAGAGCTGGAAAAACTGAAAAGATGGTTCAAAAAAGTTGAGAAGAGAGACACTATAAAGGCCCCATTGCGCAAACAGGCATTGCAGAAAATAAAGCAATGCGAAAAGATATTCAACGATTTTGCCAAGAGGGTTTACGATCATCAAAATTCCTAGATTTCCCAATTTACTCTCCCGGTCGCATGAATTTACCCAAACAAGTGGCCTCCGTGAAGCCGAGCATCATCAGCGTCCTTGGCCGAAGCACTGCCTGTTTAATCAATTCGCGATTGGAAACACTTTTAAATCGAACTGATGGCATACATGCAAATTTGATTGACATAATGTCTTTTGTCGGCTAGTTTAACATAAGGCAATGGAGTCTGCCTGAAACGCTCTTATACTCAACATAAATGAGCTGATGACTCCTACTCTGGATAGCTTGTGAGCCGGGGTGGGGGGACAGCCAGATCAAACCCACCAGAAATTCCTGGTGGGTTTTTTTGTCGCGTGCCCTGCCGGATATCCCCGGTGGGGCTTTTTTGTCCAAGCACAGGCAAAAATGGGGACGGAGGCTTAATTGGCCGGGTTGGGTGGCGGCAAGCATCGAGGGTGAATTCGGCAAAGGAATGCCTCGCGCCGACCGCAAAGGAAGGGAGGTGGAAGATAAGCGCAGATTATTGAAACGCTGCGGAAAAGAGTCAGTTGCCAACCTACTCATGGGGTTCTACAACTTTTGAACAGCAACGATCTTGTTCGAAGTAAAAGGAGGACAAACATGGAAACTTGGGTTGATTATGCGCCGTTGTTCGGACTTACCGGAGTGATTTTCGCGCTTTTTCTGTTCCACTATATGAAATCCTTTCCCAGAGGCAATGAGACCATGGTTGAACTTGAAGAGATGATTCATGCCGGGGCCATGGCCTTTTTAAAAAGAGAGTACTCTATCCTGATAATTTTTGTTGCCGTGGTGTTCGGTTTGCTATGGTTCGGGATCAACTGGCAGACGGCGGCGGCCTTCCTCAGTGGGGCTTTTTGCTCAGGTCTGGCCGGCTATACCGGGATGAACGCAGCCACCCGGGCCAATGCGCGGACCGCCGAGGCGGCCAACAAGTTCGGCATTGCCGAGGCTTTAAACGTCTCTTACTTTGGCGGAGCGGTAATGGGGATTGTTGTCGCCAGCTTTGGCCTGATCGGTGTGGGGGCATGGTATTTCTATGTCGGCCACGACCCTAAAACAGCTTATCTGATCAATGGTTTCGCCATGGGGGCGAGCTCGATCGCCCTGTTTGCCCGCATGGGTGGAGGCATTTACACCAAGGCGGCGGACGTGGGGGCGGACCTGGTAGGGAAATTGGAGGCCGGCATCCCTGAGGATGATCCACGCAACCCCGGAGTCATTGCCGATAATGTGGGCGATAACGTCGGCGATATCGCCGGCATGGGGGCGGATATCTTTGAGTCATACGTCGGGGCGATCATCGCGACCATCGCCATCGCCGCCACCATGCCCATTCCATCGAAAAGCGAAGCGTTGCGCTCTGCCTACATGGTATGTCCGTTGCTGGTGGTGATGGGCGGCCTTATTGCTTCCTTCTTCGGGGTCATATCAATAAAGATTTTCAAGAATATGGCTCCCCAGAACGCGCTGCGCTACACGACATTTGTCGCCGCCGCTTTTCTGATTGCCTTCACCTACTATATCGTCAAAGGGCTGGGGCTGCCCTTGGGTGTCTTCTGGGCGGTTCTTTCGGGTCTTTTTTGTGGAGTGCTGATCGGACTTCTGGCTGAATATTACACCTCTTATGGCCCGATCCGTAAAATTGCCGCTCAATCGGAAACCGGGGCGGCCACGGTGATTATCGCCGGCCTGGCGGTTGGCATGGAAAGTGTCGCGGCGCCTGTTTTGGGCATCTGCCTGGCCACCTTCATCGCTTACACGACCGGCGGCATCTATGGGATCGGCATCTCCGCGGTGGGTATGCTTGCCACTTGCGGGGCCACGATGACTGTGGACGCTTACGGCCCGATCGCCGATAACGCGGGAGGCATCTCGGAAATGGCCGGCTTGGGGCCGGAGACACGCAGGATCACCGATACCCTGGATGCTCTGGGCAACACCACCGCCGCCATCGGCAAAGGGTTTGCCATCGGCGCAGCCGCTCTCACCGCCGTGTCCCTGTTTGTGGCCTACACTCAGGCGGTCGGACTTAAAGTCATCGATATGACCGACCCGTATGTGATGATCGGGGTGCTGATCGGCGCCGTTGTACCGTTTATGGTGGCGTCCATGACGATGACCGCTGTTGGGGCGGCGGCCTTTGACATGTGCGAAGAAGTGCGCCGGCAGTTCCGGGAGATCCCGGGACTTCTGGAAGGCCAAGCCAAATGCGATCCGGCCAAATGCGTCGACATCGCCACTCGAGGCGCCCTGAAGAGAATGATAGCCCCAGGACTCATTGGTGTCTGCACCCCTCTGGTAGTGGGTCTTTTGATCGGTCCGACGGCCCTGGGCGGGGTGCTGGTCGGCTGCACGGCCACCGGGGTCTGCATGGGTCTGTTCATGGCTAATGGAGGCGGTGCCTGGGACAACGCCAAGAAGTACATCGAGGCCGGTCACTTCGGCGGCAAAGGCTCTGAAAATCACCGGGCCGCCGTGGTGGGAGACACGGTGGGCGATCCCTTCAAAGACACCTCCGGCCCCACCATGAATATTCTCATTAAGCTGGTCTCGGTGGTTTCGTTGGTGAGTGCACCAGTATTGGTTGCGCTGCATGCTGTGAAATGAGGACGGATCTCCCTCCTATGTGCGGCCAAAACTTGTTCTAAGCCCGAGCGATTTTCGATTCCATACGACTTCGGCAGTTACATCCCTCGTTCACCTTGAGGCACCTCGAGGTGAACGGGGGAATAAGCCTGCAGATGCTCAAACGGCTTTTGTTAGTCAGGACAGGCCTCGGTACTTTTGACGCGTCGGGACTTCATCACCTTCGATCGTACAAAACTCTTTAGCCTGGACATCTCGATCATATTCAGGAGCTCATTAAAGACCCATACCTTTTTCCCCTCTTTGGGGAATTGAAGCCTTCCTTCCTGATCCAGTTTTCAAACAGTTTATAGATAGCTTTAAAAAACGGGACCATATTGGGGCTAAGCCATGTAATCCATGGTGCATCCGGATGACCGCATGAGCTGGGGATTTCTTTTCATAAAATCAGCGTGTGTATCCAACAAGAAACGGAGGGCTTGAGTAACTTCGACGGCAGGGCCTATGATAACAGTTTGCAGTCTAAAACACTCCTCATCCGCTCAAGTAGGCTTCGCATCTCTGCAACTAGGGTCTCCAGTTGCACGGTGGTGCCTGCGGACAATTCCCCATATCCCCGCATATGCCTGGGCTGAAGCTCTTCGAGGGCTATGTCGATGAAAGTGAAGAAAGCGAGGACTGCCCTCACGGCGCTGACGTGGGGAGGGCGGGGCGTGATATTCAGCTCCGCTTGAATCCGGGACATCAGCGTTCTGAATTCAGTAATTGCCCGCTGCAATTCCATCTGCTTTTCGGGCGCAACGTCAAGCTCGTATTCCTTATAAAGTCTGGACGATCGGGCTGTCGCCAGCATTTGTTCCATATCGGCAAACAAGTCATCGATGTACTGGAATGTGCTCAATACATGCCGTTTGTGATTTTCACCCAACTCCATGAAGGCTTACGCAATCCCCAACTCAAGAACAATTTCCCACGAAAGGCATAGACTTTCACTTGATCTAGTGTTCCTCTTCACATGTTGCCAAGCTTTCTCTCCCGCACGGACCGAGCATGTCGTGTTCAACCTGCATTTCATTTCGCTCGCCGATCACTGGGCTAGGGGATTGCCAAAGATCGCCGCGCGCCCCAGCTCGGCCTCAATTTCAAGCAACCGGTTGTACTTGGCGATGCGCTCGCTTCGGCAGGCAGAGCCGGTTTTAAGCTGTCCACCCCCCATGGCTACTGCGAAATCGGCGATGAAGGAGTCTTCGGTCTCTCCCGAGCGGTGGGAGATGACAAAACCCCACCCGGCCTTGCGGCATAGAGCAACCGCCTCGATGGTTTCGGTTATCGTTCCGATCTGGTTGAGTTTGATGAGTACGGCATTGGTTGTTTTCTCCCGAATGCCCCGCTCGATAAACCGGGTATTCGTCACATAAATGTCATCGCCAACAATCTGAACTTTGTCTCCCAGGACAGTCGTATGCATTTGGAATCCCGACCAATCGTTTTCATCCAGTCCGTCTTCGATGGAGACAATCGGGTACTTATCAACCCAGGACCGGTAGAGCTCGGTCATCTGCACGTTGCTTTTTTTGCCTTGGCCGGATTTGCTGAGATCATAAACGCCTTCCTTGAAAAATGAACTGGCCGCCGGATCGAGAGCTATGGCGATGTCCTTTCCCGACGTGTATCCGGCAGCTTCGATAGCTTCCAGAATCACCTCGCAGGCTTCATCATTGCTCTTGAGATTGGGAGCAAAACCGCCTTCATCGCCGACGCTCGTGCTATAGCCTTTGTTCTTGAGAATGGTCTTGAGGGTGTGAAAAGTTTCGGAGCCGTAGCGCAGGGCTTCGGCAAAGGTCGGAGCGCCGATCGGCATGACCATGAACTCCTGTAAGTCGACGCTGTTGTCGGCGTGCTTCCCACCATTTAAGATGTTCATCATCGGCATGGGAATGCGGAAAGCGCCGGGTCCCCCGAGATAAAGGTAGAGGGGAAGCCCTGAGGCCGCAGCGGCCGCCCGTGCCACAGCCATGGAGACGCCGAGGATGGCGTTCGCTCCGAGTCTTTCCTTGTTAGCAGTGCCGTCAAGCTCGATCAGAGTACGGTCGAGCTCCGCCTGGCGCGCTGGGTCCATGCCGATCACCCGGGGGGCGATCACATCGTTCACATTCGCAACGGCCTTGAGGACTCCTTTGCCACCATAGCGGCGCTTGTCTCCATCTCGCAATTCGACAGCTTCGTTCTCCCCGGTTGATGCCCCCGAAGGGACGGATGCCGCTCCGGTTACGCCGTTATCGAGCGTAACCCGTACCCGAATGGTCGGGTTTCCGCGGGAGTCCAGAACCTCCAGAGCACCAATAGTCGCGATCCTGCGATTCATGAAATTCTCCTTTCCTGGAAATGTTTCAAGTGAATCCTGATTCTCCCTTGTCGACAGTATACGCTCGACCTCATCTCTGACGATGTTGACCGTTGATTGTTCAGCCTTTCGAGAAAAAGCCGACATTTTTTGGTACTCAATTTGCCCAATGCCCGTAGTGCGGTTCTGGCGATGTAAATATCGGAGGCGGTCTCAAAAAGACTCGTCAGTACTTGAATGGTGCGTGGATCCTTGAGTTTGCCCAAAAGCCAGGCAACTCGAACGGGTGTGCCCGGCTCAATATGTTAAGATGGTCTCGTCCTCGGGTCACTCTTTTCGCCTCAATACCTCTCGGCGCAAATTGCCTAAGAGTATCCAAAGCCGGTCCGGAGCAGTGCGTCGCGGCTGATCATCCCTTTGAACTTGCCATCCGCATCGAGCACCGGCAGGCGCTTGAGCGCCTTTTCGGTCATCAAGCGGATGGCGTCCTCGATAGGAGTCTCCTCCTGTACGGTGATCAGGTTGGTTCTCATCACCTCCGCGGCAGTGCGCAGCCGCAGATGGAGCTTCAATCCTTTCTTGGCGCGTCCGCGCTCGCTGAAAGGCATCCAGCTTACGAAATAATCCCATATGCCCGGATGATAGTCGGTGAATGCGGTCAGCAGGTCTCGATCCGAGATCAGGCCAAGAAAGGCCCCATCCTCATCCACTACGGCCACACGCTGGATGTCGTTTTTGTCGATCACGCGCAGCACCTCTTCCACCGGTGTCTCTGCCTGTACGGCGATGGTGTCCCTGCGCATGATGTCCGCGACCACGCGCAAATTGTTCACCTGGATTTTTTGCGCGCGAAAAGCCTCCAAGTCGGGAGATTCCTGCATGATGGTGCGAAAAATGTCCAGGCGTGACAGCATTCCGGTGAGCTTTCCGTGCTTGTCGACCACCGGCAGGCGCTTGACATCTTTTTGAACCATCAGGTTGACGGCCTCTGTTGCAAGGACATCCTCGGAAATGCTGACAGCAGGGCTGGTCATGGCCTCTCGAGCCTGCCTGGATGCAAGAGATTCCAGCACTGCCGTAACCTTGCCTTGATCCGATACGGCCAGAAGCCCGAGCCTCATGGGCATACCCGCCCGATAGATGAGATCCCCCTGGGTGACGATTCCAATCGGATGATTGTCCTTATCCACCACCGGAACCCCGGTAAAAATTGAGGACATCAACAACTGGGCAACTTCCTTCAAGGAAGTTGATGCAGTTACCATCTTTGGTGAAGGGGTCATAACATCCTTCACCTTGAAGTGCCTTGGCAGCAGGCGCCGCTCGGTTTTGTGGGACTGAACCCGCATTGCGCGCACGGCGACGATGCCTTCGCAGACCATCTCATCGACTACCGGCAGCACCAGATCCAGCTCTGCGGAAGGCAGAAGGATCTCGATCTTTAGAGGCATATTGAAGGAGAGCACCAGGACGTTCTGGGTGGCCACTTCCCCGTTCTCAAAAGCACCTCCGATACCTCGGGTAACGATGCAGCGGGCGGCGATCTTGAGTCCTCGAACATAATCCACCACCGCTTCCCCCAAAGGCTTTCCCTTGCAGCGCGCCTCTTCGTTGGTGAAGATCTCGATCATACTGTATTCAAGCGGCATATTGCTCTCTGTCCTTCCGGTGAATGTTCGATGCAAAAAGGATTAAATCACGCCCTCAAGCCCGTATCAGACGAACCAGCCACATTCCGAGAATGACCAGCCCCAACCCCGCAGCGTTGTTGATAAAGAAATTCATGAAAGCAATCAACAGGGTCTCGCCGCGCACCGCATTGACGGTTTCCAGTGCAAAAGTTGAAAAAGTGGTCAGTGCGCCCAAAAAGCCCGTCATGAAAAACAAGCGCGCAGAAGGACTCAAGAGATTGGTGCGCTCAACCAGTGCAAAGGAGACCCCGATGAGAAAGCAGCCTATCAAATTGACCAGCAGCGTTCCCCATGGAAACCGCGTGCCGATCAATCGCGCCGCCAGCAGTGCTGTTCCGTAACGGCTTACGGCGCCGAGGCTGCCCCCGACCATTACAAGTAGGATTTTCAGTAGAACGGGCTTGTATGAGCTCCAGCTTTCCAGTAGTGTCTCAACTATTCTTGCCCATGCGATTTTGCTCTGAACCAGCCGTATGATCCACTCCTCCAATGTGCTTGAACCTCTCTGCGGTCGCCAGTTGTCTTTTTCAGTCGATTGTGCCGGCTTAACCCGAAATCAATCCAGCATGTGAATATCGGGCTCGGATTCGCCGTGGAGTTACCGCACCACAACTACGGTGCAGTGGGCATGACTCAACACCCGCTTGGCCACAGAACCCAGCAGCCAGCGCTGCAGAAAACTCCCACCGCGGTGTCCCATAACAATCACGTCAACACCCCACTCCTCGGCGAAATGGACGATCTGCTCGGCCGGGTGTCCCACCCGTACCTCAAATCGGGGATCGACCTTGCATGCTGCAGCCTTTGCCTTCAACTTTGCGAACAATTCCTGATAGTGCTCCGTCGCACTTTCAAGAACAGCCTGCAATTCAACGTTGACCGGGGGTTCTGGCGGACGTGCCACTGACAGGACAATGACCTGAGCGCCGTACCTGGAGACCATGTCAAGGCCGAAGTCATATGCTCTTTCAGCCTGCTGCGAGCCGTCGTAGGCAATGAGCACCGTATTGATCATATGCTTTCTCCTTCTTTCACGGGAAAGGTCCGGCCAGCCGTTTTCCGAGCTGACACTTGCTCTTCTTCCGGTGAATGCAACAGATGCCTGGGCAGATAGAACGCGTTGGCAATAAGAGTCGGGACCACTGCACTGCCTACCACCGCCGCGATCAAAAAGGAATACTGCGCCGTATCGATGATGTTGTGGGAGAGGCCGAACAATGCCGAAATACTGCCGAAGGTCAAGCCGGTGGACATCAACAGGGTGGTGTACATGCCTTCCTTGCCGGGACTTTTGTAGACTTTGGTGACCGGATAAACGGCCAGGAACTTGCTCGCCATTTTACCCAGAAGTAAAATAAGGAATATCCCGTAGCCTGCAATCAAGGCCGGCACCGATACGAGTGATCCGGCCCGGATGAAATAAAACGGGGTGAGTAGCCCGAAGGTAACGGTTCTCAGGCGGCGAATGAGCACATGATCTTTACCCACCGTTCCGGCCAGCACCATACCGATCAAGTATGCAGGAAGAACCGCCTCGCTATCCGCCCAGCCGGCCAGAGCACCCATGCCGAACAGGCACAGAAGCAAGAACTTCGTTTCCAGCTCCGATGGGCGGTTGCCGTATTTTTTGAAGAAACGAGGTGTTAAGTAAGGTAGGACGGCAAATACAACCACACTTGCTCCGACAAATATGAGGGTTCTCATGGTGAACGGGGCGAAGATGAGCCCAAGGGCAAGAACGGTGCCGAGGTCGTTGATGAAGCAGCCTGCCAGGACCACCTTGCCGTAAGTGGTGGTGTTCAGTCCGGTTTCGAGCATTACGGCGTACACCACTGCAACGGATGTGGTGGAGAGCGCCACTCCAGCCAGCCAACTGGCCCGTGCATCCCAGCCGAGTACGTAGTGGGCGAGGGCTGCACAACCTAAAAACGGGGCCACAAAACCGGCTATTCCCAGAGCGGTGGCCTCCTTCCATTTGACCTTAAAGACATCGGGATCGAGCTCCGCCCCTGCAAGAAAAGTGAGAATGATGGCGCCGGTGCCGGCCAGAAACTTGATCCACGGCTCATGAGCCCCGAGGATGCTGCTGCTGATCACTGCTCCGATGATCAACTGGGCGACCGTGCCCACCACAATTTCGGACAGTGCCGTAGCGATTCGAAGCCAGATGGAAAGCAACGTGGCAAGCAAAGCCAGTCCCAGCCAAAGTGTCGCGAGAAACCAGGTCTCAGTCATGTCATTGCTCCTCCTGTGCGATTAATGAGCATTGAACATAGTTCTGGCCGCCTTGTGCGAGTACTTTAAAATGTGGTGCGAAGGGCTTCCATAAAAAAAGCTCCTACAGGTTTTCCGGTAGGAGCTTTGAGCTTTTCTCGTCCATCCAGCCGGCTCCTACCTACAGCTTACGCTATCAGTAGGAGTCATCATCCCATAGCGGGCGGTTCTGGCGGACTCCATCACCATCTGCTTCAAATCACTTGAATCAGTTCATTACCACTTCCATCAGGCCGGAGCAAGTTATTTCCTGCCAATCTCATGGCACTTAGGCAAGCGGTGAAGAATGAGGAACGGCGGTCGTGTGGCTGAGAATTTTCATTTATCCGCTGTCCTCACTCTGTCATCATCGGCTTGCTCAGCAATGACTGTGACTTTGTTGACGAAGATCGTTATCTTTTACTTTCTTAACGCGAGTTTTTCACTCGCCAATTCCAATTGTTTATATAGAATAAACGCGGCAGAAAAAATCGATTGACTGCATGCTCGTGCGATAGCTGCGGACTGATGCGACACCAAGGAGAAGGCGGCGGACTGAATGGATTTTCTGTATGTGACATTTCCTGTGTCCGGGGTCGAAACATGGGTTTTTGTGCCGCCCTTGGTGGCTTTCGCAGTCTCCTTTTTTACCTCGATGGGGGGCGTTTCGGGGGCGTTTTTGCTGCTGCCGTTCCAGGTGAGCGCACTCGGCTATACCAGCCCGTCGGTTAGCGGCACCAACCAGGTGTTCAACGTGGCGGCCATCCCGAGCGGGGTCTATCGCTATATCAAGGAAGGCCGGATGGTGTGGCCGCTGACCTGGGTCGTCATTATCGGAACCCTGCCGGGGGTCTTCATCGGAGCCTGGGTGCGGGTGCTCTATCTGCCCGATCCGAAAAATTTCAAGCTGTTTGCGGGGATTGTTTTGCTGTACATCGGTGCACGACTCGCTTGGGATGCGCACAAGGGCAAAGGCGGCGGGGCGATCGCCAAGAAAGGCGCCAGTTCCGCTGGATCCGGAAGTGTCTGTGTCAGTGACACCAAATTCACACTGGGCTGCGTGGAATACAAGTTCGCCGGCGAGACCTACACTTTTTCCCCCGGCTGGGTGTTTCTCATGACCTTTATCGTGGGGATCGTAGGCGGCATTTACGGCATCGGCGGTGGAGCTATTGTCGCTCCGTTCTTTGTGGCCATCTTCAAGATGCCGGTCTATACGGTGGCCGGCGCAGCTCTCATGGGAACCTTCATCACATCAGTTGCCGGAGCCATCTTTTACCAACTGCTGGACTTCTATATGGGTGCCCGGATGTCGATAGGTCCCGATTGGTTGCTCGGCGCCTTGTTCGGGGCCGGCGGTTTTTGCGGCATGTATCTCGGGGCGCGCTGCCAGAAGTACGTACCCGGCCGGGTGATCAAGCTAATCTTGTGCTCCTGCATTCTTTTTGTGGCCGTCAAATACGTTTCGGGGTTTTTTCAATAAATCGCCACTCCAGGCTTCTCTATTTCCTCAAAGATGCTGGAAGAACAAGGATTGGTTCAAGCCTCCAACTTGAACAGCCGGAGAAATATTTCCCGGGCCGCCAAAAAGGTGGGCATGAAGCGACCTGACTTTTCGGCCCTGCTGAAAACGCACCATATAACTCCCCACCACAGCGAGTGAGCAACCGTTCATTCTCGTTTCTTATTTTCTCATTCCCAACCTCCGTTTTTCTCATTTCCGAACTCTTATTTTCTCGTTCCCAAACTCTGTTTGGGAACGAAATTGCACTGGAAACTCTGTTTCCAACTCGTGCCATGCGGAATCGGCAAACACCGCAAACTGGAGTTTGCCGCCCAAGTGCGTTCCCAAACAGAGTCTGGGAACGAGGAGGAGTGGGGGAGAGCAAAGTCTGGGAACGAGGAGGAAGCAGAGTCTGGGAACGAGGAGGAGCGGGGGAGAGCGGAGCTTGTGAGGAAGAACGAGGGGGAGGAAACGATGGCGGAAACGACTGTGAACGAAAGGCGCGCGACGATGTTCGGGTAGAGATCAACCTCGACCGCGGGAGCCCTTTCTATAACGGGTTGATGCCACAGTCGGCGACTTGAGCCGACCGAGAGGCCGGGCAGGCAAGCCTGACAGGTTGATCCGCGAAGCGCCCTTACTTTTTGGTTCCCAAATATGCTGCAATCACCTTCGCATCCCGCTGAACCTCCTGCGGGGAGCCGGCGGCGATCCGGCTGCCGTGCTGCAGCACCACTACACGGTCGGCCAGGCGCATGACCACATTCATATCGTGCTCCACCAGCAGAGTACCCATTCCGCGCTCACGCAAATGCTGAAGGTAGTCGACCAGAATGGCGCTTTCTCTTGGATTGAGCCCACCCACGGGTTCATCCAGAAGCAGGATGCCGGGAGAGAGAGCAAGGGCACGGGCCAGCTCGAGCAATTTTTGTTCGAGCAGGCTCAGCTGTTGTATGGGAGCGTTCGCCTTAGGGGCAAGATTAAAGTCGTCGAGGAGCCGCAAGGCCAGCTCGCGCAGATGGGCCTCTTCTTTCCTTTCCCCGGCAAGATGGCAATAAGCGCTGACGAATCCGGCGCCCCCGCGGGTATGATAGCCCAACAGAGCATTTTCCAGAACGGAGAATGCCTGATAGACCTGCACCGTCTGAAATGTGCGGCCCACACCCAGGGCGGCGATCCTGTGGGGAGCAGATCCCAGTAGGGATTTTCCTTTAAACAGCACATCGCCCCGGTCCGGTTTGAGCAATCCGGAGATGATGTTTAAAACGGTTGTCTTGCCTGCACCGTTGGGGCCTATGAGTGCTACGATTTCTCCTGCGGATAAGTTCATGCTGACTTCGTTTAATGCCTGCAGCCCGCCGAAGCTCAAAGAAACACTCTGCAACTGCAAAACGGGCATGGCTCGGGCCGCATCCGGGCGGTTTCCGGAGCTGCTCTGCGCGTGAGTCCATATTCTGTGGCGTGCTTGATCTTTTGCCCGCCCCGGTTCGGTTTCCCGGCCGGTATCCTTTATATCCCCAGATGTTTTCCGCTGGAACAGCGGAAGTGAAGCGATTGCCGGAACCAGGCCCTGTGGCGAGAATACCAGGACGCCCATGAGGATGAGACCGTAGATGAGGACATACCAGTCTTCGAACTGGTGCAGCATCTCCGGCAGCGAAGTCAGCAGAACCGTCCCCGCCAGCCCGCCCCACAGGCTGCCCATACCACCGACCACTACCATCGTTACGACCTGCACGGAATAAAAGATGTCGAAGGTCTTGGGGCTGATGAAGGTGACATAGTGAGCATAGCAAAAGCCGGCTACTCCCGCGTACACGGCGCTCAATACAAATACCGCGACTTTGTACCGGTGGCTGGGAATACCCATCGCTTCAGCGGTGAGCTCTTTTTCGTGGATGGCTTTGAGGGCTCGGCCCAATCTTGAATCGGTCAGGTTCAATGTAAGCGCAAACAGGATCAGGAATAGACTCCAGATAAACATGTAGAACTTCAAATCGCTGTCTATTGTGAAGGAGCCGATACTCAATTGGGGAATGCCCGGAAACCCGGAGGGGCCGCCAGTCACGTCATCCATCTGGTTGAGCAGAATACTGACGATGATATTGAACCCGAGAGTGGCCATGACCAGATAGTGGCCTTCCAGCCTCAGGGTCGGCAGGGCAAGCAGGCAGCCTACCAGTCCAACGGAAGCCAGGGAAAAGATGAAGGAGTAAAGAAGCGGCCACTGCCAGGTAACGCTGGCGATGGCGCTCAAATAAGCGCCGATGCCGAAAAAAGCCGCATGCCCGAGGGACACCTGTCCGGTTGAGCCGATCAATAGATTGAGGCCGAGCACAACCAGCCCGTTTAAAGCCATCACATTGAACAGCAACAGGAAATAATCGTTTTGCAGTGTCAGGGGGATTCCGATCAAGACGGCCGCCAGGACAAGCAACGCCCGCCATTGACTGGGGATTAGTACGAGATGGGTCGTATCGGCATGTTCTTGATTGAAGTTCACAGTAACTTACAGCCTACGCACCTGAACGCTGCCAAATAATCCGGCCGGCCTCAGGAACAAGATTCCCAGCAGCACCACAAAGGCAATGGCGTCTTTGTAGGCGGAAGAGATCAAGCCGGCCCCGAGCGACTCAAGAATTCCCAGCAACAGTCCTCCCGCCACTGCTCCCAGTGTACTGCCATAGCCTCCCAATATGGCCCCGGCGAACCCTTTGAGCCCCAGCATCAATCCACCCTCGTAGCTCATACTGGTGATCGGTGTGATCAGAATACCCGCGAGAGCGCCCAGTGCCCCACTCAGGCCGAAGCCCAGAGCAACCAGTTTGCGCACCGAGATGCCGATCAGAACGGCTCCGAACGGGTTGTCCGCGGCAGCTCGTACGGCTTTTCCAAGCAGGGTGCGATGAAAAAAAAGATGGAGCGACCCCAAAACGATCAGTGAAAGAGAAAGTATCCAGAGGGTTTGCGGGAGAATTGCGGCTCCCAGGATGAAAACGGGCGTGTCGCCTCCAAGCGCAGGCAGGGTTCTGACATTCTTTCCCCAAATCAACATCCCTGCGCCGTGGAAGGTGATGGATGCGCCGACGGTGATCATCACGAGGGTCAGAATATCGCGATTTCTTGAATGCCGAATGGGACCCTGCTGGAGTGCCACCCCGATCAATGCCACGGCAAATATGGCGATGACAAAGGCGGCCGGCAGGGGAAGGTTTGCCGCCTGGTAAAGGGAGATGGCGATCATGGCCCCCAGCATGACAAAGTCCCCTTGAGCAAAATTGACAATGCCTGTGGCGTTCTGGATCAAGCAAAACCCGAGGGCGATCAGAGCGTAGATGCTTCCGTTGGTGATTCCGGAAACGAGAAACTGCGGAATCAGATGCCCGCTCATCGGCTCAGCTTCTCTGCGGCTTCTTTTAGGCCTGCACGAAAAGCCATGAGGTTGATTTCCTGCCTTTTGCCGCCTGCTTTTTGGATTAAGTTTTCCACATCCTCGGGAGGGCAGAACAGCTCTCCCGAGCCGAGCGCAAATCCCAGCAGCACCAGATTGGCGGAAACCGGCGAATCGAGCCCGGCAGCAATCCGGGTGGCATTGATAGAGCTTCTCCCTTGATTGTCCGGCGTGTTGCAGAATGTCCTGCCATCCGGTTTTAAATAATAGCTGTGAGCTGTTAAGCCGTCCGGGTGGAGCGCGAGCAAAACGTCTGCCCGCCCTGGCCTGATCAGAGGGCTGCTGAATTCGAAATCAGCCGGGCTGCCGGCTTCCGTATCCTTGGAAGCAGCTGAAGTCTTCTTCCCGCCCGCTTTCAGGTGGCTGATGACATTACCGCCGCGCTGTGCCATGCCGTGGGTTTCGGAAATTAAGACATGGCGGCCCTGGGCGACAGCCGCTTCGGCCAGAAGCCGGGTGATGTAGAGCACCCCCTGTCCCCCGACACCGCTTATAATGATCTGCTGCATCCCCTATACCTCTTCTCGGCTTACAATTTCTATTGCCCGGTTGGGGCACACATGCACGCATACGCCGCATCCCGTGCATAAGGTGCTATCGACCAGGACGGGCTCCTTTTCTCCCTGACTTTGCAGAGCGGGGCACTCAAAATGTTTGATGCAAAAATCGCAGCCTTTGCATTTTTCATTGATGGTAATCCGGTGCCGGGTCCAGCTCTGCGGATGCTTCCGATCCATAAGACATGGCCGTTTGGCGATCACCACCGCCACTCCCCCTTCCGGATCTTTTGCATGTTCTCCGGCCCGCTTCAATAAAGCGGTGAATTCTTTCAATTGGTAAGGGTCTCCGGTTTCCACCCAACGAACCCCGCACGCTTTTGCGATAGCGGCGATGGAAGCTTGCGGGACTTTCCGGCCGTCCAGTGTGGTGCCGCCGGCCGGAGTCGGCTGCCGGCCGGTCATGGCGGTGGTGCTGTTGTCGAGGACGACCAGCACGAATCTTGCCCCCTGCACCACGGCATTGAGCAGTGCCGGAATGCCGGCGTGGAAAAAGGTGGAATCACCGATAGTTGCCGCAATAGGGGGATGATCCTCGGCCCCGGTATTATATGTGTGATAGAAGCCGGTTGCCAGGCCGATGGCGGCGCCCATGCAAAGCACCGTGTCCACCGCGCCCAGATTCAGTCCCAGGGTGTAGCAGCCGATGTCACCGGGATATATTCCTTTCGGGAAAGCCTTCTTCATGGCAAAAAAGGCGGCCCGATGAGGACAGCCAGCGCAAAGGGTGGGGCGCCTTCCGGGAACGTCGGGCGGCTCGGAGCGTGAGGCAGGCGGCAGATCCAGAAACTTGCGCAATATGTCTTCGATCAGTTCCGGAAGCAGTTCTCCGGCCGTCGGGACAACCTCATTGGCTCGTCCGAAAACCTTCTCCTTATGTTGCAGCTGAAGCTCGATGACCGGATAGGATTCCTCCAGCACCAGGACTTTGGCGTAACGTGCCAAAAGCTCGTCGCGGAAGCCTGAAGGAAGAGGATAGGGCATTGGGACCTGATAGAGCGGAATAGTGTCGTGCAACTCCAGATCGTTGAGGATCTCTTTGGCATGAGCCAATGCGACTCCCGAAGCTACAACGCAAACGGGTATTACGTTTTTACCGGTTGCTGAAGCCTCAGCCAGGCTGATTTGATTTACCACGCGAGGATACAAGTCGGGCTCCCGAGCGATCTTTTCGATTTTTTCATTGAGCTGCCGGTGCAGAATAAGTCGAAACTTGGGGGTTGCCGCCCAACGGCTCTGGTTTTTCTCGAAGTGCGGCGGCCGGTCTGCCGGGGAGAGTGAACGCAGGTTCAGATCCTGCCTGGCATGGCAGATCCTGGTAGTCGGCCGGAGCATCACCGGAATTTCATATTGTTCGGATAAAGTGAAAGCGCGCCGAACAAAATCGCGCGCCTCGGCGGGCGATGCAGGATCGAGCACCGGCAGCTTAGCCATCATGGCATAAAATCTGCTATCCTGTTCGGTTTGTGAACTGTGCGGCCCCGGGTCGTCCGCCACCACGGCAACAAAGCCGCCCGTGACTCCAGTGTAAGCTGCACTCATCATAGGATCTGCCGCCACATTGAGGCCCACCTGTTTCATGATGACAGCCGCCCTCAGTCCCGAAAAGCTCGCAGCCAAAGCAACCTCGAAGGCAACCTTTTCGTTGATGGACCATTCCAGGTGAAGGTTTAATCCATGCTCCTGTTTCAGACGCAGCAGCGTGCTCAAAACCTCCGAGGCCGGTGTGCCCGGGTAGGAAGTGGCCATGGTGCATGAGGATTCCAGCAATCCGTAGGCTATAGCCTCATTCCCGAGGAGTATTTGTCGTTCGCTCAAAGGATAAGCTCCTAGTTCTGTCGGGCGAAAGTCTTTAGAATTTTTCGCGGGCAAGCTCGCTCCTGCCAAGGCAAAAGGGATTCACGAGTGCAGGAGCGAGCTTGCTCGCGAGCTCGAGCTTTTTCTCGAATCTTTCTCAAAAAAACGGTAACTGTGGCGAACTCCTTCTAACAAAGCGGATATGAAGGGTCAAGCAGGAAGGACGCGGTTGTAAGAATTCTCATTTTGGAGTTAGATGACGTATCAAAATGAGAATTATGGTGCAAGAAGGCGAAACCGCTCAAGACATTCGTCTCGCTCTTCTTCACTCGGTTCAGAAAGCGGATGCAATTGGCAACAGAGTCCCTCGTTTCCTCCGCAGCCACCGATCAGAATCAACGAAATCGGTATCTTGAGACCGAGATGGATTTTTGATTTGACAGATTTGCGGTATGGATTTGGTGATGGTGTACGTAGCTCGTAAGAAATTTGCAGGGTTCAAGATATCAGAGTCATACTGTTACGCCCCGCAGGGACAGGCCGCATATCGCAATATGAGGAGTGTTCACTTTTGGACTTGCCCGAGGGGTCTTCGATGATGCAAGCCATCCATGGCGGAACGAGTAAAAACGATAAGATCGCCTCCCATAAGATTGCGGTCCTCGGCCATCTACATTGTAATTCAAGCGAATTTCCGTTAGATTGAAGAATCTCTCTAAAACGTGTTGAATTTACCGTTACCTGTGTCGATTTAGAGCAGAACCTCTATGAATGCATACGAGAAAATCGGAAGAAAACTCCAGCAAGCTCGCGAGGACGTCGGACTGAGCCAGGAAGAGCTGGCAAAAAAGATCGGCTGCACTCAGGCATCGCTGTCCAATTATGAATTGGGCAAGCGCCGCCTTTATCTGGCCGACCTTCAGCGCATAGGCCAGATTATGGGGAAGCCCATTGCCTACTTTCTAGAGGATGCCGAGGGAGAGGCCCCTGTTCGGGAGGACCTAAAGAGCCTGCTGAAGGACCCCTATATCAGGGAGATCCTCTTGGCCATTCGTGATCTCAATTCCGCGCAGAGGAAGTCTGTTTTGGATTTCATTTTGTGGCAGAAGAGCGGAGCCAGGTAAAATGATTTCGTTCGAGTTGACCGAGGAACAGAAAAGTCTCCAGCAGAAGATAAGGCGTCTGGCGGAGGAAAGGCTGAGGCCCTCCTCGTTTCGCGTGGACACGAGCAAACCAGGCCCCCTCGATGACGAGTACAGGCGCATCATCTCGGAAGAAGAGCTCAACGCCTTCATCGTTCCTGTTAAGTTCGGCGGGCGTGAGGTCGACCATGTGACGCTCTCGGTGATCACCGAAGAAATCGGCTATGGCTGTGCCGGTATGGCAAGCATTTTTGCCGCCACCGTTCATGCTGCATCCGCCCTTCTTATCGGCGCATCCAGGGAACAGAAGGAAGCTTTTCTGCCCGTCCTTCTAGAGCCGGGCGGTGAAGTGGCCAGTTGCTGTGTCACCGAAGAAAAAGGCGGCTCGGATATGTCTTCTTTCACGACGACGGCCCGCCAGGTAAGCGACGGATACATCATAAACGGCGGCAAGGTGCCCATCATTAACGCCGGTTCCGCCGCATTCTACGTCGTCTGGGCAAGCAGCGACACCCGTCAGGGCCGTGCCGGCATCAACGCCTTTCTGATTCCGAAGGATACGCCCGGCATCACTTTCGGTCCGTATCACGAAAAGCCGGGGCTCCGCTGCGCTCCAACGGCTGCTGTCCATTTCAAGGACGTGATGGTACCGAAGGGGAACCTTTTGGGCCTTCCCGGCAGCGGCTATCTCCTCCTTATGCAATGCCTCGACTGGGGCCGGGCTTTTTTCGGGGCTGCTTGCGTCGGCCTGGCCAGAGCCGCCATGGAAGAGAGCATTCAGTTTGCCAAGAATCGGCTGATCCGAAACAGGCCCATCATTGAAAACCAGGGGATCAGCTTCGAGCTGGCGGAAATCGCCACTGAGATCGATGCCGCCAGATTCCTCGTATGGCGGGCCTGTCGGCTTATGGATCTAAACGAGGATTTTTCTCGGGAGTCCTCAATGGCAAAGCTTTTTGCATCCGAGGTTGCGGCAAAGGCAGCCAACGCTGGGATGCTTATCCTCGGAAAGAAAGGTTACCTGGGACCTTCAGCGATGGCTAAATACCAGCGAGATTCTCAGGCCCTGCGGATCGTTGAGGGGACGAGCCAAATCCAGAAAATGATCATCTCCGGCCAGCTCTAATCCTTCCCCCCCCCGAAAAAATCAGGATTCCACATTCACCCGGCAGTTTCTGCTGCCGCCTGCCGGGGCAACTCCACCGTACGATGATAATGACTTGATCCCGCGGATGGGTTCCCACAACGCAGTCCTCTCGCGATGAAGACATCGCACTGTCTTTTTTCAAAGTGTTTAAACGGCATAGTCTCCTTTCGGATTGGGCAAAATAGATAGAGTATACGATCAAAGTCGGTTTTTCGGCTTTACTCAGCTATTGCTGCCCTTTTCTCACCCAGCCAATCCTTCCCTATCACGAATGCTCATCATTGTGGCAATCATGGTAGCTACCATCTTCTTATCTCCACCTTTCACTGCAAACACATCTCCCGAGCACACCGTGAGGGTGCGTCCCGGTTTGGTCACCTTTCCATGTGCAATCACTGATTCCCCTACCGCAGGTGAGAGCAGGTTTATTTTGTACTCTACGGTGAGCACCGCCGCATCAGCAGCCATTAGGCTGAATGCGGCATAACCGCAGGCGGTATCGGCCAGGGTAGCAACGATCCCGGCATGGATGAACCCATGCTGTTGCGTCAAATCGTCCCGAAATCCAAGCGAGATTTCCACTTCCCCCGGCAGCACCTTCGTGAGATTCGCTCCAATGGTTTTCATCAGGTTCTGTCTCGAGAAGCTCTCTCGCACTCGCAACTCAAAGTTCTCATCTTGTGCTGCAAAGTCCTTCATCGATTGGCTCCTTGGAGAAAGTTTGTACCGTTCCCGAAGATTACATGAATCCAGGCTGTTCCTAAGAAAAGCTTTTCAATGCCTTTGCCAGCTCTTTGACTGTCTTTGGAGGGGCGGGAAAACCAGGCTTGTTTTCCATTGCAATTGCGCCCTCCGGACAACCCGTGGCACACACTCCGCACCCGAAGCATCGATCGGTATTGATCACGGGCACATTGGCTTCACCCATCATCAGGGCTTCCGGCGGACACCGTTCGATGCAGGTCTCGCAAGCAACGCAGCGCTCGGCATCGAATGAGGGCGCGAACCCCGAATTGAAGGCAAGGCCGGGCCTGGGCTGCTTCAAAACCAGACCGACCACCTCGCAGTGCCAACGATCACAGTTGCACATGAAGTCGATTTCATCGGTCGTGTTGCGGCTCATGTGGATGAGACCGGCTTCCTCGCAGCGGTCAACGATCTCTCTCGCTTCTTCTTTGCTCACCCGCCTTCCTCCCAACCGCTCGGTGAGATTTTCTGCAATTGCACCGAACCACATGCAGACTCCGACGGGCATTCCATGGAGCTCCTCGCCGCGAAGTTTTGCAGCCTGGCGGCAGTAGCAGGCCCCCACGCTGATGGAGTCGTATTTTTCGATGTAAGTCATGACCTGATCGTAGGTGTGGATGGTATTTCCTGCCTTGATCGTCCGGGCAACGGGTATGACCCGCGTAACGGGATAGGCAATCTTTTCAACGCCCCTGACCTCCGAATAGGCCTTCTTGTAGGCATGGATCAAGCGGGCGATTGTCTTTTCCCGTTCGGTTTCTCTGCCGCCGATGAACATGAACTCGAAGATACCCGGCATGAAAGGCAATCCACGGTAGAGCACGCCATCGGCGGTGTTTAAAACCCCGCACAATCCTTTGGCGGCCATTCGTTCGAGGATCTTGGAGACTTCCTCCGGACTTCGGCCGGTCCTGGCGACAATCTCTTCAACGGGAGCGGGCTTTCGCGGCAAATCATTGTTGATTTGGGCCTCTTCGGGATCGAAGAGGTTTTCCACCAGGGCGAAAAATTCAGGTATGTCCAAGCCCGCGTAGGGGCCTCCCCGGCTCTTCATCACTTCAAGCAACTCTCGGTACACCGTCTGAGCCATTTTGAGCTTTCCTTTCATTGCGAATGGATATGAAACTTCCTCCGAGCTTTTCGATTATCTTTTGTCCGGCAATGCCAATCGCACGCCGAGGCCAATCAGCACGCTACCTGTCAGCCATCTCATCAGATCCGAGACTCGCGGGGATTCCGACAGCCGCTCACCTATTGCACCCGAAAAGAATCCATACATGCCGTACACCAATGCGCACATCGCTGTAAACAGTGCGCCCAACATAAACAACTGCGCCGTCACGTTTCCGGCTTGCGGCACCACAAACTGGGGGAGATACGAAATGAAAAACAGGATTGCCTTGGGATTCATTATACTTGTCGCTACCCCAGTGAAATACATGCGGCTGTTGCCAAGCAGTCTTTTGTCCGTCTTGAGCTCAATGTGCGATTTGTTTCTGATGGCTTTGATTCCCAGATACAGCAAATACGCCGCGCCTGCGTATCGTAAAATATGAAACAGTGTTTCCGACGCATAAACCAGGGCGGATAATCCCAGTACTGCCAGCAGGGTGTGAACAAGGTAGCCGGTACATACGCCCAGCGTCGAAATCAGCCCTGCTTGACGGCCCTGCGCGATACCTCTTGTTGTGATGTAAATGATGTCAGGTCCGGGTGTAAAAATCAGCGGCAACACCGTTACACAGAAAATCATCAAAGTGACTGTCTGCATTTCCTTCTCCTTTGACGTAACGATAGCAGATCGCACCGCCTCCAGTTTTTGCTATTTACAAAATACCTCAACACATTTAATGCAAAAAGGCGGGTCTCCCGTACGCAAGCTCATATAAACTTCGCTGATTGTCCTGTCAAAAACGAGCCTCTTTTTCTCCTCTGGATCATCCGTATCCATAATTTTGGCAATCTGCTTCAACAGCCCATAGAGGTTGTATTTATGCGTGACTGACAAACATCCTTTCAGTCCGAATCTTTCCTTCAGCGCCTCCCCGGGACAGGATTTTACGCATAAGCTGCATTTCTCGCCCAGACATATTTCACCCTCTATCGGTTCATCCGCAATCAATGGAGCAGTGGTAATCACACAGCCCAAACGCAGGCGAGGACCGAAATCGGGATGCAGAAGATGCTGACTCAATCCGATCCGTCCCAGTCCTGCCTGTACCGCCGCATGGCGCTGCGAAATATCTCCCACGATCCCTCCTTTCTCCATCGTCTCCACTGGTGCAAGCGAAGGCATCGGAATGGCATCAAATCCTATATCCTCCAGGTAGGTCGCCACTTTCCAGGCGATTTTGTCCAGAGCATCATGAAGGTAAATATAGCTTAGTCTCGAAATGCGGATATTGGATGTCTTGAAAATTGAATCCAACATTCTGATCCCGAAAGAAATCAACGCCTTAGCATCAGGGAGATTTTGCTCGGGCTTTGTCCTTCTAATGCATGCCGATTCATGATTTCAGCGGATGCAATTCCGACAACTTGGGCTCCCGATTGTAGGGCAAATGCTTTTACAAGGTTTGTCAGCTTTTTCACAGCTTGTCCTCCTGATTGGATGTCATGTCAGAAGCGGATGCGATGCCTACCTCGTCCACTCCCAGGCTCAGGGCGTATTCCCACATCGCTTCCTTCGTCATGGATCATTCCTTTTTCTGCCGGCAGTCAGGGTTTTTAGCACTTCAGACAGTCCAGGTGGAGGCGGAGTTGGTTGATCGTCCTCTCCAGGATCGTATTCTCTCGACTTGCCGCGTAGAGCACCGCGGCGCCGTTGATGGCGGTCAGGATGAAGTCGGCCACCTCTCGGGAGTCCACCTCAGCCCTCAGGATTCCGAGCCCACGGGCCTCTTCGATCCAGGAAGCGAGCAGGTCCGAGAAGGACCGGTAGCCGTCCAGAATGCGACGCGCCATGGGCTCCGACTGGCCGGAAAGCTCGACGAGCATGTTGAAAAAGAAACAGCCACCCCGGAAGACCTCGCCCCCGATGTAGTTGCGAAGATCGTTCTCCAAGGCGCGCATGATCCGCTCGACGGGGTGCTCGATCTCCCGAACACCCTCGAATACGATCCCTTGCCAGATCTGCACGGAACGCTCGTAGGCCGCATCCCAGATCTCCTCCTTGCTTGCGAAGTGGCCGTAGAGCCCCCCTTTCGTCAAGCCGGTAGCCTGAAGGATGTCGGAGATCGACGTATTGTAGTAGCCCTTGACGGAAAAGAGCTGGAGGGACGCCCGGACGATCTCCTGGCGGGTGCGAAGGCCTTTGGTGGACATTGCATCTCCCTTTTGCGGGCATAGCTTTTCTTGTTAAAAAATACCGACCGGTCTGTTTTATAAGTGATGGTTGTCCACTTGTCAAAGAGAATTTTTCACCACGGGAGGCGGCGGACCTGCTAGTTTCTGCCGCCTAAAAAACCTTGACTCACTATATAACGTATTGTTATATACATTATCACAATTCGTTTTTATAACTTTGGGGGTATTTGCCAATCTGTTTGGCCCGAGGCACAAAACACAGAAGGAGCTGCAGCCATGGAAGCGACCCAGGAGCTGAGAAGCAGGTTCGTCAATAAGGCGGTCCGAAACGTTCAGAGAGGATATGCGGAAGACAACAAAACACGCGGTATTTTCCACCCGGAGGTCAAGCTCGATCTCCAGCGCTCGCGGTTGATGACGGAATCTTTCAAGCAGACGGACGGGGAGGCCATGGTCCTGAGGCGGGCCAAAGCCCTTGCCCACGTGCTCAATCACATGGACATCTTTATTCGCGAATGGGAGCTGATCGTTGGGTACCAGACCTCTGAGCCGGAGGGTCTCTACCACCCCATTGACATGAACTGGCGCTCAGTGCTTCGCTTGGTGAACAGCGAAGCGGGAAATACACTGCTCGATGAAGCGGGGAGAAAAGAGCTGGCCGAAATTTGCGAGTACTGGAAGGGTAAATCCATGAGCGATCGCCAGCAGGAGATGTTCACCGGCGATCTCGGGAAATACTGGAAATACAAGGGAACCTACCTGTGGACGCATTGGTCCGAGCTCGGAATCCCCGACTACGAGGGGTTGTTCAAAGAGGGGCTAAGCGGCAGAATAAAGCGGGCCGAAGAGAGGCTCGCGGAAATCGACCGCACGGTCCCCCTCGACTACATCGACCAGAAAGAATTCCTGCAGTCGGTCATCATCGTCCTGAAATCGGTGATCAACTACGCCACCCGTTATGCGGAGCTGGCGAAGAAGATGGCCGGCGAGGAGAAGGACCCGGAACGGAAGAAGCAACTCGAAGAGATCGCTGCGACCTGCTCCCGAATCCCCGCCAATCCGCCCCAGACCTTCATGGAAGCCGTCCAGTTCTTTTTCTTCGTCCATCTGATCCGCTACCTCGAATACTCCACCCTCGGCATCGGCCTTCGTCTCGACTATATTCTCGGCCCCTACTACGAAAAGGACCTCAAAGAAGGGCGCATTACCAGGGAAGGCGCCCTCGAAACGCTGCAGCTCCTCTGGATCAAATTCCTGGAGCTCGGTCTGGTCTATTCGCCTTTGGTCACATCCGTCTACGGAGGGGTTGCCTCGCTTCAAGCGATCACCCTGGGCGGCACGGACAAGCTCGGTCGCGACGTCACCAATGAGCTCACTTATCTTGCCCTGGAAACGGCGAAGACCATGCGGACCATCGAGCCCAACATCGCTCTGCGCGTCCACAACAACTCGCCGGATGAGCTCCTTTCGGCGGCGACGGACGTCATTCGGACCGGCATCGGCTACCCTTCTCTTTTCAATGACGAGGCACTCATCCCGCTTCTCGAGAAATGGGATGTACCGACCGAAGATGCGAAAAGCTATGCGGTTTCAGGGTGCGTGTACATGGAGATTCCCGGCAAGAACATCACTCGTCGCGTGGTGGGCTACTTCGTGCTGCCCAAGTGCCTCTGGTGGGCACTCCACCAGGGAGTCGATCCGAAGACGGGCGAGCAGTGGGGGGCTCGCACGCCTGATCCCGCCACCTTCACAAGCTGGGAAGATGTGCTCGATGCCTACCTGGAACAGGTCAAGTTCTTCACCACGAAGATCATGCAGGTGGAAAACACCTGCCGCGACCTCTACATGAAATACTGCCCCAAGCCTTTCTATTCCGCCATCGTGGAAGGCTGCATCGAGCAGGGCAAGGAATGCAAGCAGTGGGTCTATCCCTCCATGATCCACGATTTCATCATGGTCATCGGGGGCACCAACGTGGCCGATGCCGTCACGGGAATTCGCAAAGTCGTCTTCGACGACAAACGGGTCAGCCTCCCCGAGCTGATCGCCATCATGGACCGCAACTGGGAGGGCCGCGCAGATATTCACCAGGCCTGTATCAATGCGCCCAAGTACGGAAATGACGATGACTATGCGGATTTCATCGCGTGCGCGGTCCAGCACGGGAGTGAGGCGGCCATGGAAACAGTCAAGGACCGATTCGGCTACTCCGTCCGGGGAGACGGAAGTGCTGTTTCGGCCACCTACGGCCTGGCAGCCGACACGCCGGCCACGCCGGACGGTCGCCTCGACGGTGCTCCCTTTGCAGATTCAACCCTGTCTCCCCAGCCCGGTTATGACAGCAAAGGTCCAACCGCCGTTCTCAATTCCAGCGCGAAAATCGATACGCTCCAGACCTTCAACCATCTTCTGAACCAGAAGTTTCTTCCGCAGTACCTCGATGACGAGATGAAACCGGTCTTTCTGAGCTATCTCAAAACTTGGAGGGATAAGAAAATCCCTCACATCCAGTTCAACGTGGTGGATAAAAAGACTCTGATCGATGCTCAGCAATATCCTGACGAGTACCGTGATCTCATCGTCAGGGTAGCGGGCTTCAGCGCCTACTTCGCGGACCTGTCCAGGGGACTCCAGGATCACATCATTGCACGGACGGAGCAGAAGCTGAAATGAATATGGTTAAGGGTCTTATCTTCAATATCCAGCGCTTCAGCATCCACGACGGGCCGGGCATCAGGACCACTGTCTTCATGAAGGGATGTCCGTTGCGCTGCCCTTGGTGCTCCAACCCCGAATCGCAGGATGCCTTTCCGAATCTCATGGCGAGGGACCTCAAATGTACCGGTTGCGGGGCTTGTGCCGCTGTCTGCCCCAGGGGGGCAGCGACTCTTACAGAGGCGGGAAGGCGGATAGACTGGTCGAAGTGCGACCAGTGCCTTGCATGTGTTGATGCCTGCATCTATGGCTCTTTGAGCATCTGCGGCCGGTATGTGGAGGTTTCCCATGTGCTGGATGAGGTGATGGCCGATGCGGACTTTTACGAAAACTCGGGAGGCGGGATGACCGTCTCGGGAGGAGAGGCCCTAATGCAGGCCGAGTTCGTGTCGGAACTGATGAAAGCTTGCCGTGAGAAAGGGGTGCACACGGCACTCGACACGACGGGGTTTTCTCCCCGGGAGAAGCTGAAAAGGGTGCTTGAATTTACCGACCTCGTCCTCTTCGACATCAAGCACCTCGACCCCTTGAAGCATAGTGAAGCCACGGGCGTCGGGAACCAGCTCATTCTGAAGAACCTTCAAACCATTGCGAGAGAAAAGAGGCTCTGGCTTCGCATGCCCGTCATCCCCACGTATAACGACTCGGAGGAGCATATCCGTGCGGTTGCTGCCCTCGGCAAAAGCCTTGGCGCCGAAAAGCTGTCGCTTCTGCCCTACCACGAAGGAGGCAGATCCAAGTGCTCCCAGGTTGGGAAAACCTATACCTTTCCAAAGGTAAGAATTCCGACGGATGAGCAGATGCGTAAGCTTAAGGACCTGGTAGCGGGAAATGGGATGGCTGTTTCAATCGGAAGCTGAATTCTAGGGAACGACTGGAAGCGGAGAAGAGTTATGAAAACGGGTCAGGATTATATCGAAAGCGTTGATGCAATGAAGAGCGAAGTATATGCCTTCGGTGAAAAGGCGGAAAGCCTGACGGACCATCCCTGCTTTTGTCCCACTATCAATGCCGTGGCTCCTGACATATGACCTTGCTGGAGAAGAAAACGCTCTAGCCACAGCCGAGTCACCCTTCACGGGAGGTAGGATAAATCGTTTTCTTCATATCTGCCAATCGCCTGAGGATCAAATAAAACGCGCTCAGTTCGGCAATTTTCTTACCCCACTGCACGGCGCTTGCATAGGCGGGGGTGTTATTCTCTTGCGTGGAGTCCCGCCAGATGCGTTGCCCCGGCAGGATTTAGACTGCGAGCATGGGGGCTGACTTTCTTGAAACAATGGAACCGTCATTGAAGATCTTGAAAAAGACAATGCAAATAACCAGGAGTATATCGACAGGCTGCGGGAAATCTTCGGCACGCGAACGGAAAAAGAGGCCGTCAATAAGGCAATGGAAATAGTCTGATCGAGGACGAGATTATTACAGCGCATAAGCGCATGAAGGCAGAAGGAGACATCATCGAAGAGGTTTTCGACACTTAATTCGGAACATCACGTCACCATCGGCCAATTTGTCGCTCATCTGCCGAAACAATACGATACTTTGATTCAAAAGAGTGCCTTCTTGAACGACATTCACATTGCGTTTATGGCGCTTTCCATTGGAGCGGTTCCGCACACGGAAGACAGGGATCATTTCGAATCATGGGGAGCAGACTGCCGTCCCTGAAAGTTGAGTTTCCGCAGAGTCAATAAATGTACTCCCGGCAGAAGGACGCGGGCATGTTCTTATCAAGAATCGATAGCAAGGTTGGAAGTTTACCTGAAAAGGTTTTTTTAGAGTCTATTGATCCTGTCTTGACAAGTATGTTGGTAACGAGTATGGTAGGCGCACTTTAAATTTGCTGTTACAAGATCAGGTACTGTTCGTTTAAAAGGGAATCCCGTGTGATTCGGGAACGGTCCCGCCGCTGTGAACGGGGACGAAATTCGGTGACGCCACTGTTTTGCTGAAGCGAAATGGGAAGGCTCGGAGAGTAGGAAGATCCGTGAGTCAGAAGACCTGCCTGATGCTTGCTGGGGAATCGGTGCGAGGAGATAGCCGATGAACCGCTGAAGGACCAAGTGAACCAGGGTGCAATCCTTAGGGCTCAAAGCTCTAGGGATTTTTTTTTGGGAAGGAACAAGAGCACCGAGCCTGCCGGCCGAGGCAGGAGGTTCCCTTCTCTTCATCGCATCTCGATTAACATCTTTCCACCTGGAAGCGTTGCCGGTTTCCAGGTGCCTTAACTGAAAAGGGTCCTTTTCAAGGGACGTGAGCGTTTACGTAAACGTTGAAGAAAAAAGCGATGCGGATGAGAACGTAGATGTCATGATCCGGAACTGAAGGAAGCAGAATCTTTAAACAGGGAGGAAAAACTCATGAAAAAAAGATCGTTGTTTGAGTTGGTATGGCTCGTTTGCATTTTTCTTGTTTCGACCAACTGTTTTGCCGGCCATGGCGGCAAGCCGCCCATGAAAAAAGCCATACTGTTGGCAGCTTTTGGTACCACGGTTCCTGAAGCTGAAAAGGCCCTGGATAATATAGATGTCATGGCAAGGCAAGAGTTCCCCGAGGTTGAGATTCGCTGGGCTTACACCTCCAAGATCATACGAACGAAAATGGCCAAGCAGGGCAGGGTTTTGGATTCTCCCGAAACGGCTCTGGCCAAGCTTATGGACGAAGGCTATACTCACGTCGCCGTACTGCCGCTGCATACCATTCCCGGCGAGGAATTCCACGAGCTCTACCAGAATGCTCACCTGTTCGAACAGATGACGGGTGGCTTTCAGCAGCTTCTGGTCGCTCTTCCACTGCTTTCTTCCCACCAGGACATGGTGAGCGTTGCAAAAGCCATGATGAAACACGTTCCGGCCGACAGGAAAGCGGACGAAGCCGTGCTGCTCATGGGACACGGCACGGCGCACCATCCCTCCGATGCCATCTATCTGGCCATGAACCAGGTTTTTCAAGAGGCCGACTCGAATGTCTTTGTCGGTACTGTCGAAGGCTACCCCACTGTTGATGATATCTTGCCGAAGCTGCGTGAGAAGAAGATCAAGCAGGTCTACCTGATGCCGTTTATGGCAGTGGCCGGAGATCACGCGCGCAACGACATGGCGGGAGAGGAACCGGACAGCTGGAAATCAATCCTGGAAAAGAACGGCTACACATGTCAGACCGTGCTCAAAGGAACCGCCGACTATCCAGAAGTTGTGAAGGTTTGGCTGGACCATCTGCGCTCGGCCTACTCCCACTTCTAAGGCCGGTTTGCCTGAAAGGGGGGCTGCTTATGCAAATCTGATAAGCTTTAGCATGGAATAGCCTGTATCGATCCAAGGGAAGGAAGTGCAAAGCTTCCGCCGCCCCGCGACTGTAATCGGGACGAAAGCCGCACGGATGCCACTGTGATGACGGAGGACAGGGGTCGGAAGTCGGATATCGGAACCGGCACAGCACTGCACTAGGAGCAGTCAACCGTACAAATTATTTTGTTCCGACATCGGATTTCCGACTTCCGAGCTCCGTAACGGGAAGGCGCGGCGAGTAGGATGAACGTGAGCCAGGAGACCTGATCGATGCACAAACTCGGATTTCATTCCTCGAGGGAGGAAAGGAGGGCTTCAGTTGAAGCGCGTACAACTACTCCTACTGGTAATCTTGTTTGTGTTCGCAAATGTGGCGCACGTTTTCTGCGCAACTGCCGAAGGCGGCGGAGTGGTGCTGAGCAGTTCCAGCGAAGCGAGGCGGAGCACGGATGAAAAGGGCAAGGAACAACAGAGCAAAGCCGAGCTGCAAATGGATGAAGTCGTGGTCACCGCGACTCTGCTTCCGACTCCTGCCCAAAAGCTGCCGGTTCGGGTTCAGGTCATTGCGAGGGAGGAAATCGAAAAATCTCGGGCCAACAATCTCTCCGAGCTTCTCACTGAAAAGTTGCCATCGCAGTTCCAGAAGTATCCGGGAGCGCTTTCGGCGGTGGAAATTCGAGGTTTTCGCACGGATACCATGGGCAGCGATATCAAGGGGAGGGTATTGATCCTGATTGACGGGCACCGGGCCGGTACGGGCAATATCGCCGTCATTCCCATGGACAACGTCGAGCGGGTGGAAATTGTGCGGGGGCCCGGCTCGGTCATTTACGGGTCGGCAGCCATGGGCGGGGTGATCAACATCATCACTCGCAAAGGCACAGGCAAGCCCTCGGTTCAGGGGACGGCGGAATATGGCAGCTTCAATCAGTACAGGGTAGCCGGCGAGGCTCTCGGGGGACTGTTTGATGAGCGGGTCGGCTTTTCCGGAACGGCCAGCCACCTTGAAAGTCAGGACTATACCGACGGCAGCGGACAACGGGTCAAGAACACCAAATACCGCGATGAGGCCTATGCTTTAAGCCTTCATGCGGCCCCTGTCGAAAACCATACGCTGTTTGCGACCGGAAGTTATTTTCATATCCCCGTTGCCGGAACGCCGGGCCCCACCTATGCTCCCGATTTTGACGACCATAAAGAAGTCCTGCGCCGCTATGGCTCCATCGCCTACGACGGCAGCCTGCGGGATTCCGACGTAAATTGGCATATCAGCAGCTACGGCGTATTCGATCGCAGTACCGCCAACGATCCGGCCGTCGAATGGGGCTACTCGTCTTCCACCACGGAAACGACCACAACCGGGGTAAGGAGCCATCTGAGTATTCCCACCTTTTCTCCGGGACGGATGCTGCTCGGGTTCGACTGGGACGAGATCGGCGTGACGTCTGAAACCAACCCGCGCGGCTTCAACTACAGTCCCGACACGACTTACGACAACTTCGCCGGCTTTGCAGAACAGCAAATCGACTGGAACCGGTTATCCGTTCTTTTGGGCGTTCGCTATGACTACTTCGATGAGGCCATCAAGGCGACCGAGGGATTGGATGTCGTGCCGCGCGCTGAAAGCTTCGACCACGTCAGTTGGCGCGCCGGCGCAAAGTATTTTCTATGGGACTGGCTGGGTGCGAGGGCGGCGGTTGGAACGGGCTTTCGTGTTCCGGCCGCCGATGAGCTGGCGGGGCGATACGAGCTTTCCTACCTGAAGACCATAGGAAACCCCAACCTCAATCCGGAAAAGAGCACTACCTGGGAAGTGGGACTGGACGCCGAATATCTGCGATTGAGCGGCGGGTTGGGTTTTTTCCACACCGATTACACCGACAAAATCACCGGCGGTTTCAATACCTGCGTGGATGGCGACTGTACCTGGACTACCTATGAGAATGTGAAAGGGGCGATCTTTTCCGGTCTGGAAGGTTACCTAAACTATCAAATTCCGTTTCCCTACGCCGACTGGGTTCGGCTGAGCACGTATGCGGATTTCATCTACTACACTCAGCGCGAGATTGAAGACGACAGCTATGCCCGGACGCTCGGTTCAAGCACCGTACCCTACATTCCCGAAGCAAGTATGACAGGCGGGATACGATGCGATTTCAACGGCAAGTCGGTCCTGCAGTTCAGCGTTTCCTATTTTGGTCCGCAGGTGGTTCAGGATTGGGATTATACCTCTCCGACCTATGGCAAGGGCGTAGACAAAAGCGGGTTTCCCTTGTTCTCCCTGCGCTTTGATTTCCACCCCTTGAAAGCATTCAACATTTACCTGGCCGCCGATAACCTGCTCGATCGGCAATATTCCTTTGTCAACGGCTATCCTATGCCGGGAAGAACCATTCGAACCGGGCTTCAGACACGATTCTAGGAACTTGTCCGCGGGTATGTAGCGCAGGGCTTTAGCCCTGCCTCAACTAGCGCCCTAAAGGGCTGCGCTACATTAAAATGAATTCTCGCACATCCTACCGGGGAGCGGAAGAGATGGAAGTGAAAAGCCTTGTACTCGGATTCCTGTTTGCCGTCGGCATTTTTGCCGTGAAAAACGGCGTTGGACTTTTTTATTCCTTCACCTCCAATCGGACGACTCGATCGAAGCTCGCCGTTCTAAGCGTTTACTCTTTTCTTTATTTTGCCGTCTTCGTCGGTTCGGCCTATGCACTGCGGCACTCGGGCCTTATCGAAGATCTTGCCGTACTGGAGAAGCTTCTGCGCTCCGGTATGCTCATCCACGTATTTGTTTCTTCAGGGTTGGTAGGCTGGGGTACTTGGCTTCTAAAGAAGAAGAAGGCAAGTGAAGGCGAAAGTCGAGGTTGGCTGGCCCTGGTTATTCCATGCCCGATCTGTTTGACGGCGATCTTCCTGAGCGTCGCATTTGCTTCTTCCTTGTTCCCCGATGCTTCTTTTGGAGTCGCGGCGGGTGCTTATCTGATTTTTACCGGCATCAGCCTTGCCAGTATGCTCGGCCTGTCATTTTGGAACCGCTTCGTTCGGGTGCGCCCCGATGCTCTGCTGGGCAGCGCCATGGTGATGATCGGGGCCTATTTTTTCCTTTCTGCCGCTTTTATGCCCCTCTTCAATGAATTGGAAACGGTCTATCGTATTGCCGCCCATAAGCAAGACAAGCAGCAAATCGACTGGCTCCGGTGGCTGATGATCGGCATGGTGGCGGTAGTCTGCCTTGCGGTCGGCTTCGGCCGGCAATGGAAAGCAATAAGGAGGTGAACCTTGCAGGTCAGCGCTTTTCTCAGTTCGCTCATTTACCTGATATCCACTGCCTTGCTCTATCCGGTGCTCATCCTGCTATCGCTCCTGACATTCTGGGTGCTGTTGCGGGCCGGAGCGTTCTTTGCCGAATGGCTGGAGCGCTCACGACTGCAGGAGGCATCCATCGAAAGGGCTGTATCGTTGATTACCGGGGGTGCCATCGATGACCTTTATTCCCACCCTGTCCGGGATTTCTATAAAGCTCTCTGCGCACTCGTTTCTGCCGGACGCATCATGGTCGGCCTGGAGGTGGAGCATTTGCTGCAGAACAGAACGCTCGCTTTGTGGAAATCGCTGGACGCTCTGCAAATGGTCGTCCGGGTCGGCCCGGGGCTTGGCTTGATCGGGACCCTGATCCCCATGGGCACGGGCTTGGCTGCTCTCGGGCAGGGCGATATCGGCAGGCTTTCATCCGATCTGGTAATCGCTTTCACGACGACGGTTGTCGGTATGGCTCAAGGGATATTGGCGTATTTCTTTTATACGGTCAAAAAGAGATGGGTGGAGCAAGATATCCGCAACCTCGAGTTTGTGACCGAAGTTTTGATGAATTCCAGAAAGGAGCCTGAGGCCGATGAAATACATGAAACGGAGAAGAGTCACCGATACCGGTTTGCAGGATAACGATCCGCTGAGCGGGGTCGCCAATCTTTTTGATTTGGGACTGGTCTTTATCGTTGGACTGCTGATTACCCTTTTCGGCGCCTACCAGCTCACCGACCTTTTCAGCCAGCAATCGGAAATGACGCTTATGAAAAAGAGCGCGCAGGGGCAATGGGAGATTCTCATTAAGAAGGGGAAGAAAATCACGGCGATGAAAGTCAGCCAGTCCACTTCTGAAGGCAGGGGTGAAAAGCTGGGCACCGCCTACCGGCTGGAAAATGGCACGACGGTTTACGTGCCTGAAATGGAGCAATGATTGGATGTATGCAGCTGCTCTTCTCCGCAGCTTTGGCAGGCGACGGGAACGGGCACCGACGAGGTGCTGTCGGTGGAGGGCAGTGGAACCGTGCTCGACAATGCCGGCGGGCACTGCAAGCTGGGTGAACTGATCGCCTCGGCTGTTTACGCCGGCGTGAAAGAGGCCGTTTATCGACAAAACGGTATCACCTCTGAACGCAGCCTACTTCGTCGATTGCAGGAACGGCGCATCAATTTGTACGATCTGCTGCATCAATGCGCCTGTCTCGAAAGCCAGGCGAACTTGAATGAATTCCTGGCAGAACTGGACGCTGTACTTTTGCAGCCGTGCTATGCATCCTTCATGGAAGCGGCTTTTGCGATCAGCGATGCCTATGAAAGGGGCCTGCTCATCAGCCTGGATAGCTACGAGAAATGGTGCCGCGGTATGGCGGAGGAAATTGCCGGAGCCGAAATCGCAGCCTGGAAGGAGTTGTTCCCGAGAAATGACGTCCCTGTTGTAGTGCGCATGGCGCTCGATGCGGTGCTGAACGGGGTGAACGCCCGGGTTGCACAGCAGTAGTCTTAGATATGCATTCCCACGCAGGAGCGTGGGAACGAGGTAAAACGCAGGAGCTTGGGACTGAGGTAAAATTTAAGTGGCTTTTCGCGGATTGGCGGGATTCAGGTTGGTTCAAGTCTCCGACTTGAACCGTTTTGACATTTGCACAACTCCGTTGCGACCGTTGCATCCGACAGGGAGAAACAGCCTGCTCGCAAGCTTTGCTGCAACTGAGCTGCTTGAAGGTCAGGCGGGTTCAAGTCGGAGACTTGAGCCAACCAAGCGGCTGAGTCAAGGAGCATATCCCACTAATCCGCGATGAGCCATTTAAGTTTGGTTAAGCTGCTGTTCTCCAAAAGGAGCCAGGCGATGAAACGGAAGTTTTTGTCTTTGCTGATTCTCGTAGGGACGGCTTTTATTGCATTGCCTGCGGGTGCCGAACAGATGGCTATCCTCACCTGTGAATCGGATACATACCTGGTCAACAAGGCTGTCAGGGACCTTAATATGCCCGAAGACATACGGATCGAGGTCTATTCCAAGGCGGATCTTGTGCTCGGCAGCGGCGCCGCTGAATTCATCGCAGACTCCAGGGTCGTCATTGTGGATGTGATGATCTCGGAGATGTCCGAATACCTGCTGCAAAATGTGCCGTTGACCGGGAAACGCGTCTATGCCCTGAGGGGTTCAAGGGACGATGAGGAGCTGAGAAAACAGGGATTTCTGTTCGATCAGGAGATACAGGATTACTTCAACCATCTCAGTGCGGCCAATGTCCAAAACCTCATTTACCGGGTGGCAAACCGGGAGCTCGACCCTTCCATCGTCTATGCGGAGGTGGTCAAATTGCCCGAGCCCGGAATCTATCACCCTGACTCGAATGTCCGTTTTGAAACCTACCAGGATTATCTGAACTGGTATCGGCAGCGCCACGGCTATGATGGAAACAAACCATGGATCGGACTCATGCTCTTTTCTTCATCTCTCATTGAGGGTCAGTCGGAACCGGTCGATCTGATCATCCGAAAGCTTGAGGCGGACGGCTGGAATGTGCTGGCCGGTTACGGGAAAGATATCGATATCCTTCACCGATTCCTTATTGACGGGAATCGTCATTCGCGTGTGGAATTGGTGCTCGCCTTCAGCCTCAAGTTCCATTCGGCGCTGAATGAAGCCCTGCAGGCAGCCCTGGTTGAGCTCGACGTACCGCTCATCAGCGCGATCCACCTGTACGCCGAAGCCATTGAGGAATGGCGAGAATCCGCTATCGGCATTGAGCCCATGGAAGTGACCTGGGCCATGACCAATCCGGAAGTCTCCGGTCTTGTCGAACCGTCTGTTCTGACCGGCAAGGTGCGGAAGCAAGATCCTCAAACGGGGAAGACTCTTTTTATTCATGAACCCATCTCGGAGAACATCGACTTTCTGTTGCCGCGCCTCAAGAAATGGCTGCAGCTGAGGAAAAAGCCGAATAGAGACAAGAAGGTCGCGATTCTCTACTACAATCACAGCCAGGGCAAACAAAACATCGGAGCAAGCTATCTCAATGTATTCGGCAGCCTGGAAGTCATCCTAGGGAAAATGAAGAACGAAGGTTATCGGGTTGCACCCCGTGAGGACCTTGACCGAGCGGCCATCCAGAAGCTGGTGCTGAAGTACGGTCGAAATATCGGCAGCTGGGCGCCGGGAGAACTGGAAGAGCTGATTAGCACGGGAAAGATTGTGCGAATCCCGATCAACACCTACAGGCAGTGGTTCGAGAAGCTTCCCACAGACTTTCAAAAGGGCGTTACGGACCAATGGGGCAGGGTTGAAGATTCCGACATCATGATTCACGCCGGTGAATTGATCATTCCGGCGGTTATGCTGGGCGATGTGGTCATCATGCCGGAGCCGGCCCGCGGCTGGGGAGACGACCCCATGAAGCTTTATCATTCTCCGCTGCTCTATCCGCACCACCAATATGTTGCCGCCTATCTGTGGCTGCAGCGCGCGTTTGCAGCCGATGCTGTCATCCATCTGGGAACTCACGCCACCCACGAATGGCTCCCCGGTAAACAGGCAGGGCTTTCCATCAGCTGTCCGCCGGAGGTGCTGATCACCGACCTTCCCAACATTTACCCCTATATCGTCGACGATGTCGGGGAAGGAATTCAGGCCAAGCGCCGCGGACGAGCCGTTGTCATCGACCATCTGACTCCGGCATTGCGGGAAGGAGGTCTCTATCAGGAATACAGTCGCCTGTATGAATTGATCAACTCCTACAGCCTGGCCCAATCGCAAGGGAGCCGGACCGGTTCCTTGCAACTGGATGAAATCAAGAAGATGGTACAACAGCTCGGACTCGACAAAGATCTCGATCTGAGCCTCAAGGAAGCTGATACCGATGAGCTTCTAACCCGTGTGGAGCACTATCTGGTCGAGCTCAAGGCCAATTTCACGCCCTACGGAATGCACACTTTCGGGAGATCCCCGGAAGCCGCAGCACTCGAAGACACAATCAAGTGCGTCATCAAAAGAAATCGAAATGCTAACCAAAGCGAGGTTAGAAAAGCCCTTGCCGATTCGGGTCCTCTGGAAATCGGACGCTTGCTGCGAGCACTGGAAGGCGGCTATATCCCCCCCGGGGAAGGAAACGATCCGGTGCGAAACACCGAAGCCATTCCCACCGGCAAGAATTTCTATGGGTTCGATCCGGCCGGGATTCCTTCTCCTGCCGCTTTTGAATTGGGTCGCAGGGCCGCACAGGATATCATCGACAAAAGTCTCAAAGAAAAAAATCGCTATCCCGAAAAGGTGGCGGTGGTGCTCTGGGCGACCGAAACAATCCGCAACGAGGGCATCAATGAGAGCACCATCCTCTACTTGATGGGAGTCAAGCCGACCTGGGACGGCAACGGCCGAGCTTCCGGGATCGAGGTGATTCCCGGCCGTATTTTGCAGAGACCAAGAATCGATGTGCTCATCAACCCGTCGGGACTCTACCGGGATCTTTTTCCACAATTCATGCTCTTTCTCGACCGGGCGGTCCAGCAGGCGGCACTGCAGGAGGACATAGAGAATCTGATCGCCAGGCACAACGATGCCTTGAAGGCAAAGCTTATCCAACAGGGAGTACCGGAAGACAAAGCGCAGCGGCTCTCCAAGGTGAGGATCTTTTCCGAGCCCACCGGAGCGTATGGTACCGGGGTTTCCGAGATGGCCGGCGCTTCGGGGACGTGGCAAGACAATGAGGAAATTGTCAAAGTCTATGAAAACCGGGTGGGCTACGCGTTCGGCCAGCGGCAGTGGGGAGAGGAGGCCAGGGATCTCCTGCGCCACAATCTCGGCGGCGTGGACGTCACCGTCCACTCCATATCGTCCAATGTTTACGGAACCATGGACAACGACGACATGTTCCAATACCTCGGCGGGCTTTCGCTCGCCGTCGAAAAAGAAAGCGGCAAGGCTCCGGACACCCTGGTTTCCCTGCAGCGCATCCCTGATCAGGTCGATCTGGAAAACATCGCTAAAACCATCGGCCGCGAGCTTCGCACCCGTTACCTCAATCCCGGGTGGATTGAAGGGATGAAAAAGGAGGAATATGCCGGAGCTCGGGAAATGGATCAGTTTCTTCAAAACATGTGGGGCTGGCAGGTGACGGTAACCTCTGCGATTGACGAGAGCAAATGGCAACAGGCCTACCAGGTTTATGTGGAAGACAAGTACCGGATGGGCCTGAAAGAATTTTTCAACAGGGTTAATCCATGGGCATACCAGTCCCTGACCGCCCGCATGCTGGAAGCGGTTCGCAAGGAGTACTGGAAAGCCGATGAAAAAACCAGGCAAAAACTCGCCGTCGAGTACGTTACAAACGTTGTGGAAAAGGGTGTCGCCTGCTGCGATCACACCTGCAACAATCCGCTGCTGAACCAGATGGTGGTGAACATTGTTTCCATACCGGGGGTTATGGCCCCGCAGCTGGTGGAGCGATTCAAGATCGCCATGGAAAAGGCGACGGGCAAAAAACCGGCCGATCAGCTTGCGGCTCGCCGGGAATTGCACAAAGCGCTCAATGCGGGGTTCGATCCGGCATTATCCCCACAGAAGACCGACCAACCGCCGGTTCAAAAGAATGAAGCAAAACAGGCGGTCAAGCCGGCAAATCGATCGGAGACGGTTAAGGGCTATAAACTGGAAGAAGTCAATAAGGAGGAAGCCGAATCCAGCCTCTCTTCCGCAGGAGTGCAGTGGTTTGCCTCCCTTTTTATCATCGCCGTGATCGGGCTGTTTTACGTAGGAATGAGGAGGCATTCAAAAAGATGAAAAAAGAAGTCCAATGCAAACAGTGTGGGAAAACCTTTGTCAAGTACGCATACGAGAAGCTCGTGCGCTGCGAAGAATGCAGAAAACTCAATCGAACGTATGCATTGGGTTTGCCCATGCAGAGTGCACTGGCAAAATCCCTCGGCCGAAAGTCATAATTTCGTTGGTTCAAGTCTCCGACTTGAACCTGCCTGACCTTCCAGCCACGCCCCGGCGTGGTTGCTAATAAGCTTGCGAAATCGCCGTTTGGCCTTCTTGTATACACCTGTAACAACTGAGTTGTTATTAATGTCAAAATGGTTCAAGTCAGAGACTCGAACCAACCTGAAACCCGCCATTCCGCCATGAGCCATATTCATTCCAGAAGCTGCTAGCATTCGATGCTTTAACATCTTCGCAAGGTTCGATCAGGCTGGTCCCAGATTCTTGGCAGCGAACTCCCAATTGATCAACTTGTCGATCACGCCGTTCACGTAGTCGGCGCGCCGGTTCTGGTAGTCCAAATAGTAGGCGTGCTCCCAAACGTCAATGGTGAGCAGGGGCTTCATGGTTGAGCTCAGCGGAACCTCAGCGTTTGACGTCTTGACTACTTTGAGTTTGTCCCCGTCTTTAACGAGCCATGCCCAGCCACTGCCGAATTGGCTGACGGCGGCATTTGCCAGTTCTTTCTCGCAATTTTCCCGGCTGCCGAACGCTTCCTCGATTTTCTTCTTTAAGCCGGCCGGTGCTTCTCCTCCACCGTCCGGCCGCAGGCAGTTCCAATAAAAAGTATGATTCCATGTCTGTGCCGCATTGTTGAAAATGTCCGTCGTTTGCGGCTTCTCTCCGGTCGCGGCAATGATTTTCTCCAAAGTCATGTCCTCATACTCAGTCCCGGCGATGAGCTTGTTCAATTTATCGACATAGCCTTTGTGGTGCTTGCCATAGTGAAACCCGACGGTTTTGGCTGAAATCACCGGCTCCAGAGCATTTTCGGCGAAGGGGAGGGGCGGCAATTCGTGGGGGGACGCTGCTCCTGCAAAATTTGGCAGACCGGGAATTGCAGCAGCAACAGCTGCTCCACCCGCTATTGTAAGAAACCGACGACGATTCATTTGATAAGTGCTTGAAAGACCAAGATTCTCTCTCATAAAAACCTCCTACCAGGGGTTGTAGAAGAAATACCCGACCCGGAACAATTTGTGGAAATAGTAAGAACGTCACATCCAAGTGGCAAGAGTACGTGAGAAGCTCATGTTGGGTTGGTTCCCCACCATCCTTCACCGGTGACGATATCACTGTTGTGGTATTAAGGGACTCGGAAAATATCAGTATCCCGTTAAATACCTCGTTCCCACGCTCCTGCTACCTCGTTCCCACGCTCCTGCGTGGGAACGCATATCGATACCCCGGTGATTTCCGTGTCCCCGAAAGGCCGGGAAGGTTTCAGCGCCCTGGAAGAGCATTGGACCATCCTGGCTTTTTTTGCCGCGCGTATTCCGGGATGTAAGTGACAACCACATTGCCTGGAGGAGTCGTTCAGGCAAAACGAAGGGTAAAATCAGCAAAAGCAAAGTGCTTTATAAGGCTTGGCCTGATAGCGTTCTCGCACTTTGCGGCATTAATTTAATGCCGCTCCAATTGATTGCAGGGGACCTAGCGTACAGTAAGTCTTGCTTCGTCACTTGGACGACTAATCCTCTCTTCCCGAGCATGACATTAATAATGGATTTCCTCTACTTATCGCTCTGCCCGCACCATGTTCGCAGAGAATGATAGGTGGTTTAGTGGATTATTGGCGGATTTTATAGACTCGCTGGAGGCAGTTATCGCTCCTTTTCGTCCGGCGATCGGTCAGGAGGTCGGGCATGCCACTGGCTCAGGATTTTTTTGCCTGCCTGGGATTGCCTGAAAAAACCTTTCAAGCAGAACTATACCAAACAAGGGGGAGGGAAAGGTCGATGAAGAAAATTTGGACGGTGCTGTTGGTTTTCATATTGATTCCAGGCTCATTATGTTTTGCGCAACAGAATGAAGACGCACTCGACGAGCTGGTGTTTAAAGAGATCATCATCACCGCCCGACCGATCGAGGAACCTCTAACCGACAAAATTACCAAGCAGGCTCTGGATTTCGGCACCTATGTGAACATAGGCGAGGTACTCGAAGCCGTGCCGGGCGTGAGCGTCGTTCGCCGCGGCGCAAGCTCGACGGAGCCGGTCATTCGCGGTCTCGGTTGGGAGCGTGTCCAAACCCAGGTTGGCTATGTTCCTGTGTACGGCGGGTGCCCTTCGCGCATGGACCCGCCGGTCACCTACCTGCAGCCCGAAAACTTTCAGGATGCCACGGTGGTTAAAGGCATTGGGTCCGTCACACTGGGGCCGGGAGGTACCGGAGGAAGGGTGATGGTCTCCACTGATTACAAGCGCAGTCCTGATGCAGCACCTGAGATGGGGGGTTGGGTCACTTCGACCTACAACGGTGCACGCAATGGTTTCCTGGGGAGTGGCGGGTTTAAGGGCGGCAACAAGTGGGTGGATGTTTACGGAATGGTCAACGGAATCGATTACAGTGACTACGATTCGGCCGACGGCAGGACCGTTCCCGCAGATCAGGAGGAATACGGCGGTGCTCTGTCGATGGGATTCCGGCCCAAAGAGGACCATCGCTGGTCGAATGGACTGATCTTTGTGCGCGATAACGGCATAGAGTTTCCCTCGGTTCCGATGGACAGTGAGAAGACCACGACGTGGATCTACAATACGAGCTACCGGATGGAGTTTCCAGACTCCACTCTGGAACGGCTGCAAGTGGATGGCGGATTTTCCATCCTCGACCACCGCATGGGCAACCGCGACAAACCCAATCGGAGCAGCGTCGAAGCCGTGGCAAACACCGATTCTGATTCCTACGCCGGCCGAACCCTGCAAGATTGGCGACTGACCCCATGGATGGTCCTCTCCACTGGAATAGACTTCTACAACCTGGATCGGGACGGCATTCGAGACCGCTTTGTCGTCGCGAAAGATAAAACCTTCACCGACCACATCTGGCCTGATGCGACCCAGTGGAATATGGGTGGGTTCTCAGAGCTCAACATAGATCTGGCAGCAACATGGCGACTGCGGTTGGGGGGCAGGGTGGACGGCAGCCGCAGCGGCGCGGATGCGGTTGACGATTCAATCATGATCGGGTCAACGCCCTCGACAATACGCGAGCAATTCGTTGAATTTTACGGTCCCGATGCGGCTGATGTGGACAGGGATGAAGTGCTTGGGTCGGCAAATCTGCTCCTCGAATGGCAGACGACAGACGAGCTCGGCTTTTTCCTTGGCGGTGGTGCCACTTCGAGACCCGCCAGTGTAACGGAGCGATTTTTCGCTTTTTCGCCGTCCACGACTGGGTACACGCTCGGAAATCCCACCCTTGACCCGGAAATTAAATACGAAGTGGATTGGGGCCTCAATTGGACGAAGCCGTGGGGATTATTTGAGCTCTCGTTTTTTTACTACTGGGTCAAGGATTACATCATGCAAACACAAGTCGGCACTTTCGACGATCTGCCCGTGGTCGGGTTCAAGAACGTTGACGCGCGTCTTTATGGCGGCGAGCTGGGAGTACTGCTTCGTCCTTTCGACCACTGGAGCTTTCCTCTGAGTGTCGCCTACGTTCGCGGCAGGAATATCTCCGAAGACAAGGATCTTCCCGAAATTCCGCCTCTTGAAGCAAGGGCTGCCATAAGGGCTGAGTACGGCCGGAAGATTCCCTGGTGGGTCGAGTTTGGAGGGCGATTTGCTGCGCGGCAGGATAAGATAGATGAAAGTTTTCCAGAGGACGAGACGGCAGCCTTTGCCGTTTTCCATCTGTATGGAGGCTTCAGACCCATCAAACCCCTCAAGGTTATCATGGGAATCGACAATCTTTTTAACACGGAATACAGCGAGCATCTGACGCGGGAAGTGGCGCTTGCTGTGGGCGACCTGCTGGCGGGAGACGAAGTGCCCGCTCCCGGGATAAGCTTTTTTGCTGCGGCTCGCTACGAATTTTAAAGGATTTCACCCACGCAATACTTATCGTCGTCAGGAAAAGCCTGACGCGTTCAGCTCTACTCGCTCAACCAGTGTAATTTCATCGGGCCTAAGTGCTTGACGCAAACGATTGATAGCGGCAGATGTTGGCTTTTGGCGCCAGAGCAGCTTTTCCGAAAGCCCGAGGGAGACGTTCAGATGCGGATCGGCTTAACCTCTGCAAGAGGTAAGCTCTGCAATCTCCAGGTTAAAAGGTGAACTGCCCCTTAATCATCCCCGCCACCACATTGTCGTTTGCACTGTCGCCGAGGGGATCGATGACATACTGAATGTCGGGCGCGATGGCGAAATGCTCTGACAAAGCAATTCTGTAATATGCCTCCAGATGGTATTCGGTGCCTTTGTGTGCCAGGTCGTCATTAGCTTTGAGACCGGCGATGCCAATACCGAATTCATCCTCGTCCCTTGATGGGATAATACCCCGCAGGCTTGTTCCTGCCGACCAGAACCAGGGGGCTTCGTATACCTTGTCATTGCTGTAGGCAAACCTGGCAAACAAGCCAACTTTGTCGTGAACTTTCTGGTCGAAGCTCAAGCCGATTCCCCAGCCCGCATCGGTTCCGTTGCTGGAAATCTTTGGATGGTCGTAGGTGGCACCCCAGCCGTACAGACGGTAGTTGCCGGTCAACCCATACCATTCGGGCGAATAGGTTATTTGACCGCCTATAAAAGGATGATCGAGGATGTTGTCCCAGGCGCTCTTTTGGTCGTGCTCCTCAAGTCGTGGCCGCGAGGTCGACTCGTAAAGTACAGTCAGATTGAGCTTCTCTGTTGGAGCAAAGCTAATGGCGACCAACGGTCCATACTCGTCTTCGCTGTCAAGCATCGGGTTGTTCACAAACGCTTTGCCTGTGAACCGGACATATTCGTCGTTGGCGAACGCATTGTCGTCGATGAAGACCGCCTGTTCGGTTTTACCGACCGACACAAAAAAACGGCAGTCAAAAAAAGCCTGCGTGTAGAACGCCTCAAGGAGACTCAGTCCGTCATTGCCTGAATTATTATCGGCGATGGTGTTGAGATTGGCAAAGAGTGCGCCGTTATCAACCAGGTACCTATCGGCCCCTTCTCCTTCGCCGGCATGAACCCTCATAAATAGCTCGCCGTTTTTGAATGGTTGAAATTCAAGCTCGAGGTCGGCCGCGAATCCAGCACCATCAGTCCTACTATAGCTCCCATCACCGATTGCGGGGCCGTTGCGGCCCTGGTAATAGCCGAGCAGTCCGCCGTGGATCGATAAAGTGCGAAGCTCTTCCATGATTGCGTCTTTGATCATCTTCAATAGCTCACCGCGCACCGGTACCCTTTTGTGCATTGTTACCTGTACCATGGGCACTACCTGGCTCGTTTCCGGTTTTCTGCTTGATTTTTCGACTTCACTTAGCTCGATTCCTCTAACCGGCATGCCTTCTGACTGCTGTGGCTGTTGCGCCGACGAGCTCTGCCCCGCCTGCGCTGTTTGGAGTTGCGTCTCCGCCTGCCACTTCCGCTTGCTGAGGATTTCCAGCTGCTTTCTGAGATCTGCATCATCGGCCGTGCTGATCCCTGGCAAAACAAGCATTAAAATCATCAGCAACTGAAAAATCCCCATTTTCTCCTTTTTCGTCCTCCATTGTCTGCCACCGTACAGCCACGAAATCGGAAAGCGCTCGATGAATCGAGCGCCTTCGCGGCTATTTCCTACAGATCTAAAGATGCACAGGCAGAAACCCCGAGCTCTGCCTGCAAACACATTGACATACGATGAATGGTTGGTGAGTTGATGTCAAAAAACATTAATGCTCCAAAGAACAGTTAACAACAGAATTCAATGTTATCTCAAGACCACGAGCTGGCTTCCCACGACGATCGAAGCCCGTATTGCCCCCGTCGATGAACCGGCGAAAATTCATCGCAATTACCTATTTGATATAAGGCCCGGTTCCATTTATTTGGGAGCGGTGGTTGCTTTTCGCCCCGATCTGACGGAAGACAGGCAAATTCATTCTAATTACCCGGGAGAATAATCATGACACAACCCTATGATGCCATGTGGGAGAAATTGAACCTCGACCTCGGCGCCCATGCCGGGCTGCTGGAGGTCCTGGGCAAGTTCTATGGAGACATTTATCTGAGTCAGGAAGGGCGACTCAAGGGCATGGAGTACATGGACTTCGTACTTTCAGAAGTCCACGGACTGCGCATCAAGGAGCTTCAGGACGCCAAGGCCCGGGGAAAAAAGGTGATCGGCACCTTCTGTGTTTTCGTTCCGGAAGAGATTGTACTGGCTGCCGATGCCATTCAGGTTGGTTTGTGCGCTGGTGCAGAAGCGGGCAAAGAGTCGGCGGAAAAGATTCTGCCGAGAAGCACCTGCGCTTTAATTAAGTCTTTTGTTGGCTTCAAATTATCGAGGCTCTGTCCGTACATAGAATCCTGTGATCTGGTGGTGGGAGAGACGACTTGTGACGGCAAGAAGAAAGCCTATGAAATCTTTGCGGATTACGCCCCGGTCTATGTGATGGAAATCCCGCAGATGAAAAACGCCTGCGACCGAGATCTATGGAAATCGGAAATCCTTCGCTTTAAGGACCAAATCGAAGAAATAACGGGAAATCCCATCACGGCCTCTAAGCTGCGCGAGGCAATCGGTGTCGTCAACAAAAGGCGAGAAGTGCTGCAGCGTCTCAATCGTCTGCGAGCGGTAAGCCCCGTTCCCATCTCCGGGCGTGACGTTTTGTTGATCAATCAGATCAGTTTCTACGATGATCCCGTTCGGTTCACCGAAAACATCACCAAGCTATGCGATGAGATCGAGGGGAGGGTAAAGGCTGGCGACGGCATAGCCCCCAAACAGACCTCGCGCCTTATGCTCTCAGGCTGCCCCATGGCGGTGCCCAACTGGAAACTGCCCTACATCGTGGAATCATCGGGTGCGGTCATTGTTGGGGAAGAATCCTGCATAGGCACGCGCAACACTCGAGACCTGGTGCATGATGACGGCGAAAATCTGGATCAACTCATCGAGCTTCTCGCCGATCGATACATGAAGATCGATTGTGCCTGTTTCACACCCAATACTGAGCGGCTCAACCACATTGTGGAGATGGCAAAAGACCTCAAAGTAGATGGTGTGATTCATTACGGGCTTTCTTTTTGCCAACCCTACGCCATGGAAGCCTTCAAAGTTGAAAAGGCCCTCAATGATGCGAATATTCCGATGCTCTCTATCGAAACGGACTACAGCATGGAAGACGTTGAGCAATTGAAAACGAGGGTGGAAGCCTTTGTGGAGATGGTTCGTTAAGTAGAAAGGCGCAGTAACGACGTGAACAAAGAATATGTCGCCGGGATTGATATTGGCTCGCGCTCCATTGAACTGGTGGTGCTAAACGGTACCAGACCGGTTCAAGAGGTGAAAGCACCGACGACCTTCGACCCTCTCCGCCAATGCGAAAGGCTCATGCAGGAAGTGAACGCCCGCCATTTCGTGGCAACCGGCTATGGCCGCAAATTATTCGCCGACAGCGTCAAAGGCTTGAATGTCACTACAATTACGGAGATTCAAGCCTACGCTTTGGGCGCCCGTCATCTTTTCCCCGATGCCCGCACAGTCCTGGATATAGGCGGGCAGGACACCAAAGTCATTGCGCTCATTAGCAATGGCAAGGTGGCTAAATTCGAAATGAACGACCGTTGCGCGGCAGGTACCGGCAAGTTTTTGGAGTTTATGGCGACCGCCTTGCAGATCCCGTTGGAGTCGTTTGGGGAATTTGCAATGAGCTCCGACAAACGCATCCAGATAAGCAACATGTGCACGGTGTTCGCCGAGAGTGAAGCCACTTCTCTCATGGCTCGTGGCGAGTCGGCTGAAAACATTGCGATGGGGCTGCATTTGGCTATTGTGCAGCGCACTCTGTCAATGCTTCGACGCATCGGGGCCGAGCACCCACTGCTGTTTGCAGGGGGAGTTGCGCACAATCGATGCGTGCGCAAACTGCTTGATGAGCAACTGGAACGGCAAGTGATTGTTCCTGAAAATCCGGACATGGTTGGAGCGCTTGGAGCTGCGCTTTTTGGCAGGAATATGGCCGGTTGAGGCCGGACTTTGATACTAAACAGAGCTTTACATAAAAGCTTTATATAAAAGCGGTCATCTTTTACTCGGTCATTCCCGCGCTTAATTGTATGAAAGCTCTATGCGTCATACCTGCGAAGGCGGGTATCAGGCTGCTTTTTCTGGATTTCCGCCGGAAGCATGCGGGATTGACGGTTGTGTGACTCAGGAGACTTTCATGTTCGGTTGTGACCATCGGGTCATGCCGGTTAGCGGGAATAACGAACAGAATTTTCGGAGATCCAATTGTGCAGAGCGGTACTAAACGATGAACTGCTTAACGGAGGTGGAAATGAAAAAGATCTATGGTCGATGGTTTGTTTTGGTTCTTTTGGTATTGAGCATCTTATTACCTTTAAACCAGGGATATTGTGGCGCGCTGGAAAACTTCAAAGGGCTGGAAGGGACCATCAGCATCGCCGGTGGAACGGCCCACATACCGGTCATGAATGACGCGGCCAAAAACATCATGACATTCAATCCCGAAGTGCGGATCACCGTTGAAGGGGGCGGGACCGGGATCGGCGTGCAGAAGGTGGGAGAAGGCCTGGTGGATATCGGCAATACCGGGCGGGCGCTCTCCCCGGAGGAAATCGAAAAATACGGCCTCAAATCCTATCCGTTTGCTTTGGATGGCGTAGCCACCGTGGTCCATCCTCAAAATCCCGTTGCCGACCTTTCCGCGGAACAAATCAGAGACATCTTTGCCGGAAAGATCACCAACTGGAAGGAGGTCGGCGGCAAGGACGCTGCGATTCACCTGTTTAGCCGTGACGAGGCGAGCGGAACCCGTGAGGTGTTCTGGAAGAAGCTGCTCGACAAAGGACCGGTGGCCACATCGGCGAACATCGTCCCATCGAACGGGGCCATGAAGGTTGCCGTGGCTCAGGATCCGGAGGCGATAGGTTATGTAAGCATCGGCCATGTTGACGAGAGTGTCAAGGCGGTGAGTCTGGCCGGAGTTGCAGCTTCGCAGGAAAACGCCCTGAACGGCAGTTATCCGGTGGTCCGCAAGCTTTACATGAACACCAAAGGAGACCCTTCCGGGTTGGTCCAGGCCTTCATTGACTATATCCTGAGTCCGGATGGGGCGGAGATCATAAAGCGGCACGGCTACTTTTCCCTCCAGTAGAGATGCAAACCGGCCGCAAGTACAGCTTCAGTTCTGGGCAGACTATGGAGAAGTGGGTCGAGCGCGCTTTGCTGGTCGCCACCGTGATTTCAGCGGTGGCGATCGTTTCGATTCTTTTGTTGCTGGTCTACTTTTGCCTTCCCCTGTTTACATCCGGCGGGCTCGGGGAGGTGTTCTCTTGGCAGTGGCGTCCCTTTGGCGGCAGATACGGCATTCTGCCAATGTGCGCAGGCTCGCTTTACCTCTCTTTGCTGGCTTTGGCGCTCGCTTTTCCTCCGGCAATCGGGATTTGCTTCCTTGCCCATTGTTTAGCGCCGCCTGCAGTGGCCCGCTTCCTCATCACGCTGATCCATTTCATGACCGGCATTCCCACCGTCATTTATGGCTTCGTTTCGGTCTTTTTGCTGGTTCCCCGGATGCGAGACTGGCTTGAGGCAGGAACCGGCTTCACTCTGCTGACAGCCGCGTTGACCTTGAGTATCCTCATTTTGCCGACCATCGCGTTGGTCTTTCATGCCAGGCTCGAGCGCATCGACCCGAACCTCAGGCTGGCTTCCGGGGCGATGGGCTTCACTCCCATTCAGCAGGTGCGGCATGTTTTGTTCCCGGCTGCTTCCCAAGGGCTGCTGACGGCCGCAATCCTCGGTTTTGGCAGGGCGATCGGAGACACCTTGATCTCTCTTATGCTGGCCGGCAACGCCCCGCAATTTCCCGCTTCGCTTTTCACTTCCATCCGCACCCTTACGGCCCATATTGCGTTGGTGTTGGCGACTGACAGCCAGAGCATGGCCTATCAGTCCGTTTTCGCGTCGGGACTGATCTTGTTTTTGCTGATGGGCGTGATCAATCTTTTCATCCGAAGTTTCGACAGGATCTCTAAACGGGAGGTATATGAAAAGCATCTGTGATCCATTGCTGATCGGCTTCGCCTGGCTCTCCGCGCTAACGGTCATGCTCGTCGCCGCACTACTCATGGGATTTTTGCTGTGGCGCGGACTTACAAGCGTGGATGTCGAGCTTTTCTTCGGCGAAACCAACTGGCTTGACGCCGTAACCGGCAAAGCACCCGTATTTGGTGGGATCTGGCCGGCGCTGGCAGGGACCTTCTATCTGGTCGTCCTGTCATCGCTCTTATCGATACCGGTGGGCATCGCCAGCGGTGTGTACATGGCCGAATATGCGCCGAACCGGGCTCGGTCGTGGCTGGGTTTTGCCGTGGACCTGCTGGCGGGGACTCCATCTATTGTTATGGGACTGTTCGGTTTTGCGTTGATTCTTTTGCTGCGCAAGACCCTGTTGCCGGAGGCTGGAATGGGTCTTTTTCTGGCAGCCTGCTGCATCGCCCTGCTGGTCCTTCCCTATGTGATCCGCACTACTCAGACGGCGTTGGAGGCAATACCCCGGCACCTCCGCCTGCTTGGTCCCGCCTCTGGTCTGTCGCAGCTGCAGACTATTCTACATGTTTTGCTCCCGGTCGCCGGCCGGGGTATACTCAGCGGGACCATTCTTGCCATGGGGCGCGCGGCTGAGGATACTGCGGTGATACTTCTTACCGGTGTAGTCGCCCAGGCGGGAATGCCTCGGAGCTTATGGGACCGGTTTGAAGCGCTGCCCTTTCGCATCTATTATTTGGCGGCGGAGCACCAGACCAGGCAACAATTGGATCAGGGGTTTGCAACGGCGCTGGTGCTGCTGCTCTTGACGGGAGCCCTGTTCTTGGCGGCTTTCCTAATGCAGAGACGGTTCGAGAAACGATGGAAAATAAGTTAGCAGGACCCGCCATCGCCATCGAAGAGTTGTCGGTCGAGTTTTCCGGAAAAATCGTGCTGGAAGGTATCAACCTGGCAATCCTTCCAGGGGAGCTCACGGTGATTGTGGGACCTTCGGGTTCCGGGAAGTCGACTCTTTTAAGGGCCATAAACCGTCTTAACGAATTTTTTCCCGGTTGTCGCACCAAAGGTGTGATTCGAATCCATTTTAATGATGGCTGGATGGATGTCTATAGGGACGGCGCGATCCCACTTCCCGAGCTGAGGATGCGGGTGGGGATGGTGTTTCAGACTCCGACCGTGCTGCCCTTTACGATAAAAAAAAATATCACCATGCCGCTCAAAGTGACTCTCGGCATGAGGGGCACCGGTCTTGTTCAACGCATGGAATGGGCTCTGCGGCAAGTGGCCTTGTGGGACGAAGTGAGAGACCGGCTTCTTGATGATGCTGCAACCCTTTCCGGCGGGCAGCAGCAGCGCCTCTGCCTTGCCCGCACTCTGGCCCTTGAGCCGCAGATTCTGCTGGTGGATGAGCCCACTGCATCCCTGGATTTCAGGGCTGCGGAAAAAATCGAGCAGCTGCTTTTGCGACTAAAGGATCGCTATACCGTGGTGGCTGTCTCGCACAGCCTGAGCCAGGCCAGAAGGCTGGCTGACCGGCTGGTCGTCCTTCGAGAAGGGCGCATCGTACAGCAGATGAACCGACAACACCTCCAGGATGCAACGATTTTTCAGACCCTCATCGATAGAGTTTTTTGACATTGCGTCTTGCTCTCACTTACAGCTTTTCCTTGTGGAAAGACAACCCCTCGACATTCTGGTCTGATCCAGCCTCAATAGGCTCAAATCCATGGGGCACAGATCAAGAGTTGTTAAGCTTCGCTTTTTCGAAGGACTCGGTCTGGTGAAAAAGGGTCGCTACTGATCGCTGCTTATGGCCGTTCAGGGTACGATCGCCGGTTTTCTTGCTGGATGTTCATCATGAGCGCGAAAGCTATGGTGCCATAAGCGACAAAGGTTCTGAAATACTCCCCGAGGGCTGGATTTTGGAACACGTTTTGACCCGCCTGAGGGGACACGATGAACAGTGTGTGAAACAGAACAATACCGATCAGGGCATGGTGCACCTTGGCTTGATAAATGGTCGCGCCGCCGGCCAGCAGTGCCGCACAGGAAAAGATGTCGGAATTCAGGTGCGCGGTGTAAACGTTGAGCATTCCGATGTTTTGCGAGTAGATGATCTGGCCGAAGCATGCAAACAGGGTCGAAATGGTTATGGCGATGATTCTCACCCGGTCGGCATCGATGCCCAGCAGCACCGCCTTATCCGAGCTCTCGCCGACGGCGCGTAACAGCTGGCCCAGCCGTGTGCTCAAAATGTACTTGACGGCGAGGGCAAACAATAAAACCAAGAGCACCATGAACACCGGGATCTGTATGCCTCCCGGGTCGATCATCCACAGGTTGTCCATGACATTGCGAAAATGTTCCAGATCGATCATGTTTCTTATACCGATCCCCCGGGACAGCATCATCTCAGCGTTATGCGGGGTTATCACGGTGCCGTAGCCGGCCATGAAAACGAGCTGATAGAGACTGGTTGCCAAAAATCCGATGATGATAGTGGCGATCATCTCTTTACCCTTGACGCGGTTCAGGCAGATGCCGATCAGCAGGCCGAAAATCAACGCGAAAACGCCACCCACTCCAGTGATGATAAGCAAGCCCGTAACGCCGTATAGCTGGTAGTCCACCGCCAGGATCAACCCCACCTGAGCACACATGGCCCCTACGACGATGGCAAAATTCAAGCCCATTCCGGCGGTAACCGGAATGATCAAGGCCAGAACCATTACTCCGTCCCTGATGAATCTGACGATCAGCTCGTTCAGCACAAACTTGATGCTCATGCCCGAAAAATAGATGCCAAGGACCGAGAGCATGCCGAAGACAACCGGGACAATATTAAACCGTGGCATGGCTGCTCTTTGTTCCTTCGTGAAGGAGCGCCCAGAGGATGATTCCGTTGGAGATGAACATGCGGATGATTTCGGCAACTTCGGGCACAAGGAGCTCGTTGGCCAAAGGTACGGACAGAATATAAACCGTTTGGAACAGGTAGGTTCCAAGTATGACATTCAAAATGGTCGTGCGGTGTCCCATACTGCCGCCCACCAGGACGGCTGAGGCTGCAGGAAAGGCCATCATCATCGGTGCGTCGTAGAGCTCGATGAAGCCGTAACTCTGCGCGTATACACAAATCCCCCAGGCGCCGATGATTGTAGAAAGAATAACGGCAATAGCTCGAATGCGCTTGACATCCACTCCGGAAATAAGTGCAAATGTCTCGTTTTCGCCCACAGCAATCATGGCCCGCCCGGATTTTGTTCTGAAAAATAGATGCGCCACCAGGCACAGCAGCCCGAAAAACAACAGAAGCCCCAGCGGCATGGGCAGGCCATGCAGCTTGACAGCCCATAGATCGTTCAATGCCTTGCCGAAATAGCTCTTCAGCCCGATGGATGGCCTCAGTCCTTTACCGCCGATAGGCCAGAGCATCGCCGGATTGCCAAATGGCGCCACGGTCCAGAAAAAATTCATCAAAGGGATAAAGGAAAAGCCGACGAAAGTTGCTGCGATTTCCTCCCGGCCCTTGACTCGGTTCAAAATCCTGGAGTAAACGGTGCCGAAAACAATGGCGACCGGCATAGAAAATAGCAGCGCTTCAACAAATCCGATCAGCCCGCTGCCTCTCCAGTTCACTGCCAGACACATGCCCAACAGCCCTGCACAGATGCCGACGGGAAGACCGAAGTTGATGCCGATTCCCGCATTCAGCATGGGCAAAAGCGACAATACCAGCACCCCGTTCATGGCTAGACGGACCAGGGAATCTCCCACTACTATTCCCAGTGGAATACCGAGAAGCCCGGCCATCACGAGCATGAGCAGCAGAAACGCGATAATGAAGAGTTGCGGTAGTTTGATACCACTCACGGCTTGCGCTTCCACTCTCCTGAAAAAGCCAGAGTAAAATCCCGATCTTCACAATCCGGTGCAAGGATGTCGAAAAGGCGGCCTTTGTAGATGACGGCAATCCTATCGCAGATTCTCTTGAGCTCATCGAGCTCACTGGATGCTATGACCAGGGTCATACCCAGATCTCGGTTGAGCTCCAGAAATATTTCCAGGATGATCTCTTTGGCGACAACATCCACACCGCGGGTCGGTTCAGAGACAATAAGCAATTTGGGTTGAATGGCTAACGCTCTGGCGATGCAGACTTTTTGCTGATTGCCGCCGCTCAATTCTGCCGCCCTCTGGCGGATTGAACGGCACTTGATGTGAAAGCGGTCCACACAATCCTGAGCGTATCGTTGTATCTCTGCTCTATTCAAAAGGCTGAGGGCTTTCAGCCAGCGAGTTCTGGCAAACCTTCCGTCAACCTGGGCTGCAGTAAAGACGATATTATCCATGATGGCGTGGTCCATGAGCAGACCCGCCGCAGTCCTGTCTTCAGGTAAGAAACAAACACCTTTGTGCAGCATGATCGATGCCCCCGGGTTGCGGATTTGCTCGCCGTTGAGGTAAATCCGGCCCGCTATCGGGTGCATTCCCATGATTCCCGGACCAATCGCTAATTTGCCGTGGCCCGAAAGACCGGCCAGCCCCAGAATTTCCCCTTGCTTGACGTCCAGTGAGAGCCCTTGCAGTCGCTCGCCCGGCTTGTCCACATGCAGGTCCTCGATCCTGCACAGCACTTCTTCGGCCCTTTTCTTGCTGGTCCTTCGGGCTTTGACCACCTGGCGCCCGCTCATCTGTTCCACCATAGTCCGGAGGTCAAATCCGGGTCTGGCCCATTGGCCGACAACCTTCCCCTCGCGCAAGACGGTTATTCGATCGCAGAGGCTAATAACTTCCTCAAGCCTGTGGGAAACGTAGAGGATAGCTGTACCCTCGGCGCTAAGCTTCCTTAGAGCCTCCATGAGTCGCTCCGTGTCTGACTGACTCAAAACAGCGGAGGGTTCGTCCAGCATCAACAGCTGCAGCCGACGCTTATCGATTTCCCTTGCGATTTCAACGAATTGTTTAGTGCTGAGGGCGATCTGCGAGACTCTCATATCTGCCGGCAAGCTTACACCAAGGGTAGCCAGCGCTCTTTCAGCATCATCCCGGTTTCCACGGCGGTGGACGAGAGACAACGTCCGGCCGAACAGTCGGTCGGTTAAGGGTTGGGTGCGTTCACGGTTGATCTTGATGTTTTCGGCGACCGTCATGCTGGGGATAAGGGCGAATTCCTGGTGAATCATCCCTATGCCGCAGCGAAGAGCCGTGACGGGGGAATCTACACGAGTTGCTCTACCTTCGAGCAGCAAATCACCGCTGTAGCCTCCCGTCGCAGCTATTAGCGGATGGCCGAACAGAATGTTCAGAAGCGTTGTTTTACCGCATCCGTTGGCGCCGATCAGGCCATGGATTTCACCTGCAGCCAAATCCAGGCTGACAGACTTTAGTACCTGAACGGCGCCGAAGCTCTTGCTTAAATGGCGGACCTGGAGCACTAATAAATGATCGAATCAATGATGATGAGGTAATAGTTGTTGAGCTCGGGCTTCATTTTGGCGAACTCCACGGGTACTCCGGCAACTTCTTTGGCGATCGGCTCCAGCTTCTCGACGCTGAAGTCGTCCAGTCGACCGTCGATCATGGCCCTGGCGACTTCTACTGAAAACTCGGGGAAAAAGTAGCCAACCGGCACCGGCCAAGTGGAAAGCCGTCCTGTACAGCCTGCCGCAGCCGCTTTTTCCTCGATCATGGCATTGATTTTGTCGAAGTTGCCGGCGTCTTGTTCGGAAATCTCCAGCTCCATGGCAGCAGGAAAGCCTTGAGTCGGGGTCGGACAGCACTGCTCGGGCATGATGAATTGAAGTTCCAGCGCCTTGGCGATGATCACATCCTGCATGGGACAGTTGGTGCCAAAGATTGCCGTATCCTTACCGTATTTGGCGACTTGCCTGGGAATGTCTTCCTGCAGGAACTGCAGCATCGGTGATGGGCCGCCGCCAGCCTGGGGGTCGGGAGTGGTGACTTCGACGAAGGTCATTCCCAGTTTTTCACTGGTTTCCTTCATCAGGTCCCTTCTCTTTGCCAGCACTTCTTTGGCCATATGAGTGGGGAAGGAATAATGGATAAAGGTTTTCGCGCCCATCTTATGGGCCTTGGTCGGGATTGTGATGCCGCGTTTGATCCAGTCGGTGTCAAGGGCCAGATCCACATATTTGGCCATCATATCCGGATCGTCCCAGATGGGGGCGGTGATCACAATGATATCGGGCCTTTTGGTTTTTACTTTTTGAATGGCCGGGAGAATTCCCGAGTAGCCGGCACAAACTACGATAGCTTTGATGTCGGCGTCGTCACCGAGACTCAAGATCTGCGAAATGGCCGTCTCCTGCTCCTCGGAAAAATTCGCCGGAAGAGAAATGTGCTTGATCATTCCGGGGTATTTTTGAGACACCCGGACCGCACCTCGAAATTCATCTTCGCTGGCCGAAAGGGGAGGGGTCACAATGCCGATCTTGTAGTCTGAAGACGCGGCCAGGCTTAATGAAGCCGTTAAACAAAGGATAAAGACAACGACTGAACAGACTGATTTTTTCATTTTGTACTACCTCCACTTAGTTAGCAGTTGTTGCATGCGACTGTAGCGGGAAAAATAGCGCCGACAAAAAATTCTGTCGTGCAAATCGTCTCAAACCGACCTCAGACGAGCTCGAGAAAAGCCTCGATCCGAAGCTTGATTTGCTGTGTGTCGTGCTCCGAATAGTCAGTTCGGATTTGCACGTAGGGAAGGCCGAGTCGACCGGTGACAAACTCTTTCACCAGAAAAGCTTCGACATTATAAGTGTGGCATGCCTCCCAGGTGAGCTCCACCACACCATCGATGCGGTAGTCCTCGACGATGGTTTTGATAATTTCCAGTCTTGCCTTATTGGGGCTCATGCACGGACAGGCCGTGCGCAGATATCTCTCAGCCAGGGCCAGCATCGGATCGGCGCCTTCATCGACAAAAAGTGCAGAAGTCTTGAGTCCTCCGCAGTTTTCCATGGCAACGACGATTCCGCCGCTCTCCTCGATGATATCGAGGACCTTATTGTTGGTTGAAGGACAGCCGGTTAGGAGGACTTTCGGTTTGCCGCTGATGTTGTTCAAGAAATCCTTGCTCGCAGCACGTTCCCGGCTCACAGAAATGGCCGCATACAGGTTGGCAATCCGTTTTTCCAAATTGCACTCGAAACCGGCAACTTCTTCCATGATAACGGCTAGTTCGCGGCCATAAAGGAGTGGCGTCAATCCCCTGTTCAGTCCATAAACGGCATTGATGGACTGTCTGCAGGCGTTATAAAGCCTGATCTGTTCTTCCAAAGCGTCATCGGTGATGCGATTTCCGGTAAGCTGTTCGACCAAGCTCCTGACCTTGTATAGTTCAGTGAGCCAATAGCGGAGGCTCTCTTCGGTTTCTGAAGTTTGCGGCAGCGAGAGCAGATGGAGCGGCTTGATCCTGGCTAATAGCTCGAACATCTTCTTTTTGCCGTCACAGGTGGCATCCGCCAGGATCAAATCTACCTCGTGCATATAGGGGCAGGTATCAGCCAGAGCATGTCCGTAAGTTGACTTGATCAAAGGGCAGAGATTCCTCGGCAGCTCTTTTTCCGCTTCGACTGCAGACTGCTGCGAACCGGCACACAAAGCAACGGGAATGGCTCCGGCAGCGGCAATAATCTCTTTGGGGGTAAAGGCACAGTAGACGCCGACAATTTTTGCCCCTTCCTCTTTGGATTCTATGCCCTCACGAAAAACTCTATCAACAATCCGTTCTCGCAAATGCTTACCGAACATGGCCTCTCTTTGTCACGAGTGAACGCAAACCGATCGATCCCGATCAAACCTTCAAATACCCTGAGTCATCGAGGCAACCTCTGGCGTTGTGACTCGCGCAATTACTCAAGGTGTTGCCTCTAATCGTTAAAGTCCGGATACTAAGGCTGGTGGGGCTGTCTATACCAGTTAGTTTTCTATAGGTAAAATTAATTTTTCCTATAGTTTTTGTGAATCATGGCGGTACTGCCCTATTTTTGCCTTCCAGCGGAGTATTGGTTGCTTTGGCTTCGTGAGCTACCTTCCCTTTTTTTAGCAGCTACATTACAGCTTTGATTTAATCTAATAGGTTAGTCTTATGTTTAATTAAATTAATATAGATTATATCAATTTGACATATAGGTCATTTTTGCTACTTGTGAACGAGCAATTGCCCGAAGAACGCAATCAGAGCGTTCGGTAGTGATCTGCCTGGAGGCCGCAACGCTCTGTACCGACGGGTGTTGCATCATGAGGTATGGGGGCCGGGGTGATGGTGCTACTGCTGAACCCCGCTCTGGCAAATGCTGGTTTGGTGCTTACGCGCGGACTAACGATGACCAATCTTTGGGGGGGTAAAAGTATGAAGAGATTTGCGATGGTTTTGGGAATCATGGGAGCTTTCTTTGCTTTGAGTCACTTGTCTGGGAAAGCCCCGTGCTTTGCGGCGGGAGTGTTGGACAGAATTAATGAAACGGGTGAGATTCGCATGGGATTCAGAGAAGGGTCGGTGCCTTTCGGCTACATCAACGATCAAAAAGAGTGGGTGGGGTTTGGCCTCGATCTCGGTGATGAAATCGTAAAGGCGTTACAGGAAAAGTACGGTAAAGAAATCAAGGTGGCGAGAAAGCCAATCAATCCCAAGACCCGCATTCCCATGGTGGTAAACGGTTCCGTTGATATTGCCATCGGCTCGACCACGATCACCCTGGAAAGGGAAGAGGTGGTGGATTTCAGCCTTCCTTACTTCCTTACCGGCACCAAGGTGCTGGTTCCCAAGGATAGCCCCATAAAGGATTTTCCTGACGTTGCGGGCAAACGAGTGGGAATGGGTAGCGGCTCAACGGCAAACATCAAAGGGATCGACAAGGCGATGGAGTCAGGTGTTATCAAACCTGCGTGCGAGAAGGTCCTGTTTGAAGAGCACAACAAGGGTTTCCTGGCGCTTCAACAGGGCAAAATCGATGCCTATTTCACGGATGCCAGCGTGCTCGCCGGGATGAAAGCAAAAGCAGCCAATCCGGATGATTGGAAGATTGTCGGCAGTTATCTCACCTATGAGCCCTACGGTATCATCCTGCCGGAAAATGACGGTGAATGGCGGGATTTCGTAAATGCCACGCTTATCAGGACCATCAAGAGCGGGCGCTTTGAGGAAATCTATGCCAAATGGTTCGGACCGAAGGGCGAAGTGCCGCTGCCCATGAGCGAGGAATACCGGATGCTGCTCATAGCCTTGAGCTATCCCGATTAGACCGGTCGAGCATAACACCTCAAGTGATGGGACTTTTGCAATACAACTTTGATTGGAGTGTTCTGTGGCGCGAACCTTACGGGTGGATGTTGATCAAGGGTATTTTCACGACCATCCACCTGTCTTTGTTCGCCTGGCTCATGGCCGTGGTGGTCGGACTAATGGTGGCGGTTTTAAGGGTCTTGCCGCTCCGTACAACCCGTTTAGCCGGCTTTGTCTATGTGCAGGTGTTTCGCAACACACCGCTGCTGGTCCAGCTTTTTTTCTGGTATTTTGCAGCACCGCTCTTGTTTCCCAAATCAGCTCAGCAATGGCTCTACAAGACGGTCCCGGATTACGCTTACTTGGCCGGAGTAGTGGGTTTGGGCTTGTACACGGCTTCCCGCCTGGCAGAGCAGTTTCGCTCCGGTTTCCTCGCCATACCTGAAGGGCTTTCCCAGGCGGCCTGCTCAACAGGACTGACGACATTTCAGGCCTATCGTTATGTGATGATCCCATTTGCGTTTCGCATCATCCTGCCCCCTTTTGCGGCGGAATTTCTGAGTTGCTTCAAAAATTCGGCGTTGACCATGACAATCGGGGTGATGGAAACAACCCACACCGCCTACTACATCGATTCATTCACCTGGCACGGGCTGGAGACGATTACGGCAGCGAGTCTGGTGTATCTGTCCATTGCCATGCTGATCACTTTTTCTATGGCAGCTTTGGAAAGGCGAATTCACATTCCGGGGATGATTGCGAGAGACCGATAAATGGACCTGGATGTAATTGTCAGGAATGCTTCCTACATGCTGGGAGGGCTGGTGTTGAGCTTCGAGCTGGCTGCCTTAACTTTGGCCGGCGGACTGTTGCTTGGCCTCTTGCTGGCTTTGGCTCGTCTTTCCTCAGAGAGTTTCATCTATTATCCGGCAACTGCGTATATCTACTTTTTCCGGGGAATGCCGCTCATTCTGGTG
>ENA-OSEO01000926-OSEO01000926.1-sediment-metagenome-genome-assembly--contig:-NODE-926-length-62618-cov-6.802801_pt1 | contig 62618 bp, 52 predicted proteins | sample MGYA00237883_ERZ534232 | MGnify/ENA metagenome assembly ERZ534232
TACCTGAGAGCCGCCCTGAGCGACCGCGCGGTGCAGGGAGAGGGGCAGGATGCCCTCGAACAGGCCATCGGGCGCAAGAATGACCTGGAGGTCGAGCGCATCCTCGATGACCTGGGTGTCACCGGCGCTGCTGCCCGACTGATTGCGGCCCTGCCGCACCTCTACGGCGGCGCTGAGGTGTTGGATAGGGCAAGGGACCTCGCCATCAACGCCGAGGCCCGCGACGCGGTTGATTATCTCGAACAGGTGTACGCGCGTCTGGTCGCGCAGGGCGTCGCCGAACACATTTTGCTCGATCTGGGCGAAGTCCGATCCATGGCCTACTACACCGGCATCGCCTTCCGCGGCTATGCCCACGGACTGGGCCTGCACCTGTGCAGCGGGGGCCGGTACGACGATCTGATCGCGCGCTTTGGGCCGACCACGCCCGCCGTGGGCTTTGCCCTCGGCATCGAGCGGGCCATGCTGGTCTCATCGGCTTCCGCGGACCTGCACCTGGACGCGCTGTTCTCGAGCGGTCTCTCGGCGGGTGTGCATCGCGCGATCGCGGAGGCACGCACACGCGGTCTGAGGCTCGAGGTAGACGTGCTGGACCGGCACGGGCCAGCGCTGCTTGAATATGCGCGCCAGCGGCAGGCAGCCCGCATCATAGATACCCTCGCGAACGGCCGCGTAACGATTCAGCAAGGCGGCACGGGGCGCGAGATGGACCTGTCGCAGCTGGAGCAGGAGGTAGACCAGTGGAGCCGCTGACGGTCGCGTTGCCCAAAGGCCGCATGCAGGATGAGGTGCTGGAAATCTTTCGCGAGGCAGGCTACCCGGCCGAGTCCGACGGAGGGCGCAGCCTGATCTTTCCCGACCTCACGGGCACGCTGCGCTTCCTGCTGGCCAAACCATCGGACGTGCCGACCTATGTCGAGTACGGTGCTGCCGCGCTGGGGATCGCCGGCACGGACACGGTGCGCGAGGGCGACCACGACGTATACGAGCCGCTGAGCCTGGGCATCGGCCGCTGCCACCTGGCTCTGGCGGGTCCGGTCAGCTGGCGGGGCCGCGACCTCCGGCTGGAGCCGTACCTGCGCGTGGCGAGCAAGTACCCGCGCCTGGCGCAACAGTTCTTCGCCGGGCGTGATCTCTCGGCCGAGATCATCTACCTCAGTGGGTCGATCGAGCTGGCCCCGATCGTGGGACTGGCCGATCTGATTGTCGACCTGGTCGAGAGCGGCCGCACGCTGCGTGAGAACGGTCTGGTGGAGCTGGAGACGCTTCTGGAATCCGAGGCCACCCTGATAGTGAACCGGGCAGCGCAGAAGTTACGGTCTGGGGAGATCCGCGAGGTGATTGGCAGGCTCTCCGCCGCCGTGCAGAGTCGAAAGGAATGCCAGTGAACGCTGAGAATATCGTCCGCATCGTGTATGGCGCCGAGGCGGCTCGCCAGACGCTGCTCGCGCGGCAACCTCTGGAGGAGTACTCGCCCTCGCCGGAGCTCGCGCGATCGATCGAGGGTCTGTTCGGCGAGCCGCTCACGCCCGACCAGGTCGTGGCGCGCATTCTCGACGACGTCGCGCGCGAGGGAGACGCCGCGGTGCTGCGCTATTCCGCCTTGCTCGACGGGGCAACGGACGCGGCACTCCGCGTGCCGGCTGAACGCATTGAACAGGCCTGGGAGGCCACACCTGCCAACATCCGCGAGGCTCTGGAGCTGTCCGCAGCGCGCATCGCCGCCTTTTACGAACGGCAACCGCACCAGTCCTGGATGGCCTGGGATGAGTCGGGTGGCGGTTTGGGCCAGATCATCCGCCCGCTGGACCGGGTGGGGATCTATGCCCCCAACGGGCGCGCCGCTTACCCCTCCTCCCTGCTGATGGCCGCCATCCCCGCGCGCGTCGCGGGCGTGCCAGAGATCGTCATTGCCACGCCGCCGCGCGCGGGCCGCCTGAACGACACGATTCTCGCGGCCGCCCGCGTCGCCGGCGCCAGCGAGGTCTATGCCATGGGCGGCGCCCAGGCCATCGGCGCCCTGGCCTACGGCACCGCATCTGTGCCGCGCGTGGACAAGATCATGGGGCCAGGCAACATCTTTGTCGTACTGGCCAAGCGCCGCGTCTATGGTCTCGTAGGCATCGACGCCCTTCCCGGGCCGACCGAGACGCTGCTGATTGCCGATGACACTGCCAACCCGGCCTACGTCGCCGCTGACCTGCTGGCCCAGTCTGAGCACGACCCGCTGGCCTCCGCCATCCTGCTGACGTCCAGCTCTGATCTGGCAGAGCGGGTGCGAGACCAGGTCATGGCACAGCTGGCGGGACTGGAACGCCATGACGTCATCCGCACCTCGCTGAGCACACGCGGGGGCATCGCCGTGGTCGAGAGTGTGGACCAGGCCCTGGACCTGGCAAACGAATACGCGCCAGAGCATCTGTGTCTGTTGACCGCGGATACCTGGTCGCTTGTGGGCCGCGTGCGGCATGCTGGCGGCGTCTTTGTGGGCGAATACTCGTCCGAGGCGCTGGGCGACTATGTCGTCGGACCCAGCCACATCATGCCCACCGGCCAGACCGCGCGCTTTTCTTCGCCAGTCAATCTGTGGGATTTCTGCAAGATCACCAGTGTCTTTGGCGTCAGCGCCAGCGAGTCGGCCAGGATCAGCCAGGCAGCCATCGATCTGGCGGAGGCTGAGGAGCTGACGGCGCACGCCGCAGCCGTGCGCGCGCGGCTGGATCCAGACACCGGGGGAACGGAGTAGCATGGCACAACAAAGAAGCGAGATAGTTCCTGCCGACCTCGTCGGGGGCCGCGTCAAAGGACTCCAGGAATACGCACCGGAGCCGCTGGCCGAGACAGCGCGGCGGCTCGGGATGCCCGTTGCGTCCCTGATCAAGGCGGATGCCAACGAGAATCCCTACGGACCGACGCCCCGTGCCCTGCAGGTGCTGCACGATTTCGATCAGTACCATCGCTACCCCGATCCGATCAGCCGGCGGCTTGCCGAGCGCATCGCTGACTATGTGGGCGTGCCGGCCGGCCATATCCTGGTGGGGAACGGCTCCGATGAGTTGATCGATCTGAGCCTGAGGCTCTTCCGGCCCGATGCCGAAGGTAACGGGATCAGCGAGGTTATCGACTGCCCGCCCACCTTTGGAATGTACTCCTTCTATGGCACTACCAATGATATGCGCGTGGTGGAGATGCCCCGCGATGCCGGCTACGCCGTGGATATCGAGGGCATCACAGCGCTGTGCGCCCGTGATCCACGACCGCGGGTGCTGTTCGCGGCTTCGCCCAACAACCCGGATGGGCAGCCTTTGCCCACTGACACCCTGGAGCGTCTGCTGGCGCTGCCCCTGCTCGTCGTGCTGGATGAAGCCTATGTTGAGTTCGCCGGCGCCTCTCGCGCCTCCTGGGTGCCGCGGCACCCCAATCTGATCGTGCTGCGCACCTTTAGCAAGTGGGCCGGGCTGGCCGGGCTGCGCGTCGGCTACGGCGTCTTGCCACTGGCGCTGACGCCGGCGATGTTCAAGCTCAAGTCGCCGTACAATGTCAACGGCCCTGCGCAGGCTGCCGCGCTGGCGACTCTCGAGGACGTGGACGTCGCCCTCGAACGCGTGCAGGCTATCGTGCGGGATCGCGACGCACTATACGAGAGCCTGGCGCGCATTCCCGGTGTGCGGGCCTACTCCAGCCAGGCGAACTATATCCTGTGCCAGCTGGAACGGGGCACGCTGGAGGCCCTGCGAGCCCACATGGAGGCCCGCGGTATCTTGCTGCGGTACTATGGGCGCGACGGCCTGGAGCGATGTGTGCGCATCTCGGTGGGGACGCCAGAGCAGAACGAGTCGATCGCCACTGCGCTGGAGGCCTTTGCGGCAAAGAGCGGTGAAGATACGCCCGAGTAGGAGGATCACGATGCCGGCAACTCGTACGGTGAGCCAGAGCCGCAAGACGCGTGAGACAGATGTGACGGTGACCCTCAACCTGGATGGCCAGGGGCAGTGGCACTGCGACAGCGGGGCGCCTTTTCTGGATCACATGCTCAGTCACGTGGCCGCGCACGGGATGATCGACCTCGATCTGATGGCGCGCGGGGATACAGAGATCGACGATCACCACACCGTAGAGGATGTGGGCATCCTGCTGGGTCAGGCGCTGGCCACAGCCCTGGGTGACAAACGTGGGATCACACGCTATGGATCACAACTCATGCCGATGGACGAGGCACTGGTGCTCGTGGCGCTTGATTTTTCCGGGCGGGCGCTGCTGGTCTATGACGTCGCCCTGCCCTCGAGCCGGGTGGGCACCTTTGACACCGAGCTGGTGCCCGAGCTCCTGCGCGCGCTGGCAAGCAATGCGGGCATGACGCTGCACGTCAAGCTGCTGCACGGTATGAACACCCACCACATCATCGAGGCCATCTTCAAGGGCCTGGGCCGCGCCCTGCGCCAGGCCGTCAGCATGGACCCGCGCCAGACGGGCATCCCCTCGACCAAAGGGAGCCTGTAACATGCTCGCCATTATCGATTACGGGATGGGCAACCTGCGCAACGTCGAGATGGCGTTCCGCCGTCTGGGCGTCGCGCCCCTCGTCACCAGCGATCCAGCGCTGGTGGCACAGGCGGACGCCGTGGTGCTGCCGGGCGTAGGGGCCTTTGGCGACGCCATGGAACGGCTGCGCACGCTGGGGCTGGTCGATCCGCTGCGGCGGACGATCGACAGCGGCCGCCCCTTTCTGGGCATCTGCCTCGGCCTGCAGCTCCTTTTCGAGACGAGTGAAGAGATGGGGTCGCATCGCGGCCTCGCGGTCCTGGAGGGCACCGTGCGCCGCTTTGCTGAGGACCTGACGGTGCCTCACATGGGCTGGAACCAGATCGACCAGACGCGGCCAATCGATCTCTTTGCGGGCGTGACCGATCACAGCTATGCCTATTTCGTGCACTCCTATTACGTCGAGCCGAGCGACGCCCGGGTTATCGCTGCATCCACAGACTACGGCCTGCCCTTTACCTCCATCGTCGCACGCGAGCATCTGTATGGCATCCAGTTCCATCCCGAAAAGAGTCAGGACGTAGGGGGGCGCATCCTGCGCAACTGGCTGCGGCTTGCAGGTATCGATTCCGTCACAGGGGCGCAGGCATGATCATCTATCCTGCCATCGACCTGCGTCAAGGTCGATGCGTGCGCCTGCAGCAGGGCAGCCCCGACGCCGAGAGCGTGTTTGCCGCCGATCCCGTGGACGCCGCTCGGCGCTGGGCCACCGAGGGCGCCAGGTGGCTGCACGTCGTCAACCTCGACGGCGCCCTGGGCGACGGGGGGCTGGAGAATCTTCGGGCGCTGGAGCGGATACTGTCTGCCGTCGACGTGCCGGTGCAGTTCGGCGGGGGGGTGCGCTCGACGAAGGATGTCCTCTCACTGCTGTCGGCCGGCGTAAGCAGGGTTGTGCTGGGAACTGTAGCCGTCTCGCAACCTGAAGTGGTTGTGGAGACGCTCATGCGCGTCACGCCCGACCAGGTAGCCGTGGGCATCGACGCTCGCGGTGGTCGTGTGGCCATTCACGGCTGGCGGGATGTGACCGAGGTCGATGCGGTAACGCTGGGGCGCCGCATGGCCAGGCTGGGCGTGGCACGTCTGGTGTACACCGATGTTGCACGGGACGGGATGCTGACCGGCATCAACCTGCAGGCCACGCGAGAGATGGCGCGCGAGACCGGATTGAGCATCACCGCCTCGGGAGGTGTCGCCTCTATCGTCGACATCGAGGCTCTGGTCGCACACCGCAGCGAAGGCATCGATGGCGTCATCATCGGGATGGCTCTCTACCGGGGTACGATTGATCTGGCTCAGGCACTGCAAGTTGCCCAAGGAGAAGAACATGCTGGCTAAACGCATCATTCCCTGCCTGGACGTCATGAACGGTCGTGTCGTCAAGGGGATCAATTTCGTGTCCCTTCGAGACGCGGGTGATCCCGTAGAGCAGGCACTGATCTATAGCGAGGAACGCGCGGACGAACTGGCGTTTCTGGATATCACGGCGTCGCACGAGGCCCGAGATATCGTGATCGACATGGTGCGCAAGGTCGCTGATGCGGTCACGATCCCCTTTACGGTGGGCGGCGGCCTGCGCACGGTGGAGGATCTGCGCAGCGTGTTGTTGGCGGGCGCCGACAAGACGTTGATCAACAGTTCCGCGGTGCGCACGCCTGACCTGATCGGCGAGGGCGCCAAGCGCTTTGGCTCCCAGTGCATCGTGGTGGCGATCGACGTCAAGACCGAGGCCGATGGGTCACACCAAGTGTACATCAACGGCGGCCGTGTGCCCACCGGCCTGGAGGCCGTGGCCTGGGCCCGTGAGGCGCAGGAACGCGGCGCCGGCGAGATCCTGCTCACCAGCATGGACCGCGATGGCACCAAGAACGGATATGACTTGGGGGTCACCCGGGCGGTCGCCGATGCCGTCTCCATCCCTGTGATCGCGTCAGGCGGGGCAGGCACCAAAGAGCACTTTTACGAGGCGCTCACCGAGGGCGGTGCCAGTGCGGCACTGGCGGCCTCCCTGTTCCACTTTCGCGAGTTGTCCGTGACAGAGATCAAGGCCTACCTCACCGAGCGCGGGCTGCCGATCCGGAGCTAGGAGGACACATGCCGGAGCATACCCTCAGCGCGCTGCCCGAGACACTGGCCTGGGATGACCGAGGGCTTGTGCCCGCCATCGTCCAGGATGCCACGACGGGTCAGGTGTTGATGCTGGCGTACATGAACCGTGAATCTCTGGCCAGGAGCATCGCATCAGGCGAGACCTGGTTCTGGAGCCGCAGCCGGCGCACCCTGTGGCACAAGGGTGAAACATCCGGCAACACCCAGCGCATCATCGAGATCATCGCGGACTGCGATGCGGACACGCTGCTCATATGGGTGGATGCTGCGGGCCCCGCCTGCCACACCGGACGCGTCACCTGTTTTCATCGGCCACTGGTCGCATCTGAAACAGACAGCGACTCATGCCCGCCGGCGCCTGAAGGAGCATAGCGATGAGCGATACGTTAACCACGCTGCAGGCGACCATCGTCGACCGCAAGGAGCATTCTCGGGAGGGATCCTACACCTGCAGGCTGTTCGCCGCGGGCGACGTGGAGATCCTCAAAAAAGTGGGCGAGGAGGCGGTCGAGGTGGTCGTGGCCGGCGCCTTGCAGGATAAAGACCGCATGGTCTATGAAAGCGCCGATCTGGTGTATCATCTGCTGGTCGCGCTGGTGGCGAAAGGGCTCACCTGGCAGGACGTTGAGGCAGAGTTGGCTCGGCGGTTCAAGTAGGGGGTTGCGGATGAGGGATCCCAGGCCGATTCCGATGCAACAGATCCGAGCGGTGCTGTTTGATCTTGACGGCACGCTGATCGAGAGCGACGATCGCTGGGTGGGCAAGATCGCAGCGCGCCTGGCGTTCCTGCGCCGCGTCTGGCGGCGTGCCGATCTGGTCGCCCTCGCTCGCTGGATCGTCATGGCAGCCGAGACGCCCAGCAACTATCTGCTCTCCGCCGTAGAGCACCTGGGGCTAAAGACCTCTTTCTTTGGCCTGACAAACAGGCTGAGGCGGGCGCGGGGATTGGCCACACAGGACCAGTCCGCTACTGTCGAGGGCAGCCGAGAGCTGCTCGAGGCACTGCATGGGAGCTACAGGCTGGCCGTGGTCACGACACGCGCGAGGGCAGAGGCGCTGGCCTTTTTGGCGCACAGCGGCCTGGAGGCGTACTTTGAGGCGGTCGTCACGAGGCAGGACGTTCTGCGCATGAAGCCGCACCCGGAGCCGGTGCACAAAGCTGCGAAACTGCTCGACGTCACGCCCGAGGTGTGCCTGATGATCGGCGACACCACGAACGACGTCCTGGCCGCCCGTCGCGCCGGCGCCTATGCTATCGGGGTGCTCTCCGGGTTTGGCGAACGGCGCGAACTGGAGCGGGCGGGCGCCGACCTGATCCTGGAGCGCGCCGGTGAACTGCTGGCTGAGCCTTGCTTGCTCCCGTCTCCTAACTAGAACGAGCCCGGGGATGGGGATCCTCGGGCTCGTGCCAAATTCGCAGTGATTCAGCCGGCTGCCTGCTCCTCGTCCACATCCGCGTCTTGCTCTTCATCGGGGATTCGCCAGAACTTGTCCTGGGTCTCTACGCGATCGAAATAGAGCACACCGTCCAAATGGTCCAGCTCATGCTGGAATGCCTGCGCAAGAAGTCCCTCGCCGCTGTACCGCACCGGATGCCCATACTCATCCTGGCCCTTGATTACGACAGAGGTGGCCCGCTTGACCAGACCCTGATACCCAGGAACGGAGAGGCAACCCTCGACCATTTCCTCTTCGCCTTGCAGGCGAATGATCTCCGGATTGATGAGCACATAGTCTTCCTGCGGGGAGATCTCGTTACCCTCATCATCGATCTCAGCCGGCATGCCCACAATAAGGACCCGTTGAAGAACGCCTATCTGGGGCGCGGCGAGACCAACGCCCCCGGCATAGTCCATGGTATCGAACATGTCCTCCACCAGCTGTCGCACAGCCGGGGTAAAACGCGTGACCTTTTTCGATTTTTCCCTGAGAAGCGGATTCTCAGACGTAATGATCTCTCTAACTGCCATGCTCCGCCCTGTACCTCATGATTGTTAAGTCAACTCCTATATAATAGCCCCGGGCTAGCAGCTGTCAAGTTGCGGGGCATCGGAGGGCCTTGTTGACATGCCCCGTCCTGCAGCCTACATTTTCTCCAGAAACCAGGAGGGACAGAGCCTTGAAGAGACAGCACAACTCCCGGAATTGCTTTCTTTGTGGCGTAGATAATCCCATCGGCCTGAAGCTGGCTTTCTATGAACTGGACGACGGTCGCGTGGCAGCCCGCTTTACACCCGGCGAAGAGCACCAGGGCTATCCCGGCGTGATGCACGGCGGCATTGCCTGTGCGCTACTGGACGAGACTATCGGCCGCACACTCGAGAATCTCGATATCTGGGCGATGACGGTCGACTTGAACACGCGCTTTCTCAAGCCCGTCCCGTTGAACGAACCGATCACGGTTATCGGAGAGATGGTGCGATTGCGCAGCCGCACGATGGAAGGCAAGGGGGAGATCCGCCTGGAGGATGGCACCGTAGCCGTCGTTGCGGAAGCGCGCTACATCCGCCTCACGCAGGAAAAGATGGACGAGTTTCGCAACGAGCTGAGCTTTTGGCAGATCGTCGAGGAGGATCAGCAACAAGAGTCCGAAACGCAAGAGGCCCTGAGACGTATAGAGTCAGAGTAGCTGCAGGTGAGGAGGTGCCGTATGGAAAAGAACAATGCGGTCGTGCTCATTGTTGTGGTGGGCGTCCTTGCGCTGCTGGTCGGATGCGTCGGCGGCGCACTTGCCGGAGGCGTTGCCTCCTACTTTATCGCCGCGCGGGCAGAAACCTCGCAGATCGAGCAGCCAATGCCGAGGGTTACGCGCGAATACCAGGCTCCGATAGTGCCGCGCACACCGGTTGTTCCCGAATTCCACATGGAGACGGTGTACGCGCTGGTGACTGCCGTAACTACGGGCAGCCCTGCTGACCGCGCGGGCATCGAGGTCGGCGACATGATCACGCAGTTCGATGGTCAGGAGCTTCCCGAGGCCGGTCCCGCAGCGCTGATCACCGACTATGCGCCTGGCGATAGAATCACCGTTACCGTGCTGAGAGGTGCCGACGAGCTGGACCTCGCTGTCACTCTTGGTGAGAACCCCAATTCGCCTGGCAAGGCGTGGCTGGGCATCACCTATCAGGCGGTACCAGGGCACATGCAGCGTTTTGGCTGGCCTGATCAGGAGTAGCATGACATGGGGCCGCTCGCAGAAAAACGTCTACTTGACAGGCGGCGGCCCTGATACTAGAATGTAATTGTAAAGACGTTGAGCAGGAAGAGTACCTGCCAGGGTGCGGCACAGAGAGCCGGGATAAGGTGTGAGCCCGGCGCCGACATGGGCAGCGAATGGGCCTGGGAGTCGCCCCGTCGAATAGAGTAGATGGGGACGGAGACGCCACCGTTATCAGGGCAGACGATATCGAATCCTGTCGACGAGTGACAGGGATTCCGTATCTGCAGAGTGGGGCTGGCTCGCAAACATCCGCCATCACGGTGGATGTTTTTGTTTACAGGCCGGTCCAAAAAGGGTGGTACCGCGGGAGTGCTGGCTCTCGTCCCTACTGGGGACGGGGGCCTTTTTGTTTGGCCAGATCGTCGCCATGGCGCCCAGTAGCATGTGTCCGTCAGTACGCAGCACAAAGAAGGAGGATCTCGACATGCAGACGCAATTCCTGCTCACTCAGGACGATGTCCCTACCCGTTGGTACAATGTGGCACCGGACCTGCCGGTCCCAATGCCCCCAACCTTGCATCCCGGAACCTTGCAGCCTGTAGGCCCTGATGATCTCGCGCCGATCTTTCCCATGGAACTGATCATGCAGGAGGTCAGTCAGGAGAGGTACATCGACATTCCGGCCGAGGTGCGGGAGATCCTGCAGTTGTGGCGGCCGACGCCGCTGGTGCGCGCCTCCAGGCTGGAAAAGGCCCTCGGCACCCCCGCCAAGATCTTTTTCAAGTACGAGGGTGTGAGTCCGACGGGCAGTCACAAGCCGAACACGGCTGTTGCACAGGCCTACTACAACATGACAGCGGGCGTCAAACACATCACCACGGAAACGGGTGCAGGCCAGTGGGGTGCGGCTCTGGCCATGGCCACCAGCTTTTTCGACATCACGTGCAAGGTGTTTATGGTGCGCGTGAGCTATGATCAAAAGCCCGGCCGCCGCTCCCTCATGCGCATGTTCGGGGCCGAGGTCTATCCGAGTCCCAGCATGGAGACAGAGTCCGGACGCGCTATGCTGGCACAGGATCCAAACTCTGCAGGCAGCCTGGGTATGGCCATCAGCGAGGCAGTCGAGATCGCGATCAAGAACGATGACACCAAGTACTCGCTGGGCAGCGTCCTGAACCATGTACTCCTGCATCAGACGATCATCGGCCAGGAGACCATGATGCAGCTTGAGATGGCAGGCGCCGAAGCCGATGTCGTGATCGGGTGCGTCGGTGGCGGATCGAATTTCGGCGGCATCGCGCTGCCGTTCTACCATCGGAATGTGACCGATGGCACCAAGACACGGCTGGTCGGTGTAGAACCCATGGCCTGCCCTACCCTGACCAAGGGGCCCTATGCCTATGACTATGGCGACACGGCCAAGATGGCGCCCGTGCTCAAGATGAACACGCTGGGCCATGACTTTGTGCCTGCGAGCATCCATGCCGGCGGCCTGCGCTACCACGGCGTCGCACCGATCCTGGCGCTGCTGCACGAGCACAAAGCCATCGAGTCAGTCGCCTACTTCCAAATCCCGGTGTTCGAGGCCGCGGCGCTGTTCACCAGAACAGAGGGCATCCTTCCGGCACCCGAGTCGGCACACGCCATCCGTGCGGCGATCGATGAGGCGCTGGATGCCAAGGAAAAGCAGGAGGAGCGCGTCATCGTCTTTGAGCTGTCAGGACATGGATTCCTGGACACGTCGGCCTATGACAGTTATCTGGGCGGCAAGCTCACGGACTATGCCTATCCTGAGGAGAGCATCCGCAAGTCGCTGGAGAAACTGCCCAAAGTGGCCTTTTAGAGTCACTCTCGTTCGCAAAGGGCCGGCAGCGCGCTGCCGGCCCTATTCATACCTCTAGTAAGCGCCCGGCGGGTCCGACGGGTACGGCGGCAGGCCCTGCAGCGTTGCCCAGGCCGACATGACCTCGGCCACCAGAAAGAGCGAGCCAGTAGCCAGGATGAGATCTCCCGGGCGCGCAGCGGCCACAGCTTGGCGGAGGGCCTCCGCTGCGCTGGAGGCCATCTGGACCTCACGCTCCAACTCCAGTGCCATATCACGCAGCAGTTCTACACTGGCCGCTTTGGGGTGATTCGCCTCTGTCACATAGGCCTCTGCGACCGATGGCAGGAGCACTTCGAGCAGTTCTCCGGGGCGATGTGTGCGTCCGGCGCCAAAGATGAGCACGATCCGTTCATAGTCGAGATAGGTCGGCAACGACTTGATCAGCTGATTGATCGAGTAGGGGTTGTGTGCCCCATCGACAACGACAAGCGGCTCACGTGACAGCACCTGCATACGGCCGGGCCAATGCACCTGAGCCAGACCCTGCTGAACCGCCTCCACCGGGATCTCTATGCCTTGCTCGCGCAGCGCCTCGATTCCGGCGATCGCGGTACAGGCGTTCTCCAGCTGGAACTCGCCCAGGAGGGGTAGGAAGAGGTCAGGATAGTCCGGCTTGCGCCCGTTGCCGCGCCGGTAGACAGCCAGATGCTGTCCCCCCGGACCTCTGCTGAGCACGCGCCAGCGCCAGTCTGATTGCACCAGTGTGAGAGCGGCCCCCTGCCGCGTAGCTGTCTCACGGATAACTCGAAGAGCCGGAGCCCGTTGCGGCGCACTGATAACGGGAACCCCTGGCTTGATGATGCCTGCCTTTTCACCGGCTATCTCGGCCAGGGTCGAGCCCAGCATCCCCACATGATCGATACTGATGGAGGTGATCAGCGAGACCAGCGGGTGGATAACATTGGTCGCATCGAGCCGCCCCCCCATGCCGACCTCAAACACGCCGACATCGACCGCTGACCGGGAGAAATGCCACATGGCCAGCGCAGTGATCGTCTCAAATACCGAAATCAGTGGACGGCTCGCCAGCAAGGGGAGGATCCCCTCCACAAGCTCAACCAATTGCGCTTCGCTGATTGGCTCGCCCTGCAGCCGAATGCGCTCGCGGAAGGTGTGCAGGTGCGGGGAGGTGTACATGCCGGTGCGATAGCCCGCAGCCCGCAGGATCGCGTCCACCATCGCGGTGGTAGAGCCCTTGCCTTTGGTGCCCGCAATGTGGACCGTGGCATACGACCGGTGCGGCGATCCCAGCTGCTCCAGCAGTTCCTCCACCCGTGCCAGGCGCCAGTCACGCTGAGCGTAAGGTGTCCCGCGATCGCGTTCAAAATCTGCGCGGTCCAGAATGGCCCGCAGTGCTTCCAGGTAGCTGAGCATCGTCTCTCCTTGCCAACACCGTGACGCGCGACCGCTATTCTAGTGCAGGCCGTGCACAGCGACAACAAAACGCCGGCGTGATCCATGTGGTACAGAGTCAGAGACAGCCACAGGCGCGAGAATCTGCGCCCATGTCCCTCTTGACCCCCATCGAGCGATTCACTACACTGGCGTGGTGCACACGGATACCTACACCGATCACAGGAAACGTGTAATGTCTCTCCGGCATCTGTTTTTCGTCATAATCGCACTGCTCACAGCCCTCGTGCTGGCCAGTTGTGGCTCGTCGGCACTGCTGGGCGAGGTGGAAATACGTCCTGGGGCGATCTCGCCGAACGCAGACGGCGACTCGGATGTCGCAGAGATCCAATACTCTGTCTCGCGCACGGCGTTTGTCTCGATCTATCTTGTCGATGCCCAAGGCGGCAGGCACGATCTGCGGGTGAACGAGCGTCGCTCCAAGGGCGAACGCACCATCTACTTTGGTGGCGTTATCGACGGAACCCTGCTGCCTGATGGGGAGTATCAGATCGTGTTCGAGGCTGTGGACACGCGCGGGCGCTCCGATAGCGTCGCATCGTCCATTGTGCTCCAGGACGGTGACCCCGTGCCACTCGCGATCGAGAATCTCCGTGTCTATCCCGATAGCTTTACGCCGAACCGCGACGGCATCGGCGACCGCGTCAGCATCGGGTACAGTCTGAGCAAAGAGGTCGTCAGGGTGGAAGCGTATCTCCTGGGCGCAGACGGCGCCAGGTATCCGGTGCCTGAAGACAAAATCCGAGAGGACGGCGCCGCGGGCACACACGAGCATGACTATGACGGCGGCATCGACATGGGGGCCTCTCCCCCGCCCGATGGCAACTATACCGTCGTCGTGCGCGCAGTGGATGCCGTGGGAAACGTCGCAGAGGAGCGGGCGAGCCTTACCATCGAGGAAGGCGGCGTGCCCCTCGTTGAAATCATCAACCGCGCGGCCATCTTTGAGCCCTCGATTCTGCCGCTCCACAGCACGCTCTACTTTACCTGTACAGTCAAGAACACAGGCAGGGTGCCGGTGCGCACCAAAGGCCCGGAGCCGGGAACCATCTACTCCACCCGTGAGAACTTTAACTCCCTGGAAGAGTACGAAGAGCCGGGGTTGTTCCGAGTTGGCCTGGACTATGAGGGCAACAGCGCAGGCAGAGTGTTCCCCTTCCGCTGGCAGCTTGGCATGGACGATGAGCTCACGCTGGTGGATACGATCGCCGGGCCACAGCTCTATCTCATGCCCGGGCAGACCGTCGTTGTCACCGGCGGCCTCACCGTCGACGATATTCCGGTCAAGGATGCCCCCTACTACTGGCTCGGGCTGATCCACGAACAGGTGTGGATCGTCCAGGACAGGATCTCGCCCACCCAGATCGCCATTGGCTATTAGCGAGGCGCATGGTGGACCTGGGTATCGTCGTTGTTAGCTACAACACCCGGCAACTGACCGCAGACTGTCTGCGATCTGTCTATGAGGCACTGGATTGTGAGAGTTTGGCCGCCCAGGTATGGGTGGTCGACAACGCCTCGAGCGACGGCAGCGCGGCGATGATCGGCGAGGTCTTTCCACAGGCGCAGTTGATCGTTAGCCCCGAGAATCTGGGCTTTGCGCGTGGCACGAACCTGGGCATCGACGCCATGCTGCGATCACCGGACCCTCCACGCCACGTGCTCTTGCTGAATCCTGACACGCTGGTCAGGCCCGAAGCCCTCACGCAGATGGTGTCGTTCCTGGATGCCCATCCAAAAGTTGGCGCTGCCGGCGCCCGGCTGACCTACGGGGATGGCTCCTTTCAGCACGGCGCCTTTCACTTTCCCACGCTCCTGATGACCTTTTTCGACTTTTGGACGATCAATCACCGCCTGATCAACTCGCGCCTGAATGGCCGGTACCCGCAGCGTCTCTACGAGGCCGGTGAGCCTTTCCCCATCGACCATCCTCTGGGGGCAGCGCTCATGATCCGGCGAGAGACCCTCGCGCAGGTCGGACCGCTCGATGAGGGCTTTTTCATGTACTGCGAGGAGATCGACTGGTGCATCCGCGCCAGGAGGGCGGGATGGGCGGTGTATTGTGTCCCACGCGCACACATCGTACATCTGGGGGGACAGAGCACCGGGCAGTTTCGGGATCGCATGTTCGTCGCCCTCTGGCGCAGCCGGTTTCGGCTCTTTGAAAAGCACTATTCCCGTGGCTACACCGCCGCGGTCCGGTTGATCCTCAAGGCAGGCCTCGCCCGCCGCGCCCGGCAGGTGCGACAGGCGCTGGCAGAAGGAGCCATCGACCAGGAGGCCGCCGGCATACAGCTTGCTGCCTACCAGACTGTTCTGGAGCTCTAGCGTGACCGAGATCACCGCCGCCGTTCTGGCCAGCAACAACGAGTCCATCATCGCGCGCTGTTTGAAGAGCGTCTCGTGGGCAGACAGATTGCTCGTGATCCTGGACGACAGGAGCACCGATCGAACGGCAGAGATCAGCCGCAATCTGGGTGCCCGTGTCGTCAAAAACCGCTTTGAGAACTTTAGCCAGCAACGCAACTTTGGCTTTGAGCAGGCCGAGACAGAGTGGCTTTTCTACATCGACTCGGATGAAGAGGCGACGGAGGCGCTGGCTCGGGAGATTCGCCAGGCCATGCGGGATCCGTGCCGGGCCGGCTGGTGGGTCCCCAGACGGAACTTTATCTGGGGCCGGGAGACGCGCCATGGAGGCTGGTACCCGGACTATCAGCTGCGGGTCTACCGCGTATCCTGTGCGCGCTATGACCCGGAACACCCGGTCCATGAGGTGGTGCTGCTGCAGGGCGAAGCAGGGTACCTGCTGGAGCCGCTCATCCATCACAACTATGCCACGATGGAGCAGTTCGTCGCCAAGCAGGAGCAGTACGTGGAACTCGAGGCCGGCAACAGGCTGCGCGCAGGCGTGCGGCCCAAGCCCTGGACGCTGTACTCACAGCCGGTACGCGAGTTCTGGCGCTACTATGTGCGGCTTGAAGGCTATCGCGATGGGTGGCATGGCCTCAAGCTCTGTGCTCTGGTGTCCTACTACTATGGCTATCGCGTGACCGCCCGCCTCACTGAGATGCTCCGGGAACGAGAGGCCCCTGCCAGCTGAGAAGCAAAAAGGGGGTGGGGACAGACCCCACCCCGCACAGTGACGTTACTTTTGCTAGATCAGCTCGGGCAGCAACAGGCCATAGCCCCCATCGCGCCGCCGGTACACCACGCTATAGTTATTGGTGGCCACATTGTAGAACACGAAAAAGTCGTGCCCAAGCAGCTCCATCTGCTCGATCGCCTCTTCCACTTCCATGGGTCGTGTCTGGAACGTCTTGACCCGAACCAGGCTGTCGAGCTCCTGCTCCTCATCCGGTGCCAGCGCCTCAACAATCTGGTCCTCAGCGCGCTCCGCACCCCGGCGGGCGCGCGACTGCCAATGCTTACCCTTGTAGTTCCTGATCTGCCGTTCCATCTTATCCATTGCTGCGTCGATCGAGGAGCGCATGTCTCCAGATCGCTCCTCTGCTCGCAGCACGACGCCGCGATTCGACCGCAGCGTAATCTGCGCAACCTGGCTGTCTTCGGCACTGCGCGTGTTCTGCACCACCAGATCGACCTCGGCCGCAGACACATCGGGAAAATAGCGCTCCAGCCTATTCACCTTGCGCTCTACGTATTCGCGGAGCGAGTCTACTGAGGCGAGCCCTTTGCTCTTGACAGAGACCTGCATATTGGAGCCTCCTTGCAATATCGGGCATTGAGCCGAGGACACCGTAAATGCTCAAGCCCCCTGTGATGGCAGCCAGACCGATTCAACCGGCCTGTCTGTGACAAAATGGTATCATCTCGCCTGGCCGCTGTCAATGATTAGCGCCCACCAGCCGCTCCTGGAGCCCGAAAACCCGCGACCCAGCACCGCATTCGCCAGACAGTACCACTACCGCTGGCATCAGCAGCGAGTGTAACTACTACCTGTGGCATTGCCAGGAACATTCTGAGTTGTGCAGCATGTACACATGACTTTTACCACTTGCGTTAGCGGAAAATCGGGTCTATACTCACCGTACCATCAGAATTTGAGCGCGCAGTCAACAGTGCCGTGCAGCGAGGCCGGGGCCTCGTATTGCTGCGGCACTCTTTTTTGTCGGTGGTCGCGCCAAAAGGGAAAAAGGCTCAACATGAAAGCACTGGCCAATAGTGTCAAAGGCATAGACAGGTCGCCCATCCGCTTCATCCTGGATCGCGCTGCTGCCTATCCGGACGCTGTCCACCTGGAGATTGGCCAGCCAGACTTTGATCCGCCGGCGCACGTGATAGAGGCCGCCGTCAATGCTGTGAGATACGAGTATACGGGGTACACCGCCAACTCGGGCATGCCGGCCCTGCGCGAGGCGATCGTCGTCAAGCTCGCTCGTGAGAACAACATCCACGTCACGCCTCAGAACGTCATGGTCACGGTCGGTGCGATGCAGGCGGTCTACTCCACGATGACCGTCCTGCTGAATCCCGGAGACGAGATTCTGCTGCCCGATCCCGGATACGGCAATTTCGCCATGGCAGCGCGCCTGAACCACGCAATCCCGCGATTTTACCCAACGCTTGCCTCTCTCGACTTTGAACCTGATCTGAGCGCGCTTGAGGAGTTGGTGAACGAGCGCACCCGCGTCCTGTTCATCAATAGCCCTTCCAATCCGACTGGAGCCGTCTATTCTGAAGCGACGATGCGCGCCTGTCTCGATTTCTGCCGGCGCCACGATCTCTATCTGGTGTCGGATGAGACTTATGACCGGCTGGTATTCGAGGGGGAGCACATCTCACCCGCGCAGTGGGACGACGAAGGCCGTATGGTGAGCATCTATACCACCAGCAAGTCCTATGCCATGACCGGCTGGCGCGTGGGCTATGCGGTCGCGAATGAAGAGATCATCGCAGCCCTCAGCAAGATTCAGGAGCCGACCACATCGTGTGTGAACACGGTCGCTCAGCACGGCGCGATCGCGGCGCTGCTTGGTCCGCAAGACTGCGTAGACACCATGCGTGCCGAGTACAGGCGGAGGCGAGACCTCGCCGTTGAGCTGGCACTGGACAATGAACTCTCCGTCTCCTACCCTCGCGGCGCTTTTTACATGCTCGCCGATATCTCCGCGCAGCCGAAAGACTCGATCAGCTTCTGCTGCGATCTCCTGGAAGCCGAGCACGTCGCGGTCGCGCCTGGGCGCAGCTTTGGCGAGCGGTGCGACGGGTATGTGCGCATCTCGCTATGCGCAGACGAAGCCTCGCTTCAGGCCGGCATCCCTCGCCTGGCAGCCTATCTGCATCGCGTCTCAGACGCAGCCCGAGAGGGCTCTTTAGCTTGCGCCACAGCCGGAAGCTAGCCCCTCCTGATGACGCCCAGGACATCCACGTACGATAAGCCGTCCATCTCCAGGCCCGCGTGACTTGCCGCGGATCACCGGTGCCTTGCCTGGCGAATCTGGGCAGGCGCCGTACTGATTCGCCTGGGCCGCCCGCGTGTTCGGCAGGCTACGGGCCATCATCAATCGCCCGTCAAGGGACCCCGCTGATTGCGCAGGTAAGCACACGTGCCAGGTGTCCGACACTGCCCCTGGGGCGCCGATTGACAGGCGTCGTTGTCACCCATATAGTGCCTGTCGCAGAAAACCGGAGGCGACTGTGGATACTGTCATTGTCACAAAGGGACTCTCACGCCAGTTTGGCGAGAACTGGGCTGTGCGTGATCTCAATCTCTCGGTAGCGCGCGGCCAGGTGTTTGGATTCCTTGGGCCCAACGGTGCGGGCAAGACGACAACGGTCCGTCTCCTCAATGGCCTTCTTCAGCCCTCAGAGGGCGCCGCTTCGGTGCTCGGGATGGACCCCGCCACCGATGGCGCTCAGATACGGGCGCGCGCGGGCGTGTTGACGGAGAATCCAAGCCTGTATGAAGCGCTGACGGCTCGTGAGAATCTGCGTTTCGTGGGTCATGTCTACGGTGTGCCCGAAAAAGTGCTGCCGGGCCGCATCGATGCATTGCTGACACGTTTCGGCCTCCAGGACCGCGCCGATGACAAGACAGGGGCCTACAGCCGCGGTATGAAGCAGCGCCTCGCCATCGCGCGGGCCCTGCTGCACGACCCCGAGATCCTGTTCCTGGATGAACCCACGTCCGGGCTCGATCCGGCGGCATCGAGAGATGTACAGGACATGGTGCAGGAACTGGCGCAACGGCATGGCCATACGATCTTTATGTGCACCCATAACCTGGTTGAAGCAGAAAAGCTGTGCGACCTAGTAGGAGTGATCCATCGCGGCAGTCTGCGCGCCATCGGCTCGCCGGCGCAACTGGCGCGAGAGCTCTGGCGGAACACGCTCATCGAGATCGACCTGAACGGCCCCCCTGACGATTCAGTGCGACAGGCCGCGCAGAACCAGCGGGGTGTGGTGGGCATGGAAATAGAGGGTGATCTGTTGGTCGTCGAGGTCTCCGACATTGAGGTCACACCATCGCTCGTCCAGACCATTGTGGCTGCTGGCGGCCAGATCTATGGCGTGCGCAAGCGAGATCACGGACTGGAGGATGTGTATTTCGCCCTCGACAACCTCGAAAAGGGTAACACACATCCGGAGAGCAAGGCCAATGCGTGACTGGAACTGGCGCGGCATGTGGGCGATTGTGGCCAAGGATCTGACCCAGGTACGGCAGAACACCATGGTTTGGCTCCCGATGGTGATTTTGCCGGTCATCCTGCAGATCGTGCTGCCTCTCGTCATGATCCTGCTTCCGCAGATCGTGGGCGAAGCGGCGATGGACATGCAGGAAGTCGAACCCCTGCTCGCGATGATCCCCGCCGGGTTGATCCCTGTAGCGGAGAATTCGTCGCCGGAGGCGGTCTGGATCATCCTGACCTCGTGCTATATGTTCGCCCCCTTTTTCCTGATCATACCCCTGATGGTATCCTCGATCCTGGCTGCTGACAGTATCGTGGGGGAAAAAGAGCGCAACACGCTGGAGGGGCTCCTGTACACGCCGCTCACCGATCAGGAGCTGTACGTCGCCAAGACGCTGGTGTCCATTCTGCCCGCCTTGACGATCACACTGGTCTCATTCGTGCTGTACACGATCGTTGTCAATGCGGCCGGCTATGCGGTGGTGGGCCGGATCTTTTTCCCCACCCCGATCTGGTGGCCCCTGGTCTTTTGGCTGGCACCCGCCCTGTCCGTGGCCGGCCTGGGTGTGACGGTGCTCATCTCCTCCCGGGCCAAAACGTACATGCAGGCCCAGCAGGCGGGCGGCCTGCTTGTGCTGCCCATTGTCGCCTGGATGGGCGCTCAAGCCACGGGAGCCTTCTTCATGGGGCCCGGACTGCTCATGTTGGTGGGGCTCTTTGTCTGGGCTCTCGGGTTGTGGCTGATCTGGATCGGCTCCAAGACGCTGTCGAGAAGCAACCTGATCTCGCGAGTCTAGCGACGCTTACGCCATAAAGGATGGTAGGGTGCCCCATGCTCGATAACCACGAACGCCTTGTCCGCGAACTGACAGAGTCTTACACCCGTGAGTTCAGCAACTCTGGCAAGAGCCATCTGCGCAGCCTGGATGTCCTGGTGGACGGGATCAGCCATGGAGCGCGGACCCACCAGCCCTATCCGCTGCGGGTGCAGTCTGCTCAGGGGGCCTGGATCACCGATATCGACGGCCACCGTCTGGTAGATTACTGGCAGGGCCATTACGCCAACATCCTGGGGCACAACCCGCCAGAGATCACCGCACACCTGATTGAATCCCTTCAAGCCGACTATGGCCTGCAGACGGGCTTGCCTGAGGAGCAGGAGATCGCGTACGCAAGCCTCCTCGCGGAGACGACGGGCGCCGAGCAGGTGCGGCTAACGACATCGGGCACTTTGGCGACCATGTACGCGCTAATGATCGCGCGCGCCCACACCGGGCGCAAGATCGTGGTCAAGGTGGGCGGCGGCTGGCATGGCGCAAATCCGCTGGCGCTCAAGGGCGTCGGACACAGCGATTCAGGTTTCGATGGGGTGGACTCTGCCGGTGTCTCGTCAGCGACCGATGACGAGATTATCGTCACGCGCTTTAACGATCCGGAAGCGCTCGAGGACGTTTTCGCTCAGCATGGTGACCGCATCGCCGCATTCATATTCGAGCTGTGCCCCAGCATCGCCGGCTTTATCCCCGCCACCGGAGAATATGTGCAGACGGCCCGGCGCCTGACGGAGCGATACGGGGCTGTGCTCATTCTGGATGAGGTCATCACCGGATTCCGCTACTGCGCGTCGGGTGCGCAGAGCCTGTACGGCGTGCAGGCCGACCTCTCCACCTACGGCAAAGTGATCGGCGGGGGCATGCCCGTGGCCGCCGTCACCGGGCGTGCCGACTTGATGTCTTTGACCAGTGACTATGCCTCTCCACGGGTGTGGTTCAACGGCGGAACCTACTCCGCCCATCCCCTGTCTCTGACCGCCGGCCTGGCCATGCTCCGCTACCTCATTGCGCATAAGGACACGGTTTACGATGGACTGGGGCGCACAGGTGCGGACTTGAGGCGGCGGGTTGAGCAGGTATTCGCCTCGCGCGGCATACTCGCGAAATGCTCAGGCGGTGGAAACGACGTTATCAGATCCAGCTCACTCAGCAGCGTTTACTTTCCAAGGCAGGCCGATCTGGAGCCGCAAGGCCCCGACGACCTCAATGATTCAGCCCTGTGTGATCAGGTGCTACGCGAGAAGGTGCTCAAGCTGGGGTTGCTGCTGCAGGGAGTGAATGTCGTTCACGGGCTGGGAGCCCTATCCACCGCACACGGAGAGCCAGAGCTTGCGCTCACCTGCGAGGCCTACGATCGCGTGGCCCAACAGATCAAGACCGGGCACATCGATCAGTAGGCGTTGCGGTCGCCCCGCAGGATGTTGATGAACGTGCGCATAATGATCTTGAGATCAAATAAGAACGACCAGTTCTCGACATAGTACAGGTCGTACTTTGTGCGCTCCACGATGCTGGTGTCGCCGCGCAGCCCGTTGACCTGGGCCCAGCCAGTCATTCCAGCCTTTTCCGCGTGGCGCTCCATGTAACGGGGCACCACCTGCCGGAATTGCTCCACGAAAACCGGGCGTTCCGGACGGGGGCCCACCAGGCTCATCTCCCCCAGAAGCACATTGATCAGCTGCGGCACCTCGTCCAGAGATGTGCGCCGCAGGATACTGCCAAACCGCGTCTTGCGAGGGTCATCCGCCGTCGCCCAGACGGGCCCCGATTGCTGCTCCGCGTCAACCCGCATCGACCGGAATTTGAGCATCGGGAAAGGTTTGCCATCCAGGCCCACCCGCTCCTGGGCGTAGAAAACAGGGCCTTTGGACTCGAGCCGGATGAGCGCGGCGATCAGCATCAGGAAAGGCGACAGGATCACCAGACCGGCGGCGCTTACCGCGATATCCATCGCCCGCTTGACTGAGCGCTTCCATCCGCGGAGCGCCACGTCGCGCACCGAGAGCATCGGCAGGCCGTCCAGATCAGAGATAGCCACTTCTGAGGCCATGATCTGGAACAGGTCAGGAAAGATGCGGACCATGGCGCGTTCCGCCTCGCAGACCGACACCATCTCCATCAGGTCTTCGTGCGAAGCACTGGCGAGAGCGATAATGACCTCATCGACGCGATACTCGCGAATCAGGCGGCCAAGCTCGCTCTGGGATCCCAATACCGGCAGCCCTGCCACATCCTGTGGGCCATCGGCGGGGCCAACAAACCCCACCAGGCGATATCCCAGTCGGGAGGTCGTCGTCTTTTGCAGGATCATCCGGGCGATCTCTCCCGTGCCAACCAGCAGCAACCGCTGAGGGTTTCTCCGCCGCACCAGGTCACCAATGCGCCCGGTGATGAGGCGCCCTATGGTGATCAGGATCACGGAGAGCGCCCAGTCATAGATGATCAGCCCGCGTGTGAGCCCCTGATCCGTATGCAACGTCAGGAAACTCAGTGCGGTCGCCAGCAGGGTGGCAATTGAGACAGCACTGAGGATGCGGTAGAACAGGTCGATCCGTGACCCGCCCGCTCTGCCGTGATACAGGCGATAGAAAAAGAACGATATCCCTACGGAGAACACATGGATCACAAGTTGCCGTGTGTATACCGCAAAGGGGGCCAGGTGCAGCGGTGTGGGAATGGGTACTCTGGCGCGGAGCTCATAGGCCAGATAGTAGGCCAGCGCCGCCATAATCAAGTCTACGGCGACCACGAGCATCGTGAGCAAGAGGTTGGATCGCTTTGCCATGGCTATCCTACGCAGAGGCGACGCGGCGCCGGCCGGCGGGCCGCAGCCTGTTGGTGACCGTTGCCCGGGATCGCAGCAGGGCAACCCCCAGATCGACGGCCCAGTTTACGGGCGCCGGGTAGTGGTCTCGATAGTACTTGTCGTGAAAGATCTTCATCGCATCATAAAAGGCTGCGGTGGCCTGGGTGGCATTCTTGCGGCTCGCAGCCCCTTTCACATGCAGCACCGTCACGGCAGGATAATAGTGGACGCGCCAGCCGTTCGCCTTGATGCGGTAACAGAGATCGAGATCCTCACCATACATAAAGAACCGCTCATCCAGCAATCCCGCCTGTTGCAGTGCTGTACCACGCATCAGCATGAACGCCCCCACAACGGCATCCACATCCGTCTCGACCATCTCGTCCAGATAGGTCATGTTGTAGCGCCCAAAGCGTTCACTATCGGGGAAAAGCCTCGGCAGGCCCAGGAGGTGGTACAACGAGACTTCAGGCGTGGGAAAACTCCGCCGGCATGCGCGGTCCAGAGAACCGTCGCGCCGCACGAGTCTCGGCCCGATAACGCCGATATCCGGGTGCTGGTCCATGAAATCGACCAGCGTGTCCAGGGCATCGGGAGGCAGAATCGTGTCAGGGTTCAGCAGGAGGGCGCAGGCTGGATGCGCGATGGAATCATCCGTGCACCCGAAACCCAGGGCGCGCAGGCCGATGTTGTTTGCGTAGGCATAGCCTCCGTTATACGCGCTCGGAATCAACTCGACCCACGGATAGGCATCGCTCACCATCGCCACGCTGCCGTCGGACGAACCATTGTCCACTACAATGACACGATAGGGATGATGCCTCGTCGAGGCCGCGATGGAATCCAGACAACGACCGAGATCCTCGCAGGTGTTATAGTTGACGATGACGATTCCCAGGGCGCTCAATGCTGAATCTCCATGATCAGGACTGAATACCAGGCCAAAGCAAAAGGGCTGCGCTGTAGACTACCATTGGCGCTTGGCCCAATCCCCCGGCGGGGCGTTTCTGCGTCTCCAGTGAACACCCACCGGATAACCCACCATCTTGGCCACGTCACCCGCCACCCGCAGGAAGACGGCCAGTGCCAGCGCCAACGGTCGCCTCAGCGGTTCCATCTCACCCAGCACGGGCCACACGCGCTTCAACGGGGACCACGCGAGGACGCCCAGCACACCTGCCAGGGCGATCCATCCTGCCGGATGCAGTGTCGCCAGCACGATGGCCACCGGCAGCGCCAGGAGATAGGTCGCGTACCGCATCAAGTGCCGGTACCGCCAAAAGTCAGCCTTACCATCCCCTCGGGCGTACCGGTAATACTGCTTCAGATAGGCCTTGAGGGTGCCACGCGGGCGGAAATACACCCTCGCATCGGGCGCAAAGGCAAAGCAATAGCCAGCATCCGCCAGGCTAAAGTCAAAGAGCAGATCCTCACAATAGTCCAGCCACTCCGGATAGCCACCCACCTGTTCCCAGGCCTCACGACGGAAGGCCACCGAACGAGATGAGGGGTAAAAGTGCTCCGGGTCGATCTCCTGAAGCGACGGGAGCGTGACCGCGCCCAGGACATGCTCAAAAAAGCTACGGTGCTCGGGAACAAAGAACCCACTCACGACGTCGGGACCGGGTTCGCTCGAAAACGGCGCCAGGAGTTGTTCCAGCCAGTCAGGCTCCAGTCGGACCCCGGCGTCGGTCACCGCAATGATGGGCCCGGCAGCCTCCGAAATCGCGAGGTTACGCCCCTGAGAGATGTTCGCCCCCGGCCTCGCCAGCACGCGCATGACAAAAGGCGCGCTCTGGGCAAAGGACTCGAGTATGGCCAGCGTGCCATCCCGCGAGCCGCCATCGACGATGACAAGTTCGTCGGGGCGTCTGGTCTGCTCGGCCATGGAGTCCAGCAGCCGCCCGATCGAGGCCGATTCGTTCAGCACCGTCGCCACAACTGAGACGCGCTCCGCCATAGAGCCCCTCCTGTGCGGCCTATTATAGATGGCACCGCTAGAGGCGCCAATCCTTGAGCGACGCGCTGTGCGAGGGCGCCTGCTGTTACAGGCAGAGTCCGAACGGGCGGAAATCGCGCGGTGTTGAGCGAGACGCAGCCCGCTGAAAAGAGGCCGAAGGAAGACAGGGTGAGTGGACGATACCCCGCCATCGTCAATCCGGGGCTATTTCAATAACAGCGACTGCCACCACCAGCAGTCTGATCCACGCGCTGCGTCAGTTCGTACAGTGCCGTTGCGGATCGGGCCGCAGGAGGTACATACCGTCCCAGGAAGAAGGCCAGTATCGCGGTGAGCATCCGCAGGCCGTATGCTGCGCTTCCGCTGGCGTTACGCCGTGACCATATCTCCCTGTTCGTAAGGCGCCCATAGCTGCGGCTGGTATACAGGCGCCCTGCCATCCAGCAATACATACGGCGCGATCCTGTTGGCCAGCGCGCCCTTCAGCCCGGCATGGTTCAACTCTCCAAGGTTCCCCTGCCGGCGCCGGGCCACAATGCGCTCCGCCGATTTGCGGCCGATCCCGGGCACCCGCATCAGGTCACGCACGTTGGCGGTGTTGAGCTCGATAGGAAAGCGCTCGGGATGCTGGCGCGCCCAGAGGGTCTTTGGGTCGGCGTGTACGGGAAGGTTGCCTGTGCCGTCGAAACAGAGCTCATCCACCTGAAAGCCATAGTCATGCAGCAGGAAATCTGCCTGATACAGCCGGTGCTCTCTGACCAGAGGCGTGGGCGGGTGGTCCTCCAGCGGCGTGTCCGAGATGGGCTGGAAGGCGCTATAGTAGGCCCGGGCCAGGCCAAGGTCGCGGTACAGAGAGGCGCTCGTCTGCAGGAGTTCAGCATCAGATTCTCCTGCGGCCCCCACCACAAACTGCGTGGTCAGGCTGACCCAGCGCGGGGATTCCCGTCTCACGCGATCGGCCACCGCGAGATACGCCAGCAGATCCTCATAGCGCTTGTCGGGGCTGAGCAGCCCCACACGCGACTGGTTGGGCGCCTCGAGATTGGTGGATACCCGGGACGCCAGCCTCACAGACTCCTCGATGCTGGCCAGGTCCGTTCCCGGCAGTATCTTGAGGTGGAGGTAGCCGCCAAACTGGTAACGGCGCCTCACCAGATCCGCCGTCGCCAGCATGCGCTCCGTGGCCGCGACGGCATTGCCGCACACACCCGAGCTCAGAAACAGGCCTTCGACGCGGCCCGAGCGCGCGAGATCGGCAAACAGGCGGGCAAGCTCGTCAGGCTGAAACGCCGTACGGCGGACATCGCGATCCCGCCTGAATGCGCAATACGCGCAGTTGTTCTCACAGACATTGGACTGGAGCACCTTGAGCATGCGGATGCGTTTGCCGTCCGGCCTCACCGCTGGATAGATCCACTGGTCGATCCCGCCGGGCACCCGCCCACCACCAGGGCTGCAACCGCGCTCCGTATCCCATGTCGCCGCCTGGCCCAGCAAGTCTACCTTCTGCCACAGGTCCATGCTGCACTCTCCGCCCCATCGCACTTGTCTTGTCTTGAACACAATATAGCACAAATGTTCTATTTTCTCAAGGGGCAAGGCAGGATCGGTTGCACGCTCCGAGGGGGAAGGTTCAGGAGCAGAGAGCGCTATGCAAGGTTGCGGCGCTATCTGAGTGCGGCGCGGCAGCCGACAGTCAAACGGAGCCCATCGTAGCTCACGTGCGTCCGCCGCTAAACGTCTCGATGGCCTGCAGACGCTCCCGGTAGATGCGATGCCGGCCCGCATCGGGCTCGAATACGCGGTCGACTCGTACCAGTGCCTCGACGCCCTCTTGCAGGGTGTCAAAGGCGCCGATGCCCAGGCCCGCGAGAATTGCGGCACCCAGAGCTGCAGATGGTCCAATCGCGGGACGCTCCACGGGCCGGCCCAGAACATCGGCGCAGAGCGATGCCCATCGATCGGTCCGCGCACCCCCGCCCGTCACACGGTAGCGGCTGATCTGGAGTCCCCTGGATTCCAGCCTGCGCTGAAGCTGTGCATTCTGCAAGGCGACGCCTTCGAGCATCCCCTTGATCAGCTCGCCTCGAGTAGTCTCCAGGGTCAGTCCCTGAACGGTGCCCGCCCGGGCTGTGTCGGATCCGTGCGGCGGTCGAACCAATAGTGGGGAAGGGGCCTCAGGCATCTCCTCCAACAGCGTCCTGTACAGGCTCAAACCTCGCCTGGCGGACTCTCGTTGCTCCAGGGGTGTGATTTCGTTACTGAACCAGCGCAGCCAGGCACCGCCTGCGCGGACATAGCCATCCGCCAGCAACAGATCTGGAGCAACGTGACGTTCAATGTTCACCCCTTCACGCAGAAAGAGCGACAGCAGGGGGACGGGGTGGAACACCGCGGTGAGGTGCACAGCCGCCCCCAGGCTGAGGACAGCCATTCGGTCATTCAGAGCCCCCACACCCAAAGCCTGGCACGCCAGATCATGCCCGCCGAGCACGATAGTCAGCCGTGGCGACAGTTGAAGTTCCTGAGCCACCCTGCCAGAGATCGTTCCGACGGGCGTGCCTGACTCTGCCACAACAGGCATTTTGGCGGGAGAGAGGCCGCAACTCGCAAGGATCTCTCGTGACCAGGCCTTTTGATGCATATCAAAGCACAGCGTGCCGCCAGCCAGAGAGTAATCGCAGGTTGTGGCGCCGCCAAGGAGATGGGCGACGACCCCGCCAATCAGCGCAAAGCGCCAGGTCGAACTGTACAATTCTGGTTGCATGCGGCGCAGCACACACAGCCTGGAGAACGTGGTTGAACGATCCGGCACCTGTCCGGTGATGTCGTAGACCCGCTCCTGGCCGTATTTGGCCAGCAGCTGGGCCACAACCTGGTCATCGGCTTCATTCCCCACCAGGAGACACCCGGCAAGGACGCCGCCATCTCGGGAAAGGGGTACAAAAGCGTCCCCGACCGACGATACCGCCAGGGCATCTACGGGGTCTGCGTGTGTGCGTTGTGCCGCTTCTCTAAGCACAGCCGCGACCCCCGCCCAGATGCCGCGCACATCCAACTCGCACGCGTCGACATGCGCAGCGGGGCCATAGCCACGGCCGACGTCGGCTAGCAACGTCCCGTCTGTCGACACGACCAGCGCTCTGCACCCCGACAGCCCGATATCCAGCCCGAGCAGGCTCACGATTTCCCCCGTGTCTGGCATCACTCTTTCGCTGATCCCTTATGACAAGCGTAGCAGCTTTTGATATGTCAATCAAGAGCCACGCACTCGCCGCGCCCCTCGGCGTATGCTATAATCGCTGCCATCGATATTGCCATTCCTATCGTGGTGAGGAGTGTGAGTTGCCGTCCGCAGAGCGCCTCTTTTGGCAGGATCCCTATCGTATAGAATTTCACGCCAACGTGACGCGTCGTCTCGAGGAGTTGGAACAGTCTGCCGTGATACTGGACCGTACCTGCTTCTATCCGACTTCCGGGGGCCAGCCTCACGATACCGGCAGCCTCAATGAGGCACGCGTGCTTGATGTCCTTGAGAACGACGGCGAGATCATCCATGTTCTAGATAGACCGCTGCATGACGACGCGGTCGTCGGGCGCATCGACTGGCCCAGGCGGCAGGATCACATGCAGCAGCATGCGGGCCAGCATCTCCTTTCGGCGGCCTTTCTGCGCCTGATAGGGGCGGCTACCGTTTCCTTTCACCTGGGGGCAGAGGAGAGCACGATCGATATCGACTGCAAGTCTCTGAGCACGGAGCAGGTCGATCAGGTCGAGGAGTACGCCAACCAGATCGTGCTGGCCAACACGGCGATAATCGCGAGGCAGTACACACAGGCAGAGCTGGCGGGCATCCCGCTGCGCAAGCCACCCACTGTGGAGGGGCTGGTTCGTGTCGTCTCGATAGGCGATATCGACTATTCGGCCTGCGGGGGCACGCATCCCGCGTACGCCGGTGAGATCGGTGCGATTCATGTCGACCGCTGGGAGAGCAGACACGGCTCGATCCGGGTCACATTCATTTGTGGTATGAGGGCACTGCGCGACTATCGTGCCAAGAACCGTATCTGCCGCCAACTTGCGACCGATGCCAGTGTCAGTGTCGACGAGTTGCCTGAGGCGATTGACCGGCTCAACGCCGCCAACAACGGTCTCCGGCGGCAGGTGACCGGGCTGCGGACACAGTGGCTGGAGACGCAGACAGCGTCGCTGCTCGCAGAGTCCGAGACCAGGGGACACTACCGCATCGTCTCAAAGATTCTGGAGCGCGTCGAGCCCGCGGAGATGCGCACTCTGGCGCAACAGATCTGCGACTCGCCGGGCACAATCGCGCTGCTCGCCGTCCTGGAGCCGAACCCGCAGTTCTGTCTGGCGCGCTCGGAGGACATCCCTGTGAACATGAATGGCGTCCTGAAGGCCTCTGCTGGGCGTTACGGCGGGCGGGGAGGCGGCCAGCCACACCTTGTCCAGGGGGGTGGGCTGGATCGCGCAAGTGTCAGCAGTATGCTTCAAGACGCCCAGGAGTATATACTGAACGCGCAGCAACACGTGACAGAAGGGGACGCGATTACATGATTCAGCTCGCCGAGGGCGTATATGTCGAGACCGAGTTCGCGGGTGGCAACTGCGGCCTGATCGCCAGTGACCGTGGTCCAGTTCTTGTGGATACGCCCATGTTCCCTTCCGACGGGCAGCGGTGGCAATCCCAGATCGATTCCCTGGGCCCGAGCAGGGCCTATGCTATCGTCAATACGGACTATCACCCGGAACATCTTCTGGGTAACCACCTGTTTATGCCTGCGCGCGTTTTCGGCCACGAAGAGTCCGAAAAGCCGCTGGCCCGTTATGACGAATCGACGCTCGCCGACCTGGCAGGAGACCTGGCGTCCAACAATCCCTCTCTGGCCAACTCACTGGCTTCCATCCGCCCGGTGCACCCGGGCATCTCGGTGTCGGATCATGTAACCTTGCACCTCGGCGCCACAGAGATTCAGATTATCTATCTTGAAGGACACACCCCGGCCTCACTGGGCGTCTACCTTCCGGAGCAGAAGGTGCTCTTTGCGGGCGACAATGTCACGAACAACGAACATCCGGTCGCGCAGCACGCCAACTCGCTGGCCTGGCTCGAGACACTGCAGCGCATCAAGGAAATGGACGTGGACGTGATCGTGCCAGGTACCGGAGCACCAGCTGGCAAGGAACTGATTGACCCGTTGTACCAGTATCTGGCCGAGATGCGTCGCCGCATCCTGGAGCTCTTTATGGATGGTGCCAGCCGACGCGAATGTGTAGAAAAGGTCGGCATGCTGGATTATTTCCCCATCGCCAAAGGGCAGGAAGGTGAGGTCAAGCTGCGGCGCCGGCACAGTGTCGAACGCATTTACACCGAGATTCGTGTGGCCCTGCGCAAGCGGCGATAGAGGATTCAGTCGATGGACAGCCTGATCCCCAGGCGAGACCCTCCGCTCAAGCGTTACTTTATGGCGGCTTCGGTGGAGGAGGCCCTGGCTTACCTGTCAGCGCACCGCGGTGAGGCACAGGTGGTGGGAGGGGGAACCTCGCTGATGCCCGTTGTTCTCAGAGGCGAGTCCGTCGCTCGTCATCTGGTGGATGTGTCGCGCATCGCCGGTCTTCGTCGCATCCGCATCGAGCGCGACTATCTCATCCTCGGGGGGAGCGTCACGCTGGCGCAGCTGCTGCGCTCCGAGACGGCGCTCAATGCCCTGCCCGTGCTGGGCGAGATGGCCTCCAGCACAGACACCCCGCGTCTGCGGGAGTTATCCACCCTCGCGGGGCACATCGTCAGCGCCAGGGGCAACAACAGCGTCTCAACGACCTTGATCGCGCTGAATTCAGAGGCAGAGATCGCCAACCTGACCGGATCCCAATGGCTGCCGGTCCGGTCGCTGCTTGTCCGTCCGGGGTCCTGCCGGGTGAACAGCATGTCTGAGGTGCTCGTCTCGCTGCGCATTCCTTTACTTGAGCCGGGTTCTGGCGCCGCGCTGATCGGTGCAGACAGGTCCGGTGGCTCTGAGCACCCTGCTGTCGCAGCTGCCGCCCTCGGCTTTGATGGGGCCCGCAACCTCATCTCGTCGCTGTGTCTTGTTGTGGGCGTCCCGGGCACCCTCCCGCAGACAGGCCGCCTGTCCGACATCACCGATGAACGTTCCCCCGCCGTGGAGACCGTGCGCCGCGCAGTACACCAGTGGGCCGTATCTCTGACCCCCGGTTCGCCGGCAGGCGAGGCCGCGACGCGACCAGAGACGCTCGCAAGCGCGGCACAGCGGGCCTTTGACACGGCCCTCGAACGGGCACGAGCGAGCCTCTCGAACAGCATGCCATGAGTGCCGCTGCCGCCGAGCAAGAGCATGCCGGCATCTATGTGCACATCCCCTTTTGCCGGACCAAGTGCCGGTACTGCGACTTTAGCTCACTGCCGGGCAGACAAGATCTTTACGAGCCCTATGTAGCCGCGCTGTTGCAGAGCATTGGCCAGGCGCAGGCCAGTTGGCCTGGTCCCGCCTTTGACACACTGTACATCGGCGGGGGGACGCCTACTGCGCTGGCGCCCGACCACCTGACTGCGATCGTGGAGGCCTGCCGCACGCACCTTGCGCTACCAGCTGAGGCAGAGATCACCTGCGAGGCCAATCCCGGCACCGTCTCGCAAAAGACTCTCCAGGCACTGCGCGATGGGGGTGTGAACAGGCTGAGTCTGGGCGCGCAGAGCTTTGACGATGACGAGTTGGCGCTGCTCGGGAGGATCCATGACCGCCAGGCAATCATTGAGGCGTTTCAGGGTGCGCGTCTGGCCGGATTCGGCAATATCAGCCTGGACCTTATCTACGGCGTGCCGCATCAATCGCTGAAAAGTTGGGAGAGCACACTACAGCAGGCACTGGCCCTCGCACCGGAACACCTGTCGCTCTACGCCCTCACCCTCGAGCCCGGCACGCCGATGGCCAGTGATGTCCAGTGCGGCGCGCTGCCCACCCCAGATGACGCCCTGGCGGCGGACATGTATCTGATGGCCCAGGAGATGCTGAGTTCACGGGGCTACGCCCAGTACGAGATATCCAACTGGGCACGTTCTCACGCTGAGGATACGCCGGAGCGAGAGCCCCGTCTTGCCAGCCGGCACAACCTGCATTACTGGCGCAACGAGCGCTATCTGGGGCTTGGATCGGCCGCATACTCTTTCGACGGGCGCTCGCGTTTCGGTCGATGCCCCGATCCGGCGGAGTTTGTCAGACGCATCGAGGTTGGCGAGGATACGACGGACACTGTGGAACTGGCCTGCCCTGATACCCAGATGGACGAGACGATGATGTTGGGCTTGCGCCTCATGAGCGGGGTCAGGTGGTCTGCTTTCGAGCAGCGCTTTGGGCGCGACCTGCGAGACGTCTATGCCGAGCCGATTGCGCGCCTGCACGAGAGCGGCCTGGTGACGCTCGATCAAACCGGAATCCGGCTTGCCCCGACAGCATACCTGATCGGCAACCGGGTGTTTGCCGAATTCCTTCGCTCATCTGACTGACCTAAAAGAGGGCCAGAACCGCGGTGGCTCTGGCCCTCAGGTGTCACCGGTCTATTCCTGTTCCGCCTCAAGCCGGTCCGCGATCTGCCCCCGAATACCGGCCAGCCGTTCCCTGGCCTCGTCGCTGATGTTCTCGCCCACCTGCGCTACATAACGATCAAACGACTTGAGCAGATTGGCCGTCACCAGAGCGCCGTGCTTTTCCAGGAGAGTCTCGGATTCCTCCGGGTAGCCCGCCCGCAGGAGCTGGCTGATGAGACGCAGATCAGGAGGGAGCTCTTCCTCCCGGACATCACGCGCCTTGTCCAGGATCGCGCCGAGACGCTCGGCACGCTGCTCGTTGTTCCGGCTCAGCGCTGTTTGGCGCAATCTCCCCAGCACGAGGAAAAAGACATCATCAAGCTGTTCTTCACGCTCGCGCACGGCTGCGTCGAGGTCCTCTGCCTCCAAGAGTTCCATGATGAGCAGGCTGGCGGCGTCCTCCGCCTCGCGCAGCGCCTTGCTCTGACGGTCGATGGCGTCCAGCAGCGCTTTGCGCAACTGCTCCAGAGGACCGGCGGTATCCTCGTCTTCGGCCGCCTGCGCCACCTCCAGCCGCTCCGTCAGGGCCTGAAAGAAAGCATAGTCCATACGCGGCAAATAGTCTTCAACCACATCGTCCCACTGAGGACCGCCCTGGGCCTCCAACAGAATGTCGATCAGCTCTGAGGCGCTGGTGGGTTCCGGGGGCGGACTCGGCATGGCAGGCGAAGACCTCGTCAAAAGCCGGTCCCGCAGATCCCGGAGTGACTGCGAGGTTCCGTCCTCAGAGTGATCCTCCTGAGCATCGATGAGATCCGCCAGCAGGAGGTAGAACTCATAGTCCATCTTGTCCAAGTTCTCGTCGGCGAGCCGGTCAAAGGCCTCCTCGTCACCCATCGCAGCGACGAGGTTGTTGATCAGTTCCAACCACGAGCGCTGGCGCTCGAGGAGCCCCTTGTCAAAGCCCTCCGCCTCTAGCACCGTCTCGAAGAGGCTGTCATACGTCAGCACCGTCCGAGGCGAGAAAAAGTACGCCTTGCGCTGCTCCGCCGGCGTCTCGTTCATCACCGCGTTGACGAGGCTGCCGATGGTGCGCTCCTGGTCCTCGGCTGAAAGCTGCAGCTCTGAGGGGACATAGGCCGCGAGGAGTTCCTTCTCCGGGTCATGATAGATCATCAACGTGTTCAGCAACCCGCTGGTGCCACACTCTGGGCAGCGGGCACGATTCAGCTCTCCCCGCAGAAACTGGTCTTTCAGCTCCGGCTCCAGGCCGACATCGACGATCGTTCGTATGTCGACGAGAAACTGCGTATTGCAGTTGGGGCAACGAATCTGGGTGGGCATCGGAGGAAAAGGCATCGCTAACAAACTCCTTGTGCTCGTTTCAGACGCGTTCGCATCTGCTCGGTTGTGTCAGAATGCGCGCGAGGAACGCCTCGGGCGTGGTCACCGTGACGGCGTGCACCTGAGATTCATCGAGTCCAGCCGCGCGCGCCACGGCCTGCGAAAGGGCGAAATCGATCAGGTCTCCCGGCGCGTGTGTGTCCGTATCCACGACCATGAGTGCGCCCTCTTGCTCGCAGATCCGGGCCACATGCCCGTTGGTGAGGCTGTGCCCCTTGCGGCTGGTGATCTCGATGATACAGCCGCGATCGCGGGCCTCGCGCGCCTGCTCACGGGTGAGAAAACCGGGATGTGCCAGCAAATCCACATCCGGCGAGGCAATTGCAGCGGCGTTGGTTCCAGACGCGACCGGCTCCACGATCGTCTCGCCATGCACCACCACCAGATCGGCGCCGAGCAGGCGGGCGCGCCGGGCCAGCCTGGAGATATCTGACGGGGCCACATGAGTGAGCTCTACACCGACGATCAGCTGGAGGCCGAGGTCCTGGCCCTGTTCCTGCCGCAAGCGTAAGAGCCCGTTGACCAGTTCATCCAGATTGCTCGCATCGGCATGATCCGTGATGGCCAGCGCCCGGTGACCTTTGACCACGGCGCGTCGGATGAGCTCGGAAGGGAGCAACTCCCCATCGCTGAATATCGTGTGGCTGTGGAACTCGATGCGTTGATACTTTTCCATAACAGCCCAATTATACCGATGACGGGGCCTCTGTCAACGCTCGGAAGGGCTCCCGACAAGGCCGTCCCAGACCATGCCCGGCGTCTCCCGCCGGAATCCCAGTGATGCCAGGGCTTCACCGATCGGACTATTCAGCGGCGAGCGCCCGTTCCAGGCATTCACGACCACACGCCTTGGCCGGTAGGCAATCCCGCCAGGCCGCGTGATATGCGCAAGCAGGAGGGACACCGACTGTGCAGCGCGCTCCGCATCGACTCCCTCTGGTGTCTGCCAGCGCCCGGACCCATGCTCGTACACCAGCACGGGCACGCCGTTTTCAAGCACCACATAGTTGGAAGGAATCCTTGTAAAACTCGGTTCTTTCGCGCTGGCGTCCGACCCGCTATCCTCACCTGAAGGCGTGTCCGGAGTGTGGCTTTCGCGCCCATATATCAGCGCAGGGTCTGCGGCGTTGACGAGCACCAGGGCATCGCGCCCGGGCGCATCGGCGCGCGTCCACGCTCTGAGCGCGTCGACCGCCTCGGGCAGAGCATACTGCAAACCCGATAGGCCCTGGACAAAGTAGCCGCGCCGCACCTCACCCGTCAGTTCCATACGGTTAAGATGCGGGTAGAGTGCCGCCCACGGCAGCATGCCCCGCTGACCCTCGATGACATCGCGAGTGATGATCCCGTAGCAATGCAGGGCCTGTCGCGCCTGGGCCTGGGCCTGCGCCAGGGGGTCCAGCGGCTCGCCGAGCACGCCGTACCGGTGAACCAGGGACCACCGGCCCTCTGTAGATGGACGTGGTGTCAGCCTACGTGCCACGCGGCGCCTGCCTGCCAGCATCTCGGAACGGCTGGGCCGCTGCATGAGAGCCGGTTTTCTTTGCTCGCGCCACTCGGCCAGATGTTCGTCCAGAGAGCTGCGCATCGCCTCGCCCTCCTCGACCCCGAATCGTCCTGCGATGATCGCACGCAAGATCTCCGTCCGATCCTGGGATACCAGGCCCACCATGACCAGTTCCAGGAGCGCCCTGTCGCAGGGCTGCGGCGCCAGGCCCAGCGCACTCTGCAGCACGCGTGAGCTTACAGAGCCTTCCTTGCGCATGAATTCGTAGATTCGGCGGGCGTCAGCGCCAAGACCCTCCAGCAGAGAAGGCTCTGGCTGCGCTTCAAGGTATAGATTCCCCTCGCCGGCCCAGAAAAACCGCACGCGCAGATGTTGCCAGTCCGAGCCTTGCGCCTGCCAGACGAGATCGCCCTGCGCGCAGAGCCGATCGAGGTTCGCCGGCGCATAGTCCGGGATACGGAGCGGGAATACGTCCCGCTCCCAGATCTCGGCCGGAAGAAACTGCCCGGCCAGCTGCCCGACTGCCGCCAGAACAGGATCCTCAGTCGGATGATGGCCGGGATCAAGCCCCTGCCAGCGTGAAAGAAAACTCGCATAGTCCGGCAGCGACACGGCTCGCACGTCACGGCGCAGCTGCGATAGCGTCTCACGATGGAGCCGCTCCAGTATATTCCTGTCACACCACTGATCGGCCTCAGAGCCCGGCGCCAGCCTGCCCCGGAGCACGACGCCTTCGCGGGCCAGAGACTCCAGCGCGTCCTCGAGCCAATCCGGCGGCAAGTCGTATCGGGTGAGGATCGCGTCCAGAGTCAGCGGTCCGTGCGTGCGAAGCGTATGACGCAGCACCGCCATGCGCGCCGCCTCCCCGTCCATGTCCACGGGATCTTCGATCGCCTCGAGCGCATGCACATACCCTGCCTCCAGATCGAACGCGATCCGATAGCGCAGGAGATGCTCGGCAGAGACCCAACGCTCGCCGCGCCCTGGTAGCTGTATCCGCACAATACGGCCGTCCTGCGCGAGATGTTCCAGCCAGGCCCGGCCATCGCCGAGAGAGCGCCCCACGACCTCATCGTCCGTGAGGTCGCCCAGTTCGCGTAGAATTACGGCCAGCTCATCGCGGGTGCGCGCGCGGTAGCCATCGGCGAGATGCTGCAACTCCCGTTCAACCTGTTCAATGACATCGGGGCGCAATAGCTCCGCCAGACTGCCGTCATCGAGCAAATCGGCGAGCAGCTCCCGGTTGATGCTCAGCGCCTGCATCTGTCGTTCGAGCCGGGGCGTATCGCCGTCGTAGAGATGGATCCCGGCGAACTCCAGGACCAGTCCCGCGGCGACCGGAGACGGCACAAGCGTCCTGGTCTCGACGATGCGAATGTCCCCCGCTGCCAACCGGTCAAGCATCTCGCCCAGGTGCTCGACATCCAGCACATCGCGCAGGCAATCACGATACGTCTCCGCAACCAGCGGAAAGTCATCCCATTCCTTGCAGATGGCCAGCAGATCGCGTGCTCGGAGACGTTGAAGCCAAAACGGCGTACGCCGGCCGGCGCCGCGCACCCGCGGCAGGACCAGCGCCCGGGCGGCGTTCATGCGAAACTGGGCCCCAAAGAGCGCCGAGTTGGGGAGCTCCCGCAGCACCCGTTCCCGCGCCTCCTCCGCACCCATGCTGCGGATCACGTCGAGCGGTGGCTCGCGATCTCCTTCGAGCAGCCGGAACAGGATCGCATCGTCGTTGACCTGGACATCGACCGTGGTCCCGAGCCGCTCACGAAAGGCATGGGTCAGGGCCATCGCCCAGACGCTGTTGATCCGTGCGCCAAGGCAGCTGTGGATTACCAGCCTTTCGTCGCCCAGGGCATCCGTGAACCGTTCCAGCACGATCGTATTGTCGCTGGAGATCGCCCCGCTGTGGCCCAGCTGCTGTCCGACGTAGCAGACAGCATTGCGGGCAGAAGCATCATCCATGGCGTACTCCCGAGAGAGCCAGTCAAGCACGGGGAGGGCGTCGCTCGGCCAGGGCCCGCGCGGGTCCTCTGGCACCCAGCCGAGGTCCGCGACACGTGCGGCCAATTGCCGCCGAAAAGCGCCCAGGGCAAGCCCCATGTGATACTCGCGCTTGGGGAGCTCGCCGCGCCAGAACGGCATCCGCGGCATGGCTCCCGCCGCATCGGCCACCACCATGCGATCCTCGTCGATGCTCATCACGCGCCAGGTATTGGTGCCCAGCGCAAACACGTCACCCACATGCGTCTCAAACACAAACTCTTCATCCAGCGTGCCCAGACTGGTGTGTCCGTCGCCAAGCACCACGCGGAACTCTCCCCTGTCCGGAATGGTGCCGCCGTTGCGGATGGCCAGCAGGCGCGTGCCTGGCAGCGGCAGGAGCATGTTGTTGACGCGATCCCACTCGACGGAGGGGCGCAGGCCGCGGTAGGCCTCGCTGCTGTACCCCCCGCCGATCATCTTGAGGACAGACTGCAGCGCCTGGCGCGACAGCTTTTCGTAGCCATAGGCCTGACGCACCAGACGGAACACGTCATCGACTTTCTGGGGCTCGACAGAGACCATGGCCACAATCTGCTGCGCCAGGATATCGAGGCAATTCTGTGGCGTACGCGTCGGCTCTATGTCCCCCTGGAGCATGCCATGAGCCACGGCACCGGCGTCCAGCAGGTCCTCACGATGCGTGACATAGATGCGGCCATAGCTGGTCTGTCCCACGAGATGTCCGGCGCGGCCAATCCGCTGCAACCCTCGTGAGATACCTCTCGGCGACTGCAGTTGCAGCACGGCGTCCACCGAGCCAATATCGATCCCCAGTTCGAGCGAGCTGGTGGCGATCAGAGCTGCCAGTTCGCCCGACTTGAGCGCCTGCTCCAGCTCAAGCCGCAGGGCGCGAGATACACTGCCATGATGGGCGCGGAACGGCCCTCCGACGCGACCTGTTCCCGCCCACCCCTGGCCCTTGGGCACGCCATCCACGAGCAAGCCCTCCGGGGACCCCGGCGGCACCTCTTCCTCGACCTCCTGGGCATACTGCTCATTGAGCCTGTCCGCCGCGCGCTCTGCCGCACGCCGGCTGTTGGCAAACACCAGCGTGGTGTCGTGCCGGCGGATCTCGTCCAGCACGCGGGGAACGAGCGCCGGCCAGATCGAACCTCCCGGCAGCCGGCGCAGGTCGGCAACGGGGGTGACGACCTGGAGATCCATTGGCTTGAGTACGCCGGCATCGACAACGGTCACAGGGCGCGGCGCCAGCACCGGCTCTTCTCCCGCCGCCTCAACCCAGACCTGTCCCCCGACAAAACGCGCCACCTCATCGAGCGGCCGCTGGGTGGCCGAAAGGCCGATGCGCTGCACCCGGTGACCGGCGAGGCTCTCCAACCGCTCGAGGCTCAGGGCAAGATGCACACCGCGCTTGTTGCCGACCAGCGTGTGGATCTCGTCGATGATGACGCTCTCCACCGGCGCCAGCAACCGTCGCGCCTGCGGGCTCGTGAGCAGCAGATAGAGCGATTCGGGAGTGGTAATCAGGATATGCGGCGGGTTGCGCACCATCCTTTGCCGTTCGGACGCAGGCGTATCGCCCGTGCGAACGGCCGTCGCAATGGCGGGCAGGGTTTCACCGCCTATGGTCGCAGTGTGGTGTATCCCTCGCAGTGGCTCTTGCAGGTTGCGGGCGATGTCATTGTTGAGCGCCTTGAGCGGAGAGACGTACAGGAGCAGCACGCCGCTCTCGAGAGGTTTTCGCACCAGCGCTGCATAGATGCGGTCGATGCCCCACAGGAAGGCTGCCAGCGTCTTGCCCGAGCCGGTGGGCGACAGGATGAGTGTGTTCTCCCCGCGCTGAATGGCTGGCCACCCCAGCGACTGGGCACGGGTGGGTTGCCCATACCGTTGCTGGAACCACCGACGAGTCGCCGGCAGAAACGCCTCTAGCTGTCCTTCCATGGCATCACCTCAACCCGTAGCATAACGCTGCTGCTATCGAGCCGCAAACCCTACCGCCAGAGTGACTGGACTCGGAGCGTCTACCAGGGTAACATAAAGATACAGGGACTGGAAGGAGAGTCTACACATGGCAATTACGAAAGATGGAAAGTTCTTTCTGGGGAAGGTGTTCGATCTTGCACAGAATAAGCTCACGGATACTCCCCTCACTTATGACCCCGCCGATCTGACCACACACGCCATCGTGACAGGCATGACCGGTTCCGGCAAGACGGGCATGTGCGTGGGCCTGCTTGAGGAAGCGGCGGTGGAGGGCATACCCGCCATCATCATCGATCCCAAGGGCGACCTGACAAACCTGCTCCTCCATTTCCCCGAGTTTCGCCCTGAGGACTTTGCGCCGTGGATCGACCCCGAGATCGCGCGGCGTGAAGGCAAGGACCTGGCGGTGGCGGCGGCCGAGACGGCGGAGAGCTGGCGCAAGGGCCTGGCAGGATGGGATCTCGGATCGGACGACATTCGCACGCTCAAGGACTCGGTGCGCTTTGGTCTCTTCACGCCGGGCTCCACAGCGGGGACGCCCGTCAACATCCTGTCTTCCTTTGCCGCGCCCGAGGTGGCCTGGGATGAACATCGGGAACTGCTCCGCGAAAAGATATCCACCATCGTCACCGCCCTGCTCGGCCTGATCGGTATTGGTAACATCGATCCGCTCCGCTCGCGGGAGCACATCCTGCTATCAAACATTCTCGAAGATGCCTGGGCCAAGTCCGAGTCTCTCACGCTCGTGGAGCTGATCCTGCGCACGCAGAACCCACCCTTTGAGAACCTGGGAGCCTTTCCCGTAGATAGCTTTTTCCCGGAGAAGGACCGCTCCGATCTCGCGATGCGGCTCAATAGCTTCCTGGCTTCGCCCTCCTTTGAGGTCTGGCGTGAAGGCCAGTCGCTGGATATCGGGAACATGCTATATGGACCCTCGGGCAAGCCGCGCCACAACATCTTTTATCTGGCACACCTGAATGACAGCGAGCGCATGTTCTTTGTCACGCTCCTTTTCGCATCCATCGAGTCGTGGATGCGGACGCAGCGGGGTACCAGCAGCCTGCGCGCGCTGGTGTATTTCGACGAGATTGTGGGATACCTGCCTCCCGTGGCCAACCCGCCCTCGCGGCCGATCATGCTCCGCATGCTCAAGCAGGCCCGTGCCTTTGGTGTGGGGCTGTTGCTGGCCACGCAGAACCCCATCGATGTCGACTATCGCGGCCTGTCCAACGCGGGCACCTGGGTTATCGGCCGGTTGCAGACGGACCAGGACAAGCAGCGCCTCCTGGACGGCCTGGACTCGGCGGGTGGCGGCCTCGACCGTAAAGAGGTCGACCGGATCATCTCGGTGCTGCCCAAGCGGACCTTTTTCATCCACAACGTCCATGAAAAGGCCCCGCGCATCTTTGGGACGCGCTTTGTGCTCAACTACCTGGCCGGCCCGCTGATGCGCACCCAGATCCCCGAGTTGATGGAACTGGACGGCATCGAGCATCTGGCGCCAATAAGTTCGCCGGCAGCGGCGGTCTCCGGTACGTCTGTCGCAGTGGGGACTGAGCCAGCTCAGGCAGCGGCGTCCGTGACAGCCTCGACGGCATCCTCGACTACAGCCGATGGCGAACTGCTGACCATGACGCGCCCGGCGGCGCCGGCCCGCACAGAGGAATACGTCGTGCCCGCCGATCTTGCGCTGGGCCAGGCCCTTGCCACCGCCGGCCTCGGCTCTGTGCCGGGCATCGCGCAGGGTGATATCATTTACCGGCCGGCCTTGTACGCCCAGGCGCATGTCGCCTACGCGTCCAGCAAGTACGGGATCAATTATGAGCGCAAGCTCGCCGCCCTGCCATCGGAAACGCGAGGACGCACGGTTGTCTGGGATGATTTTGTGTGGAAGAACTATGACATCGCAGAGCTCCACCAGACAGCGCTCCCCGGCGCCAAATACACACAGATCACCGGCTGGTTGGCCGATACACGCCTGTTATCTGAGCTGAAAAAGGATTTTGCGGACTGGGTGTATCGCGCTGCGGCGATCCAGGTTCGCACAATCACCAGCCTGGGCATCTCTGCCGGCCCGGAGGTCAGCGATGCCGACTTTCAGGACATGGTGCAGAAGGCGTCGGACAAGATGACGCAGGAGCAACTGGAAAAGCTCAATGATGCACACAAGAAAAAGGTTGCAGACCTCGAGCGCAAGATCCGCAAGCAGGAGCAACAGGTCGAGAGCGAGGAGAGCGAACTCAAGCAGCGTCGCATCGAAGAGGTTGGCAGCGCCGGCGAAGTCGTTCTGGGTTTCCTGGGCATCGGCCGAAAGCGCAGCGTATCGTCCAGTCTGACCAAGCGACGCCTCACCTCTCAGGCCCGGCAGGATGTTGAGGAAGAGCAAGCCGAACTCGAGGACCTGATGAAGCAGTTGGAGGAGCTTGAGGCAGAGTTTACGCGGCAAGTCACCGCGCTTCAGCAGGACGCGGCTGAAAGAATCGAAGAGATCACAGAGGTGCCCCTCAGCCCCTACAAGAAGGACATCTTCATCGACCTGTTTGGTATCGCCTGGTGCCCCTACTACACAGTGATCGTCAATGGCCAGACCAGGGAGTTGCCTGCCTTTAGCGCCGGGAGCTGAACGTGCCTGTGAGTTCGAGCCCCCGCCCCCTTACCCTCCGTTGAGGCGACAGCGGGCGGGGCTCACGTATGCCCCCCATCCGGAGCGCCATTCGGTCGCCACAGCTCGGCCACCTCACCCCGCAGCATGCCCGCTGGCGGTGCTGTGCGCCACCGCTGCGGAACCGTGCCCCCGTAGAAGGCTTGACCAATGACATCGTTCAGGGCACAATGCAGACAGATTGATTGTGGACCATTCGCCCGGGGCACCCTGCGGCATCGCCGGATTCACCCCCCGGGCATAGACAAGGATAACAGCATGGAAGAACTGGTGAGACTTTGGGAAGTCCCGGAGACGACCGAGAACTATATGATCGCCGGGTTTGAACAGTGGGCAGATGCCGGCGAGATCTCCTCAGGGCTGCCTGCCTACTTGATCGAACTGACCGGCGCTGAGCGCATCGGCAAGATCAGGCCGGAGGGCTTTTACATCTTTCAAGTCCCGGGAACGCACCATTTGCTCCGACCCCAGGTCAAGGTGGTGGACGGTCATCGCGAGCGCATGTCCACGCATGAGAACAATCTGTTCTATGCCAATGTCAACGGCAAAGGGTTGCTGATTTTTACGGGGGAAGAGCCGCATCAGAACGAGGAGCGCTACGCCGAGGCATTTCTGGACATGGTGGAAGCCACCAATGTCAAGCGTGTCATCGTGGCCGGTGGCGTGTACGGTGCGGTGCCGTACGACCGCGATCGCGATATCTCCTGCGTCTACAGCCTCCCGCGCATGAAAAAGGAGCTGGACCAGTACGCGTTGCGCTACTCCAACTATGAGGGCGGCACAACGATTGGGAGCTATCTCGCGCATCAAGCCGAGTTTCGGGGCATCGAGCTGATCGTATTCAATGGTTTTGCCCCGGCCTATGAATTTGGGCAGATGGGTCTCACGGTACAGGCGATGCGTGTTGAGGAAGATTGGAAGGCCTGGCTGGACGTGCTCAAGCGCGTCGATTACATGCTCGGGCTGGGCCTCGACCTCTCAGAGCTCGAGAAGCGCAGTGCGAACCTGATCACCGCCTGGCAGCGCAAAGTGATCGAACTGGAAGAAAAGCACCCCGAGCTGGGCATCAAGGCGTATCTGGATGCCATCGAAAAAGACTTTGAGGAGCATCCCTTTATCCCGTTGGATTCTGCCTGGGACGTGCTGGGGGATATTCTGGAAGATGAGGACGCTGACTGAGGGAACGGCCCTAACGCTGCCGCGGCAAGACGCCTAACCGCCGCAACGCCGACAACAATAACAGAACCACCACAGCGAGCGCCCCAAGACCCGCGACCAACGGGAGAAATGAGGCGCTCGATCTCTCTCCAGAGCGAACCTCAAACGCATCGATGACAACCCTGTTTCCGTCGCTGGCGGAGTCCGCCTGTGCGGCGATCGTGAGCCGCAGAGTGTGCGACCCGGGTTGGTCAGCGATCACCAGGGGGATCAGCGCGCCAGACCTTTCCTCAGCGCTATAGAGACTGATATAGGATTGGCCGCTATCGTCGCGCTCGAGGCCAGGAACAGGCCGGCCATCCAGCGTCACCAGCACTCTCCCGCCGTCCGGCCCGGTCCGCGTCAGCAGACTGACCGCCTGCCCGCGATAGGACAAGGTGACGCTGTCCCCGGGGGTACTGGAGCGCAGATCTGCCTGGCCGCTGGCATCTGGATCCGTCACCTGAACCCAGCTACCGTAACGCGTGATGGCCGCGTTCAGTTCCTGATAGAGGCCTTGCCCGACCTCCCTCTGTTGCTCTGTCGCATCCTGGACGGCCAGATAGACCTGTCTCGGAGTAAAGTCGGTGTCCACCATGCGAAAGTAGTACTCGGCTTCATCGGGCGAAATGTTTCCCACCTGGCGAAAATACCAGATCATAAAGGCGCCTGCCCAGGGCCATTCCTCGCGCGCCAACGCGATCCCACGCAGGGTATATTCCGCCTGCTGTTGTTCGGTCACCCGATGCCAGATCAGCTTTTCGGGAGCCATGTCCTCGGGTGCGGCATTCCACCCGTACTCGTTGAACCACACTGCCTTACCAGAGTCTCCGTACCGCTCCATGATCTGCCGGTGCAGTAGAACCCGCTGAAAGTTCAGCACATCAGGATCCGGAGGATCTTCGGGCGGGTACTGTAGGCCAAAGGCGTTGGCGCTGTAGATGTCGAAATAGGCCGCCGCCCCCGCTTCGTACATGGCCTCGAGAAAGGCCAGGTCATTCATGGCGCGCCACTTGCCCGGCTCGGGATGCGGCTCACCCAGCGTGATAGCCAGAGGGGCGCACAACACCCGGATATTGGGGTCCGCCTCCTTGGCCCGCAGGTATCCGACTTGCAGCAGGGCCACATACCCCGCCGGATCGACGGGCTGGTTACCCCATTCAGGAAAGATATTGGGCTCGTTCCACAGTTGCACATAGTGGATGCGTCCCTTGTACCGGGACACAAAGGCGTGCACAAAGTCGCCATAGTCGGCCAGGTTGTCAGGAGGCGCCTGAGGGTAGGTATTGTCCTGCCGGCTCCATGCTGGCGGGCGGTCCAGGCGCGCCACGATCTCGAGGCCATATTGCTCGCAGTAGGCCACGATGCGATCGTACTTGTCCCAGGTACTGTCCCGGGTCTGCGGGTTCAGATACTCGCCTTTGCGCTCCGGTTCGATCTGCTCCCAGGGGACCTGTAGCTTGACCCAGCCAAGTCCCGCGTCGGCCGCAAGCTGTAGCGTCTTTTCGATCTTCCAGGGCTCGACCTCGCGGCCGAGAAAAAAGTTGGCGCCATAGGGATTGACGTCGGTATCGGGGATGGTCCGTTGCGCGACTGGCGCCTCACTCTCGTTACGGGCTTGTACAGCCAGATTGATCGTACGGCCGATCCAAATCGACAGGGCGATCAGCAAAGCGGACAGCAGTACCACTGCCGCCCACCAGACTGACCTTGACCGTCGCCATGCCATCACGCCAAGCACCTCACACGAGCCGATTGTCACCTGCGCCGAGTATAGGTTGCCGCCGAGACGCTTGTCAATAACGCGGTCCGACCCTATAATGCGCTTCAAGATGCCCCTATCCCCAATCCACCCGAGCAGGCCATGAATATTATCACAAGCCATGAGCGCGCCGACATGGATGCCCTGGCATCGATGTATGCCGCGAGCCTGCTCTATCCAGAGCACCACGTCGTTCTCCCGCAGAACCTCAACCGCAATCTCCGCGATTTTATCGCGCTGTATCGCGATCAGCTGCCGTTTATCGATCGGCGAGACCTTCCCAAACAGCGTATTGGGGAGGTGATCCTCGTCGACACCCAGGCCATCGCGCCCATGCGCGGCATGGACCGGCGAACGCACATCCACGTCATCGATCATCACGCAAGAACCGACCCGCTGCCCGAACGCACGACCTATGAGGGTGAGACGCTGGGGGCCGCCACCACCTTCCTGGTGGAGCGGCTAGAGCAGGAAGGCGTAACGCCCACCCTCGTCGGCGCATCCCTGATGCTCATCGGCATCTATGAGGATACCGGATCGCTGTCCTACCTGACCACGACGGCGCGCGACGCGAAAGCGGCCTCCTGGTTACTTGCCCATGGCGCCGACCTGGAGATCGCGGCCGAGTTCCTGCGCAGACCTCTCACGGACTTGCAGCGCAAGACCCTGTCGCAACTCGTTCAAGCCGCAGAGATCCATACTATCCTGGATCGCTCGATCTGCATCGCTGGCATCCATCTCGACCAGTACGTCGATGAGCTTTCATCACTGATCCACGAACTCCTAGATCTGTACGATCCGGATGCCTGTGTGCTGCTCGCAGAGTACGAGGGGAACATCCAAATGATCGCGCGCAGCGCGACCGACGCCATTGATGTGGCACAAGTGCTGCGTCCACTGGGCGGGGGCGGACACAGCAAGGCGGCCGCTGGACGCGCTGAGGATCAGCCTCTACCCCGGTTGATCCAGAGCCTTCTTCAGGCTTTTGCCGCCAACATTCGTCCCCCGGTACGCGTACGCGAGATCATGTCGACCAACGTGCATACCCTGGACGCCGACATGTCGGTGCAGGATGCCGCGAACCTGATGCGTCGTTACGGCCACGAAGGGTTCCCGGTGGTACAGGGAGAACAGCTGATCGGCATACTAACGCGCAGCGACGTGGATCGCGCCCTGCATCACCAGCGCGGCACCAGCTCCATTCGCAGCATCCTGTACACAGGCGCCGTGTCCGTCTCCCCGGAGGCCCCTGTCGATCGCGTACAGGAGATCATGCTGGAACATGGGCTCGGCCAGGTGCCGGTAGTGGACGAAAGTGGCTTTGTCGGCATCGTCACCCGCACCGACCTGATCAAGCTTTACAGCCCGTCAGCGAATGGCAGCTCACGCATGGAAGGCATCCGCAGGCAGATGCAAGAGACTCTGCCGGCGGGGTTGACAGAGCTCCTGCTCAAGGCCCGCGACGCCGCCAACGACCTGGGCTATTCGCTGTATGTTGTGGGTGGGTTCGTGCGAGATCTGCTGCTGGGCCACCCAACACTGGACCTCGACCTGGTCGTGGAGGGCGACGCCGTACGCATGGCCCGTCGACTTGCGGAGATGGCGCACGGCCACGTGCGCAGCCATGCGCGCTTTGGCACAGCCAAAGTCGTCCTCGATGGCGAGCTGCCCCCCGGCGTGCCACCGTCGCTGGATTTCGTCACGGCGAGGACCGAGTTCTACGAGAGCCCCACAATGCTGCCCCAGGTGGAGCGCAGCTCGATCAAGCAGGATCTCTATCGCCGCGATTTCACGATCAATACCATGGCCATCTGTCTGGACCGCGAACGGTTTGGTGAGCTCCTCGACTATTACGGCGGCCTGCGGGATCTCGAGGACGGACGGATACGCGTCCTGCACAACCTGAGCTTTGTCGAGGACCCAACCCGCATCCTGCGCGCCGTGCGCTTTGAACAGCGGCTGGGCTTTACGATCGAATCGCGGACCTACAGCCTGATGGAGGATGCGCTGGATCTCCTGGAACACGTCACCGGCGAGCGGCTTCGCAACGAGCTGTTCCTCATTCTCAAAGAGGATATGCCGGAGAACAGCCTGCAGCGGCTGGACCAGATGGGCGCGCTGGCACGCATCCACAGCGCCTTGCGGCTCGGCGCCGACACTGCAGAACGTTTTGTGCGATTGCGGCAGCACCTGCAGGAGATGGCCATCAACGGTTGGCATGACGAGACCGGGGCAGAACGTCGCCTGCCCGAGCTGCGCCAATGCTATCTGGCGCTCCTGACAGGTCACCTATCCGAGGAAGAGTTGGAGGCGTTCGTTCATCGCATGCGTTTCACCAACGACGACGCCCGCTTTCTTGGAGAGGTGGTGCAGCTCAAGGATGTCATGGCAGCGCTGCAGGCCGAGCGCATGCTCCCGAGTATGGTATATGCGAAACTACACCCGTTTTCGCCAGAAGCGCGCTTTGTCCTCTCTGTATTGACGGACTCGCCGCGCGTGCGACGGCGGGTGGTGCTGTACGAGAAAGAGCTGGCGATGGTCTCGCCCACCCTGTCGGGAGACGATCTGAAGAAAATGGGCGTCCCGCCAGGACCTGTCTACCGGGTGATTCTTGATCGGGTTCGAGACGCCCTGCTCGACAGGCAGATCGCCACCCCTGAGGAAGAGTTGGCGCTTGCTCGCTCACTGGTCGACGTGACTGCACGCCCCGCCGGCGACTAGAATAGGCGGGCGATCTCGTCCGAGTCGTAACGCGGCAACGGATGCCGGCCCCGTCCATCGACGATGGTGCAGCCCTCCTCCGCCGGCACAAGATCGGCAATGTGTGCGCAGGGAATCCCCAGCGCCTGATACTGGCCCATGAGTGAGGCGGAGTGTTGGGGCAAGACAGTGACGAGCAGCGCGCCGGAGGCAATGACCCCAAGAGGATCCAACCCAAAGGCACGACATAGCGCTTCTCCCTCGGGCAATACCGGCACACGATCGCGGTAGAGCGTGACGCCCGCGCTCGCCGCAAAGGCCAGTTCATGCAGGCCAGTCGCAAGGCCTCCCTCGGTCGGATCGTGCATCGCGTGCACGCCGGCATGATCTACGGCCATGTGGGCCGCAGAGACCACGCTGATCCCCGGCTCGTAAAGATAGTTCTTTGCCCTGTCCAGCATGTCCTGTGAGAATCCACGGCGCTGCAGTTCCTCGTACTTTTCGCGGGCAATGATCGCGGTGCCCTCGATGGGAATACCTTTCACCAGCAACACGTGATCCCCTACGCGCGCATCCGAGGTCATGTGCAATCGCTCTCGTTCGACCTCGCCGATCAGCACGCCCACGACGATCGGTCGCTCGAGCCCCCACGCGACCTCGGTATGGCCCCCTACCAGGGTGATACCGAGACTCTCGCAGGCGCGGTGAAGCTGGTCAAAGATATCATCCACCAGAGCGGGTGTGGTCCGCCTTTCCGGCAAGAGGACCGTGTTCAACATCCAGAGGGGTCTTGCTCCGCTGGTGGCGACGTCGTTGGCGTTCACGTGGACGGCGTACCAGCCGATCTGATCGGTAGCAAAAGTGATGGGGTCGGTCTTGACGACCATATAGCGATCGCCCATGTCGATGACGGCAACGTCCTCGCCGACGCGCGGGCCCGCGACGAGACGCTCATCCACCTGCAGGTACCGGCCCAGCAAGGTGTGCAGGTATTCCAGCGGCAACTTGCCCGTACCAAACACAGCGCTATCGTTCATCACAGCGAGATGCACCTTCCAAACATACTATTGGGGAACATGCGGCGGACGCGTCACGGCAGAGGTGCCCGCGTGGTCATCAGTGCGGCCAATCCAAGCTCAAACCGGGCGTCGTTCCAACAGGCGCACGCCGTCTTTGCCAGCAACGACCACGGAGTGAACCATACCCAAAAAGAGCCCGTGCTCTACCACGCCAGGAATGGCCTTGATCTTGCACGCCAGACCCTCAGGATCGGCTATGGGCTCATAGTGGCAATCCAGGATCCAATTGCCCTCATCGGTCACGAACGGGAGATCCCCGCGCATCCGCAACACAGGGCGCGCACCGGTCTGCTCCAGACCCCTGGCCGTGTTTTTCCAGCCGAACTGGAGCACCTCTACCGGCACGGGGCTCTTCTGGCACAGCTGAGACACCAGTTTGGTTTCATCCACGACCATCACTTCGACTCGGGTGGCATAGGCGACCACCTTTTCGCGCAGCAGAAACCCGCCCAGCCCCTTGATGACATTCCATTGGGGATCCACTTCATCGGCGCCGTCGACGGTGATATCGATCGTGCCATGCTGCTCAAGCGTTGTGAGCGGGATTCCGCGTTCGCGGGCCAGAGCCGCGGTCTCCTCAGAAGTGGGGATGCCAACGACGTCCCGTAGCTCACCAGAGCGCAGTCTCTCTGCGATGCTCAAGGTAGCATAGCGCGCGGTGCTGCCGCTCCCCAGGCCAACAACCGATCCGCTGCGGACCATGGCCGCCGCGCGCTCGCCCACCTGGCGCTTGAACTCGTCAATGGTCATCCCGGCCTCCTTACGTTCAAGGACTCAACTGCCCCGTACCGCCCATTATAAGCTCACAGACTCTGGACACAAGCCGCATCCGGCACGCTCGACGTCGCGAGTCAGGGCTTGACGCTCCTCACATCGCACCCCTATAATCCGAGCATGCCAGCCCGCAAACCTGCCCCATGGAATGGCGATGGACTATCTCAGCTTTGACCTGCGGATCGGGGAGTGGAACACTCAGACACACAAGGGTGTCGTGGAGGTCCTGCTGTCGCCCTCGGGCGAGGGCCGGCGCTTTCCGTTCCTCCTTGAGCTCGACGTGACCTCCGTTCTGCGCAGCCTGTCCAGCGATCCTGCGCAGGCTCGCCGTTTGGGACGTCTGCTCGCCAACGCCATCTTTCGCCACGAGATTGCCCTCGCCTGGTACGAAAGCTATCAGATCGCCCGCGAACGCCATTGCGGGCTGCGCTTGAGACTGCACATCGAGTCCTGGGAACTGTCCAGGCTCCCCTGGGAGTTGCTCTTTGACACGCGGGCAGACGATTTCATGGCGTTTGACGAGCGTCTGTCGATCACCCGCTACATCCGGCTCAACAGCGCGCGGCCGGAGCTCCAGCGATCAGAGACGCTACGCATTCTCGTGGTGGCCGCAACCCCGGTCGACGAACCCCCGCTGGACTGGCAGAATGAGATCGCTCTGCTCAAGGAAGCGGTAGAGCCGCTGGCACGTCTCGGGCGCGTCCGTTTCAGCACGTGCGAGCACGCCACTCGGGAGAGCCTGCATGTTGCCCTGGTGGAGAACCATCCGGACGTTGTACACTTTGTGGGGCACGGCGAATACGACCTTTCAGAGCAGCAGGGATTCCTCGTGTTGGAGGATGAGAGACGGCATTCGGTCTATGTCGATGCCACAGAGCTCGCCAGACTATTGCGGCGCTATGGCACCAATGCGGTCATCCTCAATGCCTGTGAGAGCGCGCGCGGCATCTGGGCCGGTCTCGCCCCGACCCTCGTGCGAGCGGATATCCCCGCAGTAGTCGCCATGCAGTGGCCCATCGAGGACCGCGCAGCCATCACCTTTGCCAAGTCCTTTTACAGAACGCTGGCCGCGGGTCGCACCATCGACGAATGCGTATCCGAGGGACGCGTAGCCATGGATACGGCATCTCCCCACTCGATTATGTGGGCCGCCCCGGTCCTGTTCATCCGCTCTCTGGATGGCCAACTCTGGGCACCGCAGCCGCCGCGGCGACAGGGCCGAACAGAGACGACGCCCCGTCGAGCTGTGGATGGAGCCAAGGACACATCAACGCCCCCTGCCCCAAGCTTTCGCACGCGGGGACCTCTGCGGCTTCCAGAGGACCGGGAGATCCTGGTGGATCGCCCAGAGCTGGAAAAGGCGCTGCAGTTGGCCCGCCAGCCGGTGGTCACGCAGTATCTGGCCATTCTGAGCGCTCGCCAGACAGGCAAGACGACTCTGTTGCTGGGCATGATGGATGCCCTGCGAGAAGAGACCGCCTGCGCCTTTGTCGACCTCTCGGTACTGCGTGGCCAGGATGCACCTGATTGTTTCCGGCTGGTCTCATCTCAACTGGCGGCTACGCTGGCTGCCTACCACGGACAGGAAGGCAGCACGATCCCCAGCGCAACAGCAGACAGGCCTGTGGCCTTTCTGGACTATCTCCAGCGCCTGGCCAAGGCCGTCCCTGTGCCCCGCATCGTGCTACTGATGGACGAGGTCGGCGCCCTAGCGCCCGAGGTCTCCGATGCGTTCTTTAACACTGTTCGAACGGTCTTTACCCAGGGGCGCGGCTTGAGAAACTCCCTGGCGAAATACCTCTTTGTGTTCAGCGGTGCAGTGGACCTGTATGGCCTCACCTTTGGAACAAACTCACCGCTCAATATCTGCGAAAAGATCTACCTTGAGGATTTTGATCTAGAACACGTCTCACAGCTGATGGAGCGTTTCACCCGGCTGGGCGCCCCCGTATCCTCGGATGCCGCGTCGGCTGTTCATGCACTCACCGGCGGTCATCCTTATCTGACGATGCGCCTCTGTGCCCTGATGGAGGCCTCAAACGCCAGGCAGATCACAGCGCAGACCGTGCAGCGGGCGGCGTCGCAGATGCTCGTGGAAGATGACAACATCCGTCATCTGATCCGTGAACTGGAAAACCAGCCCGGCGCCAGACGCCACCTGCAGCGCATCCTGATCGAGGGGCAATCGGTGCCCTTTAGCCGGAACAATCCGATCCTCGCATCCCTGGAAATGCTCGGGGCGATCAAGCCGGTCCAGCCCTGCGCCGTCAGGAACAAACTCTATGAGCGCGCCCTGCGCGAGTACTATGCCAGCCAATCCGAGCCTGCCGGTGGCGATGTGAAGTCTGCCAGGCCGTAGCTGGACCCCCTCAGAAACCTTTGACAGGCCTGCCCGCGTCCCTATAATGCACTCTAGCATTGACGCACGGAGGACCTGCCGATGACCAAGAGAGCGTTGCCCATTAGCCTGTGGGTCGTCGCCATACTGCAGTTCGTTGCGCCTCTGATCTTTCCTGCTGACTATTATGGGGGCATCGGGTTACCCCTGTGGATAGCCGTGGCGGTGGTGTTTGCCATTCTGGGTATCAACCTTATCCGCCTGAAGGAATGGGCGCGTGTGGCAACGATCTTTGTCCAGGGCTTTTCCATCATCGTCCGACTTCTCACCATGTTGAGCAATACCATACCTGCGAGCGACGCCTCGGCGGACATGATGTTCGTGGCCACCTCACTCATCTCCATGCTCCTATCTGCCGTTATCCTTTATCGAGTGGATCTGCCCGACGTCCAGCTCCTGATGCAGCAGTAGCCCCAAAGCCCCCACCCTCTTCGCCCATCATCATAGCCAGCGATCATGCCAGCATCCAGTTGCCGCCGCCAGGCTGTCCCATCGGTGCCCGTTGGTTCTCACGGGCTTACGTGCTAGAATCGCCCCATGGCATGCAATCATCGCATACAGAGAACAGCAGAATATCTTAAAAAGGCCAGATAGAGTGAACCTGTGGCCCCTGCTGCCCATCATTGTCCCGCTGGCAAGCATTCCGGCATGCGCTGCGATCAAAGAACGCGATGCCGGCCGTTTGACGCGCCGCATGGTGTACACAGCGGCACTTGGGATGACGGCAGTGTCTATCGCTCTCACCGCATTGCCGGGGACGTCGCCGCTGACCCTCGGCAGCACTGAAGGCTACCTCGCGGCCCCGACTGCACCGCTTTGGTCTCCTCTGAGCTATTGGGCAGCGTCAGTACTCATGCTGGTCCTATTGCTCGGGCAGCTGACACAACTCCAGCACCCTCTCACAGCTGCCCACTCCATGCATTACCTGGTCACATTGTCAGCCACAATGGCCACTGTATCGGCATCAAACGCGATCAGCCTTGTCCTGGCGTGGTCGATCCCACACCTGCTGGTGATGTACCTGCGCTCCGCGCACGGTGAGGCGACGGTACGCTCGTCGCGCTGGGATACCTGGTCCAGCTTTGTGTCGCTAGCCCTGGTCGTCATCGGAGCTGTGGCACTGTCCGCTGAGCAGAACGGGACGCTCTATCTCGTGGCCATCGGCCCCGGGCTCGCATTCACAGCCCTTGCAGCAGGCGCCGGACTACGATTGGTCTCCTGGTTATTGGTGGGTGGACCGGGCCGCTGGTGGCAATTGCACGCCATGTCCATGATCAGCGGGTTCTACCTCTGGTTACGTCTGGGCATTGTACTCCAGGCCGAACAACCGCTGTTGGGCAATCCAGGAATGGCAGTACCCATCGCTCTGGCACTGGGGCTGATCATCGGGCCCAGGGAGGGGCAGTCTCGCGTCGTACCAGTCGGCTTTGGGTACTGGTTGGCCCTGGCCCTCCTGGCGCCCGCCCTGGCCCCCGGCACTGGTTATGCGGTGAGTCTGCTGGTCGCCACGCAGCTGATGCTCTGTCTGTCGCTCCTTCGGGGCTCCTCGGATATGCCCAGCGAGAGCCGACTGCGCACTGTCCCGGGAATGATCGCCTGGGGAGCGCTGAGCGGCGTCATCCTTACCAGCGGGTTTGTCGTGCATTGGGCCTTTGGGCAGATCTGCTTGCGTGCGGGAGGCCCCGGTCTGCTGGCGATAGCCTCGATTGGCTATCTATTGGTAGCCGTTCCCCTGGGACGACGGCTCACATGGTCACCAGGCACCGCGCTACAGGGCCGCCTGCTGGCCGCACGGGACTCTGGCGCAATCGTGGGATTGGTGGTCGCTGGCTTGCTCGTGCTGCTGGGGATATGGCCCGGGATCATTGAGAGAGTCTGGCCGGATATCCGTCTCGGCCTTGACGCCCTGGAATATTCGCGGCTTTGGGGAAATAGCGCCGCCGACAGGCTGGCTCTCTTTATCGCCGTACTGGTCGTGCCGATGGGCGCCGGGCTGGCAGCCAGACGTGTGCCCCGTGTCCAGGATATACTGTACGGCTGGATTGTTCGCGCCGAGCAAGGCCTGAGGGGTGAGTGGCTCTATCTGCTGGCACAGCGAGTTCTGGCCCGGGCGACTCGGGATCTGCGCCATGGCCTTGCAGCCATAGAAGAGTCCCTGGCGTTACGGTGGTGTCTACTCTGGGGTCTCGCCCTGGTCTACTATCTTCTTCAGAGGTAAGGATGTACATCCAACAGCCCAGACATCGGGCCAGACATGAATGAATTGCTTGCTCTGGGTGGGCAGGTGCTGCAAGCAGCGATGACGCTGACCGTTGCGACGCTCCTTTTCGCGCTGAGCGATCGTCGCCTGCTGATGGTACCCGTCGCGCTGCAGTATGTCCTGGTGGCCTCGCTCATGGGCCCATCTGTAGGCCTGCCGCTTTTCGGCATCCGTCTCACCATGGGCCTGTCAATCTCCGCCATCCTGTACATCACGGCGACCCGGATGGAAAAAGTGCTCGGACAGCCGATACGCCCGCGAGCCGGGAACCGGTCGCCCCGCATCGCGTTACCACAGATGGGAGCCGGTTTCCGGGTGCTCGCGTATGCACTGGCAGCACTGCTCGCGGTGGGCCTGTGGAACAGCTACCCACTACCGGCCGTTCCCGCGGCCCTTCAGCTGAGTGCCGTCTGGTTGCTGGCGGTCGGGGGAAGCATCGTACTGACAAGCGCGGATCCGCTACGCATCGGCGTTGGCATACTGGTAGCGATCAACGGTTTTCAGGCGGCGTATCTGATGCTGGAAACCAGTTTGCTGATCGTTGCACTGACAGGCCTGGTCGACCTCGTGATCACCCTCGCGATCGCCTATGCCAGTGACAGGTGGATAGAATCGACTATGGGTGAGGTCAGAGGATCATGATCACTGTTGTGCTGCTGATCCCGTTTGCCGCTGCGGGGATCACCTACGCTTTGCGCAACCTGCGCTTTGCCGCCGCCACTTTTTCGGCCGCCACTGCCCTGGGCCTTGCCGCCCTGCTCATCCTCGGAGCGGCAACACCCGAGCTGGTAATCCTGGGACGCTCGTTGATTCTTCTACCGCCTGTGCGCGCGCACCTCGCTTTTGGCCTTGTCCTGCTGGCCCTGGTGTTTCTAACCACGTGGCACTTGCCTGAGAATGGGCTCTCCCCGATGATGGCGTTCCTGTCCCTGGGGTTTATGTTTCTGGCCGCCGCCACGCAGACGATGTCCCTTTCGGTGCTCTTTGCGATCGCCAGCGCGGCCGGGATGGTGATGACCGTATCCTCTGCGCCGGCGCGGCCAAACCTCTGGGCCGTTCGCATGCTGGCAATCATCGTTGCCGCCGGGTTCCTGATGGTAGCGGCAGCCTGGATCGTTGAACAACCCGTCAGTGATACCGCCATCGTCCCGGCACACATGGCACCGATCTTGCTCTTTCTCGGCTACTGGGTGCTCTTTGCTGCTTTTCCATTCAGTGTGTGGCAGTTACCTGGTCTAAAGACGGATAGCTCCATAGCGCGCGTCCTTCTGGGGGTCGTGCTCTCACAGACGCTGCTTGTGCAGGCCTTGTTGCAGCTGGAAACCAACCTGGCGCCGATCAACGCGCTCGTACCTGTGCTCTTGTTCTATGCGGGAATGGCCACTCTGATCATGGGAGGCATTGGTGTAGTTGTTCAACACAGGCTGAGCGGCATGCTGGCCTATCTGACCATGGGAGAGTTTGGCGCGGCATTGATAGCTCTGGGTTCCGGAGCGACCTTTGCTTCCAGCCTGGGTACCCTGTGCCTGCTATACCGTGGCGTCGGCCTCGTGGCCATGAGCATCGGCGTTAGGGTTCTGAGCCACAGCCTGGGTGATGATGACATCGAGCGCATGCGGGGGGTGTTTCGCAGGGCCCCCATGGCGGTCGCGGGAACACTGATGGCCGGGCTGTCGCTGGCGGGGTTCCCGCCGATGGCAGGGTTCTCCACGCGCTTTGCGATCTACCGGATGATCGCCTCTGAGAGACCGATCTGGGCGATAGCACTCGTGATTGCTGGAATGCTCCCGGCCGTCGCGCTAACGCGCTTTGCAGTGCGTGCCTTTCAGGCGGTGCCAGTTCCCGGTAGTCGACGCGAGCCGCTCTGGCCCGCGGTGTTGGTGCTCTCTCTGGGCATTCTGCTGCTGATTGCGGGGCTTTGGCCACAGGGCGTCGGCACTCTGTTGGCGCAGTGGGGCGATCTACTTGTTGGCATGAGCACGGCGCCGTAGGCGTCGATTCCGAGAGAACTAGGATCCCCCAAGGGATCTCAGCGCGGCCAGGATGCGTTCATCGAGCGCGTCTACCCCATCCGGGACGGCAGCCAGAGCATCCCTGGCCTCAGAAACGCTGTACCCCAGGGCAGTCAACGCGTTAATCACATCCATGTCACCCTGTTGCATCGCTGGCATGCCCCAGGACGCACCGTCGGTGCTGCCGACTCTATCCCGTAAGTCCAACACCATGCGCTCCGCAGTCTTGCGCCCAATCCCCGGGATGTGTGTCAACGCCACGACATCGCCTCTGGACACCGCGCCTCTGAGCGTCTCTGGCGAAAATGTCGAAAGCACGGCCAGGGCGGTCCTCGGCCCAACGCCATTAACGCCCAGCAAGAGCAAAAAGATGTCCAACTCGGCCTGCGAACCAAACCCGTAGAGGGCGATATCGCTCTCGCGCACGTGGAGATGCGTGTACAGATCGATGTTCCGCCCGACATGCGCCTGCTCAAGAACGCTCCTGGGGACCTGTACCCGCAGACCCAGACCGCCCAGGGCGACTACCAGCGCCCCCTCTTGCACGACCTGGACGGTTCCATGGAGCGTCGCGATCATCACAGCACCTCAACACACATGGTATCAACGCTTGAGCAGCTATCTTTCGAGCAGCGAGGCCAGGCCAGCAGAGTGATGGTGGCATATCGATACGGCGAGGGCGTCCGCGGCATCGTCGGGCTGTGGAAGCGCATCGAGCATGAGCAGGAACCGTACCATCTGCTGAATCTGGTTCTTGTCCGCGCCACCATACCCCGTGATGGCCTGCTTGACCTGCATGGGCGTGTACTCGTAAATGGGTAGCCCGGACTGCGCCAGGGTGAGGAGTAACACGCCGCGCGCCTCTCCTACCAGCATGGCGGTCCGGGCATTGGTGCTAAAGAACAGCTCCTCCACGGCAGCCACATCGGGAGCATGTTGGGCGATCACATTCTGCAAGGCGTCATGTAACACAACCAGCCTCTCGGAGAGGCAAAGACCTGGGTCGGTCCGGATGACGCCATACTCTGCGCTCTGAAGGTGTTGGCCATCGCCTCGTACGAGACCAAAGCCGGTAATGGCCAGGCCCGGATCAAGTCCGAGTACGAGCATGGTCAGGCAGCTTCGCCTTCCAGACTGGCGAGCAACTCATCGTTCAGGTCCAGGTTAGAGAACACCTCCTGGACGTCATCCAGCTCTTCCAGAGCATCCATCAGCTTGAGGGTCGTCATCGCCTCGCGCTGTTCGAGCGTGATCTGGCTCTGAGGTATCCACGAAAGCTGAGCATCACTGATCGTGTAACCCATCTCTGACAGCGACTCTTGCACAACCTTAAAGTCAGCCATCTCGGTATACACCGTGACACCTTCATCGGTGGTCTCAACATCCGAAGCTCCCGCGTCGATAGCCACGAGTGCGACCTCATCGGGATCCTCGCTGCCCACATCGACCGTGATGACGCCCTTGCGAGAGAACATCCAGGCGACGCTCCCGTCAGAGCCCAGATTGCCACCATACCGCGTAAAGGCGTGCCTCACCTCAGAAACCGCCCGGTTGCGATTGTCTGTCATAACCTGGAGGATGATCGCCGTCCCATGGGGGCCGTAGCCCTCATAGATATGCTCCTCCATTTGTATGCCATCGGAGCCCTCGCCGGAGCCGCGCTTGATTGCGCGATCGATATTCTCTTTGGGCATATTGGCCTGTTTGGCCTTGTCAAGGACGAGGCGAAGGCGAAAATTCATCTCGGGATCAGGGCCGCCCTCGCGCGCTGCCACTGCGATCTCGCGCCCCAGCTTGGTAAAAAGCTGGCCGCGCTTTGTGTCATTGACCCCTTTTTGTCGCTTGATCGAGGCCCATTTACTATGTCCAGACATCCTACACCTCCCGGTGACAGAACGGAGGATTGCTCACCACACCGATTATAGCATCACGCCGACCGCTCACCAACCTGAACCAGCCCACTGCCGCGCCTCAGGCGATGGTGTTCCACACCCGCTGCGAAGCGTCGAGGCCAGAGCACACGCCCATCCCGGGCAACTGCCGGGGAGGCCCACGTCTACCTCACTCATCGTCATCCTGATCAGAGCCGTCGGCTGCGTCATCCACGAGCACTGCCCTTGACCGCCCCCCCTCGCGCATCGGGCCAACCACGCCACGCTCCTCCAACTCATCCATGAGCCGCGCGGCCCGCGGATAGCCGATACGCATCTGTCTCTGCAGAAACGAGGCCGACGCGTTGTCGCGGTCGCGCACCAACTCGGTCGCCCGCTGGAGCAGGTCATCGTCCGGATCCGGGTCGACCGACATCCCCTCCCAGGGAGGAGGCTCCTCCGGTTGATCCTCCTGCGATGCCGGGGCAACCTCCCGCTGGCTCTCATACCACGACATCAGGCTCTCAATCTCTCGATCAGAGACAAAACTGCCCTGAATGCGCCGCAACTTGGCCGAATCTGGCGCCATAAACAGCATATCCCCCTGGCCCAGCAACTTTTCTGCACCCGGGGTATCCAGGATCACGCGGGAATCGATCTGAGAGGTGACAGCGAAACTGATGCGGGCAGGAAAGTTGGCCTTGATCAGGCCTGTGACAACATCCACTGAGGGGCGCTGTGTCGCAATCACCAGATGGATACCCGTCGCGCGCGCCATCTGAGCCAGACGGCAGATCGTTCTCTCAACATCATCGGGGGCCGCCAGCATGAGATCGGCCAGCTCATCAATGACCATCACGATCATCGGCATCGGTTCCTGGTGCCGTTTGTGAGCACCCCGGTTATAATCGCTGAGGTTGCGAGCACCGACCTGGGCAAACTGCTTGTAGCGAGACTCCATCTCACCTGTCAACCAGCGCAGAGCCGCAACTGTCTTTTTGACATCGACCACCACCGGTGCGATGAGATGCGGCAGGCCGTTGTACTTGGTCAGTTCGACGCGCTTGGGGTCGATGAGCAGCAGTTTGAGCGTCGCCTCTGTATGCTGGTAGAGCAGCGACACGATGATCGCGTTGAGGCTAACGCTCTTGCCAGAGCCTGTCGCTCCTGCGAGCAGCAGGTGGGGCATCTTGGCCAGATCGGCAACCACCGCCTGACCGGACACATCACGCCCCAGCGCCACTTTGAGCGAAGAACGCATCTTGATGTAACGCTCGGACTCGAGCACACTCCTCAGTCCCACAACGGTCTTTTCGGGGTTGGGCACCTCGATGCCCACCACGGACCGGCCGGGCACAGGGGCTTCCACCCGGATAGGCGCAGCCGCCAGCGCCAGCGCCAGGTCGTTTTGGAGGGCCAGGATCTTGCTTACACGGACCTTGTAGCGTCTGTCGTTTCGCTCAACGTAACCGGGCTCGACGCCGAACTGGGTCACAGAGGGCCCCTTGCTCCATTCCACCACCTGGGCAGGGATCCCAAAGGCCGAGAGCGTCTCCTCGATCACCTGCGCTTGATGGCGCGACCCCGCATCGTCGCCTCCCGCGGCCACATCGGGAATCAGTACCTCCAGTGGGGGCAGGGACCCGGCACTGACAGAGGTGCGATCACCTGCGGTCCTGGACGTGCGCCCAACTCTACGACGAGCCTCTGCGGCCGCCGAGACCGTCATGGCACTGGTGACGTTGGCGAGATCCGGCGCCACGGCACCCGCAGAGGCCGCGATTCGGCGCAACCTGCGAGCGGTGATCATGCGACGCACGCGGGTCCCCACCTGTGCCCAGATCCACTGGATACGCCAATAGACCATCCTCCAGGTGATGCCCACCGCAATGCCGGCCGCGACCAGGATCAACAGGACGATAAGCGTGGCGCTGAGAGCGGGCCCGAGCCAGGGAACCGTGATCTGCCACTGCGCCCAGCCAATAAAGCCGCCTGCCTTGCCGGCACGCGCCAGCTGCAGAGGATCCCCCGTCACCAGCACGTGGACCAGACCCAGGAAAAGCACAAAAGCGGCCTCTGCCCCAACGACCGTCTGCCATCGCAGTTGGACCCGTACTTGGAGCGCGTCACGGAACACCAGAAACAGACCGCCGGCGAACACCATCAGCGCCACGGGGTAGACGCCGACGCCGAATACCTGCCTGAGGAGCATCGTCCACGCAGTGCTGATGGCCCCCTCATCTGAAGAGAGCAAGCTGACCAGTGTCACCGCACCCACAGTTGCTACGATGATCCCGACAACCTGTGGGCGCATCAGCCACGCCCCAATACTCCCCCAGTCGATGCGGGAAGAAGAACTCTTTGTTCTAGACGTGCTCGCTGCTCGTCTGGTCATAGACTCCCGTTCTTTGTACAAACCAGGGTTGCCTGAACGTGTTGCTTTATACATCGGCCAAGTCCAGAGGCTACTGATCGTCAGGCGCCGCACCGGCCCCGGTATCTAGTAGCCCACTGGGTAGTCAGCGCTGTCCGCATCCGACAGATCGCCATCGCCGTCGTCGTCTGCAGCCGCCTGTCTCAGGCTCAGGCTGAGGCGGTGTTGCTCCTTCTCGATGCGCAGCACGCGGACCTGGACGCGCTCCCCAACGCGCAGAATCTCCGATGGGTGCTCCACATGCTCCTCGGCAAGCTCTGAGATGTGAACGAGTCCCTCAAGTCCCTCCTCAAGCTGCACAAAGGCCCCAAAGTCGACCAGGTTGGTAACCTCTGCCTCCACGAGATCACCGATGCCATACCGCACGTCCACCATCATCCAGGGGTTCTCCTGCAGTCGTTTGATGGACAATCCGATATGATGATGCTCGCGATCGATGCTCAATACCAGGACACGCACACTATCACCGATCTTGAGAAAGGCAGAGGGGTGCGTCACGCGGCCCCAAGATATCTCAGAGATATGGATGAGACCGTCTACGCCGCCGAGATCGACAAAGGCGCCAAAGTCACAGACATTGCTGATCGCACCCTCGCACACATCGCCAACGGTCATCCGGCTGAGCAACTCTTCGCCCTGCCCCGGCCCCCAGCTCGCGGCCCGCTCTGAAAACACCAGGCGATTGCGGGCCGGGTCAAGCTCGATTACCTTCAGCAGCAGATCCTCACCCACCCATCGCGACAGGAGATCATCTCGGCTGGCCTCGCTGGTAAAGACGGGAACATCTGCCAGCTGAGATGCAGGAACAAAACCCTGCAGCTCTTTCCAGCGCACGAGCAGTCCGCCACGATTCCATCCAGTCACGACACCCGTCACAGTCTGCTCGCAATCCTGTATTCCAGCGAGCTGCTCCCACAGCTGGGTGTGCGCGTCCACGTTTTCGGGGACGGCATTGGCAGCGATCACAGACCTGACCTGGGCGAAGGATGCCTGCGATCGCTCCTGAGGGGCATAACGTTCATGAGCCCGTTCCAGAAAGAGTGCTAGAGAGTCGAGACTATAGGTATCCATTCTATGCTCAATCCCATCGTTTGACCTTACTTGCACCGGGTTGGGAGCGCTCAGCACACAGCCCGGACCTTGCAGCCGAGAACCGTTCTCGATAGAGTACTCTATACGGGGCAAGGATGATCGTCAAGTAAGGTCGCCGCGGGCCATAGAGGAGATGAATCGCACATTATGTCACGATCACGCAGCTTCCCCCATGAGCATGGGGGTCCAGGGATAGCAGAATGGCTCGGTGCAACGTTGCTTCTGACGCTGGCCTTCCTGGCACTGCTGCAGATTGTCGGGCCACGGCTACAGATTCTGTTCGATGCCATCCTGGAGTTTGTCCGCTCACTGCTCACATAATGTCTGAGCCATGGACGCTTTGACGCTCTACCTGTTTGCGCTATACTTGCTGGCACGGGGTGTGGCGCAGCCTGGTAGCGCGCAGCGTTTGGGACGCTGAAGTCAGAGGTTCAAGTCCTCTCACCCCGACCAGTTCGAGAGATCATGCGGGCGTAGCTCAGTGGTAGAGCTCCTGCCTTCCAAGCAGGTTGTCGCGCGTTCAAATCGCGTCGCCCGCTCTAGTACACAGGTAG
>ENA-OSEO01000928-OSEO01000928.1-sediment-metagenome-genome-assembly--contig:-NODE-928-length-62446-cov-54.188010_pt1 | contig 62446 bp, 50 predicted proteins | sample MGYA00237883_ERZ534232 | MGnify/ENA metagenome assembly ERZ534232
CCGGAGCGGGTATCGGGCGGGCCGACGGCCGAGGAAACGGCCGGGTCGGCCGGACCGGCCGAGCCGGATCGGGCGGGCGGTGAGTGGCCGGCGGCCGCCGAGTTGAAGCGGTTGGAGCAGGATTTCGCCGCGCTGGTCCGGTTGGCGCCGCGGCCGTCCGGTTCGCCCCGCCTGGAGGTGTGCCGGCGCTTCATCGCTGCCGAGCTGGAAGCGGCCGGCCTGAACGTCCGCCGGGAGCCCTTCCGGGCGACGACGCCGCAAGGCGGCATCGAGATGGCCAACGTGATCGGCGAGAAAGCCGGGGATCCCGGGCGGATCATCGCCATCGCGACGCATATCGACACGAAAATACTGCCCGGCATCCATTTTGTCGGGGCCAACGACTCCGGTTCCAGCACCGCCGCCGTCCTGGAAATCGCCCGGGTGATCGCGGCGCGCGCCGATACCCGGGCCACCTACCGCTTTCTCTTTTTTGACGGCGAGGAGTCGATGGGTGAATCGATCACCGAAGCGGACGGCCTGTACGGCAGCCGCCACCACGCCGACAACCTCCGGCGGAACGGGGACGCGCGGAAGGTCCGGGCCCTGATCCTGCTGGACATGATCGGCGACCGCGACCTGGTGCTGACCCGGGACCGGTATTCCTCGCCCGAGTTGTGGTCGCTGCTGACGGCGTGCTGCCGCCGGCTGGGCTGGCCCGAAATCGCCGAGGGCGAACCCAACTCCATCATCGACGACCACATCCCCTTCCGCGAACTGGGCATCCCGGCCATTGACCTGATCGATTTTGAATTCGGTCCCTGGAACAGCTACTGGCATACCCCGCGCGACAACCCGGACAACGTTTCCGTGGCGAACATCTTACGGGTGACCCGGGTGACGCTCTGCATGCTGGAGAACCTGGAACATGAGTAGGAGGAACCGCCGTCATGAAACATCGCGCCCGCGTCGTATGGGGACTTTTCGTGCTGGCAGCCATCGCCCCGGCTGCCGGACATATCCTCGCGGAGACCGCCGCTGAGGCGCCGGTCGTGACCGCCATTTCCGCCGAATGTCAGCTCCGCACGGTGGACGCTCTGGCGGAGCGATGGGGCACGGGTATCCGGGAGCGGGCGGAGCGGGGGGTGCGCCAACTCGCTCTCCTGTGGACGCCGGCCGACGGACCGGAGGCCGAGTTCAAGCGCTTCTGTCAGGAGCAATTCATCGGGGATCCGGCGCTCCGCCGGCAGACCTTCGCCCGCATCCAGGACAATATGGAACTGATCCACGGGCGGTTCCACCAGATCCGGCGCAGCCTGTCGGAGCCGCTTGAGCTGGATCTCGGGCAGCCGCTGGCAGTCGATTACCTGTTCCAGCAGTACGCCCCCGCCGCGCATCTCACCGATGACCTATTCGGCATTCGCGTCGCCCAGGTGACCATGTTGAACTTCCCGTTCTACACTCTGGCCGAGAAGAACCGGCTGGGTGAAACCTGGAGCCGCGAGGAGTGGGCCATGGCCCGTCTGGGCGACTGGTTCATCGCCCGGGTCCCCGCCGAGGTTGCCCAGTTGTCGAGCCGGGCGCATGCGGCGGCCGGCAACTATGTGGCGACCTACAACATCCACATCGGCAACCTGCTTCAGGACGGGAACCGGCGGCCCTACGCGCAGGACCGCAAACTGGTCACCCACTGGAACATCCGCGACGAGATCCGGGCGCAGTACGCCGAGTCCGGCGGTCTGGTCCGCCAGGAACTCCTGATGAGGGTCCTGGAGCGGATCGTGGACGGGACCATTCCGCGGCAGGTGATCGACGATCCGCGCTATTGCTGGGATCCGGCCGCCAACCGCCTGTACGAGCCGGTGGACGGCAACCTCAGGGAATTGGATGTCGTGCGGGAAGGGGATCGACGCTATCAGCAGTGGCTCAACATGTTCCATGCTTCCCGTCGGTTGGACGACCATATGCCGCTCAGCCCCACCGCCATCGACCGCAAATTCAACCTCGACCGTCAGCTTCCCGAGGCCGAGGTGGAGCAGCTGCTCCTGGCCGTACTGCGGGATCCGGTGGCGCAGGCTGTCGGCCGTCTCATCGCCCGCCGGCTGGGCCGCGAGCTGAGGCCTTTCGACATCTGGTACGGCGGCTTCCGGAGCGGGCCCTCGAAACCGGAGGCGGAACTGGACCGCATCGTCCAGGCGCGCTATCCCACCGCGGCGGCCTTCCAGGCCGATCTGCCCACGATTCTGCAGCGCCTCGGTTTCGCGCCCGACCGGGCCGCATTCGTCGCCGACCACGTCGCTGTGGACGCTTCCCGAGGCATCGGGCATGCCATGGGCGCGTCGATGCGCGGCGACAAGGCCCATCTGCGCACCCGCGTGGCGTCCGGGGGGATGGATTACAAGGGCTTCAACATCGCCATGCATGAATTCGGGCACAACGTGGAACAGGTGTTCTCGCTGGAAGGCGTGGACCACTACGCCATGAGCGGAGTGCCCAACAACGCGTTCACCGAGTGTTTTGCCTACGTGTTCCAGGCCCGCGACCTCCAGGTTCTCGGGCTGGACGGGCCGGGCGCGTCGTCGCGGCAGACGCAGGCCCTCGACACCTTCTGGATCACCTACGAAATCGCCGGTGTGTCGCTGGTGGAGATGAGGGCCTGGCGCTGGCTGTACGCGCATCCCGAGGCGGATGCCGCCGGCTTTCAGGCCGAGGTTCTCCGTCTGGCGAAGGAAGTGTGGAACGAGTACTTCGCGCCGGTATTCCGGGTGAGGGATTGCCCGGTCCTGGCCGTGTACCAGCACATGGTCTACCATCCGCTCTACCTGGCCGATTACGCGCTGGGCCACCTGATCCACTTCCAGGTGGAATCGGCGTTGGCCGGAAAGCCGCTGGGCGCGGAGATGGAGCGCATGTGCCGCCAGGGGTCGTTGACGCCCCGCTACTGGATGCGCGGCGCCGTCGGCCGCGATCTGTCGGCCGAGCCGCTGCTCGAGGCGGCCCGCGCGGCGGCGCGCACGGCGGAATAAGCAGCCGGGGCTGAAGACCCCTCGTTTCTCACTGATTTAGCGGATAGTATGTTATTGACAGGCATTTTCTGCTTGGTTATGATGGCATAAGATTGATTTGTCATACCGTTGGCACAGACAGGAGAAACAACGATGAGCCAGCTCCTCGACCCGGAACGAAAACTCTCCTTCTATTTTCAGGAAATGCTCAACACCTACACGGAGTCGATTCAGAATCGCCTGAAGAGCGTGCAGGCCAAGGCACAGGGCACCCTGGAGGAATTGGAGAAGCAGAGCGCGGGGATCGTTCCGCAACTCACCGGCGAGGAGATCGCGGAGTACATCCGGGAGACGCTCGTCCCGCTGCGCGCCGAGCAACAGGCGGAGGCGGAATGGCACGGCCGGCTGCTGACGGATATCACGCGCATCACCCGCGGCACCGAGCAGAAGCAGATTCTCGAAGCGGTTCTGGCGGCCACGGCCGGCATATCCGACCGTGCGCTCATCCTGCTCGTCCGGCAGGGACAGGTGTCCGGTTGGGAGGGCCGGGGATACCGCCCGGTGTTCGTTGAGTCCGGGCTCAAGACGTTCTCTGCGGCGGTCGCCGCGGACGCCGTCATCAGTTCCCTGATTGAGGGGACAGGCGGCCGCACGTTCATCAAGGAAGATCTCCCTGCCGGGGCCCGGTACCTGGAAATCGCTGATTTCGAAAAACCTGCCAAGTTCCACGTCTTCCCGCTGGTCCTCTTCGGATCGGTCGCCGCCGTGCTGTTCATCGACGGGGATGGTTGCCGGATCGGTGACGCGGAGGCCGTCCAGGCGGGTGAGACCATCATGACCACCACCGCCATCTGGCTGGAAAACCTGGCCATGCGGAAAAGCCTGGGCCTGGGGCTGCCCGGCATGGGCCCCGTCGTCGCGGAGCCGGAGGTGGACGTCTACGCGGCGGTGCCGCCGACAGTGATCGATGAGCCCCCTACGGCCAAAACGGTCCAGGCAGCCGAGCCGGCGGCAGATGAGTGGATCGAGGAACCGGTTGAAGAGCCGGCGGTCGAACCGGCCGCTGAGTTGTTCGAGGAGCCCGTCAGCGCACCTGAGGAACCGCCGGCTGCCGAACCTGCGCCCGTGGTCGAAGCGTTCATGCCTGTTGAAATCCCTGCGGACCCCGACAAGTCATTGGCCGCCACCCGTGAATTTCCGGTTGAGGAGCAGGTCGATGAACTCGATTTGACGGGCTTCAGCACCGGACCGGAAGAGTACGAGATCCAGCTTGAGGAGCCGCCGGCCGCGCCCGCGGTCCCGGCTCCCGACGGGGAACTGTCGCTGATGGACCAGGTCATGAGGATCGAGAGCCTGGGCGAAGAGGAGATCGTGGTGGACGAAGAAGCCGCGCCAACGGCCGCCCCCGCGATGTTCGAGACGGAGCCCGAAGAAATCGTTCTGGAGGAGGCCGGCGACATGGGCTATGCGCCGTCCATGGATATCTCGCCGGGCCCCGCCATGCCTGTGACTGAAGAGCCGGAGGAGATCGTTCTCGAAGAGCACCCGCTGGAGGAGCTGATCCTGGAAGAAACCCCGGCCGCTCCCAGCTTTCAGGCGCCGGAACCCGCCTTCACACCGCCGGCGCCTGCGGCGCCGCCGGTGAGCACGCAGCCATGGACCACGCCCGAGGAAGAACGGCAGTACAATGACGCCCGCCGGTTCGCTCGCCTGCTGGTCTCGGAGATCAAGCTCTACAACGAAGACTCGGTAACTGAAGGTCGGATCGAAAAAGACCTGTACCGGCGGCTGCAAAAGGACATCGATCGCAGCCGGGAGATGTTCGACAAGCGGGTGCCTCGCAGCCTGGGCCTGAAAATCGATTATTTCCATGAGGAACTGGTCCGCATCCTGGCGGAAGGGGACTCGGCCAAATTGGGCAGGGGGTACCCCGGACCGGTCAACCAGTAGCGTTAGCCGACGTTGCGTCTCAACTCACGATTCGCCAGTCTCATCCTGACGGTATGCTGCGTCTGCTATGCGGCGGCGGTGGAGACGCCCTGCCCATGGCGGGCCGACCCGGTGCCGTTGGAGCAGCAGCCTGACCTGGCGCGACTGGCCCGGGATCGAGCCGCCATCGAAGCGATGCCGGAGGAACACCGGGTCGTCCGGTGGCAGGAACAGCTTCAACTCTACCGGACGGAGGGCAACCGCCGTCTCGAGGGATTGGCCAGCCTGATTCTCGGGCGGTTACAGACGGCCAGCCAACCGGAAGCTGCGCTGAGCTGCCTCGAAGAACCGGCCGTATTTCGCCATACCGCCCTGGCCGGACTCGCCATCGAGACAATGCTGGAGATCGTCCGGCTCCGTCCGGAGCTCGCGACCCGGGTGGACGCGATCCTGAACGCCCCGGCGCGCACGGGCGAGCTGGATTTTCAACAGCTGGCGCAACTGGTGGCAGTGTACCGCAAGAGCGGGCGGACTGAGGAAATCCGCCGCTGGCTCAAGGCGACCGATCCGTCCGACCGCCCTGACATTCGCGCCGACTGGTGGCACCTCAACCTGGGGCGGCTGGACCGCGATGACGGGCGGGTGGAGGAAGCGAAGGCGCATTGGCGCGCCGCCCTGCGAGTGGCCGATGCCGACGCCGCCATCTGGCTGGCGGCTTTGGAAGAATTGAAGCAGGCCGAGGGGGGCGAGCCCGTTCCGGCTCTGCTGCCGGTGTCGGAGGCCGTGCGGATAGCCCGGGACTTTCTGACCAGGGGCAGCGGCAGGGCCGCCTGGGCCTGCCTGGCGGGGTACCTGCAGCACGAGGCGCCGAAAGCCGCCGCCGATCCATTCTGGCGGACAGCCGGCGAGGCCGCGCTCCAGACGGGACAGTACCGGCAGGCGCGGGATCTGTTCCGGCGGTTCCGTCCCCGCGCGGCCGACGACCGGCTGGCGCGCGCCTACGGCCTGGCGGTGACCGGCAAGAAGCTCGGCCGGATGAACGAATACAAGCACAACCTGCGGGTGGTCCGGCAGATCGCGCCCCGGTCGGACGAACACATGCGGCTTTTGCAGCCGGCGGCGTTCGACGCCGAAGTGACGGGCCGGTCCGACGACGTGCGTCGGCTCTACGGCGAGATCGCCCGATTGTCCCAGCGACGCCCGGACGTCGCCGAAGCCAGCTGGAAGCTGGCCTGGACCGAATATCTCCGCGGGAAATGGGCGCGGGCCGATGTCCTGTTTCGCCGCGCCATCGAGATGGACGACGGCCGTGAGTTCGCGATCGCCGGATTGTACTGGCACGGGATCTGCGCCCGCCGGATGAAGCAGCCCGACAAGGCCGCGGCCGCCCACCAGGCGCTGCTGGCGGTTTTCCCGTACTCGTACTACGCGGAGTTGATCCGGCAGGGATGGAGCGGCCCACCGCCGTCCGAAGCAGATGCTTCGGCTGCCGCCGCGAGCTGGACCCGCGTGATCCGGGAAAAGTACACGCCCGTCCGTCCCCCCGCGTCGGGCCAGCCGCTGGAGGTATTGCCGCCGCCTGACCGGTTCTACGTACTGGAAGCCCTGGCCGCCGGTTTCGGGGAACCGGCGTTTCGACGCGTCGACGCGGCGAACCGGACGCTCCGCGATCCGGGACTGCATGCGTTCCTGGCAGGGCGGGCGGCCGAAGAGGCGCGCACCTACGATCTGATCTGGCACGCCCACCGGGCGTGCCCCGAGCTGTACACGCTTCGCGTGGAAGACGTATCGCCGGATTGCTGGCACATGCTCTTTCCCGTGCGGTACGAAGAGATCTTGCAGCGGGAGCTGGCCGATACCGGTGTCGAGCCGGATCTGGTGCTGGCGCTCATCCGGCAGGAATCGGCCTTCCTAGAGGACGCGCGTTCGGTCTCCAACGCCATCGGGCTGATGCAGCTCCTGCCGGCGACCGCCGCCGAGGAGGCGGGCTACCGGGGCAATCCCGCCGACCTCGTGCCGCGGCTGAAGGCGCCCGAGTTCAACCTGCCGCTGGGCTGCCGGTACCTCGTGAAGCAGTACCGGTATTTCGACCGGAAGATGGCGCTGGCCCTGGCCGCGTACAACGGCGGCCCCCGCCGCATCCGCGACGTGAACCGCCGCCACGAACAGAAATGGGGCTTGCCGGAGATCGTGGAGCTCATCCCCATGGCCCAGTCGCGAAATTACGTGAAGGCGATCTACCGGAACTGGAACTACTACTCGCGGCTATACGCCGGCCGGCCCGCCGATCTGGCCTGGTTTTTCGGTCAGCCGGCACCCCGCTGAAACAATCCCATCGAACGGTGAAGGAGACGGCCGGCGCCGCGGCCGGATTTCAGGGCGGATCGACTCCGCCCGGATTCCAGGGATTGCACCGCATGATGCGCCAGGTTCCCTTGGCCAATCCGGGGAAGAGCCCGTATTTCAGGAGCGCCTGCCTCATGTACTCGCTGCAGGTGGGCGTGAAGCGGCAGAACTGGAGACGGTTGTTAAAGTGAAGCAGGGGGGAAATCCGGTCCTGGTAGACCTGAATCCCCCCCGCCAGAATGCGGCTGGTGATCTGCACCTGCGGCGAGCGGAGGCCGTCGACAATCACCGCGAGGCAGAATAGAGCGAAGAGCAGCCCGACCAGTTTCAGCAACGGACGGCGCTTACTGGCGGACGACCCGGGTTCCGGCGAACGTGTCACTCCAGCGCAGACCCTCCGGCGACTTGGTGATGGTGATCGCTTCCCACACGGCGAATGCCAGCACGGCCAGACCCACCACAAACTGAAGCAGGGACAGGACGACGCCCGCTATGCAGCCCAGGAAGGGAATCAACGCGATGATGCTGGTCAGCAGCCAGATGAGCGAAGTCAGCGAATAGACCAGGTTGCGCTTGACCGAGTGCATCACTTCGATGGGACCGCCCGCGGTGGTCACCACCTTGAGCTTCATCAGGTGCTTGCCGATGCTGTTGCCCTTGACGATGTAGTCGCGCAGCAGAATGAATCCGCACAGGACGGCGGCGCCGACGATCTGGACCAGACTGCCCAGAATGTTTGAGATGATGCTTCCGACAATGTTCAGAATCACCACCACAACCACCACGGCGAAGATCGCGCCGATGTCGATGGCCAGGGCGATGAACCGGTTTTTCTGGAGTTCCGCATCCGTCATGGTGAGTGCCTCCTGTTCAGTGTTCGGGTCGGACTACTTGTTTTCGATAACCCGGGTTGTGGCCCACTTGTCGCCGAAACGGTAGCCGTCGGGATCGATGAACACCATCACGGCGTCGATGAGGCCGAATACCGGGATCATCAGGGAAACGTTGCGGATAACCGATTCCATCAGCTTGCAGGGAGTCAGTGTCTGGGCGTTGATGACCTGCAGCCCCATGACCTTCTTGCCGAAACTCCGGCCGTCGTACAGCGTGTCCTTGCAGAGGGCGTATGCCAGGCCGGGCAGGATGCACAGGATCATGCCCGCCATCGTGATGACCCAGTCGATCAAAGCGGCCAGCAGCCGGTTCACCGGGTCCGCCTTGATCACGCGGTCCGCGGGAATCGGGGTGTTCTTGGCGTCATCGCCCATCCAGAAACCAGGTTCGCCCATGATGCAATCTCCTTATATTTGGTTTGAACATTAGACGGATCGAAAATCCAACTTCAGAAAAATTCCGGAGCGGCTTGTAAGCCGGATTCTGTTCCGCTTCTCCGTGGAAAAGCGGGGCAAACATTCCTCTGGGCGCCGGGTCTCCCCGGCGCTCGTGCGGCCTACCCGAAGGCATCGGCCGGGCCGGCCTCAAACGCCTTCCTATTCGGCCTTGCTCCGTGCGGGGTTTGCCAAGCACCCGGTGTCGCCACCGGGCCTGGTGGGCTCTTGCCCCACCGTTTCACCCTTGCCTGAGCCGCGTGGGCCATCGGCGGTCTGCTCTCTGTTGCACTTTCCGTAGGGTCGCCCCTCCCTCCCGTTAGGAGGCGCACCGCCCTGTGGAGTCCGGACTTTCCTCTCCCGCGCCAGGCGCGGAAGCGTTTGCCGCCGCCGCTCCGGAAATCGTCATTCATAATTCAAAGATCACACGTTCGCCGGGACTGACGACCGACAAGGTATCTTCAGCATGCCGCCCGGTGTGTGGATGCTAACGATCTTGAATGAAATCTTATCAGTAAATGCAGGGGGATGCAACTGCAAAGCCCCGCGGCGAGGCGGCGGAAAACAAAACGAGCCGCCGGCGGACGGCCGGCGGCTCTAAACGGACTGTTCGTCCGTGCGAATCAGAACGTGTAACCCAGCCCGGCCACCACGCTGACCACGGTTCCGGTGGCGTCGAACAGGTACGGGGAATTGTCGTTGTAGTCGTCGTGTTTCAGGTATGACGTCAGGGTGATGCCGTTGGCGAACTCGTAGGAGAACCCGTACTTGCCCGTGATGTGGCGGACGTCGAGGTTGGAATAGGCGCCCAGGGTTTCGTCAAGATGGTAGTCGAACAGGTTGCCCGGAGGCACGCCGGGGACCTGGGCCATGTTGATCGAGATCCCGTCGAGACCCTCGTCCACCTGGTTGAAGGCGAATTCCGCGTAGATGCGCAGGCGGTCGCGGGGGATGAAATTGGCGGTGAAGAACGCGTGGGTGTCATGGCCGCGGTAGTCCATCGGGTCGTATAACGAGCCAAACTGGCCCGTCGTGACGCCGGCCGCTCAACCATTCCAGACGGGCTGCACGAACAGCGACTCCGTCTCGTAGTCGGTGTAATGGACGCCGGCGTTGAGCGTCACTCTCTCGTCGGGGGTATACCAGGCGTCGGCGCCGATGGCATGGACCGTCTGGGACCAATCCGAGAAATTCAGCTCGTCGTTGGTCGAGTGTTTGAGGTTATAGGCCACGTTCAGGCCGGCGTTTTGGACCGGTTTCCAGGTTCCGCTGACCTTCAGGTCGTGGACCATGGCGGGCTGGTTGGTGAGAGTGGCTTGACGCGAGGCGTATAGCTGGAAATACTGGACGCCCGGGAACGGCACGGCACCCGGCGTCGAAAACGGCTGGAGCACCTCTTCCACGGCGGCTTGCTGGTTGGCGAAGGGATTGTCGATAAACGCCGCCTGGTAGCGAACCCAACCGGCCAGCTCCCGGCGTTGGTCGGTGCGGAACGTGAAGGTCAACCGGTGTTCGCGGGTGGTGCCCGTCTCGAAATAGTCACGGGCGGTGTCCTCGAAATCGTACTCCGCCACGAAGCGGTTCCGGCCGGGCAGGGGCACGCTCAGGTCGGCGTCGAACTCGGTGTCCTCCCGCGACATCGCCGAAAAGCGGGTGAACGACGCGCCGCCAAACGACGGGTACGCTTCGGCGTAGGTCCGCCCCGCTTGCGGGCCGGCGTTGGCCACCGGGTCGGGCAGTTCCACATAGGTCGTGGCGTTGTCGATGTTCGAGTACCGGAACCGGGCGTTGAGGGTGATGCCGTGCCCGAACGACCCGGTGTAGCGGCCGGTGTAGTTGCGGGACAGGATCTTAAGGTCGCTGGTCTCGTTCTCGACCTCGGAGTAAAGGAAGGCCCCGGTCACCGTGTTGCGGTCGTCGATGTGGTAGTAGGCCTTGAGGGCGTGGAGCATCTTGTTGGTGTCGGGCACCTGGCTGATGGGCAGCTCGCCGTTTGTCCGATCGTAGAGAATCCGGTTGGTGAAGACGTCCATACGGGTGCCGGGATGGACCGCCTCGTCGAACAGGTAGGGCAGGGACCCCGTCGCATCGCTGAAGCGGCGGTACTGAAACGTGTAGGATCCGCCGGCCCGGGCGGTGTCCACGGCCACCCGGAACTTGAAGTCATCCTGGGCCTCGTCCACGGGCCGGACCTGGCCGGTGACGTGGCAGGAGGAGCAATGGTTGAGCTGGGTGGACTGGTGGGCGCCCTCGCGCTGCTGGCGGTTGTAGTCGAACCGGAGCGAAAGCCATTCCGCCTGCGGAATCCTGAATTCGTTCAGAAATGCGATTTCGCTGTAAGTGATCCGGTAGTCATGGGCGGGGGCCAGGTCGTCGGCATAGGTGTACAGATGGCCGGCCACCTGGGTGGTGTCGATGTTTTCAAGCGGATCGTGATCCAGGCGGTGCAGGAACCGCCGGTAGGTGAATTGGCTGTCCCAGACCCTGGCGGCGTTGAGACGGACCCGGTAAAACTGGTCGTCGGGATTGCCGCTGTGCGCCGCGGCCATCTCGAGATACAGATCCCGCTGCTGCAGTTCCAGGTAAGCCTTGATCCACGGCCGGACACCCTGGTCGGCGATCTCGTATTCGGCGGCCCGGCCGATGTACCGGTCCAGGTCGTCCCCGGTGACGCCGATCAGGAACTTGCCTTCCGTGCGCGTGGCGCCGCCCTGGGCGAGAACCGGGATAGCCAGCGCCGTCACGATGAGCGCGATGAACGTGCGATGATTTTTCATGCGCGGCCTCCTCTACTACCGGCTCAGGTTGCCGCCGCGGCCGCTGATGCCCTGGGACGGCAGGTCAGAGCCGTGGACGCGGGAGTGGCACTGGGTGCACTTGGTGCCGTAGGCGCGAATCCAGCCCGTCGCGCCCCAGCGGTTGGAGGCGTCACCCGACGGCCCGCTGTGCGGGGTTGAATCGCCGATTCGGGCCGTGTGGAAATGGGCGGAATGGCACTGCAGACAGAGGAACGGTTCGTTCTGCGCCAGCAGGTTGTTGGCCGCCGTGCCATGCGGGGCGTGGCAGATGGTACAGTCTTCAGCCACCGGCGCGTGCTCGAAAACGAACGGTCCCTGGTAGCGGCTGTGGCATTTCAGGCACAGATCGTTCTTGCGCTCGGCGGTTCTCAGCGAACCGATCGCGGTTCCGGCGTGCGGGGTGTGGCAACTGGTGCATCCCATTTTGCCTTCGCGCACGGGGTGGTGGGAGGGGTAATTCATTTTGGCTTTGATGTCGGCGTGGCATCTGCCGCACAATACCGTCTGGTTGCCGGCCGTTCGTCCTTTGCCCTTGTGAATGGTGTGACATTCCGTGCACGCCAATCCGTTGCGGGCATGCGCGCCGTGGGCCCACCGCGAAAACTCACCGGTTTTGTGGCAGGTCATGCACATTCCGTTGGTTTTCGCCTCCTCCGCCGCTCCGAAGGAGAAGATGTCGGTCTTCTCTCCCGAATCGAGGTGTTTTTGGGCGTTCCCATGGCAGGCTTCGCATCCCCCGGGGCCGGCTCCCAACTCAAACGATTTCAGCCGGGCATGCGCGTTGGCGGACACGAAGTGGTTGTACAACTCTTCGTGGCAGCCGGCACACTGGCGGCTTGTTTCAGAAAGGAGCGCCTCGGCGGGAGCCGGCTTGGCGGCGTCAGCCGCCAGGCCGAAGCCCATCAGCAGGACGATGGAGGCCGGCAGTAGAAACGCGAGACACCGTTTCATAAGGCCTCCTGTATGAAGGTTGCTAAACACACAGCCGGTGTTTTGGATTGATCAGACGCTGCGGGGGTGGTGTTCACGCCTTCCGCACGGGAAGGCACCGCCCAAAATCAATAATAATAATAATTGAGCAATGCACTCATGAATCAGTCACTTAGCTCATGATCTGAATTCGATAGTATAGATCGAATCCGGATCTGTCAATGCAATTCATTGTCCGCTGCGTATGCTATAATTCCAGTGCACGGAACTTTTTCCCGAACCTGCTGTCTAAATGTATAGGACTTCGGGAGAAACCGGCAATGGCTACCCAGGATCTGACATTGAAGGACATCCCGGAATCAAAGCTGATTCTGCCGTATTCGGATGCCGATATGGTTGCGGTTCGCGCAGCGTGCGCGAGCTACCGTTTTGAGGATGTCTATTCCGAATACCACGACATGATTTTTCGCCTGGCCTACCGTCTGCTGGGCCACTTCGACGACGCCCTCGAGCTGACCCAGGATGTCTTCATGACCGTTTACCGGAAGCTGGATACCTTCCGCGGCGAGGCGGCCCTCAAGACTTGGCTCTACCGGATCGTGGCCAACAAGGCCGCCAACCGGCAACGCTGGTGGCGCGTGCGGCGCCGGGGCAGCACCGTCTCGATCCATGAACTGAACCATGCGGCGCTGACCCGACTCAATCTGTCCCTGAGCGGTGCGACCCAGAGCCCGGAGCAGGCGTGCGCGGTTCGGGAAGTGCGGAAGAATCTGCAGCGGTGCCTGGACCGGCTGCCGTTCAAATACCGGATGGTGCTGCTGCTGCGCGATATTGAGGAAATGACCTACGAGGAAATCGGCAACTGCCTCGGGCTTTCCCTGGGCACCGTTAAAAGCCGGATCGCCCGGGCGCGCGAGCAATTGCGGGAATTGATGGACAGTTATCTCTAAGGGTATCGATATGGATTGCGACAACTATAAAATTCTGATTCACGAACACATCGACAACGAACTCGCCGCCAACGACGAGTTGGATCTCAGCGGGCACCTGACGCGCTGCGCCGCGTGCCGGATGTACCTCGCCCGGATGACCGAAGCTCGTGACATGATCCGGTGCCTGCCGGCCGTCGCGGCGCCCCTCCGCTTGACGTACGTGCTGAACGCCCGGCTCCATTTCGCCTCCCGCCCCCCGCAGTCCAGCTGGTTTGCGACCCTGCAGTTCCGGTTGCTCGAGTTTTCGATGGCCGAGCATTTGCGGACGGTCTTCCTGGCGGTGCCCATCACGGTGTTGTTCTTCCTCGCCATCTCGCTCCTGGTTTATTCACCGACCGGTCTTGCGAACCTGCAGAGCTTTCTGGGTGATCCTGCCGGTGACGGCATGGCCGAGACCCTGGTGGAGCGCCAGTACCTTCAGAACCTCTACGATTTTTCGCCCGAGCGGATTTCGTCCGACCAGGTGTATCAACCCCGGATCAGTACGGTCGCGGTCAAGATGTTCGCGGAAAACGACTTTCAGAAGCTGGCGTCCGACCGCCTGGGCGTGCTCACCCATGTCCGGTCCGACGGCAGCGCCGAAGTCGAGTCCATCTCCGGCGGCGACACGGGGACGGCGATCAAGGTTCGGAACATGATCGACTCATCCATCGTGTTCCCCGCCATCACCAACGGCAAACAGGTCGATTCCAGGGTGCTGCTCACCTTCGAGAAGATCGAAGTCAAAGGCTGACGGCGGCGTGATCCGCCGTCTATCATTCGATTCCCACTCTTGACGGGATTTCAGTACCGGCCCTTGTGGCGGAGGCGGTAGTCCGGCCCCTGCAGCACCACGTCGGTGCAGCGTTCCATGATTCGCGAGTAAAGCCGCTGGGTGATCCGCTCGGCCAGGGTGTACGCCGCGGCGGAACCCGGACCGGACGGCTCGTCCGGCGCCGAGTCGCCGGCTCCGGCGGCCGGGGAGGAAGATGAAGACGACCAGCCGGGTCGGACCGCGTGGTCCAAATAATTGGTGGTGAACAGCACCGAAATCCGCTGGTCGAAGCAGAAGTTGATGATGTCGTACAGCTTGTTGAAAACGAACTCGGTGGGGCGGGTGGCTCCCAGCTCATCGAGCAGGACCACCTGACAGCGGCTCAGCCGGCGGAACAGCTTGTTCTCGATGTCCGCGCCGCTTTCATCGAAGCTCTGCCGGATCTGTTCGATCAGGTGCAAAAAGTTCTGAAACCGTCCGGTGAAGCCCTGCTCGATGAGGCGTCGCAGGACGCCAACGGCCAGATGAGTCTTGCCAACGCCCACGGGGCCGCGGATCAGCAGCCCGCGTCCCAGCGCCTCACCCCGCTGGAAGGAGGTGATGAACATTTCCACGAACGAGAGCGCTTCGCGCTGCTTGGCGTTCTGCGGGATGAAATTGTCCAGATGGCACCGCTGGTAGGAAGGGGGGATGCCGGCGAACGCCAGACGGTGTTCCCCCAACTCTTCGGTGAAGCAGTGGCACCGGCGGGCAACGCCGTCTTCCACCACCCAGCGGGAGTTCTGACAGTCCGGGCACCGGGCGTCGAAATACTCGGCGAACAGGGATCGGTAGTCTTCGTGGTCGGGCATCGGCGTTGAATGCGTCCTTGCTTTCGGCTACAATGGCCCCGAAAATCCTCAAAGGCGGGGCTATTATATGCAAACACGGTGGGTGATGCTATGTGTTTTTACCCTTCTCTGGAGCGCCGCGATGGCCGATGAACCGGCCGACCGTATTCTGAAAAACGGCGTCATTTACACGTTGAATGCGGCGCGCCCGACGGCGTCGGCCCTGGCCATCCGGGGCGACCGGGTGATGGCCGTCGGTTCCTGGGAGGAAGTTGCGCCGCTGGCCGGCGGGCGGACCGTGATCGTGGACCTGGCCGGCGCGACGGCCTACCCGGGTTTCGTGGACAGCCACGCGCACGTGGGGGGCTTGGGCCGGGCCATGGAGATCCTGGACCTGACCGGCGCCGCGAGCGAAGCTGAAGCGGCCGCGCAGGTGCGGCTGGCGGCCGCGACCACACCGGCCGGCGACTGGATCCTGGGCCGCGGCTGGGATCAGAACCGGTGGCTCGACAAGCGGTTCCCCACTCACGCCAGCCTCACGGCTGCCGCCCCCGATCATCCGGTGGTCCTGACGCGGGTGGACGGCCACGCGATCTGGAGTAACCGGCGGGCGATGGAAATGGCCGGCCTGGGGGACCGGGCCGTTCCGGTTGACGGGGGCGAGATCCTCGTGGATGAAGCCGGGCGCCCCACCGGGATTTTTGTGGATCGCGCGTCCGACCTGATCGAATCGAAAATCCCCGCGGCGCGGCCCGACGAAATCCGCCGTCGCCTGCAGCAGTCGATGAAACGCTGCGCCACCCTGGGGCTCACCCAGGTTCACGATGCCGGCATCGGGCCTACAGAGCTGGCGGAATACCGGGCCCTGCTGCAGGCGAACCAGATGCCCATCCGGATCTGGGCCATGCTGGAGGGAGACGAGGCGTGGCTGGAGAGCCAGCTCGCCGCCGGCGTCTTGCAGGACGCCGCCGGACTTTTGACAATCCGGGCGGTGAAGATGTATGCCGACGGCGCGCTGGGTTCCCGGGGCGCCTGGCTGCTGACGCCATACACCGACCGACCCGACACGTGCGGTTTGCCGGTCAACCCGCCCGAAACTCTGGAACGTATCGCCCGGCTGTGCGCCCGCTACGGGTTTCAGGCGTGCACCCACGCCATCGGCGACCGGGCCAACCGGACCGTCCTGGACGCGTACCAGCGCGCCCTGGCCGGCGTGCCCGACGGACGCGAGCGGCGCTTCCGGGTGGAGCACGCGCAGGTGCTGGCGATGGCCGACATCCCGCGTTTCCATGCGCTCGGCGTGATCCCGTCGATGCAACCCACCCACTGCACGTCCGACATGCCGTGGGCGGCCCATCGCCTCGGACCGGAACGGGCCCGTTACGCATACGCCTGGCAGACCCTGATCCGCACGGGTGTGGTGATTCCCACCGGCTCGGATTTCCCGGTGGAGGCGCCCGACCCGCTGCTCGGCTTCTATGCCGCCGTCACCCGCGCGGACAAAGCGGGCCACCCGCCGGGAGGCTGGACATCCATGGAGCGGATGACCCGGGAACAAGCCCTGCGGGGCATGACGGAATGGAGCGCGTACGCCGCCTTCCAGGAGAAGGACAAGGGCGTGCTGGCGCCGGGCAAGTGGGCGGACATCACGGTGACCGATCAGGACCTGCTGCAGGTCCCGGAACGCGATATCCTGAAAACCCGGGTGCTTCTGACTGTGGTCGGCGGCCGGATCGTCCATGACGGCCGGGCGCCGAAGGAGCCCGAGCGCCAATGAAGATCCCGCTGGTCGTCCTGCTGTCCGTCTGGAGTTTGCTGAACGTATTCACCAGCGAGCAGGGCGAGCTGATCGACCTGAGCTGCGAGTGCGATTCCCAAACCGTCACCTTGCGGTGCCGCATCCAGGCCATCGACCGGGCAGCCCTTCGCCAGCTGCTGGAGGGCGGCGAAGCGGTGGTCTTCCGTTACGAGTCGGAGTTGCGGGGCGAGCGGAGCATCTGGTTCGATGAGTTCGTCGCCGGGGCCGTGCTCCTCAAGCGGCTGTCGGGCGATCCCCGCACCCGGCAGTATTTCGGCGTGACCACGATTGACGGCCGGGAATCATCCGCCCTGATCTTCAGCGGGCTGGACGATGCCGTTGAATGGCTGACGACCGTCACCGAGCCGCCCCTGGTCATCGGGTCGGCAGGAAAACTGAAGCCGGGCGCCTACATCCAGGCGCGAGTGGTGCTTCAGCGGAAGAAGCTGCTGCTCGTCATTCCGCTGGAAACCGTCACGCCGTGGAAGCGCCAGTCGGTCCAATGCCCATGAAGCAGACGCCGCCACCGCTCACCAAGCTGAAGATCACCCTGCTGGCCCTGGGGATCCTGTTGGCGCTGGCCGCGCTGCTCTTCACTCAGTACCAGTTGGGCGGCGGCGGGATCGAATCGCCCACCTTCAACCTGCAGGCGATCCTGCTGGCCGTGCTCACGGTGATGAACGTGCTGTTCATCCTGGTGCTCGTGCTGGTGCTCGCCCGTTACCTGGTGAAGACGTTCTTCGAGAAACGGGAGCGGACGGTGTTCGCCAGCGTGAAGACCAAGCTCACGCTGGCGTTCCTGGCGCTGGCCATTGTCCCGACGGGGCTGTTCGTCTTCCTGGCGTACACCGTCATCAACCGGAGCATCAGCCAGTGGTTTTCGGCGCCGGCCGAAGAGATCCTTCGCCACTCGGAGGAGCTGGCCCGCTCGTATTACATCACCGCCATCGACGGCGTCCGGGGCGAAATGGCCGATTTTCGGAGCGACGCCGCCAGCGGCGCGCTGGCCTGGGAGGATGTAGCCGATTTCCGCCGGCGCCGCCGGCTGGACGCCGTGCTGCTGCTGGACGCCAGGGGCCGCGTGCGCCGCCAGGACAGCGCCCCGCCGGATCGTGGGCGGCCGGCGGTGACGCTGAGCGATCCGGCGCTGGTGGTGCGGAATGTGCGCCCCGGCGAGATCGCCCACTTCGTGGAAAATCATCCGGACCGGGACGTGGTGGTGTGTTTTGCGCCGAGCCCGTGGGACGACCGGGGCATTCTGGTTTTTCTGAAGGGTCTGCCCGGCTCCGTGGCCTATCGGTCTTACCTGATCATCAGGGCGTACCAGGAATATTTCCGGCTGAAAAACCAGGTGGAACTGCTCCGCTGGCAGTATCTCCTGATCGTCAGCTTCGCCGGCATCAGCCTCCTGTTCGCCTTCGTCTGGTTCGGGATTTACATCTCCAAGCAGATCACGGGACCGGTGCAAGCCCTGATCGAGGGATCGCAGCGGGTGGCGGCGCGCGACTGGAGCCGGCCCATCGAGTGGGAATCCAGCGACGAGTTCGGCACGCTGATTCAGTCGTTTAACCGGATGACGGAGGAACTGGCCCGCGGCCAGGCGGCCATCGAGCAGGCCAACGCCGTGCTGACCCGGATGAACCAGGAATTGGAAGCGCGCAACACGTTCATCCAGACCGTGCTGGACAGCGTGGCCACGGGTGTCGTTTCGGTGGACGCCGATCTGCGGATCACCAGCTCCAATACCGCCACGCGCCACCTCCTCAAACAGCGCCGCGTCCAGGACGGCGTCACGCACCTGCAGGAAGTGATTCCGCCGGAGAAGATGCCCGAGCTGCAACGGCTCCTCCAGGAGGCCGAGTTCCACCAGCGGGTCAGCCGGGAAATCACGTTCGAGACCGGCAAGCGGACCATGCACTTTGCCGTCACCGTGTCAGCCATGCGCGACACCGAGGGACGGGTGACCGGCTACGTCGTGGTTTTCGACGACGTCAGCGACCTGATCCGGACGGAAAAAGCGGCGGCCTGGCAGGAGGTCGCCAAGCGGCTGGCCCACGAGATCAAAAATCCGCTCACCCCCATCCAGCTCTTTGTGGAACGGATCCGCAAGCAGTTCGGGCGTCTGCAGGACGAAGGCGCCCTGCCGGGCAGCGAATCGGTCGGCCATTTCCGCCAGCTCCTGGATGACGGGTTGGCCACCGTCCAGTCGGAAACCGGCAACCTGAAGTACCTGGTGGAGGAGTTCAGCCGCTTCGCCCGGCTGCCCAACCCCGTGATGCTGCCGGTCAACCTGAATCAGCTGGTCGACGAAGCGACGGCGGCCTTCCGCGTCGCCCATCCGGAGCGGCGCGTGGCGTTGGTTCTGGATCCCGGCCTGCCGCCGGTCTACCTGGATCGGGAGCTGATCCGGCTGGTCATCAACAACCTGCTTCGCAACGCCGCGGACGCCGTGGCCGAGGCCGGCGGCGACGGTCGGATCACGGTAATCACCGCCTACCGGGAAGAGAGCCGCCGGGTGCACCTCAGCGTCGAGGACGAGGGCCGGGGACTTGCCGATGAACATTGGGAGAACCTCTTCCTGCCTTACTTCTCCACGAAAAAAGAGGGAATGGGGCTGGGGCTGACCATCGTCAAGAAGATCCTCGATGATCACGAAGCCGCGGTTCGGGCCGAGTCGGTCCAGCCGCAAGGCTGCCGCTTTGTGGTGGAATTCACCCACCTCCGCACTCCCGAGGAGACCTGACCCGGCCGGTTCGTGTCTCCGGGTTCAGGCGCCGTCAAAAACAGTCAAAGATTCTTTGTGTCCTTCGTGACTTTGTGGTGAAATGAGTTTTATTCCTGAATTTGATCGGTGGGGAGTGAATGATGAGCCAGTCAATCCATGATTACTTTGAGCAGAACCGGTCCCGAATCGCCGAGGACCTGCTGGCCTTGCTGTCGGAAATGGTGGCCCAGCGGACGGTCAACGTGGTGAGCGAGAAGCTCGCCGAGCACCCGTACCTCCAGTTCCGCGGCGAGGAATACCGCGTGGCGGAGATCGTCACCCGCGAGTTCGACCGGTGGGGCGTCCGCTACGACGTGCACGCCCGGCATGAGGGCCGGCCCAACGTGATCGGCCGGCTCGGCCGGGACCGGACGGGGCAGCGGCTGCTTCTGGCCGGTCACATGGACATCGTCCCGCCCGGCGACGGCTGGGATTCGGATCCGTACACGGTCACCGTCCGCGACGGCAAGGCCTTCGGCCGCGGCGTTCTGGACAACAAGGGGCCGCTGGCCGCGATCCTGCTGGCCGCCCGCATCCTGAAGGAGACCGTCGGTGAGGACGCGCTGGCGGGCGAGCTTCAGATCGCCGCCCTGTCCGACGAGGAGGCCACCGATCCGGACGGTGCGGATTTCGGGATCGGATTCCTGATGGAAGAGCAGCGGATCAACCCCACCTGGGCCATCATCCCGGATATCGGCGAAAACATGAAGCGGATCGACATCGCCGAGAAGGGACGCGCCGTGGTCAAGATCACGTCGATCGGACGCCAGGCCCACGGCTCCACGCCGGAGCGCGGCGTCAACGCCGTCTACCGGATGGCCCGTCTGGTGACCCGCATCGAAACGCTGCAGCTGGTTCACGACGTGCACCCGCAACTGGGCGCGCCCACCCTGAACCTGGGCGAGATCCACGGCGGCGCCGCACCCAACATCGTGCCAGGGGAATGCGTCGCCTACCTGGACATCCGCACGGTGCCCGGGATGACACGCCAGCAGGTGGAGGACCAGCTGTTGGCCTGTTGCCGGGAAGAGGCGGGGGAGTTCAAGCTCGAGTTCCAGGCCTGGACCGAGCCGCACCAGGTGGATCCGGACAATCCCGTGGTCCACGCCATCCAGCGGCAGTGCGGCGAGGTTCTGGGATTTCGGCCCGAGGTGTTCGGGATGGGCGGCGGCACGTTCGCCAAGGTGCTCAACGTCCACGGCGTGATCGCCGTGGGGTGGGGCCCGGGGGACGACGAGGCGTTTCACGTGACCAACGAGTTCGTGGAAGTAGCCCAACTGGTCGATTTTTGCCAGTTGGTCTGCCGCGTGGCGCTGGACCTGCTGGGCCGTTAGACGCGGACGCCCTCGGGCGGGCGGTCGCCGGCCGCCGCGTGGCGGATCGGGGCAGATTTGGTGTTGACAGCCCAAGCCGGCTTTGTTAGAATCCCCGCCTTGGTGAGCGGGAATAACTCAGTGGTAGAGTGCAACCTTGCCAAGGTTGAAGTCGCGGGTTCGAATCCCGTTTCCCGCTCCAGATTTTTTCAAAGATTCCAGAGCCCGGCATGGGCTCTTTTTTGTCCCCTCGGTTCTTTGAGGCGGCGTACCCAAGAGGCTAAGGGAGAGGTCTGCAAAACCTCCATTCAGCGGTTCGAGTCCGCTCGCCGCCTCCATTTTTCCCTTCTTTTTTCACCACAGAGTTCACAGAGGACACAAAGAATTTTTAGTGTCCAGGCCACCGTCCCTTTATAATAGTCTGGCCAAAGACAAGATGGCGGGCGAGGCTTGGTGTGGCCCGCAACTCATTGTTTTCCTTTGTGTTCTTTGTGCCTTTGTGGTGAGAGAAATGCTGCCGATGTGGTGGAATGGCAGACACAAGGGACTTAAAATCCCTGGCTCCGCAAGGGGCGTGCCGGTTCAAGTCCGGCCATCGGCACCAAATATACACGGGCATCTCCGCCGGGCGGTGATGCCCGTTTTGCTTGAGGCAGGTGGTGGTCAGCGCAGAGCCGGCGCCCACGGCTGGGGCGGCACGGGAGCGGACGGCGTGTCCAGGCGGAGGGCCAGGGCGCCGGTCACGGCCGTCAACAGGTCCTGGTCCTCCTGCGAGTACGGCTCCTCCGAACGCTTCGGGCCGAGCGCCAGCAGGATTTCCGCGCCATCGGCGCCGAGGCGTACCGGGAACAGCCATTCGATCCGGACCTGTTGCAACCACTCCGTCTCCGACGCGGGAAGCTGTTTCCGGAGCCAGTTGGATTCCGACATGCTGATTTCCACCGGCTTCTCCAGCACGCGGATGAGTGTGATCAGCTTTCCCGAGGCCGGGAGCGGTATCTGGTGAAGGGCCAGGGTGGAAGGATCCGCCGGCGTCGAGAATGTCGAGGCGGATGGCCCACAGGACGCGGCCATTATGTAGAAGGCCGGCGCCTCCGGATCCCTCACCAGCAAGGCGGCGTATTCTGAATGGAGCGCCGCGGCGATCCGGGCGGTCACCTGCCGGGCGGCCGAGGCGGCATCGCCGGCCTGGCGGATTTCCTGGACCAGGTCGGCCAGGATCCGGCGGGCGTCGTAGCGCTCGCGGAAGAACCGTCGGTCCAGGGCTTCCAGCCACGTTTTCCGGTTGAAGTGGGCGGCTGCGCCGCCGATCCCGAGAGCGGCGTAGAACCATCCTCTGGAAGCCAGGATGGCGCCGAGGGGCTGGTCGGCGTGGAGCAGGAGATCGCCCACGAGGACCGCGGCGCAGGCGGGCGCGAGGCCCAGAAGGAGCCCCCGGGCTGCCGCGTACTGCAGTCCCCGGCGGATCATCATCCGCAGGCCGAACAGCCGGTGCTTGACGATAGCCACGGCTATCAGGCCCACCGACATCGCCAGGAGCAGCGACACCACCAGGGGCAGGGGAGTGTTCCAATAGAAGATGATCAATGTTCTTTGAAACTCCCACATCCGGAAGGAGCAGAGAGTGTGAAGCAGGCCGAGGATGAAAAAGGCGCAGAAGCCGATGAACAGGAGACGCAACCGCCGCCGCTCATTTTTATCCCGCAGGGTCCGGAAACTGTAAATCAATAGACAGATGGCGCCGATCCAGTACAAGGCGCGGATCGATCCGAATACCTGGAGCACCCCGGGCCATTGCACGAAAGGAGTGGTCGAAAAGTGGGTCTTCAATATCGCGTACCCCATGATGAGAAACCGGGGAATGGCGGACAGCCACAGCACGATGTAAATCCAGCGCGCCTGGAAAATCCGCCGCGGGAACGATGCCATGAAAATGAGACCGAGCTCGGCGGAAAGACCGATGGAGATGATCGGGGCCAGCAGGATGGCGACCGCCAGCGGAAGGGGAAACTGACCGATGATCCTGTTGAAACCCGGCGGCACCCCCATGAGCAGCCAGGTGATGGGGATGCTCCACGTGGCCATCCAGAGGGCGCCGGTGAGGGCCACAGAATCTCTTGAGCGGGAGAAGGCGATCAAAACCGCGAGGACAATAAACACCAGCGAAATGAAAATGTGACCCAGCTCGTTCAGCCCGTCCTGACTGAGCCAGTAGCGCCAAGGCACCGGTCCGAGAACGAGCGTGGCGGTCCGAGGGATTTTCTGGCGGACATATTCCAAACGATACTCCCGCCCTCCCTCGGCATGAAAATAAAAGTGCCTCATCACATCCCATGAGGCCGGGTGGCCGTCCACGGTCACGATCCGGTCGCCGGCCTGGAGTCCCGCCCGGACCGCGGCGGAATTCTCACTGACCTCGGTGAGCAGAATCCCGCTGTCCGAACGACTGTACAAAAAACCAGGGCTTTCCAGTCCGAAGAAATACTGGAAGATCATAAAGAGGGTATAGCAAACAAAGGGGATCGCGGCGGCGTACAACCACCACGGAGGGCGGGGCCTGGCCATCCCCGCGGAGATGCTAGCGCCTTCATCTGAACCGGCTGGCTGGGCGCCTGAGGCTGTTCCGGGAGTAACTACCAGCGGTTGTGTTTCCGCAAGTGGAGGGGATGTTGACGGATCGAGGCCGAGCGCGCGGAGCGCCGCGGCCAGCTCGGCGACTCCGGGAACCCGTTGCTCCGGGTCCTTGGCCAGCGCCCGGGCGATCACAGTCTCCAAAGCGGCGGGCAGGTCCGACCGCAGGTGTGAAGGCTGCTCGGGCGCCTCGTTGAGGATGGAGTAGATGACCGCCTGCGCGTATTCGCCGGCAAAGGGCGGCCGGCCGGTGAGCATCTCGTAAAGCACCGCCCCCAAAGCCCAGACATCGGCCCGCCCGTCCACGGCGGCTCCCCGCGCTTGCTCCGGCGCCATGTAGGTGACGGTGCCCAGGGTGGTGCCGGTCCGGGTGAGCGCAGTCTGTCCCGCCAGCTTGGCCAGGCCGAAGTCAACGATCTTCACGGTGCCGTCCGCCGTCAGCATGATGTTCGCCGGCTTGATGTCCCGGTGGACGATGCCTCGCTGATGCGCGCGGACCAATCCGTCGCACGCCTGCAGAGCGATGCGGACGGCCTCTGCCGTCGGGAGCGGCCCGCGGGCGATCCGATCCTTCAACGTCTCTCCGTCATAGCAAGCCATCGCGAGGAAGACTTCGCCTTCCGGTGTTTCATCGACTTCGTAGACGGTGCAGATGTTGGGGTGATCCAGCGCCGCGGCGGCACGGGCCTCGTGGAAGAAGCGCCGCTTGGCCTCGTCGTCCCGCACCGTCTCGGGCGGCAGGAACTTCAGCGCCACCGTCCGGCCCAGCTTCAGGTCCTCGGCCCGGTAGACCACGCCCATGCCCCCGCCGCCGAGTTTTTCCTGGATCCGATAATGGGTGACGGTGCGGCCGATCATTCCGGGTCTCCCGGTGGATTGTCGTCAGGTGCGCCGTCAATGCCTGCAAAGGCGCACGCCGGTTCTGATCGTAACAGGACGGTCTGGATCAACTTGAACCGATTGTACAGTATCAGCCGCGGACGGCGCAACGGGAATGCATCTGCGTGACCGGGCTCCCGGGAGGACTGGCGATCGAATCAGTCGACCAGAGCCGCCTGATGTGGGCTGAGCCGGGGTGAGGCAGAAGAAGACCAGCCGGCTGGATGCAGTGTAATCCGGAGGATCTCACCCGGAAGCCATAGGCGCGTGCGGGGGCCCCAGGTGCCGGCGCCGCGTTGCTTTTCGCCGCCGGCGACCGTACAATAATACCAGCGTTCAGATCCAGCCGACATTTTCGGGAGGTGACCATGGGCGATGAGTCCAACAGCATGGAACGGCGGACGCTCCTGAAGGCGGGTCTGGCCGGCCTGGCCGGCGTGGCGTTGGGCGCGTCCTGCGGCCGCACACCGGAACCGGTCACCCATTCGCCGGAACCCGCACCGGCACCACCGGCGAAGGGCCCGGTGATCACCCGGACACTGGGGCGGACCGGCCTGAACGTGTCCATCGTGGGCATGGGCGTGATGAACGCCGACAACCCCCGCCTGGTCGAGGCGGCGCTGGCCGCGGGCATCAACCACGTGGACACCGCCCACGGCTACCAGAACGGCCGGAACGAGGAGATGGTGGGGCAGGCGCTGAAGACGGTCAAACGGGATGCCGTGGTGCTGGCCACCAAGGTCCCGCCGCCGGGCGGGGACGACGGCGCCCGGCGCAAGGCGCGCTACCTCGATATGCTCGAGATCAGCCTGCGCCGCCTGGACACGGATTACGTGGACATCCTGTACCTGCACAACGTGTCCAGCCGGGCGGGGGTGCTCGACGAGGCCATGCTCGAGGTGGCCAACCAGATCAAGGAGTCGGGCAAGGCGCGCTTCATCGGAGTCTCCACTCACTCCAACGAGCCGGAAGTCCTCCGTGCCGCGAAAGACAGCGGCTTCTACGACGTGGTGCTCACCGCCTACAATTTCCGCCAGGACCACCGCGCGGCAGTGCGCCAGGCGATCGTCGAAGCGGCCGGGGCGGGGCTCGGGATTGTCGCCATGAAAACCCAGGCCGGCGTGTACTGGGACCGCGAGCGCCTGCTGCCCATCAACATGACGGCCGCGCTCAAGTGGGTCCTGCAGGAACCCAGCGTGCACACCACGATCCCGGGGTTCACCACCTTCGACCAGTTGGAGACCGACCTGAAGGTGATGGCCGGGCTTGAGCTGACGCCCGCCGAGCGGCTGGACCTCGACGAGCAACCGGGCTTGGCCGGCTTGTACTGCCAACAGTGCGGCCGGTGCCGGCCCCAATGCCCGGCGGCACTGCCCATTCCAGATTTGATGCGGAGCTACATGTACGCGTACGGTTACCGGAACCCCGGCCTGGCCCGCGACGTGCTGGCGGAGCTGGACCTGCCCGGCGATCCGTGCGCCGGCTGTGCGACGTGCGACGTCCGCTGCGCCAAGGGTTTCCCGGTGCGGGACCGGGTCCGGGACATCGCGCGTCTGCGCGGCGTGCCGCGTGACCTGCTGGGCTGAGCGGCGGGTTCCGAAAACTTTCTCCGTCAGCCGGCATCATAACGGTAAATCCCGGGCCGCGCCGGCCGGGAACGCGTCGAGCCGACGCGGCGGATACAGTTTGCACCCAGCTTGCCGGCCCGCAGTCGCGGCGCACAATCCATGCATGCCGTTGGCATGTGCGAGAGGTGAATATGCTTCGGTCCCGATGGTCACTCGCTATTCTTGTCGTCCTGATTCCCTTCATGATCCTGGCCGAACCCGCTTCGGCGGCCGGTCCGGAGCAGTGGCTGACCGCTCCGTCCGGCTGGCAGTCCGGCGGCAAGGTGGAGCTGTACGCGCCGGAGTCGCTCTACAAATACATCAATGGCGCGGCTGAATCTTACCTGAGCTGCAACTTCCGCATGCTGGCGGTGAAGAATTATCAACGGAAAAACGGCGCCACCACCACCGTGGAGATCTACCAGCACGCCTCGCCCGCCGACGCCTTCGGCATCTACAGCCAGGAACGTCCCACCAACGGATTCTTCATGGCGATCGGCGCCGAAGGATACGGCGATATCATCACCCTGAATTTTTTCAAGGGGGACTGTTACGTCAAGATCACCGTGGACGGCGCGGGGAAGGAGGGGCCGGTGGTGCTGGACCTGTTCGGGAAGGCGATCGCCGACCGGATTCCGGGCCCGGCCCGGATGCCGGAACTGGTTCGCCGGCTGCCCGAGGCCGGGCGAAAGGCGCACACGGAAAAATACATCGCCCAGAATTTTCTGGGCTATCAATATCTCCGCGGCGCGTACCTGGCGGAGTACGAGTTGAAGGGGCAGAACCTGCAGGGATTCATCCTGGATTGCGGCGACACCAAGTCCGCCCAGGCCGTGGTGAGCCGGTTCGCGTTCGCGGGAAACGCGCCGGCCGGAGCTCTTGCCGCCGGCGGCAAGGCGTTCCGCGACAGGTACAACGGCGACATCCAGCTGGGCTGGCAGGGCCGCTTCGTTTGGGGGTGCACGGGCGGCGACGCCACGCAGCGACAGGTGCTGGCCGCGGCCATCGCGAAAAGCCTCAAGGGGGGCAAGCTGATCCAGTGAGGGTTTGCAAGTCCGTGGTCACCGCCGGGAACTGCCGTTGGCTGTAACCCTGTTCGGCGCCTGGACATCGACTGGACACGGACCGCTGACTTCGCTCACTGATTCCGGCGCCATTACCAAACAAAAACGGGCTGCCCCGATGGGCAGCCCGTTGCACTCAGTCGATGTGACGGTTCGTTCTAGTGGGCGGCTTCCGGGGTGGTGTCCCACCACAGTCCGCCGGGACCGAAGTATTCCACCAGGTGGTTGGCCAGCGCGATTTCGGTGGGCGTGCCGTACTTGTTGTTGGTCCAGTCGGGGATGACCAGCACGTCCTGCCAGATGCGCACCAGGCCGCGGTGGCAGGCGGAGGAGCAGGAGTTCACGTTACCGGAAGCGGTCGAATAGAAACCGGTGGCCGCCTGGTAGGTGATGGTGTCCTCGGGCCGGGCCGGCATGAAGGAGTGCCCCTGGTTGGGCGCCATGTGGCAGGTGATGCAATTGGACAGGCCCATGATGCGGTCGGCGCCATAGGGGTGGTGCGTGTGCTCCTCGATGGCGGCGCGGATCGTCGGGAAATTGGCATCCCATTCCTTGACCATCTGCTCAGTGATGGTGGGGAAGGAGTAGGGCGCGTTGTGGCACGACAGGCAGAAGCTGTCATTGGCCACGAGCGAGGGGATGTCGTTCACGCCGCTGTGGTCCATGGTGTCGCGCACCTGGGCGGGATTGGCGGTTTCCCGGTGGGCGTTGTGGCAGTCGTTGCAGGCGATGCCGTGGCTGCCCTGGTAGTGGCCGCTGCTCAGGTACGAGTCGATGCGGGCATAGGCGTAGTTCCAGCCATCCGGCCATTTGGCCGCGGTGGGTACCTGGTAGGTATCCAGCGGGATCACCGGGTTCTGGACGCGGTAGCCGGTGTTGGCGGCTTCATCAAAGGAGAAGCCCCATTTCTTCGACGGGGCGGAAGCGATGCGAACGTGGCACTGGAGGCACACCGTTGACCGCTCCTTGTTGTTCCGGATGTTCTTGGGATTGACGATCCGGTCGGGATTGCCGCGGCTGAGGATGTGCATGGAGCCGGGACCGTGGCACGATTCGCAGCCGATGTTGATCAGGTCCTTGATCCCGTCGCCGTCCAGGTCGGGATAGTTCGGACTCAGCTCCTGGTAGAGCGAAGCCGGGTAAGGGTTGACGATGTACTCGCCGCTCTCGGCGACCCAGGCCTGGCGGACTCCGGTCATATGGCAGCCGACGCAGTTCTTCAGGTAGTTCTGCCCCTGAAGTCCCGTGGTGGGGTTGCCCAGGTCGGCGGCGGTCACGCCGGGTGCGTACTTGGGCGTGTTGCCGGCGTACCATGCGGTGGTGCTGGCGCTGTAGGCGGTACCGCTCCAGGCCAGGGGCCCGAAGTAGATGGCCTGGCTCCAGCCGCCGATGTGCTTGTCGCCGTCGGCCACCGGCACGCGGCAGATGAATCGCTGGCCGTTGCCCACGCTGTGGCCGCCGAGGGTGGCGACCACCCACAGCTTGAGCCCGCCGGGTCCGAGCTGGATGTAATACTTGTCCGCAGCCGCATCGTAGGAGAGTATCGGCGCGTTGGGCTTGACGCCGTCCAGGGCGGTGTCGGTGAGGGTGTTGAGATCCAATCCCTGGATGAAATCATCCTGGCCGTTGCTGTCGTAATCGGCCATGATGCCCTGGCCCGGCTGCAGGCTGTACATCCCCTTCGGCTCGCGGATAAAGAAGGCGTGCAGGGTGTGGTGCCATTCATCAAGTTCCGGAGAGAAGGCGCCGTGGCAGGACAGGCAGTACTCGGAACCGACGTAGCTCGGTTCCGATAGCGCCGCTTCGATGCCGTTCATGGAGATCAGGTGATTGCGGAGCCGGACGATGATGTCGCCCTGGTCCGGGTGGGCGGCTGCCAGCTGCAGTCCGCCGGGATTGGCTTCCCTGGCCAACACCGACGCACCCATCAGCAAGCAGGAGACCACGAGGAGCGTCAGAAGGGTTCTTCTCATAAGACCTCCTTATGAAGAATCATAAAAGCTGATTTGACAAAAGAATTCGCATTTGTGAAGACGTGATGGAACCCGGAATTAAAAGGAAGCTGATCGGGAGAGGCAAACAAACCATGCATAAGGCTCACTCGAAAATGCGTAATCTAACCTTATAGATATAGAATTATCTATAGTTGCCTGTTTCTGTCAACTGAAAACTAAAATTCCTCCCACTTTTTTGTTGTGATTATTGTCACTTGGCCCGATGCTTTGCTCAGGTTTTTGACGCGGTCGGGGAATGAACCGGGTCCGGTGGCGGGGACTGATCGAGCAACCCGATGCCACCGCTCGATGACAAGGTATGCCGATATCGCGAACCGGGTACGATCGTGATGGGATCGGCTAGTTTTGCTTGAACCGGAAGATTTTGAAGCCCAGCTTGATCTTGTCACCGTCAGCGAGAATGCTGGTATCCACTTTACGGTTGTTGACGTACACACCGTTGGTGCTTTGGAGATCCCGGATGAAGAACTGGGTGCCTTCCATGTAAATCTCACAGTGGTGACCGGAGATCGCCTTTTCACCCGGCAGCGGGATATGGTTGTCCTTGTTGCGGCCGATCTTGGTCAGTGGAAGCTGCAGGGTAAACACTTCCTGACGACCTTCGGCGGTGTAGGAGATGATCTGGGGAGCCGAGACCACCACCGTGGCCTCAGCCGCCGCCTCGACGGGCAGCGGCGCGACCATTGGCGGCGGGATTTCCGCCATGAGCCGGTTGCAGGCAGGGCAGGCGGGAGCCCCGTCGGGGACGGGCGCCTTGCAATTGGGGCAGAACTGGTTGTAAATCTTGATCCCGCTCTGGATCGGATAGCCGCACACCAGACAGAACTTGCTGTCGGGATCCTCGATGGGCGAGTGGCAGGCGGGGCAATTGCCGGCCTCGGCGGCCGGCACGGCGGACACCTCGGGTGCGGGTGCCGGTTCGGGCACAGGCGGAACCACCGGCTCGAGCGGCGGCATGACGGGGGCGGCCACCACCGGGGCGGACGGCGCTGGAGGCATCGGGGGCGGCGGCTGGAAGGCCGGTTCCGGCGCCGGCGGCGCCGCGACCGGCACGGCGGTGGGCGCCATGGGCGTGGGCGGCGGCGGCACGGGGGCCGCCAGGTACTCCGGCGGGGGCACGGGGGCCGCCAGGAATTCCGGCTGGGGCACGGGGGCCGCGGCGATCGGGGCCTCCCCCGCCTTCTGTTTGCGCAGGACCACCGTGCCGCCGATCATGTCGTGCAGGCCGCGCCGTTGGGGATTGAACAGGATGACCAGGTAACCGATGCCGGCAGTCAATCCGCAAACAAGCCGGCCGACGATTTCACGCAGCAGGATTTTGCCGATTCCCGCTTTCTCGAAATCCTTGCCGACAATCTTGGCGCCCAGCATCTTCTTGCCGATCGTCTGCCCCGAAGTGAGGAGCAGGACCAGCTGCAGAATGCCCAGCAGGCCCACCACCGCGGATGTCGCGGCCAGCGGGATCATCGGCTGGTCTGGGCCGAGGGCGAACATCAGGCCGAAATTGATGCCGACGGCGGGGACGGAGATGATCAGGACGTCGAAGAGAAAAGCGAAGAACCGCCGGAAAACGCCGGCGTAGACGGGCTGGGGATTGCCCGCCATGGGTCCGAGGCAATGCGGACACTGGGCGTATCCCGCCGGGAAATCCTTCAGGCAGAAGGGACAGATCATACCGTCCTCCCGAACGTGAATGTTGGCTATATTTAACCAGAGTTGTGCAAAAAATCAAATCTTTTCATGGGAATGGCGGGCCGTCCAGCGGCCAAGGCACTTGACTCGGTTTATGGCTGTCGATAAGATGGGCCTCGTTTCAATACTCGGCGTGAAGGGGACGCGAATGCCGGATCGAGACGGGGCCTCAAAATTCCGCAAGGCGGACTCGGCATCGCACCGGGTTCTTACCGAAGGGCAGTTTCAAAAATGCCCCGGCTGCGCGGTCACCCATTTCATCCGGGACCTGGAAGAAAACCGGATGGTGTGCCCCAAGTGCGGCCATCACCTGAAAGTGTATTCCCTGCAGCGATTGCAGCAGTTGTTCGACGACGGGCAGTTTGAGGAGACGGACGCCGACCTGCGCTCGCCGGACCCCCTCCGGTTCGTGGACCAGAAACCGTACGCGGCGCGGCTGCGGGACACGCACGGCAAGACGGGCCTCTGGGACGCCGTCCGCTGCGCCACCGGCCGGATGGGCGGCATGGACGTGGTCGTCGCGGCCCTCGATTACCGGTTCATCGGCGGAAGCATGGGGTCGGTGGTGGGGGAGAAAATCGCCCGGGCCATCGACCGGGCGCTGGAGCGCCGGATCCCGCTGATCCTGGTGTCGGCCTCGGGCGGCGCACGGATGATGGAGGGGATCCTGTCGCTCATGCAGATGGCGAAGATCAGCGCGGCGCTGGCCCGGCTCGACGAGGCCGGCGTCCCGTACCTGAGCGTGCTCACGGATCCCACCACGGGCGGCGTCACCGCGTCGTTCGCCATGCTCGGGGACCTGAACATCGCCGAACCCGGCGCGCTCATCGGCTTCGCCGGTCCCCGGGTGATTGAGCAGACCATCCGCCAGAAACTGCCCGGGGGGTTTCAGCGGTCCGAGTTCCTGCTCCAGCACGGCATGCTGGACCGCGTGGTGGACCGCCGGCAGCTGCGCGATTTCCTCATCAAGGTCCTGCGATTTCTGGCCTCCTGATGGATGAGCCCGCCTGGCACAGCTATGCCGATTTCACCGGATTCCTCAACCGGTTGGGCGGTGAGTTGCCCGGGATGCGTTACGATCTGTCCGTCGCCGGCCGGGTGATCCCGCGGCTGTTTCCGGGCCGCTTCGCCCCGGCGGTGGTGGTGGCGGGCACCAACGGCAAGGGAACCGTCTGCTGGTGGCTGAGTCGCGTCTTTCAGGCCGCCGGCTACCGGACCGCGCTCTACACCTCGCCCCACTTGCTGGACGAGGCGGAACGGATCCGGTTGAACGGAGTCCCGGCGGATACCGAGACGATCCTCCGGCATGCCGGCATCGCCCGCGAGGCGGTGGCGGCCGAGTCGAACGCGCTTTCCCGGTCGCCCACCTACTACGAATGGTGGACCTTCGTGGCGGCCAGCCTGTTCCGCGAGGCCCGCGCCGACATCCATCTCCTGGAGGTGGGCCTCGGCGGTCGCTTCGACGCGGTGAATGTCGCCGAACCCATCCTCTCGGTGATCACGACGGTGGGCCTGGACCATTGCCGGATTCTCGGCGACACGGTTGCGGCCATCGCCCGCGAGAAGATGGGCATTCTCCGGCCCGCCGCGCCCGCGGTGCTGGGGCCGCAGGACGCGTGGTCCACCGAGGTGGCCGGTGAGCTGCGGACCGGTTGCGCCGCGGTGGTGCGGGCCCGGCCCGTCTATGAAACGGAATTCGCCGGCCACAGCCGCTGGGAGCTGGGCCTGGACGGCGCCTACCAGAGGTACAACGCGGCCACGGTGGTGACGTGCTGCCGGGCGCTCAGACGGATGGGGTGGCGGCTGGACGACGAGGCGGTGCGCGCCGGCCTGGCCCAGGGCGGCTGGCCGGGGCGGATGGAGCGGCTGGCCGGCGCGCCGGTCGTCGTGGCCGACGGCGCCCACAACGTGGAGGCGGTCGGAGAGCTGGTCCGGGAGTTCGCCCGGCTCGATCCGCGGCCGGTGGTCGTGTTCGGCGCCATGCGCGACAAGGATCTGCCCGGCATGCTGGCGCTGCTCCGGACCCACGCGGCCGCGCTGGTGCTGACCCGGGCGCCGTCTTCCCGAGCCGCGGGCGCCGAGGAATTCACGCCGTTCCTCAGCCTGTCGGGCGTCACCTATCGGGAGGATCCCGGGCAGGCCCTGGCCGAGGCGAGGGCGTTGGCCGGCCCCGGCGGCCGGGTGGTGGTGGCCGGCTCGCTGTATCTCGTGGCGGCGATCAAGCGGTGGCTGGCGGAGGAGGGAGCGGCATGAGCGAGACCGGGCTGGACGAACGGGGCGTTCTCACCGTCAGCGAGTTGACCGCCCTCATTCGCGCCGCGCTGGAGGACACGTTTCCCGCGGTTTGGGTGCGGGGCGAAATCTCCAATTTCGCGATTCCGGCGTCAGGCCATTACTATTTCTCCTTGAAGGATGCCGCCGCCCAGCTACGGGCGGTCTGCTTCCGCGGCTCACACCGCCGGGTGCCGTTCACGCCGCGCAACGGCATGGAGGTGATCGCCCGCGGCCGCATCTCCATGTACGAGCCGCGCGGCGACCTCCAGCTCATCGTCGAGGAGATGGTGGACTACGGCTTGGGTAACCTCATGCGCGCCTTCGAGCAGCTCAAGGAGAAGCTGGCCGCCGAGGGGCTGTTCGACGAGGGGCGCAAGCGCCGCCTGCCGCTGTTCCCCGCCCGGGTGGGCGTGGTGACGTCAGCCACCGGCGCGGCGGTGCGGGACATCCTGCACATCCTCCGGCGGCGGAACAGCGCCGTCCACGTCCTGCTCTATCCGGTCAAGGTGCAGGGGGACGGGGCGGCCGAGGAGATCGCCGAGGCGGTGCGCTGGTTCGACGCGCATCCCGAGACGGCGGACGTGCTCATCGTGGGGCGCGGCGGCGGCAGCCTCGAGGACTTGTGGGCGTTCAACACGGAGCCGGTGGCGCGGGCCATCGCCGCGTGCCGGATGCCGGTGATCTCGGCCGTGGGGCACGAGGTGGATTTCACCATCGCCGATTTCGTGGCCGACCTGCGGGCGCCCACCCCGTCGGCGGCCGCCGAGCTGGTGGCCGCCGCGGCCGACGGATTGAGGGACCGCGTGACCGCCGCCCGGCGCGCATTGGCCGCGACGCTCAAGCAGGCCGTGGCCGAGCGGCGCCACCGTCTGCGCGTCCTGTTCCTGAGCCGCGGCTTCACGGCGCTGCCGCATCGGGTGGGCACGCGGATCCAGCGGGTGGACGACCTGGCGATGCAGCTCCGGTTGCGGATCCGGGAGCGGTTGGGCGGTCCCGAGCGGCGCCTGGCCGAGGCGGCGCGCCGGCTGGCGGCGCGGAGTCCCGTCCAACGGCTGCGCGAAACCGCCCACCGGATCGCCCTGGCGGGCAGCGGACTCACCGCGCGCATGCAGGCCTTCCTGGTGAACTATCGCGGCCGGCTGGAGCTGGCGCGGCGGCGCCTGGAGGCGGTGGGGCCCCGGTCGGTGCTGGCGCGGGGGTACGCCCTGTGCCTCGACGCCGGCGGCCGTCCCGTGCGGACGTGGCAACAGGCCCCGCCCGGCAGCCGCGTGGACGTGCTGCTGGGCGCCGGCCGGCTGGAGTGCGCCGTCGAAACGTCCCGGCCGGACGGGTCGCCCCACGGCGGCGGCGGATCGCAAGATTGAAACGACGCGGAGGTGGATCATCCCATGGCGCAGAAGCAGTTCAAGGATTTCGAATCGGCCCTGGCCGCCCTGGAAGGGAAGGTCAAGGCGCTCGAAGAGGGGAACCTGCCCCTGGAAGAGGCGCTGAAAGTGTTTGAGGAGGGCATGGCCCTGGCTGAGACGTGTTCGGCCAAGCTTAGGGAAGCGGAGCAGAAGGTCGAGGTACTGCTCAAGGGCGCCGATGGCAAGATGCGGCCGGAGCCTTTCGGCGGCGAGGAAGCGGACGCCGGCGAGGTCAAGCGCGCCGACGACGACGTGCCGTTCTGATACCGAGGTCACCGTACATGACACCCGTCTTTCAGGACCGGTGGGAAGCGGCGCGGCGGGATGTGGACGACTGGCTGGACCGCCTGCTGCCGCCGGCCGGCCAGCCGCCCGCCGGAATCCACGAGGCGATGCGTTACAGCGTGTTCGCCGGCGGCAAGCGACTGCGCGCCGTGCTTGTCGCCGCCACCGCCGAGGCGCTCGGCTGCCGTCACCCGGAGCGCTTTGTCCCGGGCTGCGCCATGGAGCTCATCCACACCTACTCGCTGATCCACGACGACCTGCCGGCGATGGACGACGACGATTTCCGTCGCGGCAAGCCCACCAGCCACAAGGCGTACGGCGAGGCCCTGGCGATCCTGGCCGGTGACGCCCTGCTCACCCACGCGTTCTACCTGCTGGCGCGGTATCCGCTGGGCGGGGAATTGACCGCCCTGCGCGCCCGGCTGGCGGAGGAGGCGGCGCTGGCGGCGGGCACGCCCCATGGAATGGTGGCCGGGCAGGTGCTGGACATCGCCTCATGCGCGGGCGCACCCGACGCGGGGCGGCTCCACGAGATCCACCGGTTGAAGACCGGCGCCATGATCCGGGGCGCGGTGCGCTGCGGAGCGCTCCTCGGCGGCGCCGGCGAGGACATCCTGGCCGGGTTCACCGAATACGGCGAAGCGCTGGGCCTGGCGTTCCAGATCACCGACGACCTGCTGGACGTCACCGCCACGCGCGAAGAGTTGGGCAAGACGCCCGGCAAGGACGCGGCCCAGGCCAAGCTCACCTTCCCGGCGGTCTACGGCATGGAGCGCAGCCGGGCGATGGCCCGGGAAACCGTGGACCGCGCCCTGGCGGCGTTGGCCGGGCTCGGTACCGGCATCGCCGACGCCAGCTTCATGCGGGAGCTAGCGGTATTCGTCCAGGAGCGGAGAAGCTGAAGGGGCGGACCGGCCTTTACGTCAGCCCGCCACTGTGGTTCAATATACTTATCATCCGCTGTGAGGAGGTTGTCATGGCTCTTGTCCTTCCCGATCTGCCGTATCCGAAGAACGCGTTGGCTGACGTCATCAGCGAGCGGACGCTGGAATTCCACCACGGCAAGCACCACGCGGCATACGTCACCAACGCCAACAAGCTGATCGCGGGCACCGAGCTCGATGGCCTCGATCTCGAGGCGATCATCCATAAGGTGGCCGGTGACAGCGCCAAGGCGGGCGTTTTCAACAATGCCGCCCAGGTGTGGAACCACACCTTCTACTGGAACTGCATGAAGCCGGGTGGCGGCGGACGGCCCACCGGCCCCATCGCGGCAAGAATTGACGCCGACCTCGGCGGCTACGACAAGTTCGTCGAGGAATTCAAGAACGCCGCGGTCACCCAGTTCGGCAGCGGCTGGGCCTGGCTGGTGCTGCGGGACGGCAAGCTGGCGGTCACCAAGACGGCCAACGCCGACACGCCGCTGGCCCACGGCTGCACGGCCCTGCTCACCGTGGACGTCTGGGAGCACGCCTACTACCTGGATTTCCAGAACCGGCGCCCCGACTATGTGGCCACGTTCATCGACCGGCTGATCAACTGGGATTTCGTGAACTCCCGGCTCTGAACGATCGACCGGTCCCGGTTCAATTGGGCCCGCGGATCCACAACCCGTTGAAAAACACCAGATCCCGGTCGAAATCGGTGTTGGAAGACCGGTAAAAGATGCCGGCTCCCGGATTGTCGGGGTCGTACAGCCAGTCTTCCCGCACGCCATCCTTGCCTGGTGAAACGATCAGGTAATCGGTGGCGCTGCAACCGCTGAGACCGTATTGGCCGTTGCACGCCTCGCCGCAATACACCAGCAGATCGTTGCCCCAGGCGTCCTGGCTGGATATGTTGCCGATATATGGGGCAAGCTCTGAGGATGCCTTTTCGGCGGCGCGCATCGGACCTGACTGGGGGGGGAGGTAGTTCCGGTCAAGAAGGCAGGACTCAAACGCCGTGGCGAGTTGGCGCATGTCCTTCTGGGTGGCGGTCACCCGGGCCGCTTCTCTGGCAGTGACCAGGCTGGGGACGGCGATGGCGGCGATGATGCCAAGCACCGGGATTGCCAGGACCGCAAGCCCGACCAGAATCCACACCCACGCCGGGGGACCGGACGACTGCTGCTGTTTCACCACCGCCACGAGTTCTTCGCGGCTCATCGCCTCCGGCGCTTGCGAGACCAGCTCGGGCAGGGCGTTCACGGAATCGCAGGTTTTGGCAATCAGGATCGGATACACGATCAGCAGCGGCAGGATGGTGATGCAGCCCAGGTAGGGTATGACGGTGACCAGGCTGATCACCGCAAACGCCGTGTACAATCCCGTTGACAGGCGGGGCAACTTGAGTTGACGCCGCTCCAACAGGGCATTGTAATCCTGGGCAAAGCCCCGGAAGACGACGAACATCCAGTACAGACCATAGAACGGGATGAACAGCAGCCCAACCGCCTTGCCCGGCGTTGTCCGGGCATGGCCGTCCTGGATGGCGGCCCACATTTTGAACACCAGCAGGCAGTAGACGATGATATCGTAGATGAAGACGGCGATGCAGATGAGCGCCGCGATTCCGAGAATCAGCCCGGAGGACTGTTCATCTCCGGATTGCGACAGGTTGATGGCGTACACCCCGGCCACTGCGATCAGCAAGAGCAGGGCGAGCATGCCAAAATATGAGCCGAGAAAAAACGGCTTGGACATACGCGGTGTGGCAACTGCCATGAAACACCTCCCTGACTGATTGTCGGATGCCGATCCATGGATGAACGCAGAACCGTGCTGATGGGAAACCGGATCATCCACCGGGCGACATATGTCATTTCGATGTGAGTGACCCCCATCATAATGCCAAAGGCGCTCATGCGTCAACCCGGACAACCTGATTGTCCGGGTTCGGCGGCGCGGGCCGCGCGGCGTTGTCAACTTGCCGCCAGTCTGCTAAGATGGGCGGGACTATTTGGCGTGAGGTGAGCCATGCCGCCGGTCGTTCTGGACGGACAACGGATCGCCAATGAGATGATCGAGCGCGTCAGAACGCAGGTGCTGGAGCTGCGCCACTCGTTCGGCGTGACGCCCGCCCTGGCCACGGTGCTCGTCGGCGACGATCCGGCCTCGCGGGTGTACGTCCGCAAGAAGGTCAAGACCTGCGAAGAGCTGGGCATGGAGTCCCGGCACGTGCCGCTCCCCGCCGATTGCGGCGCCGACCGGGTTCGAGCGGCCATCCGCGAGCTCAACGAGGACGGCACCGTTCACGGCATCCTTCTGCAACTGCCCCTGCCGCCGGCGCTGGCCGGCGAGGCGGACGCGCTCACCGAACTGATTCGGCCCGCCAAAGATGTGGACGGTTTCCACCCAGAGAACATGGGCCGGCTGCTGCTGGGGCGACCCCGCCTCGTGCCCTGCACGCCCGCCGGCATCATGGTGCTGCTGGACCAGTCCGGCGTGGAGCTGGCGGGCCGGACCGCGGTGGTGGTGGGGCGGAGCAACATCGTGGGCAAGCCCATGGGCATTCTGCTCCTGCAGCGCCATGCCACGGTGATTTTCTGCCATTCCAGGACCCGCGACCTGGCGGCGGTCTGCCGCCAGGCGGATGTTCTGGTCGCAGCGGTGGGCAAGCCCGGTATGATCACCGGCCGCCACGTGGCCGAGGGCGCCGTGGTGGTGGACGTCGGCATCAACGCGGTGGCCGACCCGGCCGAGCTGCGCCGGATCGTGGGCGACAGCCCCGATCACTGGCGATCGTTCGAGAAGAAAGGCACGGCTCTGGTGGGCGACGTGGAGTGGGCCACCGCGGCCCCCCGCGCCGCGGCGATCACGCCGGTACCGGGCGGGGTCGGGCCGCTGACCATCGCCCAGCTCATGGAAAACACCCTGCGGGCGTGTCGAGACCAACTGGAGAGGACACCATCCGAATGAAACGCGCGATCGTCTGGGCCGTATTTCTGCTTCTGGCCGCCCCGGTGGCGGCCTTGGAGATCAAGGTGGGCAAGGCGCCCAATTTCATCCGACTCACCCCCGACGGTGAGCACGCGGTGGTAACCAACTTCGGCTCCGACGAGGTTTCCCTGATCAGCCTGAAATCCATGCGACAGATCCGGAAAGTGCCCGGCGGTTACGGGCCCCTGGGCATCGCCGTCGATCCGGCGGGGCAGCGGGTGTACGTCTCGAACATGGAGTCGGGTCTGGTCAAGGCGTTCACGCTGCCCATGCTGGAGCTCGAGGACACGTTCAAAGTGGGGCATATCCCCACCGATCTGTGCCTGACCCCCGACGGTTACCATCTGCTGGTGGCCAACTACGGGAAGGGGAAATGGGGGCGCCTGGATATCTTCGACCTCCAGAAGCAACGAGTGGTCGAGTCAGTCAAGGTGGGGGTGCGGCCGCAGGCGCTGGCGGTCAATCCGGCGGGGGACACGGTGTATGTGGCAAACTCCGCCGAAAGCACGGTGTCGGTGATCTCGCTGGACGTGAACAAGGTGATCGGAACTTTGAAGGTGGGCGACGGCCCGAACGGCCTGGCGATCAGCCGGAACGGCCGCAAGCTCTACATCACCCATTCCCGCTCCAACGACCTGTGGGTGTGGGACCTGCGCCGCGGGCAGGTGCTGCACAAGGTGCCCATGCCCGCAGGGCCGTTCCGCTTCAGCCTGTCTCCCGACGAGCAGTGGGTGGCGGTGGCCTGCTACCGCGCCGGCGAGGTGGCGGTGCTCGCAGCCGACATCGCCGGCGATCCGACCGTCAAGCGGATCCCCGTCCGCAAGAATCCCGTCGGCGCCGAATTCACTGCCGACGGCACCCGGATTCTGGTCACCTGCGAAGGGGAAGACAAAGTGCTGGTGGTGCCGGCGCCCGCCGCCGCTTCAAAACCCGCGGTGGGCGAACAGCCATGACCGACCGAGAACGGCTGACCAGGGACCAGTATTTCATGGCGCTGGCGAAGATCGCCGGGGCGCGGTCCATCTGCGTCCGCCACCAGATCGGCACCGTGATCGTTCGCGACGGACACATCATCTCCACCGGCTACAACGGACCGCCCAAGGGCTTCACTCACCAGTTCTGCCGCCCCTGCATCAAGGACACCGAACGCATCGACAGCAACCAGGGGCACTCCCTCTGCCCGGCCACGCATTCCGAGGCCAACGCCATCGTCCAGGCTGCCTACCAGGGTATTTCCACGAAAGGAGCGGTCATGTACACCACCCTCTTCCCGTGCGACCTCTGCCAGCGACTCATCATCAACGCCGGCATCGTGGAAGTCGTGTATCTCTACCCGTATCCCGCCATGCGGAACATGCTGGCGGATGTGGGTATCAAGGCCCGTCAGACGGCGCCGCCGGTCATCGACAATTTCGATGAACTTGGGCGTTGAGTGCGGCGGCGGCAGCATATCCACATATTGTCATTGAATTAAATATTATTATATATGTGATGGTTTGATGCTTTTTCCAATTACACGGATTAGGCGGATTGCCCATAAGTGACGCATAAATAAAATGAAATTTAGATATTTGAAAACTTCAAGTAGTACTGGAACATATTTGGATCTTGCTTATTTATAAATGGATAAACGCGATCTCGTCAAAGCCGTGCTCCTGGGCACTGTGGTGCTCGCGACGATTCAGGTCGGAATCGCCTTTGGAGTGAGGGGCCCGTCGTTGGCGGCCGAGTTGGCCGGCCTGCCGGGGCCGCCTCGTGCTCTGGCTCTAGCCGCGCTGTTGGGATTGCTCACCGCCGGGACCAGCGCGCTCCTTTACGAACAGTGGCCGTGGCTCCGCGAGCGGCTGGATCCGGAGATCTTCCGGGCGGTGGCGGCCGTGCCATCGGTGCCTTGGCTGTTCGTGGCGGTGGTGGCATCGGCGGCCGAGGAAATACTCTTCCGAGGCGCTTTGCAGCCCGTGATCGGCATCCTGCCGGCCACCGCGCTGTTCGCCTTCCTGCACTTCTTCATGCAGCGGCGACTGGCCGCTTACTGTGTCATGGCCTTCGTAATGGGATTGGTGCTGGCGGCGGTCTACGCCTGGACCGGGTCGCTGGGCGCGGCCATTGCCATGCACATCATGCACAATCTGGGGATTTCGGTCTGGATCCGGCGCAGCGGCCGCTTCCCGCCCGCAACTCAGGACACGTAAATGGACAACAGATCCAGCAGCATCGAGTAGCCCACTTCAAGGCGGCCCGCGCCCGGGCCCTCCAGGTAGACCTCGCCGACGGTCTCCGACTTGAAAATAATCGCGTTGTGCGTTTCCGCCACGCGATAGAACGGATCGTGCTCGTCGATCTTGTTGGGTCCGACCTGGCCGCGCCATGACCCGTCCTCCTCCCGCCAGGCGTGGGCGATCATCCGGTACCGCATGTTTTTTTCGCGGGCGGATTGGATGTCGCGCACCGTGATGCTTGTGATCCCCTCCCGGATGAACTGGTTGGGCGACTGCTGCCGGTCGCTCAGCGCGTTGAGCAGTATCATCAGCTTGGCCAGGGTGTCGTGTCCGTCCAGATCGAGGGAGACGTCGGCTTCGGAATAGCCGTTTTCGACGGCTTCCCGGATCGCGGCTTCACCCGGCTTGTCCTTCTCCATCTGGGACAGGACGAAATTCGTGGTCACGTTGAGCAGGCCGCGGATCTCCAGCACCTCGTCGGCGCGATAGGCGCTGCGCAGGAGGTTCACCAGTGGCGTGCCGTTCATCACCGAGGCGCCGAACAGATAACGCACGCCGTTGGTTTTGGCCAGGTCGCGCAGCTCCTGGTAATTGAGCGCCGCCGGCCCCTTGTTGCTGGAGACCACATGCTTGCGCAGCCCCAGCGCCTGGCGGATGTAGCCGGAGGCGGGCTCCCCCGTCTGCAGGTTGGAGTGGGTGCACTCGAGCACCACGTCGGCCTGGCTCAGTTCCAGGCACGCCAGCGGATCCAACCCCTTGACGCAGGCCTGGTCCGTCGTCTGGTAGTCGAGGAGGCCGCGGCCGTCTTCGAGAATGGGCAGAATCTCGCTGATCTTCAGGCCCGCCGCGGCGGTGACGGAGCCGTGGGAGCGGTCGCATACCGAGACCAGTTGGAAGGTGATGCCGTGCCGGCTGGCCAGTTGTTCCCGCTTCTTGCGCAGGACCGCCAGAAAGCCCTGGCCCACGTTGCCCGCCCCGATGAGCGCGATCTTGACATCCATTGGTGTCTCCTCGTCAGTCGTTCCGGCTCCGGACATTATACACCGTGTCCCGCTCCACGGGTACCCGGCCGGCCTGACGGATGAGATGCACCAGCTCGGTCCGGGTCATGCCCTGGGCCGTGCGGGCGCCCGCGCTGTGGGTGATTTGTTCCTCGATCACCGTGCCGTCGATGTCGTCCACCCCGAACGAAAGCGCCACCTGGGCGATCTTGGGTCCCACCATGATCCAGAACGCCTTGATGTGGGGGAAGTTGTCGAGCATGAGCCGCGCCACCGCCAGGTTCTTCAGGTCGTCGTAGCCGGTGGTGCCGGCGCCCTGCTCCACGCGCGTGTTCTCCGGATGGAAGGCCAGCGGGATGAACGCCAGAAAGCCGCCGGTCTGGTCCTGCAGCTCGCGCAATTGAATGAGGTGCTCCACACGCTCTTCGACCGATTCCACATGGCCGTATAGCATGGTGGCGTTGCTGCGGATGCCCAGCTCGTGGGCGGTCCGGGCGATTTCCAGCCAGCGTTGCCCCGAGATCTTCTTCTCACAGAGCTGCTCGCGGACGCCGGGCGAGAACACCTCGGCGCCGCCGCCGGGGATGGAGCCGAGGCCGGCCGCCTGGAGGTCCCGCAGCGTGTCGTGAACCGACTGGCCTGCGGTTGCGGCGATGTGGTCGATCTCCACCATGGTGAACGCCTGCAGGTGGACGTCAGGCAGCCGCTGTTTCAGTCCGCGCAGCATGTCCAGGTAGTAGCTGTAGGGCAGGCGGGGATTCAGACCGCCGACGATGTGCAGTTCGCTGATGCCCTCCCGGGCGTGGCTCTCGGCGATGGTGAAGATCTCCTCCAGCGACATCGTCCGCGCCTCCGGGTGGTCCGGCGGTCGGTAGTAAGCGCAGAACCGGCACTCGTTGACGCACACATTCGTGTGGTTGATGTGGCGGTTGACGATGTAGTAGGCCGTGTCGCCGTTGAGCCGTTCGCGGACTACGTTGGCCAGGCAGCCGATGGTCAGCAGATCGTGGCTCTGATAGAGCCGTACCCCGTCAGCGAGATCGAGCCGTTCGCCCCGGCGGACCTTGTGGGCGATGTCCGCCAGCGGGGATCGGGCCGGAATGTCTAACATGGCGTTGCCTCAGCGGATCGGGATGACGGGAGTCTGGAACAGCCAGATGTCCAGCAGCACGATGACGAACAGCAGAATGCTGAAGAGCCCGTTCAGGGTGAAAAACGCCGTGTTCACCCGGGACAGGTCCTGCGGCCGCAGCAGCAGGTGCTCGTACACGAGGATGCCGGCCAGGAGCAGGGAACCCGCCAGGCTGAACCACGAGAGTTGGAACACGTAGATAAGCAAGCCCAGCGAGAAAATGGTCCCGAGATGGAGCAGGAAGCTGATGGTCAGGGCCCGGCGGATCCCGAAGCGGACCGGAATGGAATAGAGCCCGAACCGGCTGTCGAAGCTGATGTCCTGGCACGCGTACAGGATGTCGAATCCGGCGACCCAGGTGACCACCACCACCGAAAGCAGCAGGATCCGGGGGTCAAAGGCGCCGGTCACCGCGATCCAGCCGCCAGCCGGGGCGATGCTCAGGGCGAAGCCAAGCACCACGTGGGTCAGGGACGTGAAGCGCTTGGTCAGGGAATACCCCAGGATCACCAGCAGCGCGGGGAAGGCCAGGATGAACGACAGCGGATTCAGCATGTAGGCCGCCAGCAGCATGAGCAGGGCGCTGGCGACGGTGAAGCCCACCACGTACCGGCGGGAAACACGTCCCTGGGGGAGCACGCGGTTGCTGGTCCGTGGATTTTCGCGGTCGAAGGGCAGGTCCGCGAGGCGGTTGAACGCCATGGCGGCGCTGCGGGCGCCCACCATGGCCATCAGGATCCACACGCAGGTGTAGGTGTCGGGAAATCGCCGCTCGGCCAGCACGGCGCCGAGAAACGCGAAGGGGAGCGCGAAGACGGTGTGTTCGATTCGGATCATCCCCAGGGTCAAGCGGAGTTGCCGGAAGAGGGCGGCGATCATGGACGGCCAGCCCAGGCCAGGTTGTCCGGCAGGGGTAAACCCAGGACCGCCATCACGCGGGCGGAGACGGTGCCCACCAGGTCATCGACGCTTTGGGGGCGGGAGTAGAACGATGGCATGGCGGGGAGGATGACCGCGCCCGCCCGGGCCGCCCGGAGCATGTTCGACAAATGGATGGTGTTGAGCGGTGTTTCCCGGGGGACGAGCACCAGGGGGCGCCGTTCCTTGAGGCAGACGTCGGCCGCCCGGTGGATGAGGTTGCGGCTGGTTCCGGCGGCGATCTCGCCCAGCGTGGACATGGTGCACGGCGCGATCACCATGCCGTCGGTGGCGCAGGAGCCGCTGGCGATGGGCGCGAACCAGTCAGACTCTTCGAGCCAAACCGCCTTGGACAAGCCCAGCCGCTCGACGTCATCGGGTCCCGCCATGCTCCGGCCGGTTTCCATCAGGAGCACGTCCCGGCCCGGTTTTGAAACCACCAGATAGATCCGGGCCACTTCGGGGGCTCCCTCCAATCGCTGAAGCAAATCCCAGCCGTAGGCGGCGCCGCTGGCGCCGGTGATGGCCACGATGAAGGTTTTTCCAATTCCACGCATATTGGCACATTCTACAGAAATCATGTCCCGATGGCAATGCGGGCCACACCAGGGCATTCCGGATGACTTGGATGCGCAGTTCGGCTCATCGGAAGCGATCAGGGGAGCATGGTTGGAAATACACCAAAATTACACCTTTTCGCTTGACACCCTTCGGTGCCCCTGTCATAATACAAATCGCCAACCATTTATTCCGATCCGGCCTCCGGGCCGGATTATTTTTTTGTAGTGGGGCGGTCCCGCTCGGCAACCCCGATACAATGGATCACGCTCTATCCAGAATTGATCCAAACATTTCATTAAAAAGATGATGCTGGCGTACGTTCAATCTTCAAGGTGCACTGCCGCGCGCCATCCGAAGCCCCGGCGATTGTCGGTATACACCACTTCGTCCGCCTCGAGGCAGAACAGGGAAAGCCGCGCGAGCTGAGCGGCCGGCAATCGACCGGCGCCGTGTTGGCTGGCGACAAACGATTCCGCCATGGGATATTTGGCGAGGTAGAGGCCCACTGCCTGGATCTTCTCGGTCCATACTTCCACCCGACGGACCGAGCCGGACAACTGCACGCCCCTGATTTTCAGCCAGTCGGACTCATCGGCCGAAATCGATGCGGCGGCCCGGGGGAGATCGAGCAACTGGCGGACATGCCGTGAGTCAGGGTTCGAGAAGAAGTAGAATCGACGGCCGCGATGGACGAAGTATACCGCCGCGCACCAGGGGGACTCAGCCGAAACGGTCGCCAGGTGCAGCACGGTGCAGCCGCGGAGAAACACGTCCGCTTCTTCCCGGATTATGGTCGGCGCGTGGGACATCGTCGGCACGCCTCATCCGCCACGACAATTGCAATCGTTCGGGCCGCGCCCCGCGTACGGCCGGGCTGTACAACGATCCGAATCTGTTATATCTTACTAGAAACCTTTCCCTGGAGGAATCATGTTTGACGCTCGGGTGTATGCCAACCGCCGGAACGCGCTGCGGCAACTCATGAACGGTTCGTGGATCCTGATCCTGGGCCACGACGAGGCGCCGCGCAATTACGTGGACAATCCCTACCCCTACCGCCAAAACAGCCACTTTCTATACTTTGCCGGTCACGCGATTCCCAACATGGCGTTGCTCATGACTCCGGATGAGGACATCCTGTTCGGCTACAAGCAGACGGTGGCTGATATCGTCTGGAGCGGCCCGTTGCCGACCTTGGAATCATTGGGCGAGGCGGTGGGCATCCACCGGGTGGAAGACATCGAATCGCTGGAACAGTTTCTCATCGCGTTCCGGGGCGGCGCCCAAACGCTGCACTACCTGCCGCCGTACCGCGGCGACCACCTGTTGAAACTGGCCGACCTGCTGCATCTGAGCGCCCAGGAGACCCGCCAGAACGCCAGCGAGGCGTTGAAGCGCGCCGTGGTGGAAATCCGGCTGACCAAGGGAGCCGAAGAGATTGCCGAGATCGAGCGCGCGGTCGAGGTGAGCTTCCACATGTACGCGGCGGCGGCGAAGGCCATCGCTCCGGGGCGCACCGAGTTTGAGGTCATGGCGGCCATGCATGACGCGGCGATGAGCCGCGGGATGCAGCTGTCCTTTCCGCCCATCGTGACCGTCCATGGCGAGGTGCTGCACAACCACGCGTATCACAACGAGATTCCCGCCCAGGGGATGATCCTGATGGACACCGGCGCCGAGACGGCCGCCGGCTACGCCAGCGACATCACCCGGACCTTTCCCGTCACGGGCGCCTTCGACTCGCGGCAACGGGAGATCTACGAGATCGTTCTGGCGGCCAACGAGCGGGCCACCCGGATGTGCCGGCCCGACGTGGCGTTCCGCGACGTCCACCTGGAGGCGGCGCGCGTGATCACGGAGGGGCTGGTGGCGGTGGGGCTGATGCGGGGCGACGTGCCGCAGGCGGTGGCCGCCGGCGCCCACGCCATGTTCTTCCCCCACGGGCTGGGACACATGCTGGGCCTGGACGTGCACGACATGGAGGACCTGGGCGACCTCGTGGGGTACGGTCCCGACAGCCGGCGCTCCGAGCAGTTCGGACTGGGCTACCTCCGGATGATCCGTCCGCTTCGGCCCGGCTACTGCATCACCATCGAGCCGGGAATCTACTTCATCCCCGCGCTGGTGGAGCAGTGGCGCGCCGAAAACCGCCACGCCGACTTCATCAACTATGACAAGGTGGCGCAATACCTGGGACTGGGCGGATTCCGCGTCGAGGACGACGTGTTGATCACCGCGGACGGCGCCCGGGTGATGGGCCGGCCCATTCCGAAGGCCGTCGCCGACGTTGAAGCCCTCATGGCGGGCAACTACCCGGTGTAGGCAGTCGTAAGCTGGATGAGGGGAGTTGCAGCAGGGGTCTGGGACTTGGGGGCTGGGATCTGGGACCTGGGACCTGGGGGCTGGGACCTGGGATTTGAAAACGAGGGCTCTATTCCAGGGCAGTGGATCGCCCGCAGTTGACCCTCAACAACCCGGGCAGTCCCCAGCCGACACATTGGAGGTCGGTTCTATTCGCGATGAACAATCAAAACCAATAGTGTAAATTCCTAAGGTTCTGTACCCAGAACCCAGGACCCAGGTCCCAGGACCTAGGTCCCGTAACCTGGGTCCCGGCACCCAGCACCTAAACCTTCTCCAGCGCCTGCTCCAGATCGGCCTGCAGATCCTCGACATCTTCAATACCCACCGAGTAGCGCACCAGGCCGTCGGTGATGTCCGCAGCGAGCCGCGACTCGCGGGACATGCCCGCGTGGGTCATGGAGGCGGGGTGCTGGATCAGGGTTTCCACGCCGCCCAGCGAGACGGCCAGGATGGCGAGATGGACGTTGTCCATGAGCCGGCGGCCGGCCTCGTACCCTCCCTTGAGCTCGAAGCTGATCATGGAGCCGAAGCCCCGCATCTGTCGCTTCACCAGCTCGTGCTGGGGATGGGATTCCAGCCCGATGTACTTGACCCAGGCCACCTTGGGGTGGCGCTCCAGCCAGCGGGCGACCTGCATGGCGTTGGTTTGGGCCCGATCGACACGCAACGACAGGGTCTTCAGGCCGCGCAGCACCAGGTAGGCCTGGTGGGGATCCATGTTGCAGCCGATGTTCACCATGAGGGGGCGGATGCGGCGGTACATCTCCTCGGTGCGGGTGACGATGATGCCGCCCACCACGTCGGCGTGGCCGTTGAGAAACTTGGTCACCGAGTGGAAGACCACGTCGGCCCCCAGTTCCAGCGGCCGCTGCAGGTACGGGGTGGCGAACGTGTTGTCCACCACCAGGACGGCGCCGCGGGCATGAGCCAGCTCGGCCATGGCGGTCAGATCGGTGACCTGCATGGTGGGGTTGGACGGCGTTTCCACATACAGCACGCGGGTTTCGGGACAAAAGGCCTGTGTGACTTTTTCGATGTCGGACGTGTCGACGAAATCCGCCGTCACGCCGAATCGGGTGAAGTGTTTTTCCACGATCAGCCGGGAAGGGCCGTAGACCGAAGCGGTGCTCACCACATGGGCGTCCTGGGCCAGCAGCGCCATGTAGATGGTGGACACCGCGCCCATTCCGGAACTGGTGGCGATGCCGTCGAAGCCTCCCTCCATTTCGGCCACGGTGCGCTCCAGGGCCCGGATGGTGGGGTTGGCGATCCGAGTGTAGATAAAGCCGTCCGAATCGCCGGCGAACAGGGAAGCGCCATGGGCGGCATTTTTGAATGCGAAGGTGGAACTGAGATAGATGGGCACGTTCACCGCGCCCAACGGGTCCTCGTGATGGCCGCCGTGAACCTGCAGCGTATTGAAGCCATGCTTCGGATTGGAATCCATGTCGCCTCCGGGAATTGCCGGCGGAGAGCCGGCGGGATTAAAAGGGAAGTGTATCATTACACTACCGGTCTGCCAAGGAATAAACAGGAGAATTCCGGTTTATTACCGCCGCGCGAGCTCTTTTGAAACCGTCCGGTGCGATATGAATCCAAAATGAAGTTTGGTAGAATACACAAAACATCCGGGGAAGATTTGAACACCGCGGCCGAGCGACAGCCCGAATGGGGAAGATGACACGCACGTGGCTGGACCGAACCCGCGGCAACTCCCGCCGGATTTTTCAGGAGGCAACATGAACATGATCAGACTGGTTTCGATGGCGCTGCTGGCGGTCCTGCTGGCGGCGGTTCCCCTTCAAGCCCAGGGGCTGGAAGTGCCCCGGGTGAGTCCCAAGGCCGTGGTCACCCAGACCATCGGCACCACGACCGTAACCGTCACCTACAGCCGCCCCGGCGTCAAGGAGCGGGCCATCTGGGGCGGGCTGGTTCCCTATAACGAGGTGTGGCGCACCGGTGCCAACGAGGCCACCACTCTGACCATCAGCGACCCCGTCAAGGTGGAAGGGCAGGAGCTGGCGGCCGGCACGTACGCTCTGGCGACCATTCCCGGCGCCGACGAGTGGACGGTCATCGTCAACAAGAACACCGCCATGTGGGGCACCATGGGCTACAAGCAGGAGGAAGATGTCCTGCGGGTGAAGGTCAAGCCGGTCGCCGCGGCGCACACCGAATGGCTGCGGTTCACGTTCGCCGACCTCACGGCGGATTCCGCCACCCTGATGCTGCAGTGGGAGAAGGTGGGCGTCCCCGTCAGGCTCAGCGTGGACACCGCCGGCAAGTTCCTGAACCAGGCGCGCCGGACGATGGCCCGCTACTGGACGGAGCCTTACCGGGCGGCCTTGTTCTGCCTGGATCACGACATCAATCTCGATGAGGCGCTCAAGTGGATCAACTCGTCTGTGGCCATCCAGGAGACCTACTACAACCTGGTGGTGAAGGCGCGCATCCTGGCCAAGCAGGGCCAGAAGGCCAACGCCATCCAGACCATGGAGCAGGCGCTGACTCTGGGCCGCAAGATGGAGCAGCCCCCCTTCAACCTGAAGGACATGGAAGGTCTGCTGGCGGATTGGAAGAAGTAGCCCCGCCAACGTTCGATCACGACATGTGGAGAGCCCCGACGGCGGGGCTCTTCGTTTTTTTGAAAGCGGCGCGATCCATGTTGCGATGACCCGGCGCCCCGGGTGACGGGCTCAGGGCGCGACCGGGAGGGGATCGGTTCCGGTCCGCTGGAACAGGAGCGCCAAACCCATAACCAGCAGGCAGCCCACCACGTTGTACCAGAGGAACGAGATAGGCGTGAACAGCCAGCAGGCGATCACCGCCGCCTCGGCGATCAGCGCGGCGTAGAACACCGCGGCGCCGCGCACGCGCTTGACGTAGAACGCCACGAGGAAGATGCCCAGGATCGTGCCGTAGAACAGCGAGCCGAGGATGTTCACCGCTTCCACCAGCGTCCCGAGGCGGCTGGCGAACTCGGCGAAGAACACCGCCAGCGCCCCCCAGGCCACGGTGATCCAGCGCGACAGGCGCACCTCCGCGGCGGCATCCGGCGCACGACGCAGCAGGCGGCGGTAGATGTCCACCATGGTGGTGGCGGTCAGGGCGTTGAGCTCGGCCGCGGTGGAGCTCATGGACGCGGCGAAGATGGCCGCCAGCACCAGTCCCACCAGCCCGACCGGCAAGTGGTGGATCACGAAGTTGAGAAAGACGTAGTTGGCATCGCCCGCCGTGCCGCCGCTGCTCTCGATGATCCGGGCGCTCCGTGCCCGCATGTCAGCGGCTGCCGCCTCGGCCCGATGGAGATCGCTCCGGGCGGCGGCGACGGCGGCGGCGTCGCCGGCCTCGCGGGCGGCGACGTATCGGTCAGCGGCGGCGCGCTGGCTGGCAAACGACACCGCGTGCTCTCGCTCCAGCGCGCGGTATGATTCTCCGGCGGGACCCGAGCGGGCCTGCTGCGCGGCCACCGGATTGAACGACAGCGGCGGCGGATGGAACTGGTAGAAGGCGAACACGAACACGCCCATCAGCAGGATCAGGAACTGCATGGGCACTTTGATCAAGCCGTTGGCCAGCAGGCCCAGGCGGCTATGGGTCACGCTCCGGCCCGTGAGGTAACGCCCCACTTGTGACTGGTCGGTCCCGAAGTAGGCCAGCGCCAGAAAGCAGCCGCCCAGGATGCCGGACCAGAAGTTGTAGCGGTTGGTCAGGTCGAACGAGAAATCGATGGCGTTGAGCCGTCCCAGCTCGCCGGCCACGCGCAGCGCCCCACCGATCGACACGTGGTCAGGCAGCAGAACGACCACCACCACGCCGGCCGCCGCCATGCCGCCCGTGATGATGAGCATCTGCTGAAACTGGGTCCAGCTCACCGCCTTGGCGCCGCCCCAGGCGGTGTAGATGATCACCAGTCCGCCGATCAGCAGGTTGGTCCAGTACAGGTTCCAGCCGAGGAGCACTGACAGCACCAGCGCCGGCGCGAAGATGGTCAGCCCCGTCGCCAGGCCCCGCTGGATGAGGAAGAGCAGGGCGGCCAGCGCCCGGGTCTTGAGGTCGAAGCGGCCCTCCAGGTACTCATAGGCGGTGTAAACCTTCAGCCGGTGGTAGATGGGCACCGCGGTGGCGGCCAGGATCACCATGGCGATGGGGAGACCCAGGTAGAACTGGACGAAGCGCATGCCGTCGGTGAACGCCTGACCCGGTGTGGAGAGGAACGTGATGGCGCTCGCCTGGGTGGCCATGATGGAGAGCGCCACCACGTGCCAGCGCATCTGGCGGCCCGCCAGCAGGTAGCCGTCCAGGTCCCGGCTGGCCCGGCCCTTCCATATGCCGTACGCCACGATGAACGCCAGCGATGCGCCCAGCACCAGCCAGTCCCAGCCGCTCATCGGAACATCCGGCCGAAGAAGTAGAACAGGACGATCCAGCCGGCGAGGCCGAGCAGCACCAGGGCGTAGAGCCGCCCCCACGTGCCGAGGAGAGGCGGTGGCTCCTCGGGCGGCTCCGGCCCGCGCCCGGCGGCGGGCTCACTCATCGGCGGCCTCCAGCGAGAGCAGGTTCACGAAGAGACGATACGCACCGGGCACGCCCGCGGGGAGCTGCCGGAAGAAAGCCAGCCCGGTGTAGGCGAAGTGGCCCCGGCCGTGCCGAACGACGACGAGCCCGCCGTCCAGCGGCGCCTCGCCCGGGTCGTGCATGGCCAGCGGCGCGGCGAACCGCGGGTCACGCTCCCCGGCGAAGTAAAGCCCGCGCTCCTGTTCCCAGCCGGCGAAGTCCGCCGCGGTGATCCGGTTGGGGGTGGTCAGGACGGGATGCTCCGGGAGGAGGAAGATGACCGGCGATGCCTCATCGGTGACGCGGCGCCGGGTGAGCGTGAGCGGGACGGGGCCCACGGGGTCCGCCACGAGGCCGCGGTCGGTGGCGTACTGGACGACGAGCGTGCCGCCCCCGGCGACGTAGTCGGCCAGGCGGCCCGCCAGCGGGGACAGCCGCAGCCGCGTGTTGTAGGCCCGGACCCCGGCCACGATGACAGGGTACGCCGACAGGTCGCCCGACTCGAGATCCTCGTCGGAGAGCAGCTCCACCGTGTAGCCGATCTGGCGCAGGCAGTCGGGCACGTCGTCGCCGGCGCCCATGATGTAGCCGATTCGGCGGCTGTCGCGCCGCAGGTCCAGCCGCACCAGGTGCAGGTGGGCGGGCGGGAACACGGTCTGGGTGGGGATGTGCGGATAGGCCAGCTGCATCCGGCCCTGACGGTAGGTGCCGCCATCGGTCACCGCGGCCAGGTCCAGCACCGCGGCGCCGGCTCCGGGAGGCGGAGACACCCAAACGGACAGGGACAGCTCGTCCGATTTCCGTTCCAGCGCGAAGGCCTGCGCGGCCGGTTCCACCCGCCAACCGTCAGGCACGGCGGCGGTGATCGTTCCCCGGATTCCGGGCCGCCCGGCCACGACGGTGAAGCGGATCTCGCGGGGCCGGTCGTCGGCGAACATCTCCACGCGGTCCGCCGTCCGGATCATCACCGGCGGCTGAATGACGAACGGCCGGTACCGCTCGCCCTCCACCGCGTCGCGCCATCGGTAGCGCACGGGCACGGGGAAATCGACGGCCGTGGCGCCGAACACCAGCCGGAAGGCGGCTTCGATCGCCGGCGGGTTCTCGGCCAATCCGCGCCGTGCCGGATCGTCGTCGCGGTAGACGCCCCGTTCCGGCTCCTGGAGCAGCCAGTACGGTTGGGAGACGGCCGCGTCCGGCGGTATGATCGTGGCAAGTTGCACGGTCTCGGGCCGATCGGCGGCCAGGGCGGCGTCGAGCGACTGAGTATGGCCGGCGGCGGTCACGGACGCCCAGGCGATGGGCGCCCCCGACCGGTTGATGGCCGTGACAGACACCTTGATGGTTTCACCCGGCGCGGCCGTATCCGTTTCGGCGATCGCCTCCAGCCAGAGACCGGCGCAGTCGCGGATGGCGTCTCTCAGTTCCGCTCGTTTCACCGCCGCCCATGGGTGATCAAGTTGCTGCAGCGCCTCCCACGCTTGCAGGAGCAGCGGCAGCACGTCGCCGGGCCGGCGAGGATTGAATCGGGTGGCTGCTTCGTTGAGCAACCGGCCGACCGTTTCGCCGCCCGGCACCCGGGCCCAGGTGGTGTCAATGCCATCGAATAAATCAGAGACGGGCGGTTCTCCGGCCAGGAGCTTGAAATAATCGGTGTACGCGCCGCGGCGGGCCAGCATGCCGAAGCCCTGGGTCTTGTGCATGGAGCGGCTGCGGGCGGCGGTCTCGGCGAACGATTCGCCGAACAGCGGGTCGTAGGCGCCGGGATTGAGCTGAAGGAGGCCGGCGGCATCGAATCGGGTGTCGGACGGGGGCCGCCAGGCGTTCCAGAAGATCCGCCGTGCCGGCCATGGTTTAACCCACTGGAGCTGCTCCGGGAACCGCGCCGGGTCGGCGGCGGCGTGGAAGGCCTCCAGCGCCAGGATGGCCGAGGCGGTATGGTGGCCGTGCGTTTCGCCGGTGGACGGGAAACGGGTGACAATCACGTCGGGCTGGAAGCGGCGGATCACCCAGACCACGTCGCCCAGCACGGCCTCGTGACCCCAGATGGCCAGACTCTCCTCAGAAGTTTTGGAATATCCGAAATCCCTGGCCCGGGTGAAGTACTGCTCGGCCCCGTCGATGCGGCGGGCGGCCAGCAGCTCCTGGGTGCGGACGGCGGCCAGGAGCGGTCCCTGCTCGGTGCCGATGAGGTTCTGGCCGCCGCCACCGCGGGTCAGCGACAGGTAGGCGGCGCGGACTTTCCGTCCGCGCGCCATGTACGCCAGCAGGGCGGTGTTCTCGTCGTCGGGATGGGGCGCCACGTAGAGGATGCTGCCCAGCACCGTGAGCCGGTCCAGCGCGAGTTGCAGGGCGGCGGCGTCCCGCGGGGGCGGCGGCGGAATGGCGGCAACATCGAAAATGCCCATCGCCACGGCGAAGAGAACGACCACCATCCTCGGCAGACTGGAGCTGCCGGGGCGGGCGGGGCGGGCAAAAAACGTCATGAGCACTCCCTCGGGAAAGTGGTTGCAATCGACGGCGGCGGTGCCATAATGGGCGGTCGTCTCCGGATCGTCCGCCGCCGATTGCTGTTTGTACGATGAAGGCAGTCCGGAGTGCAACTGTTATTTGGCCGGCCACGGCACCCGGCCGGCGATGACGGCAGCCCTGTTGGATGGCTGTTCGTCGCCGGCGTTTCCGCTTTATGACGGATGTGCGGACGGCCGGGAAATTGAGAGGGAGTTCCGTGCGCGTCCTGTCCCGATATCGCGACCGATGGCGGGAGTCCAGCCCGAGCCTGCGGGTGTTTCTGGCCGGAGTCCTGCTGCTGGGGATCAACAACGGCATCCTCACGGCCACCTTCAACAACTACCTCTTCGACTCGTTCCACGTCAGCGCGTCGGCCCGCGGCCTGATCGAGTTTCCGCGGGAGCTGCCGGGCTTCGCCATGATCTTCGTCACCGGCGCCCTGGCGGCGTTTTCGCTCCGATCGTGGACCATGCTGGTGGGCCTGACGACGGGGGTCGGCATCCTGGGTCTCGGGTACCTGTCTCCCAACATGTCCCTCATGATTTTCTGGATGATGCTGTGGAGTCTCGGCGACCACCTGTTCATCACTGCCGAGGCCACCATCGGCCTGAAACTGGCCGAGGCGAACCGGGCCGGCCGGCGGCTGGGGCAGCTCACCGGCGCGCGGAATCTGTCCATGATTCTGGGCACCGCGGCCGTCTGGCTCCTGATGGACCGGCTGGGCGTACGCTATGCAGGCGTCTACGCGGTGGCCGCCGCCACGGCGATCCTGGCGGCGGCGGCCTTCAGCCGGCTGCGCCTGCCCGGCGACGGCGGCGGCAACCACCGCCGGTTCGTGCTGAAGAAACGGTACACGCGGTTCTATCTCCTCAATATTTTCTGGGGCGCCCGCAAGCAGCTCTTTCTCACGTTCAGCCCGTGGGTGCTGGTGAGCGTGTTCCACACGCCGCCCCAGACCATCGCCCTGCTGGTCATGGCGGCGGCGGTGGGGGGCGTGGTGTTCCGACAGTACTTCGGACTGGCGGTGGACCGCTTCGGCGAGCGCGCCGTGCTGGTCGTCGACGGCGTGGCGATGGCGGCCATCTGCCTGGGCTTCGCCCTCTCGGTGAACATCTATCTGCTCTACGGATTGTTCGTGCTCGACAGCCTGATGTTCGCCACCCGGATCGCCCGGATCACCTACCTGAACAAGATCGCCGCGGACAAGCGGGAGATCGCGCCCACCCTCTCCATGGGACTGACGCTGGATCACGCGGTGTCCATGATTGTGCCGTTCCTCGGCGGATTCCTCTGGGACGCATCCGGCTATCCGGCCGTGTTCCTCGCCGCGCTTGTTTTGGGGCTGGGCAATCTGTGGCTGACCCTCCGCCTGGAGTACTGAACCCCGCGGTCGATCCGGATTTCCGAAATTCTCCTTGACACATTTGGAGCGCTCGGCTATAAATATGCCTTCTTCCGGGGCGGTTAGCTCAGCTGGGAGAGCATCGGTTTTACAAGCCGGGGGTCACAGGTTCGAGCCCTGTACCGCCCACCAGGAAACGGAACACGGGTCTTTAAAGCACGCGGGGTTGTAGTTCAGTTGGTTAGAACGTCGGCCTGTCACGCCGAAGGTCGCGAGTTCGAGTCTCGTCAACCCCGCCATATTCGCTTAGGCTTCCCGTTGGGAAGCCTTTTTTATTTCTATCTTCATAGTCCACTAGTGGTCCACTTGTTTCGTCTTCCATCAGCCGCAAAAAAAATACGATGACTGGTCTTCAGTGCCAGAATGTTGATCCCGTCTCATGTGAACGGATGGAGGGCACGAAATTCCAAGGACACGTGTATTTGGCTATTGATAATTCCTGTCATCTGGATTAATACTTGACTAAAAATCAAGATAAAATTGTAAGGTCTGCAGATTTCAAACGAACTGTCAAAATATACTGGATTGGAAAGTAAGATTTCAAACATTAGGGTTCTAAAGGGGGGCACGATGCGGACAAAATCCTTGGTATTCTCAACAGTGGCATTGGTAGCCCTACTGGTCATGTCGTCCTTGACACGGGGTGAGGAGTCATCTGGACCTCGTCCTGATCGATGGCACGGCTTGGTGTTGGATGAATCTACCATTGATCAGGCGAGGTCTTCATTGGGCGAGCCAGCCAAAGAGAAGGAGGATAAATTTTACGCATATGCGCTACGAGGGGAATTCGAAAAAAAGCTGAAGCTGCTCTGGCTGGAATGGAAAAATGTGCCTGGATTCGATAAGGTCAGACTCGGTTTTGGAATAGACAAGAAGTTGGCAGTGATTGAATTGGACCTGAAAGATAAGCTGCCGCCCGCCTCGATTGCCCACAATTATGGCATGGTGTTCGAGCCAGTTTTTAATGGCATGGATGTGGGTTGGTTCCCGGAACGATATCAGCGTGACCAGGGAAAAACTTATGCCAGGCAATATCCAGGCTTGTACTACTTGGTAGGTGTGGCAGAACGCTCATTAGTTTTTGCTCAGGTCACCCAGGGAACATTTGCAATGGTGGGGAAGGAGCTTGCCAATGTGGCCGACACACAGGGTTTCCCTGGAAATGTAGAGAGACTTCAACTCGTAAGTCGTTCTATGGAAACCAAGCAAGGAGGCAACATCCTGGAATAAGGAGGAACAGTATCTTCCCGACAATCTGAATATCAGGGGGTGTCGATAAATGCGGCAATCCTGTTGGATTTATCAGACTAGAAATGAAAGTTGAATCATATGCTGTTTCTGGATGGAATTTGGAGCGTTCCATCCAGGCGACATGAAGTAAGAGATTCCTATCCAACTCGGAAATGGAAGCATATAGTCAGGCACTGTTTAAGCTTCAAGAAGAGGTAAAAACAAATATCTCCCTTGATTGATTTGATTGAATGAAAAAAGTACGGGTTTGAGTGATCTCGAAGTCAGTCCCTCACAGAGAGAGGTTGTTTCCTGCCTTAAAGAGGGCGAAGAACCTTGAGGAGAATTCAGCAATATTGCTGTTGCGCTGAACAACACCAAAATTCAACGTGAAGGGGCTGAGAATGTTCGCTAACAGCCAAAGGCAACCGTTAGTCAATCATCTTCGGGTTGTTGGTTTGGTAGCATCGGAAATGGGGCGTATTGCCGGTCTACCGCAAGAGACTCTTGGACAGATTGAATGTGCTGGATATGGCCATGATCTTGGCAAGGGAGTATCTTGGTTTCAAGACTACTTGGTCAAGGGTACAGATGAGGAAACGGCGGGAGGTATCGATAAACCCAGGCACCATGAGGTCAGTTGGGCATACCTCGCTTCTAAACTACCCCTCTACGACGAAAATAAAAGGATTCTGCACGCAATTTACTGGCATCATGCCAGACCCATCAATGAACGGGGGGAGTCCTTCGAAGAGCGGGACGCTATTATGGCGGAGGTGGGCGAGGCTGATCGACTGCGTCTGGACAATCTGTTTGCCCAGTTCAAGTGGGCGACGGGATGTCGCATCGGAGATCCTTCGGAGGATGATCAACCTGTCCCACCGTTATTCATGCCAGATGGCGATTGCCAGAAGAAAAGCAATGCCGAAATACTGGCCATCCGAACATGCTTGATCTCAGCCGACCGCCTTGTCTCATCCCTCTCTCCTGAGACATTTGGCAAATTGATCTCCGGTGAGTTATCCCCAGGCCAGTTGGTTGAATCGCAGATGATTCGAATGCCGGAATGCTCAGTCGCGTTGCCGACAGGCTACGATTCCATTCGTTTTAACAAGCAAATGGAATGTGCCCATCTGGCTGCCCGATATCAGACAACACTCATCAAAGCACCAGCAGGATTCGGGAAGACCATGGTGGGTTTGCTATGGGGGATTGGCCTTGGGCAACGCATGATATGGGTATGCCCACGCAATGTTGTGGCGGATGCGGTTTATAAAAATGCATTAACTGAGGTCAAGGCTTTGGGAGTTCCTTTGTCGCTGGAACTGCATCTGACCGGAAGACAGCAGGAAAACCACGGCAATAGTCCGGAATTCACTTCCGATATCATTGTGACCAATATCGACACCATTCTGAATCCCATGGTAGACAACCGTACTGCCAGCCGACTCTTCACTGTGCTGTCCGCAGCGGTGGTCTTAGACGAGTTTCATGAGTTCGCCGGTGGTCACCCCCTGTTCGCCGCGTTCGTGACGTTCATGCGAGCACGCAATCGTCTCTGCCAAGGAGTGAAGACGCTCCTCCTTAGTGCCACTCCCATGTGCCTGGAAAAATTATGGGACACGACAGATCATCAAACGATGATCATTCCAAATGCGAATTCCCACCTCTCGCCGGCACACGCGGGAAAATACCGGATTCGTCTGGTGGATGGCAAACCGCTCAGCATCTCTCCGGGCACCCTCACCGTTTTCAACTCCGTTGCTATGGCTCAGCAGGCATACAAAGGCGGTGGGTATGCATATATCGCACATGGTCGATATACCGATGAGGATCGTGGTCGGATCATGGAGGGAATATACAACGATTTTGGGAAGGGAGGACAAGGCGTTCGAGAAGGCCAGAATGCAGTATCTGCACTCCTGATTCAGGCCGCCATGGATGTTTCCTTTCTCCATCTGCAGGAGAGTGTCTGCTCACCTGAATTCACCCTGCAGCGGATCGGCCGTTGCGACCGGTGGGGGACATTCCAACACGATCAGCCATCGGTCGAGCTGTTTGTTGAAACTAGCCGCAACGAGGCTGGCGCCATTCAGATAGTGTATGACAGAAAGTTGCACCAAGCGTGGATCAGTGATCTGAAAAAATTTCTGGATGGTGAGAAGCAGCTTGATCTGAAGGCACTCTATGGTCTTTACAACGATTTTTATTCACGACACAGCCAAGAGGTGTTCGATTACTTGAAACGCTGCTACCGGGAAGGATTGGATTATCTAAAAGACTATTATCCGATCCAGCTTAAATTGCATCCAGCACCTCCTGCCGAGCGTGTATCGGGTGGAAGAACTCTTAGAAATCCCTTTGGCTCATACTTTTTCACAGTCAAGCGAACCGATGGCGGATGGTTAAATCCCGAACAGGTCTTGGATGAGGGGCTGGAGCTGAAACGGCGGTTTGAAAAAGGGGAAAATGAGCGTGATCTGTGTGATCCTTCACGAATGCGACCCTATGTGCAAGCGGCCTATAAGGCAGGCTTTCTGAAATTCCGGCGTTATCTTAAACGGGAAACCATTCCCGATTCAACGAAACGTTGGTTCCGATTAGCAAGGAGCAGCGAGACACCCTTGCCTGACTTTACCCGCGAATATGACCCTGAGATTGGGCTTTTCGAAAAATAAGGAGGTTTGCGATGATTCGTTCGATTCTATTCAAAGGTCGATTGAAGGGACGAGGTATAGTGAATTTCGATTCCACGGACCAACGGTGGGTTCTGAAGAACCGATTTCCGCAGGAAAGAGACTACCTGAGTCACAAGAACGTCAAGATTGCGAAACATCATTTCTACGTGAAGAGTGACGCAGAGGGGCAGCCTGTCTGGGAGAGACGCCTCTGCATCTCGGCGGATTGTCTTCGCCAGGCAATTTTTGGGGAAGACTTTCCATTTCAAAACACTACTGTTATGCATCATCCCAGTCTCCTCTTTGGAGTATTGGCTTCGGTGCCGGCCCTTTTGCGGGGATACTTTTTTGCAGAGGAGGGTAAGCCTGCGCTCAAACGAAAATCTCCTGTCATGATCACAGCGGCTGAGCAGGACTCCAAGGCGGTCTCTCATTTTGAAATCGGTACGATGAGCGGAGCCAAGCGCTCCAAATCTGACGAGGATGACAGCAGTGACACTTCCATGCACTATGAAGAGAAAATCGGCGAGGTCGAATACGGCTTTGAGGGGGCAATCGATCTCAGAGAGCTTCAATTTATCTCATTCTCGGAAACGTACGACCGACTTGCTGTGAACAGGGATTATGAGGATCAATACCGAACACAACTCGGTCAGAAAATTGGCTCTGAAATCAACCCGGTGCATTTCTATGTCGCCAAGAGCGCAGTTATCCGCATGCCGGAAGAGGGCATCTTGCTGACACAAAACCAGGTGGCACTCCTGGTCCAGGAATTTTTCCGACGGCTGTTGGGATTACGGATCCAACGCTCCAAGGGATATGCCGAACTGCAGGAAGTGAGAGTGAAGATGGTAAGAAATCCCATGGAAGATGTGTTTGATGATGCCGGAGGATGGCATCTGTTGAAAGATGCCCAAGGTCTCTCCCTGATTCCCAACGATATTGCTATTTTCTATGAACGAATTCCCGATGAGGAAGCCAAAGCGCTGGATCAGGTGATTCGGGAACAGACCACCAACAGAACCCGTCAGAAAAAAGCCAAACGGGAGGCCAAACAGGAGGCGGTGGAAGATGCCACACAAGGCAGTGATAATTAAATTTCGTGGGGCCTCTATCTTCACGAACCGGAAACCGTCCAATGACAAGGCGGTCACGGATACCGGCTGGACCGGTCGTGATAAGGCTCCCCGGCTGGAGGTTCCCGACGACACACTAGACGCAAGGCATGTGTCCAATCTGCTTCATGTTCTGATGGGAGAACGTCCGGTCCCGACGCTTCGCCGAAGTGCCATGCGAAGAGACGAGTCGATCTACCAGTGCGCTCGAAGGGCTGTCGTTCGGATAGAGGAGACTTCTCGTGAGGAGACCAAGACGGTCCGTAAAGCAGTCAAGGACTCCTGGAATACGGCCACGTTGTGGTACGAACTCAATGGGAAGCAGGTGAAAGTCAAGGGCGGGCTGCTGTACCACGAGCGCTTGATGAGATTTCTTGGCGATGCTCTGTACGGATCATTCTTGGATGTTTTGGGCCGTTTGACAGGAAGCTCCAATCCGCGGAAAGAATACACTGCACATAGAGGAATAGAAATTCTGAATGCCCACGGCAATGAACCCCTCGTAAAAAAATTTTCGATTCAATGCCGCAAGGGCGGGCGAACAGCTCTGGCCAACCTCCTGGAAACGAATGGCAATACCGCCTCCATCACCTTTCACCAGGGTACCGGCAGCAGGTTGAACATCCTCGTCGTGAACAAGGGAGTGGAAAAAGTGCGCCGGGTGTCCGGGACAATTTTCGTTCCTGTCGAGTCTGACGAATTGTTAAACCGGCTTACTAATGGGACCGGAGTGGCGACGCTGCTGGAGGGCGGCTTTGCATCGCTGTCAGGAGTGGAAGACTGGTCGGAGGATTTGATCCACGGAGGCAAAACTGTGAGTGAGGTGGAGATTTCCCATGTTTCTGACCAAGGTGCCTGATCCGGGTTTGGACGATTATCAAACCCATAAGTGCCTGATGGAGCAATTCGACGGCGATCGCATACTGTTCCAGCGCCGTGGATTTGAGATCCATGTCCTGTCTCGGTTCCCGCAAGAATCCGGTCGGGATGTCTCGTCCCTTATTGAGAGCCTCGCCGTGGGGGATGAAGTGCTTTTCTCCTTGCGAGTGAATCCGGTTGTCACGAAATTGATCGATGGGAAAAAGCGGCGTGTTGCGATACCGCCGGCAGAACTATCCAAATGGATTGCGGATTGTTGCAGGAAACATGGATTTGAGGCAGAGTTCACGGTGCGACGCGAAGGTAGCCGGATCTCGCGGAAGGAAGGGCATAAAATTACTCTGTTTTCCATTTTGGTGACTGGAGTACTGACCATTCGGAATTTCGAGGTGTTCCAAAAGGCCGTAGAGAATGGCATTGGACACAGCAAAGGGCTGGGATTCGGCCTGCTGAATATCTTTGAGTTTCGGTAATGTCTAACTGATCCGCGAACCTGAAGTACACATATCTTCCTTGGCAGCTTCGCGTTGCAAGAGGTCTTTGAAAACTAAATAATTGCGCCATGTAAACGAGCCAGGATCAGGCTTGTACGACACAAGGCTAGAGGTTCGCGAAATGTGGCTTAAACAATCAGAGTAGAAGAGCTTCTTGTAAGTAACAGTCTCACTCCCCGCGGGCGCGGGGGTTGAAAGTCTGGCGTCACGAACTCGACGCGCCAGTCATGGCGTCTCACTCCCCGCGGGCGCGGGGGTTGAAAGTCAGAAGCTCCACCAGAAGGACCCCCAGATACCGTCTCACTCCCCGCGGGCGCGGGGGTTGAAAGTGCGTCAGCCCAAGCGCGTCCATCAACTGCCCGTAGTCTCACTCCCCGCGGGCGCGGGGGTTGAAAGCTGATATTAGACGGGCGGGCGAATGTCGTCGCCGGTCTCACTCCCCGCGGGCGCGGGGGTTGAAAGGACAACGCCATCAAGCACCGTGGGCAGATGCTGAGTCTCACTCCCCGCGGGCGCGGGGGTTGAAAGGACCGGGTGCCGGAAGATATTATCGCGGCGCCGTTGTCTCACTCCCCGCGGGCGCGGGGGTTGAAAGAAGATCGCCAAGGCGGTGTCGGAGGCCATCGAGTGTCTCACTCCCCGCGGGCGCGGGGGTTGAAAGATCGAGGCCATGCTGAAGATTGAAATCACGTTCTGGTCTCACTCCCCGCGGGCGCGGGGGTTGAAAGAAGATCGCCAAGGCGGTGTCGGAGGCCATCGAGTGTCTCACTCCCCGCGGGCGCGGGGGTTGAAAGATCGAGGCCATGCTGAAGATTGAAATCACGTTCTGGTCTCACTCCCCGCGGG
>ENA-OSEO01000930-OSEO01000930.1-sediment-metagenome-genome-assembly--contig:-NODE-930-length-62328-cov-4.127837_pt1 | contig 62328 bp, 52 predicted proteins | sample MGYA00237883_ERZ534232 | MGnify/ENA metagenome assembly ERZ534232
CATTGGATAACGAGAAAAACCTTGGGGAGATTATGCTGAAAAATATTATGAGTATAATCAGAATAATAAAGGGACCCCTGAATCTGATATTTTTCAAAAAGGATAATCTGTCTTTCATGCTACCTTCCCCCTTCCCATGGCGCTGTGAAGAATCTTTTCCTGATTTGCTTCCTCCCTCTTATATTCTGCAGCTATGCTGCCCTCGTGCATCACATAGATACGGTCGCTCATTCCCAGAATCTCCGGCAGCTCCGAGGAGATCATTATTATAGGACATCCGGTTCGAACTATCTCGTCCATCAAATAATGGATCTCCTTCTTTGCCCCTACATCGATTCCCCGGGTAGGTTCATCCAGAATAAAGATCTTTGCTTGTGTAGCAAGCCATTTTGCGAGAACAACCTTCTGCTGATTGCCTCCGGAAAGGAATTTCACCAACCTTGAAATACTAGGTGTTTTAATAGAAAGCTTTTCTACATACTCCAAGGCAAGATTCTTCTCCTTTTCCAGGCTGATTATGCCGTGGGGGAACATTTTATTCATAACCGCATGGATTATATTCTCCCGGATACTTAAGCCCTGAAAGAGACCAAGTTGTTTTCGGTCTTCGGTAAGAAAGGCAAAACCCATTTTTGAAGCCTTGATCGGAGAGGAGATGGAGACGTCCTTTCCTAAAAGCCTTACCTTTCCAGAATCGGGGGGGGTAATACCAAAAATCAACTGAGCCAACTCTGTCCTTCCCGAACCTACCAGACCAGCAATTCCCACGATTTCTCCCCTATGCAACTTAAGAGAGATATTATTAAGTACTCCCTTTTTAGAAACCTTATCCAGTTCAAGAACCAGTTCTCCCTGCTTTTGTAGCTGCCGAGGAAACTGTTCACCGATCTCTCGGCCCACCATCATTCGGATAAGTTCATCAATGGTTATATCCTTTATTCCCACGGTACCCACATAGGCTCCATCCCGGAGCACCGTTATTCTGTCCCCAATCTTCCAGATCTCTTCCAGGCGGTGGGAGATATAGATAATTCCTAAACCGCGCTCCTTCAATTTCTGGATAATCTCAAAAAGAGCCTTTGTCTCCTTTTCCGCGAGGGTTGCGGTGGGTTCATCAAAGATGATTATTTTAGCATCCAGGGAGAGAGCTTTTGCCACTTCCACCAGCTGCTGCTGGGGCACCGAAAGGGTGGATACCTTTCTGTCGCAGGGTATATCCATATGAAGAGAATCCAGAAGTTCGCGACTTTTCTTCTCTATGGCTTCATTATCAATAATCATACCCATGACACCCTTCTTTTTTATCTCTCTGCCCAGAAAGATATTTTGTGCCACGGTAAGTTCCGGGATAAGGTTCATTTCCTGGTAAATAGTGGTTATGCCGAGGCTTTGGGAGTGTTGCACAGAATGAATATCCGTTTCCTTTCCCAGGATATAAAAAACACCAGAATCCTTGGGGAAAACTCCGGAGAGAAGTTTTATAAAGGTGGATTTTCCCGCTCCGTTCTCTCCGGAAATTACATGAACCTCCCCGGACAGTAATTCAAAATCGACGTTGTCCAAGGCCTTAACGCCAGGAAAACTCTTGCAGATCTTCTCTGCCTTTAATAACGCCTGTCCCATTTTTCCTTTTCCTCCTAGCTTATCTTACAGGGGGCTTTGTGCCGGTAGGCCATCTTTTCTTAATATCCTCAACCACTTCAGAAACACGATCCACTAAAATTGTTACAATCTTCTCGCCCTTTTCCCTGGTTGCAAGGGTGGCGTCACCTATGATACCAAGCTGCATCTCCTTGTGCTCCCGCCGTGCAAAGGTCCCTTCAAAATAGAAGAAATTACCCTTTCCGAGGGAACCGCCGCCCGGGCTTCCAATAAAGCGTGAATCGATTAGAGGTTCCGTCATCTCCTTCCCGGCTCTGGACATATCCACATACTGAGGATACAGATAAAGAGCAACAGAGGTTTCCGTTTCGTCGGCATGCCACATGGGTGTCTCAAAGATCTGATCATGAACATCCCGCACAAATTCATACCAATGCAGGGTCATTACAAAGTACCCCTCAATTCCAAGTTCCTGCACTGCACTGGTGGCCGTTGGTTCCTGGCCGTGAGCGGAAAAGATAATGAACTTGTTGTACCCTGCTATCGCCGCTCCCCGGATTATGTCCTTTAACAAGGCTTTCTGGGTGTCGTTCTGCAGGGGGATTGTACCAGGCATTCCCCAGTGGTGTGGCGGATGAGACCCGTACCAGGGGCAGGGAAGGAGCATGGCTCCGGTTTTCTTGGCAATCAGCTCACACATGTAGATAGCATTATAAGAATCATCCCCGGCAGGGCAATGGGGGCCATGCTGCTCGATGGAGCCGATGGGGAGGATAGCAATATCACAGACTTCCTTAGCGTATTTTACCACATCCACTGCAGCCATTTCCTGCCACCATAAATATTTTCTTTCCATTTATAAACCTCCTAAAGGTAATGTTAAAATATTTTATCTCTTATCTATAAACGATCTTTAACCCCTAACTCGGAAGCTAAAGAATTCAATTCCACTATAAGCGTTTCCTGCAGAGGAATTCCCTTCTCTATCCTCTCCTTCCAGGAACGGAACTCAATCTCTCCAGGAAGTATAACCTGCGGAACTCCCGGAGCTGTGGGAGTATTTTTTATTGTCTTTACAAAAAGATCGATCCTCTCCTGGTACTCCGACTCTGTAAGAATCATCCCTGGATCATAGGCAATAAAGAGATGGGCTGTTAAACTGGGATCATTGGGGAATTTGTACATGCCCTTAAGGTCCTGCAGAAAAGCTCCCCCTGTTAAAAGCCCGCAGAAAAGATCTACCATCAAGGCGAGACCGAAACCTTTGTGGGCCCCAAGAGGAAGAAGGTACCCTTCCGCTGCTTTTACCGGATCCGTTGTGGGATTCCCATCCAGATCCACCGCCCAGTCGGAGGGAATAGCCTCCCCCTTCTTCTGAGCCATCAGGATCTTTCCAAGAGCCACCTGGGAAAGGGAGATATCCAGAACCAGAGGAAACTCCCTTGCCGGAACCGCTATAGCAAAGGGATTGTTGCCGATTATCGGCCCCTTTGCTCCCGGCATGGACATAAGAGGGGCCACATTGGTAAGGGCTATTCCCACAAGATTGTTATCCGAAGCAAGGCGTGCAAAAACCCCCGCTGCTCCAAAGTGGTTGCTTTTAACCACACCGCAGATTCCCAAGCCCGACTTCTTTGCCTTTTTTATCGCGCAATGCATACCCGCATTGGCTGCAAGGATCCCCGGAGCATTATCTCCGTCCAGGATTCCTAAAAATCCCTGGTCTTTAAGGAGCCGGAATTTGGGCAGATTGTTCATCACCCCTTTAATAATCCTTCTTGTGTAAACCGGTACCCTTAAAACACCATGGGAATCAACTCCGTAGAGATTTGTATCAACTATCTTCTGTGCCAGGATACCTGCATGAACCCTGGAAACGCCTGCCTTTAAGAAGATCGAATCGATGAACCGTGTAAGTTCTTTCCTTTGTATTCTTGTTTCCGACTTTTCGTTACTCACCCTCTTACCCTTTCCTTTTCCTCAAATACCTCCGAAGCCAGATCCTGTACCCAGAGTAGATCCAATTCAGCCATTTTCCAGGTCCTGGGAATCCCTTTTTCGTCCCATCCCATCATACCGTAGTAGGTTTCCCTGGCTTCTTCAAATTCCTCCCGTTTCAACGCCTTACCGGCAGCTGGGCCTTCTCCCCCCAGGGGTTCAAAGAATCTTTCCGGCAGGCTGTCCGATTTAAGACCCAGTCCTTCCCTTAAATTGAAGACCCTGGCCATTAGCCCGTGTTTTTCTCCAACCTTCATCATCTCCCAAAGATTGGTGTCCCATCCTGTTACGAGTCTTACATATTTAACCACATCAAAAATAGTGATCGGACCCACAGGCCGGGCACAGAAGCAACATAGACCTATAGAGTTATAGAAGGAATACAAGGTCTGAAGATAAAAAAACTGTCTTACCTTGGAAGCTGCCAGGCTGTACGAGGAGAGAGTATCGGTGAATCCCAGACCCTGATAGATAGACAGGCCTCCCTCGGTTTCAAAAACCGGGTCGTGCTGTACCTCCATATGATCGGGGCCGGAGGCTGATACCGCGTAAGCCAGGGAGAGGCTGTTCTTACCCCTCGGTTCATGCATAGGCACTGGTATTCCCTTTACCTGCATGGCATAGGGCCGGCACTTTTCTCCAAACCTATGTATAACCGCCTCCATACCCTCCGCTATAAGGTCGCCGATTCCGGTTCTGGTCAGTGTTGCCTTTACCAGGGCTATCATATCCTCGGAATTCCCGAATCTGGCCTTAAGACCCCCCAGATCCTCCTCTGTAAGGGCTCCTGTTTCGTAGCACTCCATAATAAAGCCCACGATCACCCCAAGAGAGATGGTGTCTACTGTATACTGCTGACACAACTGGTTAACATAGGCAATGGCAGGAAGATCGAATATTTTTAGGCCGGATCCAAAGGCAGCGATAGTCTCATATTCCGGGCCGCCGTACTCTGGTATAACTCCTGAGGAATCCACTGTTACTTCCCTTTTACAGCGGATATAACAGCCGTAGCAGGTCCCTCGTCCTGTGAGAATGGAGTCGATCATCTTTTCAGCAGAGATTTCCTCAAAGCTTTTAAAGGTACCTTCCCTGAAGTTGTTCGTAGGCAGGGTGCCTGCCGCATTTCCTCCCCGGATCCCCCGGGCAGTCCCAAGCTGGGTCATAGTACCCGGGTTCTCCTTGAACCTGGCGGCCAAATCCTTTACCAGAGTGTTTACACCCTCCTTATCGTAAAGAGGAAGCTGGCCTCCACCTTTAACTGCAATGGCCTTAAGGTTCTTTGAACCCATAACAGCTCCCATGCCGCAGCGGCCGTTTGCATGACGAAGGTCATTCAATATACAGGCATACTTTACAAGCTTTTCCCCGCCGGGACCGATCAACAGGACCCTGGCTTTGGGCTCCGAGATCTCCTCCCTTATTTTCTCCTCCGTCTCCTTGGCATACAATCCCCAAACCTTGGAGGCGTCCTTTATCTCCGCTTTTCCCTCTTTAAGGAAAAGGTAAACAGGTTTTTCCGCCCTGCCTTTAACAATAATTCCGTCAAAACCGGCCCTTTTCAATTCCGGCCCCCACCATCCGCCTGCCTCCGACTCTCCAAAACCTCCCGATTGCGGAGATTTAGCCAGAACAGAGTAGCGGCTGAATCCCAAGGCCGGGGTTCCCGTAACAGCCGAGGCCATAAAAATAAGCGGGCTTTCTTCATCCAGGGGATCCTTTTTAGGAGTAGTTTCCCTCAGGAGGTAATACAATCCTAAAGCCCCTCCCCCTAGATACTTCCTGAATAGCTTTTCCGGAATCTCCTCTGTCTCAATCTTTCCCAGGGAAAGATCCACCCTTAATAATTTCCCGTTATGTCCAAAAATCTCCATGCTCATATAACTCCTGAAGAATATGTAGGCCCCGGTTTAAGACTTTTTGGGCCCACTTTTCATTATAATTCTTTCACTATCCTTTCCTGCTTTGCTCCAGGGCAAGGGCAACCCAGCCCGCTCGGCCAGGATTCCTGGAATCCACAGAACCTCCTAGTCGGAATAGAGGTTTTTAAATTTAGCCGCCAGTTCCCGGGAGGTCTTGTTTAAAAGAATACCATCCGCCATAAGGGTCAGGAACTGATACCCCTTGTTGTAGAGCTCCTCCGCCTTTTCCCAGCTGGCTGTCACGGTTCCTAAAAATTTTCCGCTTCCCAGAACCTTTTTTTCCACCCTGGCAATAACCTCCTGAACCTCCGGGATATTGGGATTCCCAAGAAAGCCCATGGATGTGGCAAGATCCATCGGCCCTATAAAAAAGCCATCTATCCCTGGAACAGATAGAATTTCGTCCAGATTCTCTACGGCTTCGTAGGTCTCTATCTGGGTGATTACAATAATTTCCTGGTTGGCCGATTTCATATAATCCGCTGAATTGCCGCCGTAACCCATGGCCCGCACACTACCGGCTATACCCCGGATCCCTGTCCTCGGATAAGTGCAGGCCCTTACCGCAGCCTCGGCCTGCTCCCGGGTGTTGACATACGGGATAACTAATCCCATTGCTCCAGCATCGAGAATCCTCTTTATTACCACAAAATCGTTCCAGGGAGCCCTGACTATGGGAACCGCCTTTCCGCACCCAATACCCTGCAACTGAGAGACCAGGGTCATCAGGTCCGCCGGTGAATGCTCCAGGTCCACGAGAACCCAATCCAAACCGGAGCAGGAAAGGATTTCTGCTATCATAGGATTGCACAGCTGAGACCAGGCGCCGCAGGTTTTTTTTCCAGCCTTAAGTTTTTCTTTTACAGTATTTGTCACCCTTATATTCCTCCCTTTTTTTGCCTATTCCATCTTCTGAAGCTTGAATACTGCCTGCTCCGGTCCCGGAGGGGCATAGAAGAAGGCAAAACAAAGGGGTTCATTTCCCGTATTCCTGAAGATATGTTTGAGCCCCGGGGGCATAAACACAGCGGTTTCCGGTTCCAGGGGGAACTGTTCCCCGGTCTCTATCTCTGCAACACCGGTTCCCTTGTAAATGAACATCACCTCTTCCTCGGTGGAGTGGCTGTGGTAGGGAATCTCGCTTCCTACCGGGATTTCTGTGGTCCCGCAGGATACCTGTTTTGCGCCCTTGGAAGCGTCAATCCAGACCCTGAGAATCCGTTTAGGATTATCCCCGTAATAGGCAGGTACATCTTTTTTTGGAAAAACATACTTCATATCTCTTCTCCTGGTATTTTGTTTTTTTGGTTTTAGACCAAAAGCCGACTTAAGTTCAGTTGGGTCAACCTTGCGAGGGATTTTAATATCTTTTGTTATATAAAACGAAACCTGAGTATCCTACCCGGATTTTAAAACCCTTCCCAAGCTTAACCAAACCATTGCATGGATTATGGAAGGGCAGGTATCTGCATACCTGCCCTTTAAGGAAAATTTCGGATCCCTATTTCTTGGATGCCTTAAACTGTTCAAGATTTGCTTTGGTAATAGCTACAGCCTTTCCAGTTCCGATCTTTGTATCCGCAGGTGGCATTTCGCCATTGAGGAGATAGCGGATTAAAAGTTCAATAGAAACATAAGCCTGGGAGTATCCATCGGAGTCTACAGTAGCGGCCATTTCATCTGCTTCAATAGCTGCAACTGCTTCAGGAATTGCATCAACTCCAGCGACCTTGATACCCATTCTCTTTGCGTCTTTGATAGCTTCCTTTGCACCTAAGGCCATGGCATCGTTCATACAAAGCACTACATCAATCTCTGGGAACCTTACAAGTAGATCTTCCATAACCCTCATGGCTGTCTGCCTATTGTACTGGGCAGTGGTAGAAGCAAGAACTTCGATTCCAGGATACTTGTCAATGATGTTGTGCACACCAACCAGACGATCCTGAGCTGTTGAGGCTCCTGTGGTTCCTTCAATAATCACGATTTTGCCTTTTCCGCCGGTGGAATCAACAGCGAATTTACCCAAGGCTTCTCCCAAGGCTATGTGGTCGATCCCCGCAAAGCCGATCACCTTGCCACCAAGGGCAATAGTATTGCAATTGAATACAGGGATGTTTGCCTGATTGGCTCTTTCAATCCCCGATACTATCCCTGCTCCATCAATGGGAACAATTACAATACCGTCAACATTCTGCTGTACCAGGTCTTCCATGATTCTTATCTGGCCTTCCACAGAGTATTTGTCCGGTGCAAGACAGGTATACTTAACACCGTACTTTGCCGCTGCTACCTCGCCACCCCTCTTCATATCCACAAAGAAGGGATTGTTCAGGTCCTTTACTACCAGAACAACATGGACATCCTCGGGTTTCTTTTGCCCCGATGCCTCCGCCGAGCTTTCCTGTTGCCCTGCTGCAAACAAAGCCGAGGAAACTGCAAGCAGGATCAGCGCCAACACTAACAATCTTTTCATACAAAACCTCCGTTTATAATATCATCATACAATATGATATTATTGTATGCAAGAAAAAAATATAAAAACTTTACCAAGAAAGTCTTTATGGCAATGTTTTAAAGAAGGGGTGACCCGGGAAAACCCGGGAGCCCCTTTGGATCTCCTATAAAAGATCTATTTCTGAAAAGGTCCCACCATCGGGATCTCATAAACCGATTTCCACCCTTTGCTCCAGGGTTCCTGCAGGTAGGGTTTCAGTTCCTTAGGATCTCTTAGAGACACTTTTTCCACTGGAGGAAGGGTTCCCGGCGGAAAAGCGGTCAGGATATCATCAACTAGCAGAGTAAGATACTTGAGTATCGCCGCCACAGGACGCTTGGCTTTGGCAGCGGTGGCTTTACTCGGTTTTCCCACAACCCCTTCCGGAGTTGCTGCCCTTTCAATGGCAAAATGCCCCTCCCCTTCCGACCACCGGTGCGGTCTTCTGTAGGGATCCACAGCTAAGTCGAAATGCCCCTCCTTTAGAAAGGCTTCCCCCTCGGCATCCCTCACGGCCTTCATATCCAGCATCTCTGGAAACATTAAAAGCCCAAGGGAGGTTTCGCTCTCGTCCGCATGGATAAAGTTTGTCTCCATCCAATCCTCCCGGTCCAGGGGTATGAAGAACTCCCTTACCGCTCTGTGCCAGTCTATAGCCTGCACCACCGCAGGAAGCTGAAACCGCTTCATGAATTCCTGCACCGCCGCCTCTAGGATCCACAGATGTCCGTGATTATTCATTAAAATTATCTTTCTATATCCATCATTCCAGAGTCCCAGCATGGTGTAGATGATCATCTCCCGGACAATATCATCCGGTATTATAACTGTCCCCGGCATTCCCACATGGTGGTACGGGTGTCCCCCGTAATTTATAGGCGGAAAGGCAAGATTCACCTCCCTGCCCTGTTTGGCTGTATAACGCCTGACCCCCTCAATGATCTGGGTGCAGAGGAAGGTATCCAAACCAAGATTTGCATGATCCCCATGACACTCCGTGCATCCTATGGGAACTATCACCAGATCATTCTTTCTCCGCTTCTCTATAGCCACAGACCTGGGGGTGTTCTGGATATAGGTACCCGGTTTTCCCAGTTCCGACTCACTGGGAATACCGTATTCCGCCAGGATTTTATCTATACTTTTCTCGTCCGCTTCAAAGATCTCCTTTTTTAATCTTCCCACATGGGAGTCTTCAAAGCAGATCTCGGGATAGGCTGTGGTAAGCCATTTTTTTCTTGCCATTACATTACCTCCAAGGTTACAATCCAAGAGCCCTTATGTGCCGATCCAGATGGGATGCAATCCCCTGTTCGCAGGACTCCCTGTTTTCCAAATAAAAACTCCAGAATTCCATTTTTTCTTGGGGATCCCCCAAAAAGGCAGGATAAGAGACATGGAGAAGCTGTCTCACTCCCCTATCCTTTTCCAGTATTCTGGAAGCCTCATTCTGCGGGAGCTCCTCCGGAATATCCTCCAGACTGGAACTTAAACTGTATTTCTTTTTAAGCTCCGGAAAGGCGTTCCTTGCCTTTTTATAGATCTCCAGGAAAAAGTCCCAATCCTTCCTGCAGATCACGGATAGAAGCTCCAACCAGCTTGTGCCTGCGGTCTTTACGTGGAGGTTTCCTCCAGATTCCCGGGCAAAGGGGCCGAAGAGGGAGAATTTATCGCTTCCCGAATGGATGGACAGCCTGTATCCGCCCAGCATTTCGGTAATTCCTAAATGCCCCCGGAAATGTTCCACCGCTTCCTCTACATTCCCAAGATAATCCACCCCCTTCTCCAGGAGACAGGGGAACCTAACCGCTAAGGTACCCGGTTTTATACCCCGCTTTTCCAATTCCAGCATTAAAAAGAGATGTTCCTCAAAGGTGGTTTTAAAAGGGAGTTCATCCACACTCACCTCGAGAACCGGTGGGGCGGTACAGGTTTTTTTGGTCTCCTCCGCTACCTGGGTAATAAAATTCAGGGCTTGGAAATAGAGAGCAGCGGAACGCTTAAGATTCTGGGAAGTATAAAGGATCCTTCCGCCGGAAAAGGAATAGCTCCGATCAAGGTACCGGCTTTCAACTTCCCTCCTGTAATCCTCCGGAAGCCTTTCATAGGCAGAAACAACCTCCGATTCCGGAGCAGAGGCCAGCCGGGAATCGAGATATTCGGAGAGATCCAAGGTTACAAGGGTTACCCCGGATTCCAGGGCGCTCTTCAGATGGTCTAGACTCTTAAGGTGATCCCCGTCCGCCCCGTAGCCTCTCTGAAAGCCTTCCCTGAAAACAGAAAAGGCCACATCCGCCACAAGGCTCCTGTGGGTTCTACCGGTGGCAGATAACTCCCTTACCGATTGCTGGGAAAGGATGGGGAAAAGGTCGTACTTCTTTGCCACGGAGATATGGGCTGTGGAGAGAAAGCCGCACCTTTCCCCGAAACCAAAGGATAGCCCCTTGCCCGACCAAAGGGCAGGTTTAAGCCAGGGGAATTTTTCCGAATAAACCTGGTAGGTCTCCCAGCCCCATGGGACAGCCTGATAATGGATGCCCTGGTAAGAGGAAACCGGAGCCTCCAGGAGGGGTGTGAAGGATTTATCAGAAAACAGGACCGCGTATCTGCCTGAACCGGATACTCCAAGGGAGAAATAGAGATCGTCCCACAACAGAATTGAATCCCTGTGAATTATTAGTTGTTCCGGTTTAAAGGCCTCTGCTAATACCCTTAATCGTTTTTCCATTATCTTGCTTCTTTTCCCTCCTGGGGTAGCACCACAACCTTTACCGCTCCATCCTTGCGGTTTACAAAATAATCCAAGGCTGATTCAAATTTCTCCATGGGAAAGGTATGGGTTATAAGATCCTTAACCTTTAATATTTCTGATCCCATAAGGGATAAAGCTGCGGAGGAGGCATTCGGGTTTGCCCTTGAGCCTTTTATGGTTATCTGATCCAGGACAACGGTACGGAAGGGAATCTCTTCCCTCTTCCCTGCCGGGGGGACTCCCACAAGACCGATAACCCCGCCCCGCTTAAGCATACCTATGCCTTGGTTTAGGGTTCCCGGAGAGCCGGAACATTCCAGCACCACATCGGCTCCAAGGCCATCCTCTGTGTTGGCTCTTACAGCAGAAACCACATCCTCTTTCTCGAAATTCACCGTCCAGTCGGCAAAGGATTTCCCTGCCAGATCAAGTCTGTCTCCCCGGCCTACCATCCCTATTCTGGAAGCCCCAAGGATGCTTGCCATCCGTGCTGTAAGGAGTCCTACAGGTCCTGGCCCTATCACCACCACTGTCCCGCCTGTGGGAACTCCGGTAAGCCGGAGCAGGTGGAGAGCCGTTCCCGCAGTGTCCACCAGAGACCCTTCCAGAAAGGAGACACTGTCCGGCATTTTTGTTACTGCCCTGGATGAGTAAACAGAGTACTGGGCATAGGCGCCGCTGGAGAGATGGCCGTAATGCCTGTGCCCTGCCTCGCTTTTTCCATAATTCAAACAGAGGTTGTAATTTCCCGCCATACAGTTTTTGCAGGTTCCGCAACCGCAGTGAGCCTCCCCGGCCACCCGGTCTCCCGGCTTCAGGGTTGTAACCCCCTCACCGCAGGCTACAACCTCCCCGGCCCACTCATGACCGATTATAAAGGGATAACTGGGAGGCCAGGTTCCCGCAGAATCTCCCCGAATAATCTTCGGATCGCTCCCGCAGATCGCCACAGCCATGATCCTGCAGAGCACCTCTCCTCTGCCCGGTTTTGGAACCGGAAGAGTTCTAAGCTCGAATTTACCCGGGCTGGTAAGCACCACAGCCCTCATGGATTCCGGAACAGGGTTTATCATTATCTTTTTCCTCCCAATCCCAGCAAGTGTTTCATATAGGAAAAAGCCTGAGTAGCAGCCAGGAGATCCTCCGGCACAGGCAGGGCCTCTATTCCAATAACACCTGAATAATCGATTTTTGCTAAGGCTTCCATGACACTATGAAAATCGGTATGCCCCTTTCCGGGGATATTCCTGTTGCTGTCGGCAAAATGGATATAGCCTAGGTGGTCTTTAGCATCGATAATGCTGGAAGCTATATCTGCTTCCTCGATATTCATATGAAAGGTATCTGCAAGAAGTTTTAGATTATCCATGGCAACCTTATCTATGGCTTCGCAGGTTTCATGTAAGGTATTAAAGCAGTTTGTTTCGTAGCGGTTTATTGCCTCCAGGTAAAGATCCACACCACGCTCCTTGGCGTAAAGGCAGCACTCTCTTAAACCTTCTATTCCCGCTTTGTAAGCCTTTTCCCTCTGGCTGAACTCGGCAGGCAGTTTGCCTCGTATGCCACCGATAATTACCTTTGCTCCAAGCCGCACTGCAAAATCGATATGACCTTTAAGACGGGTTACCGCGCCCTTTCTGCTTTCTGGTTTTTCTCCAAAAAGGGCTAGCCCTTCCTCAACATAGCCTTGCCCTGTAGCAATAGTGTGGGTTTTCATCCTGTACTCAACAAGCAGGCTCTTTATCCAATCCTGATCAATTTTTTGAGAGTCCAGTATCCCAATCTCCACCCTCTGATAGCCGATTTCAGCCGCCTTGCTGATCCCCTTCTCCAGATCACCGGAAAAGAACAGGGGTGCAAATTTGGTTTTTCTTACAGAAAGACATAAGGAAAGTTCCCAAGGTTTCTGCATTACCGCCTCCTAAGTAGGATACCCGAGGGTATAGAGATGTTTCCCTCCCGCAAGAGGTCCCTTTATCACAGCCTCGATCTCCTCCCTGTTCCTCATGGACATGGTATTTATAGGAGGAAGCTTTCCTGCCGGGTATTGGGCCATTATATCGTTAACCAGTTTTTCCAGATAATCCAGGATCTCCACAAGACCGGCTTCCGCCTTTTTCGCATCCGCCAAAGTGGCATCTCCCACCACACCTTCAGGGGTCGAGACTACCTCTATTGCCGAGGCTCCCACCTGCTGCCAGAAGGGGATGGGAAGACTATAGGCACTTCCGGATTTATCTATATGCCCCTCCGGGAAAATCTTCATGGGGTTGGTTTTTTCCGCATATTTCTGGTCTATGAATTCCGGAAACAGGGCCAGGGAATAGGAGGTTTCACACTCATCAGCATGGACAAAGGGGGTTTCAAAGGGTCCTCCGTGGGCCTTGTCCCTGAGATGGTGGGGAATTACAAACCACCAGTTAACATTTACAAGGATGCAGGGCACTTGGTATTTTTTAGAGAATTGATGTAGAGCCAGGGGAATTACATAATCCTGTCCGTGACCATTTAAAAGGATCTGCTTTCTGAAACCGGTGTTCCAGAAGCCAGCGATTATTGCCCTTAAATAGGCAGCCAAATCCTCTTCCGGTACAACTATGGTGCCTGGCATTCCAAGGTGATGGAAGGGATGGGATCCGTACCAGACCGGTTCTGCCACTGTACACCCCGTAGCTTTGGCCACCTGTTCGGCCATGCGGGTTACAAGAAAGGTATCCTCTCCCGGACAGGCGTTTTTTCCGTGATTTTCGCTGCTCCCCACAGGGATGATTATAAGATCATTTTCCTTTAGCCTGTCCTCTACCTCTTTGCCTGTCATGGTCTGGTAATAGATACCTGTAGGTTTCTCCATATGACCGCCCGAAGGCGGAATAGTCCATTTGCTCATTCGATTCTCCTTTTCCGATGATCAGTTACCGGTTCTGGAACCGGTAGGTGTTTAGATGCTCCAACTGATGTCTCTTGCTATTCCTGATATGCTCCCGCATTATTGATTCTGCTAGGTCTCCATTTCTGGTTTTTATCGCCTCAAAAACCTGAAGGTGATGGTTCAGGGTTTCCTCGGCCCACTTGTCTGTATAGGTAGTGATTGTTACAACCCTTTTGCTCTGATTGGAAACTGGCAGAAGCATCTCCGAAAGATGCTTGTTTCTTGACTGGGAGATCATAAAATCATGAATTTCTATATCCTGAGTAAGAGCCTTCTTATATTCCTTTTCCACCATAAGGCTCTTAAATTTTTCTACCATTACCTCTAAAAGTTCCAGATTGGAGGAGCTGATATTCTGGGCGCAGAGCCTTGCGGAGAGCCCCTCCAGGACCTCCCTTATGTCGTAAAGTTCGTTTATCAGCTCATAAGTGATGGTGGAAACGTAAACCGTTGATCCAGTACGAAAAACTACAAGACCCTCGTTGGATAACATTCTGAGGGCCTCCCGGATGGGAGTTCTGCTGGAATTGTAGTGCTCGCAAAGGGTCCTTTCCACAAGCCTGGCCCCCTGTTTCAGCTCATGGTTGATTATCTTTAACTTTATATCCTCATAAATGGTTTTGGTTTTGGAAACTCTCTCAATTCCTTCCAGCATTGCTTCCTTACCCCTTATTAACCTGAAGAGCTACCTTTACAGTCTTTCCTGCATCCCTGCTCAATTCCAGGGCATCAGAAGCCTCCTCTATGGGCATCAGATGGGATATAATCCTCTTTGCATCCTCGGGATATCTCCTTAAAAGATCCATTACCTTTGGGAATTCCCCGGTCCCACCAATCGTGCCGGTTACAGTAAGACCCTTCATAATAATCATCTTCTGATTTATAAGAGCCTCTCCCACCATTCCAAGACACCCCAAAAACCCAAGAGGTTTTACTATTGAAAACAGGGATTCGAAGACCTTTCTGCTCCCTGTGGTATCCACAACAAGGTCGTAAAGAATTCCGCTGTAAAGGGAAGCATAACCGGAACCGGAGGACTCCTTTTGGAAAGGAGATTCGGAAAGCACCTTTGCACCAAGGTCCAGGGCAATTGAGGATCTTAATTCCGAGGGATCATAAAAGGAGATACCCTCAATCCGATAGAAACGCCTAAGAAGGATCAGAATAGATAGTCCTATCCCTCCGCCCCCTAAAAGCAGGATCTTTTGGTTCTTAAAAACAGATCCAAGGTTTTCCAAGCGAGCAAGGAGATGGGCTGCCACAGCCATAGGCTCAGAAAGGGATAAAAGTAAAGGATCCATTCCCTCCGGAGCCTTGTAGATATAACGAGCCTCCCTGGTAAAGTATTCTGCCGAAGCGCCGTCCAGATTGATACCGAATTTTCCTATATTTTCACAAAGATTCTTATCCCTGGCACAATAGGAACATTCTCCGCAATACCGGGAACAGTCCCCTGTTACAAGATCTCCCGGCAGCAACCCCTCTACATCCTCTCCAACGGCCTCTATCACTCCCGACCATTCATGACCGAAAAGCACCGGATATTCATGGGGACCATTATAACTGCCCTTAAAAAGATGGACATCGGAACCACAAAGGCTCAAATTCAGTACCTTAATCAGAACCTCCCCTGCCTTTGGAACCGGTTTTGGTTTTTCATGACAAAGAATGGTTCCCGGTTTTTCAATTCTGTACTCTTTCATCAAATCCTCTTGTTCAGCCAGCAGAGATACGGCTCTTTTTTAAGCAGCGGTTGTTAAAAACCAAGTTGGTATACCATTGGTATGTAAATGGTATACCATGATTTTAAGCCGCGTTTTTAAGAGTTGTCAAGTAAAGTTTTTCTATTTTTTACAATCTTAGTGACACTTGAAAAGGGTTGCACAGATTTATAAAAAGTGATCAATTAAGAAATCATGCGAATCCAGTTAAAGATAGATCCCGCCCTTGGGGTAAAGAGAGGGACAAAAACGGCAACTACCCCAGAGACAACGGAGATACCGGATAATCTTTGTCTGAAGGACCTGGCAGAACACCTTAACATTTCTGCAGAAATGGGCAGGTATATGCTCTTTTTTGTTAATCACAGACTGGAGAAAGGAGAGTATTCATTAAAGGAAGGAGACGACGTTCAGCTTATCGCTCCTGTTACCGGGGGTTGATTCAAAACTGCGCCCCGATTCTTCCGAGGTGATTTAATTCTCCCTCTGGATAATCCGTGCTACGATCTCCTTAGGTAACAGGGTTGCATCGAAAACAAGGGCATTCTGTGGTTCTTCCAAGGCATCAAACTGGCTCTGTAAAAGTTCCGCAGGGAAGTAGTGTCCCTTTCTGTTGTTTAGCCTTGCAAATATTTCCTCGAAAGAGGCTTTTAAATACAAAAACTGAATCTTTCCCGGTTGGGAATGTCTTAATATCCTGCGGTAGTTTTCCTTAAGGGCAGAACAGGCAAGAACTGCCCCGCCAGCCTTACTCCACTGCGTTATTTTCGCGGATAGGGTCTTAAGCCAGGGAGTCCTGTCCTCGTCGCTAAGAGGGATTCCCCTTCTCATCTTTTCCACATTCTCCTGGGGATGAAAATTGTCGGCATCATAGAAAGGAAGATTCAGTTCCTGGGCTAGCATCTGCCCAAGGGTGGTCTTTCCGCACCCGGACACACCCATAACAATCCATACTTGTCCCGTCATATACCTTCCATCACCGCTTTAGGCTCAGATACTATCAATCAGATATCCCCCGTCGACTGGTATTGTGACTCCGGTTAAAAACCCGGAGGCCTTTCTGCTGGATAGAAAAACGACAGTGCCATAGAGATCCTCTGCTTTACCGAAACGGTTAAAAGGAGTACGTTCAAGAATCGCCCTCCCGCGATCGCTAAGGATCCCCTTTTCATAATCTGTATATAAGAGATTCCTGTTCTGATGACCCACAAAAAAACCGGGTGCAATGGCATTTACCCTGATTCCATAGGGCGCGAACTCCTTTGCAGCAGCCATGGTAAGATTCATAACCCCAGCCTTGGCGGCATTGTAAGCCCAAACACCGGAAAGAGGGATAAAGGAGGTCATGGAAGCTAGGTTGATGACACCTGCTGGAATCCTCTCCCTTATCCAAAATTCCGCAAAAACCTGGGTAGGTATCATGAATCCCCCCAGCAGGTTTAGATTCATTATCTCCTGAAAAAGACTCAAATCCGCCTCCACAAAGGGGGCTTTTCCTTTGTTGCCCCCAACCCCGTTTATGAGAACCGTAGGATTCCCAATCCTTTCCCTGACTCTGCAAAGCCCCTCTTCCACCTCTTCTTTTATACTTACGTCGATTCTATCGGCAGAAAGCCTTTCCCCTGCACATCCTTCCTCTGTTATCTCCTTTAACACATCCTCAAGAGGCACACTTTTACCACGACCCCAAAGAACAACCCTTGCGCCGGAGTTTATCAGAGCTTTGGCAAAGGCCTTACCAATGGAACCGGTTCCGCCGGTTATCACTACAATCTCTTCGCTTAAATCAAACATTCCTTTCATTTCTGCAATCCTAAAAAAAGATTTATTCTATTGTCGCACTTTATTCCCTTATCTAGGCCAAAAAAGCCTAAAGGATTCCCGAGGAACCACAGGTTTAGGAGTCATAACTCTTGATTATTTCCAATTGGTAGGGGTATTGGCATGCATAAAAAGGAGGCCCAACCCAACCTTTGGAGGTTTGAGCTGGGCCTTTTCTGTGATTCCTGCTGCTATCTTCTTACAACGGAAAAATCATCATAAGCAGCGGACATTCCATTAGTCCTTAAAGAAACATAGTTTCCCTTAAGGTTTGCTGCAGGAAGGTCAAAATAGAACCACATCTGCGCATTGGAAGGATCGTTTACCATTATCCGGCCGGTATTTGTATTAACCCTTATCCGGATCGGAACATCCTTTGACAGGAAACCAGCCTGCTGTACATAGGCCATCATGTCGAGAAGATTCGTACCTAAGGCAGCAGCAATATCCACATTCATTTCCGGCACCAGGGCCATTCGTGAATTACTGGTACTCCTGTAGACCTGAGCTCTGAACCCATAATGCTCTGGATGCTTAGCCATAGTTTCCTTTCTGGTATCCAGGTTTAGCCACAGCAGATAGGATCGGCCGTTACCCCAGGCAGCCTTTCCCAAGTGAGCCTTATCCACGGCAATATGGATTCCAAAACCAGCATGAAGATTTAAGCTCTTTAGATCTGCCTCGGTTTTATAACCACCGCCCAGATAGCGAATAGTGAAAGCGATTTCATATTCTCCAGAAGCATTTAATGGGCGGTCGATTCTGGCCAAACCAGTAGAAGCATCTCCCTGAACTAATCTTCCTGCTAAAATTTTCCAGTCTCCATATCCTGCCCGCCATTCTCCGAGAGAAGAAAAGTTGTCCGAGAGGATCACCTGAGCTGATAACATTAGGGGTAGCAAAAGCAAAAGGATCCCTGTAAGCAGTATTACCTTTTTCATTCCAAACTCCTTTTTCTAAGTATTCCCCGCACACATAAAGTGACTGCTCTAGTATATAATAATTGGATAAGCGGATATACACAACAAATATTTTTTAAAAGAATAAAAAATTAAAAATTGTTCCAAATATGTTGACCCTTTTCCCCTTCTTTCTTCTATATTTTACATCTCCTGGGCCTGGTAAACAAAAAAGTGCTACAAGAATTCCCTAGAATAAAGGGAGCGGCCCCCAACCCATATATTCTTTTTCATATTGTAAGTATTTCTAATAAGTTCTATTAATTACTAGATACTGATATACATAGGATCAAGATTTTGACGGATGCCTCCGTTTTTAATTATACTTCTGAAAGGCAAAGGAATGGTTGATAAGATAAATCCTGCAAAAAACTTAAGAAAAAGCTATATTACTGCCCTGCTTGTAATTTTTCTAGTTAGCCTTGTCAGCCAGGGGATAATTCAGGTTACCGCTGCCCAGAATGACGATGCCAGCAGAGTAATAAATATTGCAGGAAGACAAAGGATGTTGAGCCAGAGAATCGCAAAATCGGCGCTTCTCCTGGTAGATCCCCTAAAACAGGAAGAGAGAGAAGAAATTTTATCAAAACTAAAGGAAGATCTGAAAATCTGGCAGGAATCCAATATTTCCCTGCTTGAAGGAAACAGAGAGTTAGGCCTTAGGGGCAAGAACAGTCCCGAGGTCATGAAAATATACAGGGATATCCAACCTCATTACCTGGAAATGAACTCCGCCCTGGAGGCGCTTATCAAGGTTGTGGAGGGGAAAAATCAAACCAACCCAAGAACTCTGACAGAAAGCATCCTCCTCCATGAAACACCCTTTGTGGAAGGAATGAATGCCATAACCTTTCAACACGACTTTGAAACTCAAACCCGTCTCATCCTGCTCCGTAGGTTGCAGATAGGTCTTTTTTTAATCATGATTATTGTACTGATTCTCGTCCTCCTTTTAATCTTCAGGCCTTACGAGGAAAAACTGGACAGTTACTTTAATGAATTGAATAAAACCATGCTCCTGTTGGAAAAACAGGCCAGTTTTGATGAAATGACCGGGGTGTATAATAAACAAAGCGGTACGCTGTTTCTTGGCCAGGAGATCGAAAGGAGCTACAGAAGTAAAGCTCCTGTAACCCTCTGTTTTATCGATTTGGATGGGCTTAAGAAGATAAATGATACCTACGGACACCAGGAAGGGGACAGGATGATAAAGGCTTTTTCCAATATCCTTAAACAGAATGTCCGCTCCTCCGACGTTACCTTCCGTTACGGTGGGGATGAGTTTGTCCTGATTTTAACCGGAGCAGGGGAACAAGCTGCCAGAACCATACAAAGGATAGAGAATTCCGTGAGAACCTTCAATGAAAGGGTGAATAAACCCTGGACCTTAAGTTTTTCCTCTGGACTTGCCTCTTACCGAGGGGAAGAGGGAACCTCCGGAGATGAGCTTTTAAAATTAGCCGACAAAAGGATGTATACAAATAAGATGAAAAAGAAGGAGTCTAAGAATGAAGATTAATGTTAAGAATAATGTTGACTGGGTAGGGATGATCGACTGGGAGCTAAGAAAATTCCATGGCAATGAGTATTCAACCCACAAAGGATCCTCGTACAATTCCTATCTTATAAGAGAAGAGAAAACTGCACTTCTGGACACAGTCTGGAAGCCCTATGCAAAGGAGTATGTGGAGAATCTTAAATCAGAAATAGATTTAAGCAAGATAGATTTTGTAGTAGCCAACCATGGGGAGGTTGACCACAGCGGCTCCCTGCCGGAATTGATGCAGTATATTCCAGGAAAACCAATCTACTGCACAAAGAACGGAATAAAATCCCTTAAAGGACAGTATCATGAGGACTGGAATTTCGTTCCCGTAAAAACCGGGGATAAGCTTGATCTGGGGAACGGTAAATCCCTGGTTTTCGTGGAGATGCAGATGCTCCACTGGCCGGACAGTATGGCCTGTTATCTTACCGGGGATAATATACTCTTCAGCAACGATGCTTTTGGTCAGCACTTTGCAAGTCAGCACTTGTTCAATGACCTGGTAGATCAATGCGAGCTTTTTGCAGAATGCATAAAATACTATGCGAATATCCTTGCCCCTTTCAGCCCCCTGGTGGAAAAAAAGATTCAGGAGGTCCTCTCCCTTAATCTTCCCATAGACATTATTGCCACGAGCCATGGCATAATCTGGAGGAATAATCCCGCCCAGATAGTGGAAAAGTATCTGGCCTGGTCTAGGGATTATCAGGAAAACCAGATAACCATCCTTTACGACACCATGTGGGAAGGCACAAGGAGTATGGCGGAAGTCATTGCCCAGGGCATCCAAAGGGCAGATAAGAAAGTGACTGTAAAGCTTTATAATATCTCTAAAACAGACAAAAACGATATTATCACCGAGGTTTTTAAGGCAAAAACAATCCTTGTAGGATCCCCCACTATTGGAAAGGGGATAACTAGCGGTACCGCAGGCATTCTTGAGGAGATTGAGGGTTTACGTTTTAAGAAAAAGAAGGCAGCAGCCTTTGGTTGTTACGGCTGGAGCGGAGAATCGGTGGATAAGATCAATACACTTCTGGAAAGATCCGGCTTCTCCCTGGTGAATAAAGGCCTAAAATCCCTGTGGAATCCGGACAAGGAAGCTGTGGACAAGTGTCTTGCCTTTGGCGAGGAGATTGCTCGGGCTTAACAGAGATTTTTCTGAGATCCTTAAGACCTGTTTATTCCAGGTCGATCTCCAAAGCCACGGGACAGTGATCGCTCCCCAATACCGCAGGCAAGATCAAGGAATCCCGGAGATTCTCCTTTAATCTTTCGGATACAATAAAATAGTCGATTCTCCACCCAGTATTGTTCTCCCTGGCTCTTCCCATATAGGACCACCAAGTATAGGCATCGGTTTTATCGGGGTAGAAATAACGGAAACTGTCCACAAAGCAGGAATCCAGAAGCAGGGAGATCTTTTCCCTCTCCTCGTCGGTAAAGCCGGCATTTCTCCTGTTAGTGGCGGGATTTTTAAGGTCAATCTCCCGGTGAGCCACATTCAAATCCCCGCAAAGGATAACCGGTTTATTCTTATCCAGCTGCAGGAGGTATTTCCGGAACCCCTCCTCCCACTCCATTCTGTAATCCAGCCGAGCAAGCTCCCTTTGGGAATTGGGGGTGTAGACATTTACAAGAAAGAAGCGGTCAAACTCCAGGGTAACAACCCTCCCCTCCCGGTCCTCAATAATTCCTCTTAAACCAAACCAGTGCTCCTTGGGTGGTATACGGGAAAAAACCGCAGTGCCGGAGTAACCCTTTTTTTCCGCATAATTCCAGAATTGATGATACCCCTCAAGATCAAGGAAGAGCTGCCCCTCCTGAAGCTTTATCTCCTGGAGGGAAAACACATCAGCCTGGGAATCCTTAAAGAAATCAAGAAAACCCTTTTCCAAACAAGCTCTTAAACCATTTACATTCCAGGAAACTAGCTTCATCTTTTCTCCCCTTCAATTTGATTTTACAAAAATTCTCTAATAGAATTATTACTATACTTTTCTTTCAATATAAAGGAGAAACATGAAAACCCTAAAAAAGGTTCTAATCTTCGGTTTCCTGGGATTTATGCTCCTTGAAATTACAGGCTGTGCCTCCCTTTACAAGGCCCTCGGCATTCCTCCAGGGCAGGCAAAAAAAATTGAAAAGAAGTTAAAATAGGGGAACCGCTCAACACCGTAAAATTTTTGCTCAAAGAGGATCCTGAAAATGCTTTTCCAGGATCCTCGTTTTAAGACCAGCAATTTTATTGACCCGGAATAATTTAATGCTTATTATATATTTACGGGTTGATATATGATAAATTCTATATTTTCTAGAAAAAAATATCCCCCTTTCCTTATCCCACTTCTTCTGATTATTACAGTCCCTTTTATATTATACTCCTGCAGTACCGGGGGATTAAAAAAGACAAACCCGGAACCAACCCTGAAAAATCAGCAGGAAACTGTTGATACTTCCTCGCCCTCTCAGGACGCAGAAGAGATATCCTATGAGGGCACTCTCCCAGCCCCTGATTTTCCGCGAGATCTTGAATGGCTGAACACCGATAAGTCCTTAAACTGGGAGATTCTAAGGGGAAAGGTTGTAGTGCTGGACTTTTGGACCTATGGATGTATCAATTGTCTTCATAATTTGCCCTATTTAAAACAGCTTGAGGAAGAGTTTTCCGAGGAACTGGTAATTTTGGGAATTCATTCTGCAAAATTCCTCCAGGAAAGGGAAACGGAAAATATCAGGTCTACTCTGCTTAAGTATAACATCTCCTATCCCGTGGCTAATGACAAGGATTTCCTCGTCTGGCGGGAGTGGGGTATCCGAGCCTGGCCAACATTATTGATAGTTGATCCCCTGGGGAGAGTTGTAGGTGGTTATGAGGGGGAGGGATTTTATGATACCTTCCGGATGTACATAAGCAATATTATTAAAACCTTCGATGAGAAGGGCCTCATCAACCGGACTTCCTTGAATTTGGGAGCCAGAGACTTTTCACCTCCTAAAACCTTCCTCTCCTATCCCGGAAGGGTAATACCGGATAAGAACGGAGAAACTCTTTTTGTCTCCGATTCCGGGAATAACAGGATAGTGATTGCCAGAAGTTCCGACGGAGAGGTTCTGGAGGTAATCGGAGGGTACGGCGGAAAGGGATTTCAGGATGGGAATTATGAAGAAGCCCGGTTCAATAATCCCCAGGGCCTTGCTCTCTCAGAGGAAGGGAGAACTCTTTTTATAGCTGATACAGGGAATCATACAATCCGCATCGCTAATCTGGAGAGCAGGAAGGTTGAAACCCTGGCAGGGACAGGCAGACAATCGACGGAATATCCTCCTTTCCCAGGAGAAGCCAGAAAGGCGGAATTGAATTCCCCCTGGGGACTTCTTTACCTGGATAATCGGCTTTACATCACCATGGCCGGCTCACATCAGATCTGGTTATACGATGAAGTGGCGGATTACATCTTTCCAGTGGCAGGGACCGGGTACGAAGGAACCTTAGACGGAGAGGCTGCAGGTTCCGATCTTGCCCAGCCAAGCGGAATAACGCTTGAGGGAATAACCGAAAAGGGACTAGTCCGGCTTTTCTTTGCGGATACGGAAGGAAGCTCGGTAAGATTGCTGGAACACCAAAAGGATAAACCTGAAACAGGAAGAGTGGAAACCCTGGCAGGGAGCGGAGAAACTCTTTTCGACTTCGGTCTGGTGGACAGCCAGGGGAAAGAGGCAAGGTTTCAGCACCCCAAAGATCTTGTTTACCATGAGGGGCTGATCTATGTAGCAGATACCTACAATAATGTTATCAGAAGGATAGAGCCATCGACGGGAGAGGTTTCCACCTTTATGGGGTCTGTTAAGGGCTTCAGAGACGGGAAGGAACCGCTATTCTACGAACCCGGCGGTATTTCCGCCTTCCAGGGGAAGCTTTATGTAGCTGACACAAACAATCATTCCCTAAGGATAATCCGCCTTGCTGATGGCGAAGTCTCTACTCTTGTTCTCCAGGGAACGGAGAAATTCCTTTCCAAAAACAAGTCTCTAAAGGAAGCTACGGTTCTCCCGCTCCAAACCTTTTACCCTGGAGAGGTTTCCATAAACCTCCAGCTTGAACTTCCCCCGGGGTACAAGATCAATCCCGACATCCCCAGGGTTCTCACATGGCAAATTGATGGAGATGGAGAAGCCCAGAAGAGGGAGATAGAGTTTGCATCCTTCCAAGAGGATTTCTCCTTTTCTATTCTGCTGACAGAGGAGACAAAAAAGGGGACTTTAACCGTGGAGTTTTATGTCGCCTATTGCGAAGAGGAGAAGGAAAGCCTCTGCTATTTTGAATACTTTCATGTTTCCCTGCCCTTCATCCTCTCTACAGAAGGGAAAAGAGATTCCTCAATTGATATTACTATCCCTGAGCCAAAGAGGGGTTTTTTTTAATTCTAATGCCAAGAGATTTCTTTAAAGATTCAGATGCCGGGTTGAACAAACAGTAATCTTCGACATTCCCGGCGATAAAACAGCGGCTTTAGTCGAAGAAAACCAAAATAAAAACCCACCAAAAACTATCCTTAAATATCCCGCGTAGTTAATTATTTACAGTATATGATTTTATAATCGATCAGTTTTTAGCAGCAAAGGCTCAAGTCTTGGCACGAAAATTGCATATAATTTATTGAAAATCTGAATAAAATATTCTTTTGGAATTGAATATTTTATATTTGATTTTTAGCGTTATTTTTACGAAATTTGTTATATACTATAAACGCTATAAATAAAGTTTTGATCAGGAGGTTTCAGATGTGTATTAAAAAACGTGTAATTCTTACTGTATTATTCATTCTTCTTGCTGGTGTATCTATCTTTGCCCAGCAAACTGCGGTACCAGGAACACCTGCTGTGGTAACCATAAAAGGTACAGTTCCGCAGATTTTAAAATTAGAGTTGAGTTTTCCAGCAGAGGTAATCCTCGACCTGGAGAATGAGAGCTTTAAGGAGCTGGGAACGGCTAATCTGGTAAGTAACCTGCTTGGCTCCTACACTGTCTCTGTCAGTTCTCAAAATAGTGGAAAACTTGTTGGTGCTGACGTGGCAAATACTGACGATGTGCCTTACACCTTCACCTTTGGTGGAACAACGGTAAATTTAGCCGATGGCCCTTTTTCCCTGTCTACCAGCGGAAAAACGTCCAAGGCGGGTGTTCCTTATCCAGTTTCGGTAAGTTATACCAGCATGAATGATCGTCCGGATTACCTTTCAGCGGATGAATACTCGGACACCTTAACCTTTACCATTTCCGCTAACTAAGGGGGATAGCCTCGCAGATGAGGTATTCAATCAAAGCGCTGTTCATTGGATTATTATGGATATGTGCTTCTTATGGCTTTGCCTTTACCATAAATCCAATGACAGCGGAGATAACCCCTTCGGGGACAGGGACAGTTACCTCCTTCCGGCTTGAGAATGACAATGACTATCCTATTGCTGTTATTATATCTATAGAAACACGGAAGGTGGATGAAGAAGGGATAGAAGAGAACATGCCTGCAGGGGAGGAGTTTTACATCTTCCCCGCAAGGCTGATTCTTGAACCCAATACTGTACGTATAATCAAGGTTCAGTGGAGGGGCCCTGAAATTGTCCCCTACGAAAAGTCCTACAGACTGATAGCAGAACAAGTTCCGGTTTCCTTTGCGCAAAGAAGCGGTTCCGGCATACGGATACTTTTCAGATACAGAGTATCCCTCTATGTTACTCCCCCCGGAGCAAGGGGAAAAGTAAGCATCCATGGGATTCAGGTAGGAGAAAAGGAGGGGGTAAATGGATTACTGGTTACCCTTCAAAACGAAGGGGATAAGCATTCGGTTATTCTAAACCCAAAACTTCTTATCAAGACCAAGGATCGTAGTGTGGAATTACCAAGTGAGGCTTTATCAGAAATGGAAGGAATGAACCTCCTTGCACGCACAAGCAGAACCCTCTTTATCCCCTGGCCAGAAGCAATGGCGGGAGCCTCCTATGAAGCCGATTTTTCTGCAACCTTTGAATAACAGAGAAACAGTAAGTACCCTCAGATCCCTTGTTCTTCTCTTCTTCCTTCTATTTATACCCTTCTTTATCCAGGCCCAGGACGAGATTCTTGCAACATTGATAATAAATGGAAAACCTCAAGCGGAAATATTGGGGCAGGAGGAATACGGATTTGCTTATTTTTCTGAAGAATCTTTACGACCCTTTCTTGAAGGTCAGATTGATTCGGAAATTTTAGATGCCCTTTTTGCCGGAAGGGTAGGAATATCCCCGGGAGATCTCTCTGTTTTTGGAATCTCCGGTCGTTGGGACCCTAATCAGCTTGTGTTTGCAATTGATATACCCCCAAATCTCTCTCCTAAAAAAAGGATCTCTATAATTACAAAAACTCTTCCCCCCACAGGTTTGCCTGTAAAACCGGAACCCTTTTCCGCTCTTTTGAATCTAAACCTGCAGACAGGGTTTGATACTTCCCTGGGATATTTAGATTTTCCTTCCTCCCTGAATTCCGAACTTTTTATCAATATCTGGTCTTGGGTATTTGAAACCGGAGCAGTTGTGGATGTGGAGGCGGGGGCAGCTTCAATCGAATTAACAAGAGCAAGATTGGTTAAGGATTTCCCGGCAAGGGATCTCCGATTAACTGCAGGATGGATTGATATACCGACTACAGGATTTCAAAGCTCCCAAAGGCTGATAGGACTTGCCCTGCAGAAAAGAAATTTTGATGAATCCCTACGAAGATCCCTGTATGGTCTTGAAGAGTTTATTATCCGCAAGAGGGCTGATGTCAGAGTGTATCTTAACGGGATTTTGATCCGAACGATAAACCTGGATCCCGGGGTCTATTCCTTATCCGATTTACCTTTTACCTCCGGAATTAATAATCTATTGGTGCTGGTAGAGGAGGAGGGAGAAGAGCCGGTTCAGTATATACAAAATATAACCCATGAGGACTCTATACTGGGGAAAGGGAACATTGATTACGGTGTATCCCTTGGACTGGAAGACCAAAAAGAGCCGGGAGTTCTGGGAACAGGGTTTATAAGATTCGGTATCACAGAGCAGATTGACAGCGGATTATACTTCCAGCTTGGACTGAACACGGTTCTGATGGGAGCCTTGGGTGTTTTTGCTACGGATTTTGGAAGTTTTACCCTAGAACCTGCCCTCTCGATACCCTCTTTGGAAACAGGTTTTCCTGCAGGATACGGGATCTCCTCCCGATACCGACTTAGTTTTCCCGGACGATCCAACCTTCCCTCTCTTGGCCTATCTCTTCAATACCTTTCCACAGGCTTTACTACTCCAAGATCGGTCTATCAACGGGAACCCTCTCCTGCAATCCTCCGTTTAGCCGGACAGATTGCCATGACCCTGCCAGGAGGTTTCGGTATCTCTCTTTCTGCGGAAATGAGAGATAATCTGGGCATGGACCTTAATTCCTACTTTGGCACCCTGACACTGCAAAAAAGAGTCGGACAAGGTTTAACAATGACAGCCCTGGGAACCCTAGAAAAACAGGCAACCGGAGAGATTAACCCAGGCCTGACCATCTCTTTTATATCCTCTCCGCCGGGTACGAGTCGGAATACCTATTTTTCTCAGGATATAGATACGGGAAACTCCTATTTTGACCTGACAAGCCCGCTAGACAGTACCAAGAATACAGAGATAGCTGTGCGGGGTCGTAATATACTTGGTTCAGAAGAGGATCTTTCCTCCTTCAATCTCTACATTCACAGAAAAGGAAAAATAGGCGACCTGAGCGGTTCCTTTTTTATTGTTCAGGAACCGGAGGAGGAGAGGCCCTATGCAAATCTCCGGGTTTCCCTTGGGAGCTCCTTGGCCTTTAGTGGGGGTATTTTTGCCTTAAGCAGACCCATAAGCGATTCTTTTGTGATCCTGGCTCCACAGGAGAGTCTCTACAACCAGAAGGTGCAGCTTAGGCTTCAGTCCGGTGGAAACGATACGGTAAGTTTTATGAAAAAGAGAGGAATAACCCAGATCTCCTCCTACAGAAAGATCGCTGCTAGCCTGGACCTTCCTGAAGCCCCACCAGATCAATCTCCAGATATGCAGTTTCTGGTACTGGAAGCAGGATACAGATCAGGGTTAGTATTAAGACCTAAGCTGTCTGTCAGTTATGCCGTTTTCGGAAGGCTCTTTGATGAATCAGGAGTGCCAGTACCCTGGGCCCTGGGGACAATCTTTCTTGAGGATGGAAGCAGGTCAAGCCGCAGCTTTACAGATTCCGAAGGAAGATTTGAGTTCTACGATCTTAAACCTGGCCTCTACACAGTACATTGGGAAGGCACAGACCGGTTTTCCTTCGCTCTTGAATTAACAGACTCAAGCCCCCTGATTACCGAGCTTGGAGATCTGCATATCCAGCCGGAAAAAAAGGAGACAGAGGAATGAAAAGGATTCTTTTAATATGCCTCGCCGTGATGATCGTTGTAGCCCTGGCGGAAGCCCAGGAGATATCCAGGCTTCAGCCTAATAAGATAAATAATCTTAACTATGATCCCAATACGGACAATCAAACCAGTGTAACGGCATCTATAAAAATAAAAAAGGCTACTGTTGATACAATTTATGCTCTTAGTATAGAAACCGGCGCCCTAGGCAGAACTCTTTCAGGCTCCGACCCTTCCTATCCCCTTTATTTTGAGGTTTACGATTCTGCCTACCAGCCCCCAAGGATTATCCCTTCCTGGTCCCAGGGGATCTACCCCGACGATTTCCCTAGAGGTTTTTTCCCTGCAGGTTCCAAAAATGTAACAAATGACCACCCCCTGATTGTATCGATACTCCCGGGTTCCGTAGTTCCCGCGGGAACCTACTCCGGTTCCTTTGACCTTTCCCTATGGGGCGGTCATTCTGGCTTGTATCCCCAATACATTGCTATAAGCACCTTTACCATCACTGTTAAGGTCGCTCAGAGAACCGAAATGACCTTGGTACAGGTCGATGCCCCCTTTAATACAGGCACCATTTCCGAGACCGTAGATTTCGGCGAGCTTTTTGAAACTGACTATAGAGAATTAGACCTGGTGGTACGCTCAAATATAAGCTACTCTGTTTCCGTTACCTCTACCAACGGAGCTGCCCTAAAACACCCCGATTCCCAGGAAATAATCTCGATACCCTATGTTTTCACCCTCGAGGGACAACCAATTACTCTAAGCCCGGGCATTTCTTCGCCCCTTGTTACCAATGCACCCTGGACTATTGCAGGGGAAGACCGATACACCCTGCGTTTTACCATTGGTGCCTTTGATAATCCAGCGGCGGGGGAGTACAGCGACACTCTTACCTTTACCATAAGTGCCAATTAGAAGACCTTCAACGTTTTTTTTATTGCAGATTGATATTAATTATGATATCCTAAATTACATTTACAATAATTTTTGTATCTAAAAAAATATTATTAGGGAGGTGTCCTATGAAGAAATTTATTCTTTATGCCGTCCTAATCATCTGCATCCTGCCTTCACTTACCGGATGTGCACTGATACTGGAATTTCTTGGCCTTGGAGGTAAAAAAATTGATCTTAGTGTCTCTATCAGTTTCAATACCGAGAAAACTGATGTAGTGGTCACGATAACAAACGACGGAAAAGCGGATATTGTTGATCTAAAATACTTGATTGTTTTATCTGCTGATACTTCCATAAGCCTAGCAGATCAAACGATATATACAGGCTGGATCGATGTAGATGCCAAGGATACCGTAACAGTGAATAAGACCATTGCCTCAGATTTTGATTTTTCAGGAATTTCCGAGGGGGACTATTACATCGGCGTAATTGTCGACCCGGACAACACCCTGGAGGAGAGCAGTACAGAAAAAAGGGCAAGCACTTCGGAAACCTATACTTATCCTCCAGAAGATGGAGAAGTAGCTACCGTTGCAACCCCGGTTTTTTCGTATCCAACCGGATACTACACCGATGGTTTTTATGTTGACCTCACATGTGCAACAGCCGGAGCCTCTATTTATTACACTAAAGAGATGCTTGGTGAATTCATCCTTTATGAACAGCCCCTGGAAATCTCCACTCACACCACCATAATTGCAAAAGCAACCAAGGAAGGAATGACCGATTCACCCTTCAGAAGGATCGATTATGCGATCATCCCGGATGATACAGGGAACCTAATCGGTAATGGAGATTTTACCCTAGGAAGAACCCTCTGGCGGTTGGACATAGATAAAAACTCAACCGCTCAAGCCTCTATAGATTTTTCCACTCAGGAAGCTGAGGTTACCCAGACAAGCCCGGGTAGCGAAACTTACATGATCAGTTTGAAGTATGTGCCTACTGTTCTTATAGAGAATAGCCGGATATATACCCTTATCTTTGATGCCAAGGCATCTCAAAACAGGAGGATTATTGTAAATATTGGGGAATTCGGCAGGGACTTAAACAGTAATGGAAATTTATGGGACTCCTATCTACGGAAGGAGTACGATCTTACCACAGGATGGCAAACCTTCACAATCGAATTTGGTATGCTAAATCCAACAGACGATGCTTCCAAAGTGGAATTCCAGCTGGGTGAATATTCAGGTAATGTAACTATAGATAATATCAGTCTAACCGCAAGGGACAGCATACAAATTGATGCATCTATTGTACCCGACCCAGGCCTTTTGGAAGCTATAGCTTATCAGGCAGGAACTGAAGTAAACAACCTTTGGGAATCCCATCTATTAGGGATTACCTATCTAAGTGGGGGGAATAGGGACATCAATGACTTAACTGGAGTGAGCATGCTAAAAAATTGCACTAATCTTGACGTTTGGGGGAACAATATTAGCGATATTTCCCCTCTCCTGGAGATGGAATGGCTTACGGAGTTATGGCTGATGGGAAATCCCCTTAATTACACTGCCCTATCAATCCTTACAAAGGATAATTTCCCAAACCTGAGCTTCCTTGCTCTGAGTAATTCCGAAGCTCAGAATTTGGTTCTTGCGAACATTATCACCCTCTTTGAAGGCTTAAAACCCTTAACAGGAATTGGACTTGAAGACTTTGGAATGACAGATGCAGATTTTACAATGGTATACAACACTTTAATTGACCCTGCTGAATTAGGTTGGCTTGGCCTTGCTGGAAATGATCTACAGGATCAATCGGTAGAGCTTATAGGAAATTGTTTACAGTTATTCTGGTTAAGATTAAGTAATAACCCCATAACCGATTTATCCGGTTTAACGGGTCTTACAAAGATGAAAAAGCTGAGAATTAACGGGACTTTTATTACCAATCTTCAGCCTCTAAAGGATCTTTATGATTCCGGGGCTTTCAGACCTGTGGGTGAGTCCAATATAAATGTCAAGGGCTGCGGCCTGGAGCTCTGGCCTGGAACTAATAACAGGGCAGTCATTGACTTTCTTGTAAGTAAGGGAATTCCTGTGGATTGGCAGGATGGGAATGTAATCTTACACCCTTAAGATATAAAAAAATAAATTATGACCACCACCGCTATCTGAGGTGGTGGTTTTTTAGTATGGGCTAAGGCTTGCGCAGATTAAGAATTCTCTTCCTGGACTTCCGCTCTTTATTATCTTATCTTTCCACTATGGATAAGAAAAAACTTACAAATTCCAGAGGGCTGATCTTTTTTGCGGCTCTTCTGATTCTTGGTTATTATCTTGTGCAGGGGGGAATGCCCGGCCGGGGAGATGCCACTTTGGATAGCCTTACCAATCCCGCCACCTTGAAGCGCTTTATGGAGAGGGAAGATTCCGAATTCCTACTCCTGGATGTCCGCACTCTGGAAGAGTACCTTGATGGTCATATTCCCGGGGCAGTAAATTCCCCAGTGGAAACCCTGGCTATTGATCTTCCTGCTGTACCAAAGGAAAGCCTTATCATCCTTTACTGCCGTACTGGGAACAGGTCAGCTCAGGCTACAATGATTCTGAAAAAGGCAGGTTACACGAACCTTGTGGATTTTGGAGGAATTCAGCGTTGGCCCTTTGATCTTGTAAAATAGGCCGCCGGGGAAGGTTTTCCCAAAGGCGGCCTAACAAGTTGTAATTAAAAATAACCTGTATTATCTACAGCGATTATATACCGCTGTTTCTTCCCCACAGATAACCTTCGTTTCTCTTAGCCTCTTCCGGCAGAGTAGAGGCGGCATTATTCCCCCGGCCTGCCCAGAGGGGTCTGCCATCGTCAGCCCTGAAGCTATAGGTGATGCCTTCACTTTCAATAAGAATCGGGGAAACATGATCACCATAAATAAAGCCTTTAACCAAAGCCTCTGAACCATCCTTTAGCCCCTGGGTGGTAACACCGTCATGACCGAACATCCCAAGGTGCAGTTCATACACCCTGGATCCAACGGTAAGATACCACTCCCCCTCTTCCAGTTTAAGTACGCCGGATACCTCGCCCCGCTGGCCCTGACGGACCACATAGTTTCCTGTAATCTCTTCCTCCTCACTAACATTGGCCTGAGCAAAACTCAGGGCAACCGCACCAAGCAACAGAATAATCATTGTCAAGAAAACCACTCTTAATCTTTTCATTCTCTATTCTCCTTAAAATAAATATATGCCTAGAGGCTTAACTATCCTCCCCTAAGGTATCCAACCTGTTCCTTATCCACCGGAAGGTTTTTTCCGGGTGGTACTCCTCCAAATCCCTTAACAGAACCGAGGTTTCAAAATCCATTGAAAGTTCAAGCAGGGAAAGCAATTCCTCAATTTCCAGGCCGGTTTTCCCTGCTGCCTGCTTAAGGGTATCTGTTCCGGAGATCTCCCCGGACTGTTCCGGGATGCCGGGCGCCGCCAAAGGGCTTTCTAAATTATGGAATTCCCCCCGGACGACAACCTCCGCAGAAAGGGTTATCCCCTTCCCCAGGGCAAGGGGGATTAGAAATAATAGAACAGCCAGAAGTGCCGCTAATCCCGGATTGGTTAAAGGATGTGTTTTTACTTTTTTCCCTTTGTCCTGTAGAGAATCTGCTAGCCTTAGCTGAAGAGCTCCAGGCTTACTACAGGAGGCAACACAGACAAGACAACGGTTGCAGCGGCTGTCCGTTACCCGGTCCTTTTTTGTAAAATCGATTCCCATGGGACACCGGGCAGAGCAGAGACCGCAGTTATTACAAAGTTCCCTGGTTTTCCGGATCTTCCAAGGGGATATTTTCTGCACCAAACCCTGAACAGCCCCGAAGGGGCATAGCCAGCGGCACCAGGGACGATCGATGAAAAGGGAGGCAAAAACCACAATTCCAAGGATGACAATACTCAAGGGGAGAGCGAGGCCAGTCCAGAAATTAAAGAGAGCGTAAAAAGGATCGACCTTGGCAAAGACAAGGTTAATGGAGCGGGTGGTAAGATAGACAATTAAAGCTAAAACTATATATCTAAGATATCCCAGAAGATGATCCGCCCTTTTATTGATCCGTATTACTGGTTTCATGAAGGAAACTGATCCACCCCTTGATAATACCAAAGTGGAGAAAAAAACCTTGATGGGGAAACTCCTTCCACCGGCTCTTTCTGAATCCGGACGGGAATATTTTTTTTTCTTCTTTGGTTTTGGTAATCTCCCTTAACCCTCGGCGGAATTTCCTGGAGAAACCGCCAACCCAATCCTGAAGGGAACCTAAGGGACAAAGCCAGCCGCAAAAGCAGGCTCCAAACAGAACCGTACCAAAAAGAGATGCGGACAAGGCTACCAGGTTTGCCAGTCCTGTCTTTGGAATGTACAATCCCTGGGTAAACAATCTTCCCAGGGTAACCACCCCTCCAAAGGGGCACATCCCATGCAGACAGGTGGGGAACCATTCGGGCAGCATAACTCCCTGGGCCGCCAAAAAGCCAAGAATTGAAATTCCCAAAATAAAAAGGAACATAAAGACCTGAACCGGTTTTTTAAACTTTGTCATAAGGATCTCCTTTCACCCCTTGGGGTTCCCCTACAGTCTCAACTTACAGAAAATAAAAGCTTTTCCTTGTAACCGCCCTTGTCACACTCCCGGATAATATCCATCTCCCAAAGCCCTGTTTTTCCCGCAGTAAAGGTAAAACTGGTAGAGTGGGTTCTGCGGGCTGTAACACTCCAGCCTGTGGAAGAGATGAGCCTTAAGGCCAGATAATCCTTGTTCTCTCTCCACCGCTCCTCCTCCACCAGAAATAGTGTATCCTCGGCTGGCACCTTACAATTGTTATGGTCTTCCTTGTAAACCACTGTAAGGGTGTAAGTGGTTCCCGCAATCAGGGGTACAGTAGAGCCCGGGATAATTCTGCTTTGCTTCCCCGAGGGATCGGTAAGGGTATAGGTGAATTCGCAAGCAAAAAGCCTTACCCCCCCAAGGATCAGCAATCCTAGAAATAGAAGTATTCTTTTTTTCCTGTCCATTTTTTATCTCCTGATCCAGAGTCTATTCTTCAAGATTGAATATTTCGGGTAGGGTTTATGAAGATTATATGAAGTTGTAATTTTTCTATCTCTCGACAAGAAGGTCTTTTTTCTCTATTATTTAAAATATTAAGATTTTTATTATTACACGTTGTACACTGGATTTCAGGATCCAATTTTAAAGGGGCATTAAAATGCATTTATCCGATTACCTAAACAAAGATTTAATCCTTTTCCTTAAGGAGAGGGATAAAAAATCGGTACTGCATTGCATGATTCAAGAGGCCGGGAAAGCAGGCAAGGTGCCGGAGGAGAAGAAATTCAAGGATGCCATCGAAGCCAGGGAAGCTATAATGAGCACAGGTATAGGCCTAGGGGTTGCTGTGCCCCATGCAAAAACAAAAGCCATACCGGAATTTTTTATAGTCCTAGCAATTCTAGAGGATCCCATAGACTGGGATTCCCTTGATAAGCAGCCCGTAAGAATCGTGTTTCTTATCGGAGGACCGGAGGAGCGTCAGACAGACTATCTAAAGATCCTTTCAAAAATCGTACTTCAGATCAAGAACGAGGAACGCAGGGAAAAACTCCTTAAGGCAAAAAATGCGGAAGAGGTTTTAGCCCTGTTTGAACAACTTTAAACCATGGGCGAATATCTTTTTCTTTACCTTTCCGCCCTCTTCCTGGCTGCCTATTTTGTAAAACTGATCTGCCAGAAGATAGGCATACCGGAGGTTACAGGTTATGTGATCGTCGGCGTGCTTCTGGGTGTCTCGGTATTAAAATTCCTTACAGATCCGGTTTTGGAGGAACTAAAAAGCCTCTCCTCCATAGCTTTGGGGATAATCTCCTTCATTATAGGAATCGAGTTCAAGATGCCTGTAATAAGGAAACTGGGTAGGCCTATCTTTTTTATCGTCCTTCTGGAAAGCGTGGGAACCTTCTGCGCCGTATTCTTTTCCTTGAATGCCATCTTTCCCGGGGCTTTGAACACAACCCTGCTACTTGGCGCAGTAGCGGCCGCTACAGCTCCTGCAGCCACCGTGGCGGTGATCCGTCAATACAAAGCAAAGGGACCCCTTTCTTCAACCATCCTCGCCGTGGTTGGTATAGACGATGCCTTTGCCCTTATTATCTATGTTTTTGCCGCGAGTTTTGTTAAAGCCTCTTACAGTGGCGCCAGTTTCCAGATCTGGAGGATTCTAGGTTCCGCAGGGATCTCCCTTGGGATCTCTTTGGTGCTGGGAACGGTCTGCTCAATCCTTTATATCCTGATATTAAAAAAAGTAAGAAACAATGATTGGATAACCCTTCTCCTTGTAGCCTTTATCTTCGGCATGATTGGACTTTGTGAACTCCTGTCTGTTTCTGAACTTCTTACAATCATGATCTTCGGAGCAATCCTGGTGAATTCCTCCCCTGTTTTAAGTAAAAAAAGCGAACAGATAGTGGAGAGTTTTTCCCCCATCTTTCTTGCCGCTTTCTTTATCCTCGGAGGAGCTCATCTGGATATCAAGGCTTTGGGCTCTGTGGGCTTAATGGGACTTGCCTATTTTGGATTAAGAACAGCAGGAAAGTACCTTGGAGCCACCCTGGGTGCCTTCCTGGGTAGAGCGCCAAAAGTTATTAAAAAATATATCGGCTTCTCCCTGCTTCCCCAGGTGGGGGTAGCCCTGGCTTTGGCCTTGGCCATAGATAAGGATTTTAATGTGCCGGGGTATGGTGCAAAGGGTTCACAGATGGCTTACACAATCATAAATATCCTTTTGTTTACCACCATCCTTACGGAATTGATCGGACCCCTGCTTACAAAAACTGCATTGAAAAGGGCGGGGGAAACCGCAGAAAACCGGGAAACGGGTTAGGGAGGAAGAGATGTATTACCTTGTTATAACCATAACCAATATCGATTATAAGGAGGATATCTTTTTAAGCCTGCAGAGCGCCGGTATCTCTCAAGCCTCCAGCCTGGAGGCATTAAACCTGAAAAAAGCCTTATCGGATGAATTCTCCCTTTTCACCGGTTTTTTCAAATCCGCCTCTGAAAGAGAGGATGAGCAGATGATTATAACAGCCGTGATAGAGAGCAAGGATCAGGCCCGGGAGTTTCTAAATAATCTTAAGACCACCGGCGTTGACCTTAAAAAACAGGATATTCTCAGAATGGCTGTTCTTCCTGCTGCCATGGCTTTTACAAGCGATACGGGGCTTTTTGAGGGAGACCTTTAAACCGGTATAGTCACTGTATGTTTTTCAAAGTCGCTGTTTATGCTTCCCAGATCCTCCAAGAAAAGAGCTCCCGCCATTACAGAGGAGACTGCTTCTCTTCTACTTTCCCCAAGAATTTCCGCGGCCCTGCAGACCTCCCCGGGCGTGCAGGAGAGAACAGCCTCCCTCCTCTTCTGCCGTGTAGAATCATCAATACCGTAGAGTCGGCGGCGGAAATTTACAAGACTTTTTTCTCCCGGCACCATGGGGTGGCTCTCCTTTCCCACCACTCCGATAATGGCCTTCTCCATCTCCTTTAATGTAAGCTCCTTCTGCATCTCCTTTAGGGATTCAATAAAGACAGAGAGGGAGCCGGCCACCTGGGGATCCCGGTAGGTAGAGAAGAGGAAGATCCCTTCGGAACCATTGGCAGAGGCGGAAACACCGTAGGCTCCTCCCCTCATCCTGATCCTATTCCACAGATAATCGGTTTTTAAAAGATGGGCAAGAAGCTGCTCGCGGGAGTAACCTGGATCGGAGAGTCTTGCCCCAGGAATCGCCGTGGCTGCATATCCCACATTCCCCGGAATCAACAAGGTCTCGCCAGTAACCTTCTGAAGAGTCCAGTTCTTCCTCTCCCTTGGAAAAACCTGAGAACCAAGGGACCCGATAAACTCTTCCAGCACCTTAACCGCCTCTGGGAAAACCCCATGATCTGAACAGATGCTCAAGGAGAGATTATTCCTACAATTAAGGTGGTTCCGTACTTTGGCAAGAGCCTCCACCAGTTCCTCCAGATGGGAATCCAGGGATTCGCAGAGGGAATTTACAAAGAGATACTGGCTTATCCCCCGCCATTTCTCCTCCAAGGCGAGAACAGGGGAGATCCTTGCGGCAGCTCTAAGGCCTGCATAGCTGTTTCCCATATTTAGAATCGAGGATTTTAAGTCATTCCTGTATTCAAGAACCAGATCCTTGATCCTGTTCCTATCTGAAAAATCAGAAGCCAAAAGAAGCTGCCTTACCAGGGAAAAACCTGAGGCAAGGTCCGGTTCCAGGGTTTTGATCCGGAAAAAGAGGTACTCCTCCTCTTCCTCCGGCCTGTCTATCCTGTTACTGGCCTCTAAAAAGGAGATTACCCCCCCGGTGTAGAGGGATAATCTCCTGGCCATCTCATCGTAACTTACCCCAGGTATCCCCGTATTACATACAATCTTGCTGTAGAGAGGCAGGTAGGGCACAAGTTCTTCTGGGATCGCCTTTGTATTAAAGGCCAGGTCGAGATACACAATACCATTGGTAAAGAGATCATGATAGTAACAATCTATTCCAGAGATCCGGTCCATTTCATAGGAGATTATCTCTACATCCCTGGGCAGATCCTCCAAGGCCAGGACCGGAATTGTGGAAACCACCTCCTCCCCATCCTCTGTATCCTGGAAGATCCTTAGATTCTCCATATCGGAAAGGATCTGTTCCTTCCTTTGGGGGTTTAATTCCACCCTCTTTTCCTCGATATAGGCAGAGATCTTTTCCTCCTCCCTTTCCTCATGTAAAGCATCCGGTCTTACAGTAACAAGGGAACAGTGGGGATTATTTATCAGTAGTCTGGAAATAAGGTTTTGGAAAAAATCCAGTTCCTTTTCAATTCTTTGTTTCACTTTAGAAAAGGGTTTTTCAAAGGCCACGGCCTCTGCCGGCTTCTGCCCATGGGTCCAGCCCTTCAAAGTCTTTCCCAGAAGCCGTAAACCGAAGGGAACACCACCCCTCATCTCCCGGTATCGGAACTCGACCCTCTTAAGGGAACCCTGGATAACATCCCTGGGAATACCCTCCTCCGCCAGGTCCTTCAAAGTATCCATTACCAGGGATTTAAAGGCTTCCATCTTTTCCGGATCCGTTCCCCGCAGCCCCACGGTAAATACAACCTCCGCAAGATCTGCCTCCAATCCGCTTAAGGGAGATATATCCTCTCCCAACCGGGAATCCAGAATCGCTTTATGAAGCGGACTGCCGGCATTACCTAGTAAGGCCTCAGCCAAAACCTCTAGAACCAGAAGGTTGAAGGAATCAGTAATCGGCAGAGTAAGCCAGTTCAATGTTAGAGTCGTTTTTCCCCTTGGATCTTCCCCCTCCCCCAGGGGGCTGGTAAAGGAAAAGTATTTTGGTACCTTCCATCTTTCCGGCGGGTTTATTACAGGCTTTTCCGTTTTCCCTATAAAATAGTCCAGGAATCTCTCTTTAATAAAGGTACACTGTTTTACTGTGTCGATATCTCCATAAAGAAAGATCCTGCAATTAGAGGGATGATAATGAGTAGCATGATAATCTCTAAATTGCTCATAGGTAAGTTTAAGTATAGAATCCGGCTCTCCTCCGGAATCGAACCTGTAAGGGCTGTTAGGAAAGAGTGTTCTGTAGGAGAATTCTGCAGCAATTGACTCATGGGAGGTGTAGCTTCCTACCATCTCATTAAAAACAACTCCATTCACAGAAAGATCACCCTCCTGGGTAACTTCCAACCTGTGCCCCTCCTGGAGGAAGACCTCCTTTTTCAGCAGGGGAAAGAAGACCGCATCTCCATACACGGCCATTAAATTGAAATAATCCTTCTCCAGTATGCTGGCTGCAGGATAAGTGGTTTTATCCGGATAGGTCATGGCATTTAGAAAGGTATTCATGCTTCCCTTCATAAGAGCAAGAAAGGGATCCTTTAAGGGATAATTCCTGGATCCTGAAAGAACCGAATGTTCCACTATATGAGCAACCCCGGTACTGTCCCTGGGAGGAGTGTTGAAGGTAAAGGCAAACAAATTTTCCTTATCCTCATTAAAAAGGTGGAATATCTCACACCCTGTCTCCCTATGCAAAAGCCAGATTCCGCGGCCGCGGTACTCGGGGAGAAAGGAGTCTTCTAAAACAGAGAAACCTAGATCGGATAATATTTTTTCCATTTATCTGCCTCACTATCAACAATATTCAGTTCCTGGTAGTGTCCCGAATCTTGTAAAAAATAATAAAATGTTTCAAGCAGGTAAAAAGCCCAGAGGAGATCCGCCCTTTGTTTAAGATGTGGGAGAATCCCTTTAAGTCCGGCATTAAATATGTTTAAATATGCAGGAGTCTGAATATAAATATCAAAACAACAAGGTTCGGAGAACTATAGAACCCTTGCGAAATGTAAAAAAAATAGTTACTGTTCAGATAACATCAGAACTATACAGGATCGTCAATGAACAGGCTCATTGAACATATAATCCGGTTTCCTAAGCGTTATATTGCCATAATGCTGCTTGTAACCCTGCTGATGGGATATTTCGCTTCTAAGGTCACCATTAACCCTGACATAGAAACCCTAATTCCTAAAGATGACCGTCTTTCGGAGTTGATGGAAGTCTACGATACAGGAACTTCAGATTTTGATTATCTTGCCCTGGTTATTGAATCGGAGGATCCCTTCCAACCGGAGATTCTTGCAGCCTATTATAAGGCTATAGAAAGGATTGCCTCCTTTGAATTTATTAATGGTAGTACAAGCCCTTTCAACCTTGTAACCTTCCAGTCCTCGGGCAGAAAGATAGAGATCGTGGCAGTAAACCCTGCCTCGGGACCTCCAGAGACAGAGGAGGAGATCGCCCTATTCAAGAAGAGGCTTTTATCAAGCCCCTTTGCCGAGCAGATCGTTTCCCGGGACGGCAGAATCCTGTGCACCTATTTTCCTTCCGGCAAGGTGGAGGATTACAATGCCACTATGGAGGATCTGCAGTCCCTGGTGGAAGAGCTGTCCCTAGTATCTAAAACCTATCTTACAGGCTCGATCCCTTTTATACAAAGGATCCTATATTACCTTACCCGGGATCTGGTAAAACTTCTTTCTGCGGGTATGGCCGTGATCCTTATCCTGTTTTACCTCGGCTTCCGGTCAAAAAGGGCTGTAACTTTACCTGTTTCGGTGGTATTGATGGGTACCCTTTGGAGCCTGGGATTTATGGGTTTAGCAGGTTATACCCTTACGGTGGTTAGCATAATAGCCCCTCCTTTGGTACTTACCCTAGGTAGCTCCTACAGTATCCATCTATTAAATCAATATTACCGGGAAGCTCCCCTTCATGCGGATAACAACCTCTGGATTGTAGAGGCCACAGTAAGGATAACCAAAACAATCTTCCTGGCAGCCATAACAACAGTGATCGGTTTTGCCAGCCTTATCCCCTCTGCCATGAAGCAAACCAAGGAATTTGGCTTGTCCGTAAGTGCAGGGATAATCGCCTGCGCTCTTTTGTCCCTCTTCTTCCTCCCGGCAGCGCTATCCCTACTCTCCTTACCCAGAGAGAAACAGAAGAACCTTGTTACCCAGGGATTATTGGCCAGGCTTATGGAGAGAATAGGCAAGGGGGTAATAAAGAGGAGATACCTTTTCGCTGGGTTTTTATTGGTCATTATTGTGTTGTTCCTAATCACCTACCCCAGCCTGGTGTATCAGACAAATTTTATGAAATATTTCCCCAGCGGAGAGAGGATAATCCAAGATACGGACTTTATAAACAAGAATATCTCCAGTTTCCAGACAATCCAGATCACCTTTTCTGCCCCGGCAGGGGAGGAAAACTACTTCCTTAAACCGGAGGTTCTCTCAAGCCTTGCAGCCTTTGAGGCTCAGCTTAAAAGTATTCCCAATGTAAGGACTACGGCATCTCTAGCCTCCTTTATGGAAAAACTCAATGAAATGCAGTCTGGAGTAAGGGAGATACCTAAGAGCCGGGGATTGATCTCCCTTCTGGCCAGATATATCAAGATTTTCAATGAGGAGGCGAGTTCCAGCTCCTTTATAGGCAATCTGGTTAATTCTGATTTTACAATCTTCACCATCTCCATGTCCGTGTACGATCCTTATACAAAGGGTTTTCTCTATGATAAGGATATGGCCCAACTTATTAAAATTGTGCAGGAACTGGTAGATTCGCAGGCTGACCCTCAGCTTAAACCAGAAATTTGGGGCAACAGCCTCCGCTTTACCAATCTTTCCATGATCCTAAGCAGGGATCAAAGGGTTTCCATTGTTATATCCGTCCTTCTTGTTTTCCTCGTTTCCACCCTTTTTCTTTGTTCTCTATATTGCGGTGTTATGGCCATAGTCCCCCTCATTACAGGGGTAATGCTAAACTTTATTTTTATGGTCGTTTTCTCCATTCCCCTGGATATGACCACCATCATGGTTGCCTGTGTGGCCATTGGGGTAGGTGTGGATAATTCAATTCACTTTCTTATCCAGTTCCAAAGACAGCGGGCAATTCTGGGAGACAATCCGGATAGGGTAATTCCGGAGACCATGGCAGTTGCCGGGAGACCGATCTTCCTAACCACCCTTTCAATTGTGTGCGGCCTCTTTGTTCTTACCCTTTCATCCTTTAAACCCATTGCCTTTTTCGGCTACCTGATCTCCGGAGCCTTATTAAGCACCCTTTTCGGCACCCTGTTTATTCTTCCCGCATACCTCTCCCTTTTCTGGAAGAGATACAGAGCCAGGGGGAACAGGTGAATCGAGAACTTAGGGAAAAGAGGTCCCGTCTCTTTGAAGAAACAAGAGGTTTTTTTAAAAGCCGTGGATACCTGGAGGTAGACACCCCGCTTCTCTCCCCATTCCTGATCCCCGAATCCTCTATAGAGATTTTTAAAACCGATCTCCTCTCTCCCTACCGGAAAAGTAAAGAACTGTACCTTATTCCTTCCCCTGAAATCTGGATGAAAAGACTTCTTGTGCAGGGAAGCGGTAATATCTTCCAAATAACAAAGAGCTTCCGAAACTGGGAACAAACCGGAAGGCTCCACGAGAATGAATTCACCCTCCTGGAATGGTATACCCTGGAGGCGGATTATAAGTTTTCCATGGAGATTACCGAGGATTACTTATCTGCAACAGCTTTCCTCTCCGACAATCCGGATATGTTTAAAAAACCCTTTCTGCGACTAAGCATGCAGGAAGCCTTCCTTGAAAACACTGGGCTGGATCTGGAGAAACTTCAGGACCGGGAAAATCTGTTTGAAAAGGCAAAGGAGCTAGATTTAACACCTCAGGATGTGGACACCTGGGAAACCCTTTTTCACAGGATCTTTGTTTCCCTGGTGGAACCTCGGCTTCCCCAGGATAAGCCTCTATTCCTATATGATTATCCTGCAAAGGCACCCTGCCTGGCAAAGAGTATTCCCGGAACACCCTGGATGGAGCGATGGGAACTTTATATCCGGGGTGTAGAACTGGCAAACTGTTTTACCGAGGAGACAGACCGGAAGGCCTTAAGGGAATACTTTTCCAGGGAAGGTTTGGCAAAGGAAAAAGCGGAGGTAAGACACGCCTTAGATCCCCTTTTCCCGGAACTCTTTCCCGAGGGATTTCCAAAAACCTCCGGTGTAGCTCTGGGTTTTGACCGCCTTCTTATGCTGCTTACGGATACCCCCTCCCTGGGGGGGGTGATTTTCTTTCCATTATCTGATATTGTGGAACTATAATTCTTTTACAAGGATGGATATAAAGGAACTCTATGATAAAAGCTGGCGCAATTGATAAGGGAACATTCCTTCTTATAAAGGAGGATCCCTACGTAGTAGTGGAGCGGGAATTCGTGAACCCCGGAAAAGGGGCCGCCTTTGTCCGTTTAAAATTAAAAAATCTGAGAACCGGACAAGTTCTTAGACCTTCCATGAAAACTCAGGACAATGTGGAGGAGATCCAGGTAACAGATAAGTCCTGTCAGTATCTCTACAATGATGGTGAATCCCTTCACTTTATGGATACCGATACTTTCGAACAATTCGAGGTTCCTGTAGCCTCTTTCGAGGATAAGGTTCTTTTTATGAAGGACGGACAATCCTATAAAGTGGTGGTATGGGAGAATGAGCCTCTCGATATAAAACTGCCGTTAAAGGAAATCTATGTGATTACCGAGGCGGAGGAGGCGATCAAGGGAGATACTGTTACAGGGGCAACAAAAACCGTAACAGTAGAGACCGGGCTGACTGTTAAGGTTCCCATTTTTATTAAACAGGGAGAAAAGATCCTTGTTAATACAGAAACCCGGGAGTATGTGGAAAGGGTTAACACCTAAAAATCTTTCCAAGTATTGCAAACTGACAAGACCAGCTCTTTCGAGGCTGGTCTTTTATTTTTTATACCGGCAAGAAGAAGGCGATAAAAAAGGAAGGCTAATACTAGGGGTATAATAAATTCTAATATAAAGGTAAAAAGATTAAAGGGAAGATAGAAATTACCCAATTTAATTTTGCTGAAGAATATATTTTCTAAACTCTGTAAAATATTCGGAACAATCTTTTCTTCCACTTAAACAACCCTTTCTGATTATCTCTCGGTACTGTTTTCCAGAATATTCACAATATTCTCCGGGTTTTCCTCAAACTCAATAAACAGTTTTATCCGTTTAAAGACCTCGTGGTTGGCAATAAAAACCGTTACTACCTCAGGATCAAACTGGGTCGCTGAAGCCTCGGTTATGATCTTTACAGCCTCTTCATGGGAATAGGCTTCCTTGTAAGGTCTCTTACTCGTCAGGGCATCGTAAACATCCGCCACGGCAACGATTCGTGCAGAAAGGGGAATCTCCTTTCCCTTTAGACCCTCGGGATACCCGGTGCCGTCCCATCTCTCGTGATGATAGTAGGCAATCTCTTTTCCCATGGTAAGAAAGGACTTCTGCTTTAACTTTTTATCCACAGTTAAAAGGGCATCACCCCCTAAAACTACATGGGTTTTTATCCTTTCATATTCCATTGGATCCAGTTTCCCCGGTTTTAACAGTATATGGTCCTCTATTCCTACTTTCCCGACATCATGCAGGGTCGAGGAGAGGCAGAGATCCTCCATGTATTGTTCTGTAATATAATCCTTATACTCGGGAAGATCCTTCAGAAACAGAGCCAGAACCCTGGTATATTCCCTGATCCTCTCCAGGTGCTTCCCTGTATCCTTATCCCTGTACTCGGTTAAATGAGCAAAACCCAATATTGCCGCTTCCTGGGTATCCTTTATCTCCATCAAGGATTCCCGCAGTTTTGTTTCCAGTCTTACCCTCTCGGTAAGATCCTTTTCCACCACAGAATAGGCGATCACATCCCCCGAGGAATCCTTAATTGCCGTGTAGGAGGCATAGGTATAGATGAGAGATCCATCCTTACGGCGCCTTGGGACCTCGGATTCTATATATCTTCCCTCATTCTGATCCACCAGGGACATTATCCTGGCAAAAGAGGGGTGGGCTTTATCCCTTTTAAAAACCAGATCAAACTGTTCCCCGACAATCTCCTCCCATTTATATCCATACTCCTTTTCTGCTGCGGCATTAAGATTAAGGATGTATCCCTTTGGGTCAACAATTATAATGGAGGAGATAATGGTGTCGAAAAGAATTGTGAAGTTTCTTTCGGAAATCAACAACCTGGATTCAATATTCTTTAAATAGGTTACATCCTTGAATTGGGTTGTATAACCCGTTACTGTTCCCCTTTCATCCCTGATTACCCAGGATGTGTCCAGCACCCTTTTAATCTTTCCCTGGCCTGAATAAATATGGGTTTCCAGATTGTAAACATTTTCCTGCTCTAAAAGCCTTTGGAGCTTATCCTCCAGATCATCCCGGTAAACATAAACCTCTTCTATTTTGGGCAGATTTTCACTTATGGGGATCTCCAGCAGGTTATAGAAAGCCGGATTGGCCAGTTTTATATCTCCATTTAAATTAACAGTAAGAATTGCATCCCCGATATTATTAAAAACCAGCTCATAGTTTCTTTTTAATTTAAATAATTCTAAATTCTCATCCTGCAGATCCGGTTTTATTCTTAAGAGATTGTAATAACCTTTCTGGCTGGAGATACTAAAGGAGGCACAACGGAATCTCTGAATCTGGCCATGGGAGTCGGGGATAAGAGCAATCCTTTCTCCCTGCAGCATCTTATCCGCATCGAGGAACCGGAGAAGATCCTGCTCCCTGTCAAAAACCTCCTTGCTTTTCCAGTCTATTAACCGGAGCAATACCTCGTTAAAAAACAGTATCTCCTTTTTCTGGCTTAAAATAAGGAAGCCGTCGGCTATCTCTTCCATTATTTTTATAATTACATCTGAAAAAATCGTAGGATACTCCTGGAAGAAAAAATAATGGTCTGGCGAAATTATAGCTAAGGAATCTAGGTAATGTAAACACTCTTCTTGTTGTTTTAGTGTAATATTCTTACTCTAATGTTCTCTTTTATAACTCCCTGGCTAAAAACCTTATAAAAAACCTTGACAACTGGAAAATACCGTAAAACAATGTACTTAGATCGGAATTAAACAAAAAGGCGCATTATGAGCATAAATGCCTATGGGGTAAGTAAATATTTACCAGGCAAACCGAGGACTTACGGACTAGGGGCACTGCTCATAATCCATTTTCCAAAGGAGGAAAATTTATGGTTAAAAAAAGATTTTTTCTGCTGGGTCTTTCTCTTCTGCTTATTCTATTATTTGTCCTTACAGGTTGCCAAAAGAAGGAGGAAACCACCGCAGCGGCTCCGGAACCTGCACAAAAATTTGTTACCATCGGCACCGGAGGTCTTACAGGAGTTTACTACCCCGTAGGAGGAGCAATCAGCAGGATAGTAAATGCACAGTACGACAAGTATAAAATAAAGGCCACAGTCGAATCCACCGGAGGATCGGTATTCAATATTAATGCAGTTCTCTCCGGGGATATTGAGTTCGGCATAGCCCAATCGGACAGGCAGTTCGAAGCCTGGGAGGGAAAGGGAGACTGGCAAGCAAAGGGACCTCAGAAGGATCTGCGGGTAGTGTGTGCTTTACACCCGGAATCTATAACCCTTATGGCTGCAGAGGATGCGGGCATAAAAACAATCTATGACCTTAAGGGTAAAAGAGTGAATATTGGCGATCCAGGATCAGGAAACCGGGGAAATGCCATAGATGCCCTGACCAACGCAGGACTTAACTGGGAAACGGATATAAGGGCTGAGCAGCTTAAGGCTGTGGAATCGGCTAAACTTCTGCAGGACGGCAGAATAGATGCCTATTTCTACACCGTAGGACATCCCAATGGTTCAGTCATGGAGGCTACAGCTGGAACAAGAAAGGTCAGATTTGTCCCCATAGAGAATGTGGATAATCTTATAGCTCAGTATCCCTTCTATGCAAAGAGTATAATCCCCATAGCTATGTATCCCAATGCAACCAACACCTCCGACGTGGTTACCTATGGGGTAAAAGCGACCCTTGTAACCTCCGCAAAGGTGCCCGAAGAGGTCGTTTATGCTGTGACCAAAGAGATGTTTGAAAATCTGGAAGAATTCAAGGCTCTGCATCCCTCCCTGGCTGTTCTTACCAAGGAGAATATGCTGGAAGGGAACCCTGCGCCCTACCACGATGGCGCCATCAGGTATTTCAAAGAGGCAGGTCTTATTAAATAGGTACCAGCCCTTCTACCTCCGGGGGAGCATGAGGATATTCTGCTTATGATTCCCCCAAATATAAAATTAGAACCCGGCAGAAATCTGCCGGGTCTGTTATTAAAAAAGGAAAAATACAAGTGAAGGATGATTACACCCTTTCCGAAGAAGCCAGAGAGGCAAAGAGAATTGCAGAGGAAGCGGAACTGGGCATAAAGCAGCTTTCCGGTGTCTCCGCCTATCTTATTCCTATAATCGCCGCAGCCTGGTCACTGTTTCAACTCTCCCTGGCCTCCATAATAATGCTGAACAGTGTTTATATCCGTGCCATCCATCTAACCTTTGCCCTTATTCTGGTTTATCTTAGCTACCCGATGTTCCGCAAACCAAAGAAAACCCGCTTTATGGCCTATCTTTCAAAGCGGGAGGGTATTACGGTTCTTGATATCACCCTGGCGGTGGTGGCCGCCCTGGCAGCCTCCTATATAGTGATTGACTATCTGGGACTGGCTACACGGCAGGGAGCCTTAATCCCCAGAGACGCTGTAATTGGAACAATCCTGGTAATTCTTGTTCTGGAAGCAGCCAGAAGGTCCCTCGGGCCGGTTCTGCCCGTAGTGGCGGTGGTATTCATCCTTTACAGCTTTTTTGGTCCTTATATGCCAGGCGTACTGGCATTTAAAGGGGTTTCACTGAACCGGTTTATCGGGCAGATTACTGCTTCTACAGAGGGTATATATGGAATTCCTCTGGATGTTTCTGCCACCATTGTCTTTCTTTTCGTGCTTTTCGGCTCAATGCTGGATAAGGCAGGGGCTGGAAGATACTTTGTGGAGATAGCCTTTAGTCTTTTAGGTAGATTCCGCGGAGGGCCTGCAAAGGCCGCAGTTTTGGCCAGCGGGCTTACAGGCATGGTTTCCGGCTCCAGTATTGCCAATGTTGTAACCACTGGGACCTTCACTATCCCGATGATGAAGAGTGTAGGGTATCCTCCCTACAAAGCTGCTGCAGTAGAGGTTGCCTGCAGCACCAATGGACAGCTAATGCCGCCGGTTATGGGAGCTGCTGCCTTTATAATAGCAGAATATTGTAATATAGAGTATTTTGCCGTTGTCCGGGCTGCCTTTATTCCAGCGGTGGTATCCTACATTGCTCTAATGTATATAGCCCATCTTGAGGCCTGCAAACTGGGACTTCGGGGTTTAACCAAGGAGGAGACCCCGAAATTCGGCCCAACCTTTATAAAGGGCCTGCACTATCTTATTCCTATCGCCTTCCTCATCTACGAGCTTGTGGTGGTAAGACATTCTCCGCAACTTGCCGTCTTCCGGGCAATTCTAACCCTGATAATTATTATACCTGGACAGAATATAGTTAAAGCTCTTATTGCCAAGGAGAGCCTGCGGGAGGCTCTTAAAAAGAGTGTTAAACAGCTCTGGGATTCCCTGGTGGCAGGGGGTAGAAATATGATGGGCATAGGGGTTGCCGTCTCCGCAGCAGGAATAATTGTGGGGGTTGTAACCCTGGGATTAGGCGGCATTATTACCGAGGTAGTGGAGGTAATTTCTGGAGGTAATTTCTTCCTAATCCTTATAATTACCGCCATTGCCTGCCTTCTTCTGGGAATGGGTCTTCCTACTACGGCGAACTACATAGTTATGGCCAGTCTTACAGCGCCGATTATTGTTACCCTCGGAGCAAAGGCGGGGGTTGTTTTCCCCCTCATTGCCGCCCATCTTTTTGTCTTTTTCTTTGGAATATTGGCGGACGACACACCCCCGGTTGGACTTGCTGCCTTTGCCGCTTCCGCTATAGCTAAATCCAATCCTATAAAAACCGGGTTTCAGGGTTTCAGTTATGATATAAGAACAGCCATACTTCCCTTTATGTTCATCTTTAATACGGATCTCCTCCTGGTGGATATTCACGCTGGGTGGCGGATAGTCTGGATATTTTGTACAACCCTTGTGGCAATGTTTGCCTTTGCTGCTCTTACCCAGAACTTTTTTATTACAAGAAACAAATGGTGGGAAGGGATACTACTGGCTGTTGTCGCCTTTATCCTCTTAAGACCCTACTTTACCACGAACCTCTTGGGACTGGCGGAGAATCTCCGGTATGTTGTATCCCTTGCAGCTTTAGGAATTTATGGGCTAATCTATTTCCTTCAGAAAGTAAGATTAAGGAAACGGAGTGTCCCTCTTTGACAACTTTGTTTAGTTGAACCTCTTTGTAAGGACGGCATAAAAATATGGGAACAAAAAATGCAGGCTTTATCTCCTTCCGGTTTGCGGGAACCGACGGAGTCTCCCTGGAATCGAGGAAATGGGCCGATGTGCTCTCGGAAATGGGTTTTTCCTGTTACTTTTTCGGGGGCGAGCTGGACACTCCGACAGAATGCTCCTTTCTGGTGCCGGAGGCCCATTTCAATCATCCGGAAATCCGGGAGCTTTACAATCTTTCCTTTGAAAGATCAACCCGCTCCCCTATTTTAACCGCCGGGATTCATAAATACCGGGAGATCCTTAAAAAGAGAATCTACGAATTTATAAAAAGGTTCGATCTGGATCTTCTTATTCCCCAGAATTCCCTTACCATTCCCCTGAACATTCCCCTGGGATTGGCTTTAAGCGAGGTCATTGCAGAGACGGGGATTAAAACCGTGGCGCATCACCACGATTTTTTCTGGGAAAGGAAGAGGTTCCTCCGTAATTGTGTGTGGGACTACCTTAATTCCGCCTTTCCGCCCCATCTTCCCACCATCAAACACGTGGTTATAAACTCCTCTGCCCAGAACCAGCTTGCCTTAAGAACCGGGATAGCCTCTACCCTGATTCCCAATGTTATGGATTTTGGAAATCCTCCTGCAGAACCGGACGAGTATTCCAGGGATGTCCGGGAAGCCTTGGGCATACGAAAGGATCAGCTTCTTATACTGCAGCCCACCAGGGTTGTGGCAAGAAAGGGGATTGAACATGCCCTGGAGCTGGTGGCCAGGCTTAAAATGGATGCGGTTCTTGTTATCTCCCACGCCTCTGGGGATGAGGGGTTTGAATATCAGAATCGGGTAAAGGAGTATGCGGAGCTTTTAAATGTTCCTGCCCTTTTTGTGGAGGATATAATAGCGGATAAAAGGGGGTTAACCCCGGAGGGGAAAAAGATCTATTCCCTGCAGGATGTGTATCCCCATGCAGACCTGGTTACATATCCTTCTGTTTTTGAAGGCTTTGGGAATGCTTTTCTAGAGGCAATCTATTTTAAAAAACCGATTGTGGTGAACAATTATTCAATCTACTCCCATGATATAAAGCCCAAGGGTTTCGATGTTATAGAGATAGACGAATTTATAACCTCATCAATTGTAGATTATACCAGAAAGATACTGGCGGACAAAAGCCGGATGAGAGAGATGGTGGAGAAAAACTACAGTCTGGCCAACACCTATTATTCCTACTCTATGCTGAAAAACAAATTACATTACCTTGCCGCAAGTTTCTGGGGAATGGATAACTCCACCATTCATTAGAGGACAAGCCATAGAATCTGGTATGGGGCAAGAACTGCGGTACGGTTAAGCCCAGAGGTCAAGCAGCTCCATTCTGAATTGGTAACAAGATCGTAAAAGCTGTCTCCTGTCCTGGAGCTAAAACTCCCGGGATTAAAGGTGTATCTCTGCTCCTCCCCAGTGACATTTATAAGACACAGAATCTTCTCCCTTCCCTCCCGGTCCTGCCTTAAAATAGGAAAAACCTTTCCTGCTGAGGGCATAACGGAACTTTTCCCGAGGGGCTCAAAGGCCCTGGAGGAGGCTCTGGCCTTAAGAAGCTTAATAAAACCGCAGAAGATCCTGCTCCGCAGGCTTTCCGGATCTCCAAGATCCCTTTCCAGTTCGGCTAAATTGATCCTTTCCCGGTTGATGCTCCTGTTCCTTCCCGTTAAAGCAACGCCTTCCTGCCAGTTCCCGGACCCGAGAAGGCTGTGGATGTAGATTCCGGGGACTCCTGGCATGGAGAGAAGTACAGCCTGGGCAGCCAGAAACTGGGCTGCCCGAAGATCCTCCGGAAGGGTTTTAGGGGAAAGGGCATCCAGATAATTGATATTAAGTTCGTAGGGAATATTCCCCGAGGGGGTTGATTTATAGGAAACAAATCCTCCCCTCTCCTTTACCACAGAGAGGAGATTATCCATTTCGGCCTGGGAGAGAAATCCCTGGGCCGGGGTTACTCCTATGCCATCGTGGGAGGCAAGAAAATTGAAATAGGTATTCGGCCCTTCAGGTTTATTCAGGGAAAGTGCCCACCGGACCAGATGATTGCAGTCGGATCTTACAAAGGCATCAAGAACCAGAGGCGGCAGGGGAAACTGATAAACCATGTGCGCTTCGTCATCTCCCTTTCCGAAATAGGAGATATTCTGTTCATGGGGAACATTGGTTTCCGTAATCAGGATCACCCAGGGGGCAAAAAGCTCGATAAAAGCCCGGAAGAGCTTTACCACCCTGTGGGTTTTTTCGTGATGAATACAGGAATGGCCTATCTCCTTCCAAAGGTACGCTATGGCATCCAGCCGGATAACCGAAACACCCTGGGAGATGTAGAAGAAGAGAATTTCCAGCATTTCCAGAAGCACCGGAGGGTGGGAAAAATTAAGATCCACCTGATCGGCACTGAAGGTTGTCCAGACATGACGGATCCCCTCTTTGGTTTCAAAGGGGGTCAAAAGGGGGAGCGTCCTGGGACGGACCACCCCGGAGAGATCCGTATCCTTATCCGCAGTTATAAAGTAATCCCTGTACTTTGGATTTCCTGCAAGAAACTCCTTAAACCAGAAGGATTTTACGGAACAGTGGTTTAATACAAGATCCGCCATTAGAAGGAAAGACCCTCCCAGGGATCTTACATCCTCCCACCCACCTAGACTGGGATTTACAGCTCTGTAGTCGGATATGGAAAAACCATCATCGGAGGTAAAAGGGAAAAAGGGAAGGATGTGGATACCGGAAAGGGTATCCTTAAGCCTGGCTGTAAAAAATCCATCCAGGGTCTTTAAAGGAATTTCCCCCTCCCTTAAAATGGAATCTCCGTAGGTAATACAGAAGGAGTCCTTTTCTGTTAGAGGGAATTCTTCCGATTTATAACCAGCGGGGGGTTTAAGCTTTCCCTTGTATTTTTCTAGAATCCTGAAGGCATCCACAGCCACAGAGGCGCCTTTTTCTTTGCCATAGAGAAATCTGAAAATATCCTGTATTATCTTTTCCATAACCTTAACCTTATTCTTTAAGTATTGAAAGTCAAGGAGGAATCGAAGATGGAACTTACAGTTTTCCATTACCACCTCATACCGGGGGGCGTAACCACCGTGATTGCCCAGGGTATAAAGGCCTTGGCGGAGAACCCTGCCGGGATCGACTCCATCCGAGTGGTCACCGGAGACAGTGAAAACGGGGAATCCTTTCTTTCCTCCCTAGGCCCAGACCTGGCGGTGAGCCAGGTTTCTCTGGAGGTTGTTCCCGGGTTGGGTTATAATTCCTCTCCCGATCCCGCGGATCTCGATGCACTTAAAAGTAGTCTTCTTTCAAAGTACGGAGGCTCCCTCTGGTGGGTTCATAATTATCATCTGGGCAAAAATCCACTCTTTACCCGGGCGGTAGTGGAAATTGCCCGGGAGAATCCGGAACAGAGGATCCTTCTTCAGATCCATGACTTCCCCGAATCGGCCCGGTGGCAGAATCTGGAACTCCTGCATCAGTACTGCGGGTCCGATCTTTATCCCGAAACACCGAATGTACGCTATATCACTATAAACGAAAGGGATTACAGGTATCTCGCCAAGGCGGGATTAGACTATAATCAGATCTTTCTTTTATCCAATCCCTACACTCCGCCAGCACTTTCCGATAAGGAGGTGAGCAGGGATTACTTTAACACTGTTTTAAATAGAAACTACCCCAATTTATCCGGAGACGCCCTTGCCCTTTACCCGGTAAGGGCCATAAGAAGAAAAAATATCCTAGAAGCTGCCTTAATCTGTGAGGTTGCGGAACCTAAAGCAAATCTTCTTGTAACCCTGCCTGGGATTTCCGAAACAGAGAAGGGTTATTCTGCCCTGGTGGAGGCAGTTTTTGCCAGCGGAATGGCTCCCGGAGCTTTGGGAGCAGGGATTCTGCTTCAAAGGGAGGGTATTTCATACCCGGATCTTCTTTCAAAGGCGGATCTTATCGTATCCTCCTCCTTGGAGGAGGGATTCGGATACCTCTTCCTGGAGTCTTACTGTTTCGGAAAGGCTTTGAATTATCGGGATATAGATACCCTAGCCGGGTTAAAGGATCTGTGGCAGGATGCTCCTAGAAACGAGTATAACGCCTTACTGGTTCCCCTTTCAGACCAGATGCGGCAGGAATTAAAAGCCCGGTACATAAACCGGGTGGAGGGTATATCGCATCATCTTACTCCCCTGCAGAGGGAAAGACTGTTTAATCAGGTAGAGGAGATTTTATCCTCCCTCTGTCTTGATTTTTCCCTGTTATCCTTGAAAGATCAGTGGAGTGTTATCCGGAACCTTAAAGACCCGGGATACAGGGAAGAGCTCAGATCTACAAACAGCAGACTCTTCTCCGGGTTTTTTGAAAATCTCTGCAGGAGCTTCAATCCGGATCTTTCAAGGGTAGAAGAAACCTTTGGAACAGAAAAATACTCCAAAGAAGTAAAAAATATCCTTTCCTCCTTTACCCTATCAACTCCCCCTGGTAAACTGTCCACCGGGTACGAAAGAGTCCATAAAAACATACTGGAGTTTTTTATTGATCTTAAAAACCTGAGACTTCTTTCAGAACCCTTTCTGCCTTCGGATGTGCCATCGGTAGTATCGGAAAATTAAAAACCTTTTTGGAGGTACTATATGCTTGATGTAAAAAGGGTGTCCAAGGGTTTCACCAATGTTCAGGCCGTGGATTCCATCTCCTTTACAGCCCAAAAGGGGGAGATCTTTGGGCTTATAGGCCCCAACGGAGCCGGCAAATCCACTACCATAAGAATGATTATGAACATTATAGCCCCGGATACCGGGGAAATCCTCTTTGATGGAAATCCGATCTGTGAAAAGGATAAGGACAGGATTGGGTATCTCCCTGAAGAACGGGGGATGTATAAAAAGGTAAAGGTTAAGGAGATCCTTACCTACTTTGGAAGCCTTAAAAGCGATAATAAGAAGGGAATCCAGGAAAAGGTGGATTACTGGCTTAAGAGATTTGATCTGGAGGATTGGAAAAACCGAAAGGTCCAGGAGCTTTCCAAGGGGATGAGCCAGAAGGTTCAATTCATTGCCTCTGTAGCCCACGATCCGCAATTCATCTTTTTCGACGAACCCTTTTCCGGTCTTGACCCTGTAAGTTCCGATCTTCTAAGGGATTCGATCCTAAAATTGGGAAGGGAGGGAAAAACCATCCTCTTTTCCACACATATTATGGAACAGGCGGAAAAGATCTGTAATAGAATACTCCTTTTGAACAAAGGAAAGGAGGTTTTATCCGGCAGCCTGGAGGAGGTTAAGGATAAATACGGGAAAAGGACCATTGTGGTGGAATTCGACGGTAAGGGAGACTTCATCAATACCCTGCCCATGGTAAAACACTGCATTACCTATCCAAGATACGTAGAAATTGAATTAAAGGAGGGATCCGCTCCGGACCACCTTCTTTCGGCTCTGGTAAATAAGGTTTCCATAAGACGTTTTGAAATAGTATCCCCCTCCCTCCACAAGATCTTTATCGATACCATAGGTGGGAAGAAGGAGTCTCGCGATGAATAAAATATTTAAAATAGCAAAACAGGAACTTAAGATGACTGCGGCCAACAAGGCCTTTGTAATAATAACCTTGCTGGGACCCTTTATTATCCTGGCTTTGGCGGTTGTTCCCTCTTTACTTATAGATAAAACAGGGATTGCCGAAGGAACCAAGATCGGAGTAATCGGGGTGCCGGAGGATCTTGAAGAGGCTATGACTGTTGCTTTTCAGGAGAACAATCTTGAGTTAGTCTCCGGAATAAGCATTGAACAGATGAAGACCCTGCTTTTTGAGGATGCTCTTCAAGGCATTCTGGTTCTTCCCTCCGATTTCCTGCAGGCGGAAAACTACCTTTACTACTCCAAAACCGGTACAGATATGATGATCAGCGAGACCCTAAGCGGAATTCTGAATCATCTTGCTGTAACTACCCGCCTGGAAAAGGCGGGGTTCAACCCCCAGGAGGTTACAAAACTCTCCTTTAAGGCAGGGATGGTCGTACGGAAACTGGGAAAAACCGGGGAAGAGGAGGCTGGCCAGGGTTTTTCGGATATCTTTTTTACAAGTTTTTCCTTTGTAATGCTGATCTATATGACCGTCCTTTTATACGGGCAGATGATAGGAAGATCGGTGGTTACGGAGAAAACATCCAAAACTGTGGAGATCATGCTCTCCTCCGTTACCCCCAAGCAGATGATGTTCGGGAAAATCCTGGGATTAGGTTCCGCCGGGCTTCTGCAGTATGCCAGCTGGATCCTCCTGGCTTTGGTACTGGTAAAGATTGTGGGACCAGTTCTAAACCTCCCTCTGCCGAAGGCTTTAAATCCTGGGAACCTCCTCTATCTGGTACTCTTCTTTATCTGTGCCTATTTTCTATACTCCTCTGCCTATGCTGCCCTGGGGGCTGCCTCGGAGGATGAACAGCACCTTGGCCAGCTGGCTATGCCTCTGATAATTTTCCTGATTATACCCCTTATGACCCTAACATCGGTAATCATGAATCCAAAGACTCCCTTTGCCCAGGTTCTCTCCTATTTCCCCTTAACCTCTCCCATTATCATGCTTGCCAGAGTATTGGTAGAAGAACCTCCCCTTTGGCAGATTCTTCTATCCTTTTTTATTCTCATTTTATCCATACTTCTAATGGTGTATCTCGCTGCCAAGATCTTCCGTGTAGGAATTCTGCTTTCCGGGAAGAGGTTCAAGCTTCAGGAAATTATTAAGTGGATAAGGTATTAATTATCTAATGACCGTACATCAGGCGAATAACCCTTAGGGGTTATTCGCTTATCCTGTTTCTTCCCGAGAGTTTAGCCCTGTAAAGTGCATCGTCAGCCCGGTTTATCAAAGACTCGGGAGAATCCTGTGTCTCGGGGATACAGACGGACAGACCAAGACTGATGGTTACAAAGGAGCTGGCATCGGAAAGAATATGGGGAATCTTTAAGGCTTCCACTGCCTCCTTTATCTTTTCTGCTACTATTAAGGCACCTTCCCGCTCTGTATTAGGTAGAATGATTAGGAACTCCTCCCCGCCATAGCGAGCTATAAAGTCGGTTTTTCTCTCCAAGCAACCCCGGATTGCTCCAGCCACCTTGGTAAGACATTCATCCCCCTTCTGATGTCCATAATGGTCATTGTATTTTTTAAAGTAATCAAGATCCCCCATAATCAATGCCAGGGACTTCTTCTCCCTTAGGGAGAGGAGAAACTGACGGTTCAGTTCCTCCGTAAGTTTTCTCCGGTTTCCTATTCCCGTAAGAGGATCAATAACGGTTAGGTCTTCCAGCTGCTTATTGGCTTCCTCCAACTGCGCCTTTATCCTTAGAAGCTCCTCCACTTTACTGCGAAGTTCCCTGCGGCTTTCTTTGGTGGATACTAAAAACACGAGCAGGACAAGCCCCAGGGCATACAAGATATAGGCCAGGGGTGATGCCCAAGGGGAACCGGCAACCTTGATATCCAGAGATGTTCCCTCCTCGTTCCAGATATTATCATTGTTTGAACCCTTAACTCGGAAGGTGTATCTCCCTGCCGGGAGATTTGTGTAACTGGCATAGTTTCTAGTACCGCAGTAGATCCAGTCCCTGTCAAAACCTTCCAACATATAGGCATACTGGTTTTTTGAAGGATCCCTGTAATCGAGGGCGGAAAAGGTAAAGGAAAAATAATTTTCCTTGTAGGAAAAGGAGATGAAGTCGGTTTGGTAAATCGGCTTATCAAGAATCTTTTCCTCATTAAACACCCGGAGGCTTGTTAAAACCACCGGAGGCACATGAGTGTTGTATTCTATCTCTTCTGGATTAAGTTTAAAAAGTATGTTGCTTCCGCCTATGAAAAAGCTGCCGGACCTGGTCTTATAATGTCCTAATTGAAATTCAGTATTATAAAATATACTGTCCATAGTGATTTTCCGGATGACGTCGGTTTTTCTGTCCAGAACAACGATCCCACCCTTGGTTATAAACCAGAGATTGCTCTGCCCATCCTCCAGAATGCCCACCAGACTGTTATTGGGGAGTCCCTCTTTTTTTGTATAATGGACAAAATTGTCCTTTTCCGGCACATATCTGCAGACTCCTCCGCTGGTGGTTCCAATCCACAATTCCCCTAAAGAATCTGTGTAAAGAACCCGGATGGAATTGCTGGACAGAGAGGTATGATCATCCTGATCATTGTAGTATCTATTGAATTTCCCGCTACTGTACCGATTCAGTCCATTGTTTGTTCCCACCCATAGGTTCCCCTCTCTGTCATAAGCCAGGGAAAAAACAAGATTGTCGCTTAAGGATTCAGGATCCTCCAGGCTAGTGGGATAGTGAATAAACTCATCCCTCTGCCGGTCGTAATAATCCAATCCCTGGGTATAGGTGGCAATCCAGAAGTTTCCCAGGGGATCCTCCAGAAGTTTATATACGATGTTGTCCGAAAGGCTGGCAGGGTCATCGGGGTCGGAGAGTATCACGCTGAAATTATCCCACTCCCGGTTATAAAGGTTTATCCCCATGTTTGTAGTAATCCACAAATCCCCATTACGGTCCTCATACAGGGAGGTAACAATGTCATTACTCAGGGTTCCCGGTTTATCGGGATCATTTCTGTAGTGGGTTATCTTTCCGGTTTCAGAATCTATCCTGTTAAGACCGCCATTGTACAAACCGACCCATAGGTCTCCCCGGGAGTCCTCTAAAAGGGCATTAACCTTCCCCGGCCCAAGGGTTTCAGGGTTTTTAGGATTATGCACCAGGGTGGAGTAAGACTTCTCGCCCAGGGTTACATGGTTTATTCCTCCTCCATTGGTTCCAAGCCATAGGTCTCCGGCTCTGTCCATATAAATGGAATAGACTATATTATTGCTTAACCCCCCCGAGGCATCGCTTTGAAGCCTTCTTGTAAATTCCCTTTTTGTGATATCAAATTCAAAAAGCCCTCCCCCCCAGGTTCCAACCAGGATTTTCCCCTTTTCCTGAGAATTGATTGTATATACCCTGTTGTCCTCGGTGGGATAGTTTTGGAACCTTTTTTTCTTATGATCGTATCTGGAGATTCCGCCGAACCATGTACCTGCCCAAAGGTAACCTTCGTTGTCAATGGCAAGGCTCATTACATAATCGCTTATAAGACTCTCCCCATCCGCCGGATCGTTGCGGAACACTGTAAAACCGGAGGTACTGTAATCGTACAAGGCCAGACCTCCCCCGGAAGTACCCACCCATAGGTTACCCCTTGGATCCTCCAGAATCGACCGGATCAGGTTATGGGGTAAAGATCCTTCTACTTTTGGATCATGCTTGAATCTTTTAAAGGTTCCCGAATCTTCCCGGAAAAGATTAAGCCCCTCCAGGGTTCCAACCCAAAGGTTTCCCCTGGAATCCCTGAAAATGGAAACCACCACATCATTGCTTAGGGAATCCTCCCTGTCCGGGTCAAACCGGAAAAAGGTGAACTGCCCCGAATGAAGATCCAGGCGGTTTAATCCTCCATAGGTGCCTATCCAGAGTATATCCCCCTTATCCAGATAAAGGGTCTGGATCAGATTGTGGGAAAGGCTGTTTTTCTCGTAGGGTTCGTTCTCATAAACCTGAAACCTGTAGCCATCATATCGGTTTAACCCCCCTTGAGTTCCGAACCACAGGAATCCATAAGAATCCTGAACAATGCCCGAAACCGAGGAATTGGAAAGGCCAGCCCTGTAGTCAAGATGAGCAATGGAGACTTCGTTCTCCGCCGCAATTACAACACTGGGTAGGAAAAAAAGAATCATTAGGAGTAAAAAACCTTTTACGTAATTGCTTTTTTTATTGTTTTTCTCAAAATATACTTTCAAATTATCAGTCCTTATCCTATCGCCTGGTGGACTGAATACATACCAAACAATCCCCAGGACATGGAATTTCTCTTTACGATTCCCAATTTAGGAGAATGGAAGAGGCTGAATTAATTCTATTAGAAAAGTAGGCAAGTTGCTATATATAAGAACAAAAATTATTTATAAGTTTTCAAGACCCGCATCACCATCCTTGACTTAATGGGGCTTTCAGTCCACTGTTTAAAAAATATTAAAAAAGGATCATTTCCTTTGGGAGAAGAAAGATGAATATTGGGCTTATTGGGTTGGAAAAAGCAGGGAAAACCACAATCTTCAATGCCTTAACAGGATTGGATGCCGACATCTCTTCCTACAGCAGCCAAAAAACAGAACCCAATTTAGCAGTAGTGGAGGTAAGGGATCCCAGGGTGGATATATTAAGCGGGATGTATCAACCCAAAAAAACCATCTACGCCACGGTTCAGTTCACAGACTTTGTATGTCCCCCAGGTGCGGCCTCGGAACAGGGAATCTTTTCCGGGCAGTCCTTGGGAATAATAAAGACCGCCGATGCCCTAGGGATAGTTCTTAGAAATTTCTCCGATGAAACCCTGGATGAGGTGCTGGGGAAACCGGACCCAGGAAAGGATCTTTTAACCCTGGAAGGGGAACTTCTACTGTCGGACCAGATCCAAGTGGAAAAGAGGCTAAGCCGGATAGAGGCGGATCTTGCCAGAGGGAAAAAAACACCCCAGCTCCTGGCAGAGGAGAAACTTCTTAAAACCATCTTCCAGGCTCTGGAGGAGGGAAAACCTGTGCGGGAGATCCCCCTGAATCCCGAAGACAAAAAAGGAATAACAGGATTCGCTTTCCTTACCGCAAAACCCCTCTTTTTAATCCTGAATTCCGACGAAAAAAGGTACGGTAAAAATAAGGAGCTTGCTGAAGCCCTATCAGAAAAGTACCAGGTTCTGGAGTTTGCAGGAACCTTTGAGATGGAGCTTTCCAAACTCTCGGCGGAGGACGCTGCCCTTTTTATGCAGGAGATGGGAATAGAAGAATCCGCCAGGGCAAGGCTTACCACCTTTGCATACCAGGTTTTAGGACTTTTAAGCTTTTTTACTGTGGGAAAGGACGAGGTAAGGGCATGGACCCTCCATAAAGGGGAAACCGCGGTGGATGCCGCAGGAACCATTCACTCGGATCTGGCCAGGGGCTTTATAAGAGCGGAGTGTTTTTCCTATGACGACCTGATATCCACAGGTAGTGAAAAGGGTGTCCGAGAGAAGGGGCTTTTCCGCCTGGAAGGAAAAACCTACCTTGTCCAGGACGGAGACATTCTCAATATCCGTTTCAGCATTTAACAGATGAAAACTCCTTATCCGTTATTAACAATCCTTTTAGTCCCTTTCCTCTTGATCCTCTTCTCCTGTGCCACCACCCCGGAGATTAGGGATTCCTCCGGCGAAATCCCGCAAAAGAGTATTGCCGTACTGGAGAAGATCCCCCTGGGAGGGATGGAGCAGTGGCTTCTAATCCGGGGTGAGAGTTCGGATAACCCGGTGCTTCTATGGCTTCACGGCGGGCCGGGGGCTACGCAGATGCCTGTGTACCGGCATTACAATGAGAACCTGGAAAAGGAGTTCGTGGTGGTGCACTGGGATCAAAGGGGGGCCGGGAAATCCAATCCCGTAGGCTTTGATCAGTCCACCCTCTCTGTGGACCGTTTTATCCAGGATGCCAGAGAGCTTACCAAGTATCTTAAGGAGAGGCTTAACAAGGATAAGATAATTCTCCTGGGACATTCCTGGGGTAGCCACCTGGGCATCCTGCTTGCCCGGGATTACCCGGAAGACTATTCTGCCCTGGTGTCCGTAGGCCAGGCAGTCAACACCTTAAGGAGCCACCAGGTTTCCTACCAATGGCTTTGGAAAGAATTGGAAAAGAGAGGCACTCCGGCGGACAGAAGAAAACTGGAAAACCTTGGTACCCCCCCCTTTACAGACCACGCTGTTTTTGTACGTTTTGCAAAGCTTGTGGATTCCTACGGCGGTAGCATGGATGCCAGGTTCGGAACCCTGGCCTTGGTAGCCCTTGAAGCTCCGGAGTACAATTTTTTCGATTACCTGAACTGGCTGCGGGGTGCTAACCGGGGGAGCGGCCCGATGTGGAAGGAGTATCTCTCCTTTAACATCCTGCGGGATGTGCCGGAGATAGGCATCCCCGTCTATTTCTTTATAGGCCGGGATGATTACAACACACCCTTCCCTTTGGTTGAGGAATACTACAGTCTTCTTAAAGCCCCTGCAGGAAAAAGGCTGATAATCTTTGAAAACTCAAGTCATACCCCCTTTATCGGGGAACCGGAAAAATTTTTCCTGGAACTGGTAAAGGTTAAAAAGGATTTACAGCGGGGAGAAGAATAGCTCTTAAAACTGGATTTATGAATTGGCCAGAATTCCTAAAAATCCAGCAATTCCACCTGAAAGATCAGATAACTGTCCGGCGGGATCACTCCGGGATAACCCCTCTTCCCGTAACCTAATTCAGGGGGAATTATAAGGGTCCTTTTCTCGCCCCGGCGCATTCCTAAAAGGGCCTCGTTCCATCCCTCTATTACCTGGCCGATCTGAAAACTGGCAGGGGTTCCCCTATTATAAGAGCTGTCAAAAACTGTTCCGTCCAGAAGGGTTCCGGTGTAGTGGACAGTAACCTTTCCTCCCTTTACCGGAGATTCCTCGCCTGTCCCCTCCTTTTCCACAACATACCGGAGCCCGGACTCAGTCTCTATTGCCTGGGGCCAGCGGGTATTTATCTCCCGAAGAATATCTTTGCGACCCTCATCCAGCTTCGCTTTCTCTGCAGCCTGGGTTTCCTGAACCAGAGCAAAAAATGAATCCTGTGTTACCTTAAAGGCTTCCGCCTCTTTTCCTATCCTTATAATCTCTATTTTAGTTATCTTGTCTCCCTGACGAATCTTATCCACCACATCCTGCCCGGAAACAACCCTGCCGAAAACCGTGTGCTTATCATCCAGCCAGGGAGTGGCCTTATGGGTTATAAAAAACTGACTGCCGTTGGTCCCCGGCCCCGCATTCGCCATGGAGAGAATTCCGGCAGAGGAATGCCTGAGGTCCTGTACGATTTCATCGGGAAAGGTGTATCCCGGACCACCGGTGCCGTTTCCCTTGGGACAGCCACCCTGGATCATAAAATCCTCTATTACCCTGTGAAAGGTAAGTCCATCATAAAAAGGTTTCCCTATTCCCTTCTCAGAGTAGATGGTTCCCTCGGCAAGACCGACAAAATTTGAAACCGTTAATGGAGTCTTTTTATATTCCAAGGAAAGGACTATATCCCCGCTGGGGGTAACGATCTTTGCATAAAGTCCTTCATCCAAAGCCTGATTATTTACAACTTCTCCACT